>Ga0210389_10003579_pt1 | contig 12133 bp, 7 predicted proteins | sample IncBWH28OmetaG_FD_160127 | JGI IMG/M metagenome (GOLD analysis project Ga0210389, IMG submission 160127) | Forest soil microbial communities from Barre Woods Harvard Forest LTER site, Petersham, Massachusetts, United States - Inc-BW-H-28-O ... | reverse complement strand
TAGTAGAAGTTCTGGTTGTACGGCGTCAGCGCCCAGATGAGGAACGGCGAGGCGAGACCGCTCGACCCCCCGGTGAACCAGAAGTTGAACGCCATCAGCTGGAAGATGAAGAAAATGGCGATGGTGATCACGATGAACGTGTGCCGCCGGACCCGCAGCGCGATCAGCCCGAACGGCACCGCGATGACCGCCCCCACCGCACCGCTCAGCGGGAGCAGCCAGAAGACCGCGGTGCCCTGGATGTGCCAGTCGCGCGCCGCGATGCCCATCGCGTAGGCCCCGCTGCCGTAGAACACGGCCTGCCCGAGGGAGATGTAGCCGGTGTTGCCGGAGAAGATGTGCCACGCGACCGCGGCGGTGGCGAAGATCAGCGCGAGCACGCCGTAGTTGGTGACCGCAGGGTTGGAGAAGACCTGCGGGAACGCCACGGCGAGCACGATCAGCAGCAGCAGGCCGCCGCCCTTGGCCGTGATGCCGAGCCGCACAAGCGGACGCTTGGCTTCCTCACTCACAGAATTCATTGCGCGCGCACCGCCTTCCGGCCGAAAAGCCCTGTCGGGCGGTAGAGCAGGACTATGACGAGCGCCGCGTAGTACACGGCTACCGCCCAGTTCGGCTGCCAGATGGTCACTAGTGTCTCCGCGGTCAGCATGAAGACAGACGCGCCGAGCGCGCCGCCGACGCTGCCCATGCCACCGAGGATGATGATGGACAGCAGCCGGGAGATCAGGTCGTAGCCGCTGTTGGCGTTGAACGCGTTGGTCGCGCCGAACACCATGCCGCCCACCGCGGTCACCGCCACGCCGATGCCGAAGGTAAGGGCGGCGACCCTGTTCACGTTGATGCCGACGAGGCGGGCCGCCGTCTCGTCCTGCATGACGGCACGGACGCTGCGCCCGAACCCCGTCCGGTAGAGCAGCGTGTAGATGAATCCGACGAGCACCACCGCGAGGACGAAGCCCCAGATGTAGATCCAGCCCTCGTAGACGCCGAGGATATGCACGCTGCTGTTGACGTACGAGGGCGAGATCTGGACGTTGTCCGCGCCGTAGATCTTGTAGAGGATGCCCTCGATGATCAGCCCGACCGCGTAGGTGACGAGCAGTGTCATCGACGTCCGCTCACCACCGCGCAGCCGGCTGATGAACGCCCAGTAGACGAACACGCCGATCACGAACATCGCGGGGATCGTGATGAGCAACCCGACGAACGGGTCGATGTGCGCCTTCGTGAACAGCGAGTATGAAAGGTAGCCGCCCAGGATGACCAGGACACCCTGGGCGATGTTGATGATGTCGAGCACGCCAAAGATCAGCGTCAGACCTACCGCCATGAGGGCGTAAACGCCCCCGAGAAGAATGCCGTTTACGATGGCCTGGGTTATCTCCCGTGCCATTAACCACTCCGTCCTGGTCGGTTAGAACGTCCCGGAAGGTCCGGGGGTGATGGATGTTTAGCTAGCTCAGCTGGCCCAGGCCGGCTTGGCCGCGAGGATCGGCACGGAAGCCCCGCCCGTCGGCAGCACCTGGACGAACTGCGAGCCGTTCTTCTGCCACTGGAAGACGAAGCCGGCCGCGTTGGCGTTCTCGCCGAGCGAGTCGAACTTCACGGTGCCCTGCACGGTCTGCAGCGTGACGCCGCTGTGCAGGTAGGAGATGATCTTGGCGTTGTCGACGCTGCCATCCGCGATGATCGCCGCCTGCACGACCTGGCCGACCGAGTAGGCCTCCGCGACGTCCGCGTTGACGTCGGCCGCGGTGCCGCCGTACTGCGCGACGTACTCGCTGACCATCTTCTGGCTGGCCGCGTTGACGTAACCGGGGTACCAGCTGTTGGGCACCATCATGCCGGTCGCGTTGGCCGCGCCCACCGCCTTGATGAAGGAGGCGCCCTGGTCGGGGCCGGCCGCCGCGAGGAACATCTTCGGCGTGTAGTGGTCCTGCGCGAACTCGGACATGAACGCCGAGACGGTCGGCACGTCGGCCGAGCCGAGCACCACGATGTCGGGCTTCGCGGCCGCCACCTGGTCGGCCGCCGGCTTGTACGACGAGGTCTCCTCAGGGAAGACCTTGGAGTACACCGTCTTCACGCCCAGCGCTTGGAGCTTCGCCTGAGCCAGCTGCACCGGCGGGGTGGCGAACGGGTCGTTGGCCGACGGGTACGCCGCGGTCAGCTTGTGGTCCGCGGCGCTCCCGAGCGACTGAATGTATTGCACGAACGGCATGAGCTCGTCCGCGATCGGCAGTGACACGTCGAAGGTGTTGTGGTCGGCCTGGTTGGACGGGGTGTCGAAGACCGTGGGCGCGCCGCCCGCGCCCTCGACGAAGGCGTAGCCGTTACGGGCCGCCACCGACGACGCTGGCGTGGTCAGCAGCGAGGAGTACGGTCCGAAGGTCAGGTTCACGTGGTCGGAGTTGATCAGCGTCTGGTAGTTGGTGACCACCTGGTTGGGGTCGCTCTTGTCGTCCAGGATCGTCAGCTTGACCTGGCGGCCCAGAATGCCGCCCGCCGCGTTGACGTCCTTAGCCCACAGCTCGTAGCCCTTCTGGAAGGCTGTGCCGTCGGCCGAGAAGTCGCCGGTCAGGGACAGGGATGCGCCGATGGTGATCGGGGCGGAGGACGACGATCCGCTCGCTGAGCCGGTCGCGGACGTGCCGGTGGAGCTGCTACTGCTACTGCTACTGCTGCATGCGGCAAGAGCGCCGACGGCGAGCGCGACGGCGCCCAACGCGACAGCGTTCTTGGAGAACCAGGGGAGGTTTGCGCTCACGCCCGGTTCCTCCTTCCTCATCGCTCACTATGTCTTCTGGATTCGATCTGAATCGAACACCCGGACTGCTTTTGGGTGCTCACTTTCGAGGGTTATACCGGCGGGTTCCATGTGCCGCGCGATAAACGCGGCGAAATGTACGCCACCGTGACCTGCGCAGCGCGAGCGGAGCCCAGCCAACAATCGTTTGCATGAGAGACTGTCCCGGGCCGCGCGGGTTTGTCAATGCCCAATGTCCAATTCGTTACCAAGAAGCACGGAGCGACGGATTAGCACACGTCTCAGAATGCTTTCAGAGGAAACGCAGAAGGTTTAGATTTTCTATATCCGACATTCAATGAGCACTCGGCCGCAAACCAGCACATTGCCCCGAGATCGGACATTTCACCATACGGCCTTGGGTGCCACCCAAAGCCGTCGCGCCGTCAGGCGATAAATTCACGATTATCGATATTCGCTGCTTACGGCCTGACGCGGCCAGCACGTCGCAGCGGGACCGCGCTGCCTGCCTCGGACGCGCCGGCCAGGGGCACGGTCGAGCCGCGGGCGACGAGCTCGGGAGCCAGGAAGAGGATCTTCACCGGGCTGTCGGCGGCCTCGATCCGCTCGATAAGCAGCGTGGCCGCCTCGGTGCCCAGCTGGTAGTGCGGGAACCTGACGGACGACAGCGGCGGCCGGAGCCTGTCGATAAACGGCATGTCGTTGAACCCGATGATGGATACGTCCTCCGGGCAGCGCAGGCCGAGCTCGTCGAAGGCGCCGTAGCAGCCCACGGCGAGCATGTCGTTGCCCGCGACGACCGCGGTGAGGTCGCCTGCCCCGAGGAGCTCCCGGCCGCAGCGCGTGCCCTCCTCCAGGGAGTAAGCGGAGGCGTAGACGACCTGACTGTCGGAGACCGGGAGCTTGTGCGCGGCCATGCCGGCCTGGAAGCCGCGGAGCCGGGCGGCGCCGGTGGAGGCGTCCTGCGGGCCCGCGATGTGCCCGATCTTAGTGTGCCCCAGCGAGACCAGGTGAGTGACCGCCGCCCGCACGCCCTGCTCGTTGTCGACGGAGACGGAGGAGAACGGGTAGTCCTGCGAGGTGCGGTTCATCAGCACGACGGGAACGTCGGCCTCGGCCGCCTCGGCCAGGATCGGACTGCCCGTGATCGCGGTGGCGAGGACAAAACCGTCCACGTGCCTGGCCCGCATCTGATCGAAGACCAGGTGTTCCTTGGCAAGGTCGGCGTCGGTGTTGCCAATGAGCGCCACGTAGCCGTGCTCGGCGAGCCGGTCCTCGATGCCGCGCACGATCGGCGGGAACAGCGGGTTGTTGAGGTCGGGTATCAGCACGCCAATCGTGTGCGAGCGGCGGGTCCGCAGGCTGCGCGCCACCGGGTTGGGCCGGTAGCCGAGCCGTTCCGCCGCCTCGCTGACCCGGCGCGCGGTCTCCTCGCTGACCAGGAGCCTGGTCCCGGGGTTCAGCGCGCGCGACGCCGTGGCCGGGTGAACGCCCGCGGCCAGGGCCACGTCCCGCAGGGTGGCCGGCCGGTCATTGTGGGCCATCGCGTTTCCCCATCTCTTGCCTGTATCGTCGGCAGGGCTGCGGCGTGGGCAAACGTTGTCGCGCGCCGGTAGCTCAGAGTACTCATCCACCGCACTCGACGCCAGGAAACTCGCCCGCCCGGCACGTCATGATCCAATGACGGCGCCATGAGCATCGATTGCGCCACGCGCCATGATCGCGGTGCCCGCCATGGCTGCGGGACCGGCCACCTGACCGGCTCAGCTGGTGCGGGTCGCGGAGATGACGATGACCACGGAACTGCCGCGCCGGCTGCCCGTGACGGCGGCCAGGGTTGTCCGCGTCCAGGAGACGCGGAACCTCGGCAGGGTCAGCGGGCGAGCGCGCCGGCCCGCGCGGGCGGCGGCGGCGAGGTCGCGGCGCCGCTCGGTGGCCAGGGACGAGAGCAGTTGGGTGTTCATGACAGGCTCCTTCTGCGGCCTCGCGCGCCTGGGTAACTCCGGGCACGCGGCTTTTAAGATGTATCGCGTTTAGTCGAGATATTCAAGATGTATCGCGTTATTGGCGGCCGGTGTCGTGCGGCTTGCCCGGGTCGTCCGAGTCGCCCGGCGCCCGGATCATCCGAGACGACCGCGGGGCCCGGCTCCGCCGAGTCGGCCAGCTCGGGGGCGGGCGACGCGAAGACCGTCCAGCGAACGGCAAGGTGCCGTGGCACTGAGGGGTGGCACGTGCGTGGCACGATGGGGGCATGCGGATCACTCGGGTTCAGTCGACCGATCTGTTTACGGGAAGCGCCGGGCGGGCGCTGCAGGTGGTGAGGGTCACCGTTGAGGCCACGGAGTCGGCCGAGGAAAGCGTCACCGCGCATCTTCGGGTCATGGGAGCCGGGGCGGGAACCCCGGAACTGTTCGGGATAACACTCGGGAAACCGGGGGAAGGCCGCACCGGCGAGGTGAGCGTCGCCGTGACCGGGTCGCCCGGTGTTGAACTTCCTGTCACCGTGATCGCAGAGGCCGGGGGTCGGCGGGCCGAGCTCGCCGCGAGCATCACCATCGCCGAGCCCGGCTGGACAATGTGGATGGTCTCGCACTTTCACTATGACCCGGTCTGGTGGAACACGCAGGGGCAGTTCACCGAGGCGCGGCTCGTGCTGCCCGATGAGGACGGGTCACTGCCCGACACCCGGACCGCGTTCGACCTGGTGCGGCTGCACCTGGAGAAGGCGCGGCGCGACCCCGACTACAAGTTCGTGCTGGCCGAGATCGACTACCTCAAGCCGCACTTTGACGCGTTCCCCCACGACCGGGCGTTCTTGCGGTCGCTGCTTGCCGACGGGCGGGCGGAGCTGGTCGGCGGCACCTACAACGAACCGAACACGAACCTGACCGGGGCGGAGACCACCATCCGCAACGCGGTGTACGGGATGGGCTTCCAGCGAGACGTCCTCGGCGGCTCCCCCGCGTCCGCGTGGATGCTCGACGCGTTCGGGTTCGATCCTGGCTTCCCCGGGCTGATGGCCGCCGCGGGGCTCACGTCGTCGTCGTGGGCGCGCGGGCCGTTCCACCAGTGGGGGCCGGCGGTGAACACGGACATGCAGTTCCCCGCCGAGTTCGAGTGGCTGTCCCCCGACGGGTCGGGGCTGCTCACCGCCTACATGGCCAACCACTACGGCGCGGGGTGGACGCTGCACACCGCAAGCGACCTTGAGGGGGCGCTGCGCGCGGCCTACGAACAGTTCAGCGCGCTTGCGCCGGTCGCCGCGACGCGCAACGTGATGCTGCCGGTCGGATCCGACCACGTGATCCCGGCCCGGTGGGTGACCGATGTCGGCCGCGAATGGTCCCGCCGGTACCTATGGCCACGGTTCGTGCCCGCGATCCCACGTGAGTTCTTCGCGGCGGTGCGGGCCGACACGGAGGCGTCGCCGGCCCGCTACTGGGTCATGCCGCAGACGCGGGACATGAACCCCGTCTACACCGGCAAGGACGTCTCCTACGCCGACACCAAGCTGGCCGCGCGGGCCGGGGAGGTCGCCGTCCTGGAGGGCGAGCGGCTCGCCACCCTCGCCTGGCTGCGGGGGGCTCCCTACCCGGCGGAGTCGCTTGACAAGGCGTGGCGGCAGCTCGCCTACGGCGCGCACCATGACGCCATCACCGGAACCGAGGCCGACGAGGTGTACCTGGACCTGCTTGCCGGGTGGCGGGAGGCGTGGCAGCGGGGAGACGCGGCGCGGCGGGACGCGGCGGCGTTCCTGAGCGGTGCTTCGGGTGCCGCCGACACCGGGCTCGCTATCACCGTCGTCAACGCGCTCGCACGCGAGCGCGACGACATGGCAACGGCGACGGTCACGCTCGACGCGCCGGGTACCCCCTGGCTGGCGGTCACCGACCCGGTGACCGGTGACCAGGTGCCGGCGCTCGCCGAAGGAATGCGCCGGCACCCCGACGGCTCGCTCGCGTCGGTGACGCTGACCTTCAGGGCGCGCAACGTGCCGCCGCTCGGGTTCGTGCGGTACCCGCTGGTCACCGTGCCCTCCAACCCAGTGCCTGCCAACCCAGTGCCTGCCAACGTGGTGCCTGCCGCCCCAGCAGGCACAGGTGGCTGGGAGGACATCGACGGGCTCGCCATCTCGAACGAAGCGTTCGCGGTGACGGGCACGGCCGGGCACGGCGCGCTCGCCTCCGTCGTCGACAAGGCCGCCGGGCGGGAGCTACTGACCAGGCCGGGCAACGACCTGGTGCTGCAGGAGGAGTACCAGCAGCATCCGCGGTGGAATGAGGGCCCATGGCACCTGTCGCCCAAGGGACCCGGGCTGGCGTCGTCCGCGGTCGCCGCTTCGGTACGGGCACAGCGGTCCCCTGCCGGGTCGCGGCTGGTCGCCAGCTACACCCTCGGCGACCTGTCGGTGACCGCGGAGACCCTGCTGTGGGACGGTGCCGAGCGGGTGGAGTTCCGCACGCACGTGTCCGGATCGATCGGCAAGGAGCACCTGCTGCGGGTGCGGTTCCCCGCCGCGCTGCCCGGCGGGCTGCCGGTGTACCAGACGGCGACGGCGGTCATCGGGCGGCCGTTCGGCGCGCCGGAAGCGGACGTGGCCGAGCACTGGTGGACCCTGGACAACCCGGCGAACCACTGGTTCGGCATCGGGTCGGTGGCGCACCTGTCGCTCGCCACCGGTACCGATGCTGTCCCCGTGGCGGTCGGGGTGGCTGAGGTCGTCACTCCCGATCTCACCCCCGAGTCGCTCAGGCCAGCTGTCAGGGAACTGCTCACCGGGCTGGCGCGGGCGGGTGTCACGGCGACGTCGTCACGTTCGTCAGGAACCCGCTACGGGTCGCTTGAGCTTGACTCGAACCTGCCCGACTTCCGCATCGCGCTCGGCGGGCCGTCCTCGAACGCGTTCACGTCCGAGGTCCTCGCGGCGTGCGATCCGGCTGTCGCCAAACGGCTCGCCCAGCTTGTCGCCGAGGGCGGGGCGGCCCGGCTGTGGGTACCCGCCGCCAAGTCACGGTCGGCCGCGTTCGCACCGGGAGCCGATGTGCGGGGGCCGCGTGACCTGCCGGTGCTCATCGTGGCCACCGGCGACCCGGCCTCACTGCCCGTGGCGGTCGCCGAGCTGATGAAGTCCCTCATGATGGCGCAGCAGATTACCGCCGACGTCTGCCAGGGAGGCGTGCTCGCTCCCGGGGACGCGCCCCTGGCTCGCGGCGCCGTCGCCCTGTTCAACCGGGGCACGATGGGCTCCGTGGTCACGCCGGACGGGACGCTGTGGATGTCGCTGTTCCGCGCCTGCTCGGCCTGGCCGAGCGGGGTGTGGATCGACGGCGACCGGCGGACCGCGCCCGACGGGTCATCGTTCGCCTGGCAGCACTGGTCGCACACGTTCGGGTACGCTCTCGCGTCGTCCGGGGCCTCCGCTGACTGGCGGTCCGCCGCGTTCAGCGCGGCCGCCGAGGACTACAACCATGACCTGATCTGCTCCGTCACGACGGACCCCGGCGCCGACGCTGACCCGGCCGGGCAGCTGTCGGTCCTCAGCCCGAACGTCACGCTCTCGGCCCTGAAGCCCGTCGGCAACCCCCTCGCGGCGGGACTACCGGGAACGCCGTCCCGAGAGCCGCGCGAGGTGACCGTCCGGCTGCGGGAGACCGACGGGCGGATGACCATCGCACAGCTCCGGCTCGCGGCCGGAATCGAGGCCGCCTGGCACGGCGACCTGCTTGAGCAGACGTACGGCGAGGACCTGCCGTTCGCCTTCGGGACCGCGGCCGTGCGCACGCTGACGGTGCGGGATGGCACCGTGTTCGTGCCGATGGAGCCGTTCCAGACGGCGACGCTGCGCCTGCGGCTGTCGCCCGCCGCCGGGGAGACGAGGCAAGCGAACCGCTCGACGGCGCCGGCCAGCGCTGCCACCGAGGCCTTTGGTGCCGCCAATGATGCCGTCGAGCATGGCGTCGGGCGTGTCGTCGAGCGGGCAGAGACTGCTGGAGTGACCGACCTGCCCGAGCCGGCGCAGCCCGTCTTCACCCGATACTGGCTGCACGGAAAGGGGCCGGCGCCGGCCGGGAACATGCCCGTCGCGGTGCACTTCTCGCCGACACGCGTCACGCTCGGCGGCGACGCCGCTGATCGGGGCGACGGGACGCGGCTGACGCTGACCGTCGCGTGCGGGCCGGCGGGAGGCCGCGGGACGGTTGAGCTTGTCGTGCCTGACGGACTCACGGCCGCGGTCACGGGCGGGCCCCGCGGGTACGACCTGGAGCCTAACGGGTTCGCGTCCTGGGACGTGACGGTTGGCGCGCTGCCGGGCACCGCCGACGGGCGGTACTTCGTCACCGCGCGGATCACCGACGGGCTCGGGCAGGTGCTTGAGGACGTCGCGCTCGTCACGATCGGCGAGCCCGGCGAGCCCGACCCGGACCTCCCGCCTGAGGAACTATTCTTCCGTCTCCAGTCCGATCTCACGGCCCTCGTGGGCGAGACCGGCCTCGAGGTGCTCACCCCTGCGGTGCGGCTCGCGCCTGGTGAGAGTGGCACACTCGAGGTGCGGGTCGCCAGCCACCTGGCCTCGCAGCTGCGCGGCGAGGCCCAGTTGATCTCCCCCGTCGGCACCTGGCAGGCGACCGGACCGTGGACCCAGCCGGTCTCGGTCCCGCCTGGCGGCGAGGCGACCGTGCGGTTCGCCGTCACGGTCCCCGCGACGGCCGAGCCGGGCTGGGAGTCGTGGCTCCTGGTGAAGCTGATGTACTTCGGCCGCGTCCGCTACTCGAACGCGGTCCCCCTGACCGTCGGCTAGGCCGCACCCGGCTCCTCCTGGCGTCGTTGGGCCCTTACCGAGAAATCTTGGATTGTCAGTGACGCTATTGCGTCACTGACAATCCAAGACCTTTGTGCGCTGCGGGCAGCCACCCGCACTTCTTGCTGTTATCAGCCTGGCATGTAAACCTCTGCTGCCCGGGGGCCTCAGGCCCGAAACGGCATTGCCCCTGGAGTCCCAAGGACGATACAGGTGCGCCTGAGGCACCCTGGGACAGTACCGGGTAAGCGACCGGCGGAGCCGGCGTGCCGGAGCCCTGCTAGTCGCCGATCGCGGTGGGCTGGACCGCCTCTTCGGAAAGAGCGGCCGGGCTGTCGGGGACCGCCGGCCTGCGGGTGCGGAGCAGTGCCGCGATGACCACGAAGGCGGCCACGTCGAAGATCGCGGCCAGGGTAAACGCCGTGGACATGCCGTGGGCGAGGACCTGGGTGCGGAACGCCGCCGCCGACAGGCCCGCCACCGGATGCGCCAGGGAGTCCCTGGTCGCAGTGCCGTACACCGCGACGAGAACCGCCAGGCCCACGGAGCCCCCGAGTTGCTGCATGACGTTGACCAGGCTGGAGGCGGCACCCGAGTCCTGGGGCCGCACGCCGGCCAGCGAGGCAGTGGTGAGCGGCACGAACACCGCGCCCATGCCAGCGCCGAGCAGCACCATCGGGCCGAAGACCCCGGACCAGTAATCGGTCGCCGGCGACACCCGCGACAGCCAGGCCATCCCGATGATCACTGGGATCATGCCGACGAGCATGAGCCGCCGCCCGCCGAACCGGGGGATTAGTCGCGGCGCGAGCCGCGACACCGCGAACAGCATCGCGGTCATCGGCAGGAACGCGATCCCGGTCGCCAGCGGGCTGAAGCCGAGCACGTCCTGCAGGAACTGGGTGAGGAAGAAGAACATGCCGAACATGCCGGCCACGAGGAACAGCCGCGCGACGTACGAGCCGGACCGGCCCGGGTCGGCGAACAGCCGGAGCGGGGTGATCGGCTGCCGCGCGCGGGACTCGTTGACCACGAACGCGACGAGCAGCACGGCGGCCACCACGAAGGCGGCGATGCCAAGATGGTCACCCCACCCGTTGGACGCGGCCCTGATGAAGGCGTAGACGAGGATGGCGACGCCGGCCGTGGAGGTGACGGCGCCTGGCAGGTCGAACCGGCCGGGCTGCCTTGGCGTCTCGGACACGAATCGCGGCGCGAGAATGGCGACCGCGATGCCGATCGGCACGTTGATGAACAGCACCCAGCGCCACGACACCCACTGGGTGATCATGCCGCCGAGGACGAGGCCGAGCGAGCTTCCCCCGGTCACGACGGCCGAGTAGATGGCGAGGGCCCTGATCCGCTCCTTGCCCTCGGGGAAGCCGCTGACGACAAGGGCGAGGACGGCCGGCGAGGCGAGCGCACCGCCGACGCCCTGGACGGCGCGGGCGGCGAGCAGCATGCTCGACGAGTTCGCCAGGCCGCCGGTCAGCGAGGCAAGGGTGAAGATGACAATGCCGGCCAGGAACATGCGGCGACGGCCGAGGATGTCGCCGGCCCGCCCGCCAAGCAGCAGCAGACCGCCGAAGGTCAGCGTGTACCCGTTCATTACCCAGGACAGGCTCGTCGCGGAGAAGTGCAGCCCGGTCTGGATATGCGGCAGCGCGATGTTCACCACGGTCGCGTCGAGGATGATCATGAGCTGGGCGCCGAGCATAATGGCGAGCGCGACGCCGGGGCGGGTGTGCGAGCGCCGGTCGCCGGTGTCCCTGACATCCGCTCCCCGATCCGTTAGGTCCGAGGTACGATGAGGAAAGATACGGAGGTTCACTCCGGTTACTATACGGAGGCAGCCTCCGTTTTGCAAACGGAGTAGTGTGCGTTAACCGATGGACATGATCGCAAAGACCCGCACCGAAGCGGGCGACGAACCGCGGATGCGGGCCGACGCGCGGCGCAGCCGCGCGAAGCTCCTTGACGCCGCGACCGCGGCCTTCGCCGAGAACGGTGCCGACGCGCCGCTCGAGGACATCGCCCGGCGGGCCGGGGTCGGGATCGGCACGCTCTACCGGCACTTCCCTACCCGCGTTGACCTGCAGGCGGCAGTCTTTCGCAGCCAGGTGGAAACGGTCTGCGCCGCAGCGGACGAGTACATGACAAGTACCACGCCGGACCAGGCCCTGGCCGGCTGGCTGCGCGCGATGGCCGCGTACCTGACCACTAAGCGCGGCCTGTCCCGCGCCCTGGTCGACGCGCTCGGCAAGGACTCCCAGCTGATCACCAGCTGCTGGGGCGCCATGACCGACGCCGCCGAACGGCTGATGACCAGAGCGCAGGAGGCGGGCATGCTCCGCGACGACATCAAGCCGATCGACGTGCTGCGCCTCGTGCACGGAGTGGTGATCGCCACCGAGCAGGCGCCAGACGAGACGGACCGGCTGCTCGGCTTGATGCTTGACGGTTTGCGCGTGCACTAGATGCCTGGCGGGCGATTCTCGTAAGCGGTGGACAGCACCACCGTGGTACGGGTCGAGACGTTCGCGAGGGTGCGGATCTGCTGCAGC
>Ga0210389_10003578_pt1 | contig 12141 bp, 9 predicted proteins | sample IncBWH28OmetaG_FD_160127 | JGI IMG/M metagenome (GOLD analysis project Ga0210389, IMG submission 160127) | Forest soil microbial communities from Barre Woods Harvard Forest LTER site, Petersham, Massachusetts, United States - Inc-BW-H-28-O ... | reverse complement strand
ACCGCGGCTGTCGTTCAGCGCCGTCGTGACCGAACCCAGCCGGTCGAACGTGACGCCCAGCGATTCGCGGTTTTCGGCGAGGAAATCGCGCAGATCCGTTAGCGCTCCATCCAGTCCCCGCACCGCATTGGCGACTCCGTTGGGTGTGTTCGTCAACACCGTCGTCACGCTGGCCAGGTTCTGGTTGAACGAGGCCAGCAGATCGCTGCTGGAATACAGGGCAGACACCAGCAGGTGGAGATTTCGCACCGTGCTGAAGATGTCGTCGGCGTGATCGCCGAGAGCGGAAATCGCTTCGGACAGCTTGATGACGGTGTCGCGGGCGGTGTCTCCCTCGCCACGCAGGTTGTCCGCGGCAGAATTGACGAATTCCCCGAGCGAGTTCACGCCGCCCGGGCCGGTGGGCTGCAGCGCGTCGGTCAGCTTTTCCAGCTGCTTGCGGAAGTCGTCCCATTCGACGGGAACGGCGGTGCGATTCAGCGGGATCGATGCGCCGGGGCTCAATTTCGGCCCGCCGGAGTACGCGGGGACCAGTTGAATCGCCCGAGACGTCACCAGCGACGGCGACAGGATTGCCGCACGGGCGTCGGCGGGAACCGGGTACTGCTTGTCGACGGAGAAGGTCACCTTCGAGCTGGTGGGCTGCGGCTCGATCTTGTCCACCACGCCGACGGCCACGCCCAGGATGCGAATCTCGTCGCCGACGAACAGGCCGTTGGTCTCCGCGAAATACGCTGAGTACGTGTTCTGTTCGACATGCCGCGACAGCCTCGTGCCGACCAGGAACGAAGCGCCGACCAGCGTCACGCCCAAGTTAAGGGCAATCACCGTTCGCAGGGTGCGTCGAGTCATGTTCACTGCCCCCCGGTTTCGGCGGGCGCGGGGCCGGGTTCAGGAGGCGGTCCCGGAGCGGGTCCCGGCGAGGGAGGCTGCGACCACAGCGGAACCGGTCCATTCTCCGGCGGCACGGGCGGCGTCCCGGTTGGCGGATCCACCGATTCCGAAGGCAGCTTCTGGTCGGGGTCCAGGAACCGGTTGTACATTCGTGCGTCGATCGTCGGCCCGCTTATCTGGCCGGGAATCAGGTTGGCCACGTACGCCTTGAAAAACGGCCCAGAACCCAGGCATTCGCCGAACGACATCGCATAGCGTTTGAACTTGGGCAGGGTTCGCTGCAGGTCTTCTTTGCGGTTGTCGAGGATCTCCAGCACTCCATTGAGCTTGTCGAGTGCCGGCTTGAGCTGAGTCCGGTTGTCATTGACCAGTCCCGAAATCTGGTGCGACACCGCGGTGAGGTTGTTCGTGAGGGCGTCGAGTGAATCCCGTTCGTCCAACAACGCCGCCAGCAGCGCGTTGGAATTTGCCACCAGGCCCGCGATCTGTTCGCTGCGCCGGCCCAGTACCGCAGAGACCTTGTTGGCATTGCCCAACAGGTTCCGCAGCTGCGTGTCGCGGCTGTTGAGGGTCTCGGAGAACCGCGCCACTCCCTGCAGAGCCGGTTTGAGATCCGGCGGCGTCTCCTTGAAGGTGTCAGCCAAAGTCGTTAGTGCAGAGGACAATTGCGCGGTATCCAGGCCGCTGATCGTCGTCGTCAGGTCGCCCAGCGCGTCGGGCAGATCATACGGCGACGTGGTGCGTTCCAGCGGGATTACGCCGCCCTTCAGCTGGCCCTGTCCACGCGACGTGAGCTCAAGCATCTTCGCGCCGAGCACCGTCTCCGTCTTGATGGCCGCTTCCGTGCGGTCACCGAGCTGGACGTTCTTGCGGACGGTGAACCCCACTCGAACCTTGGTGCCCTCCAGGCGAATGTCCGAGACCCTGCCGACACCCATGCCGGAAACTCGCACTGCGCTCCCGACTTTGATGCCGCCGGCTTCAGTGAAGTAAGCGGTGTAGTCCGTCGAGTCGTTGATGAACGGCAGCTTGCTGTACTCGAAGGCAGCGAGAACCAAACACGTCACGATCACCGTGCCCACCAGTCCCACCACGACGGGGCTGCGTTTGCGGAGCGGTTTGACGTTGATTCGTTTCATTGCGGCGTGCACCGCCCGCTGGGCTGGCCGAACATCTTGACGAAGATCGGGTTGCCCCCTTTGCCGTTGAGCTTGAGCAACACTTCACAGAAGTAGAAGCCGAAGTAGTCGCCGTTCAGGCCCTGCCTCGCCAGCACCTGATAGATGTCGGGCAGCTGCTTGAGCAGATTGTCGACGTAGTCGCGGTCGGACAGCACCTGCCCGGACATGCGGTCGGTCTCGCGCACCACGTCCTTGATGGGCTGGCGTGCCTGCACAAGCAGGTTGGCGACCGACCCGGCGGCCGCGTTGATGTAAGCCAGCCCGGTGGAGATGTCATCCTTGCGCTGCGCCAAGCCGTCCACCAGCTGGGACAGCTTGTCCAGGCCATCAGAGAACTCGTGGTCGCGGGTGGCGAAGGTGTGCAGCACGGTGTTCAGGTTGGTGATGAGCTCGCCGATCAGCTGACTTCGGCCGGCCAGGGTCGAGGTCAGCATCGAGGTCTGCTCCAGCACCGAGGCCAGGGTGCCGCCCTGCCCCTGGAAAATTTTCAGCAATTGGCCGGACAGGGCGTTGACCTGGTCGGGATCCAACGCCCGGAACAACGGGCGGAAGCCGCCGATCAGCACGTCGACGTCCAGCGCGGGCGACGTTCGCGCGAGCGGAATCGTCGCGCCCGGCGGCAGGCGGCCCGGCGGCCCTGGACCGTCTTCCAGCGCGAGATAGCGGTCACCGATTAAGTTTTCGTAGCGGACGACGGCTTTGGTGCCCTCGGTGAGCCGAACCCCCTTGTCGACTGCGAACCCGACGGACACCGTTCCGTCGCGATGCAGGGTGAGGTCGCCAACCTTGCCGATCTCGACCCCGGCGATGCGGACGAAGTTGCCGGATTTCAGACCGGAGATGTTGGTGAACACTGCCTGGTAGCCGGTGCGGTCCTCGAAGCGTAGTTGCCCGAACACCGCGATCAGCGAAAACGTGAACACCAGACAGACGGCGGTGAACAGCGCCACACGAATTCCGATTTTCCAGGTTGTCTGGCTTCTTCGGTTGCTCATGGCGGTGGCCGTCCCCCGCGGAAGAAGTAGCGCGGTGGTTCGGGAGGGTTCTTGGTGGTCGGGAAGTAGTTGGCCCACCATGGATTGCCGGCGGCCACGTTGGTGCGGATCTCGTTGGGAGCCGCGCCCCAGCCGGTGTCCGTGACCAGGGCCCGCACCGGGAAGTTGGCGCTCGGGTCCGGCAGTGAACCACAGCTCGGCCTACCTCCGGGTCCACCGGTGGCGTTGACTTTGGGAAGGTGCTTGGGGTACTGGTACGGGTCGTCTCCGAAAAGCAGCGCGGAGTCGAGGATCACCGAGTATCCGTTGCCGCCCATGGCATCCCGGCCACCGTGGTCGACGTACCATTGCGCACCCTGAAACAGGCACGGGTAGGTCGGCGAATATTTGTTCAGCAGCACCGTGGTCGGATCGAGTAGGCCGACCGACCGCACGATGTTCGATTCGTTGTTCCCGATGACGTTGACGCCCGCCCGGCTGAAGCCGGTTGCCGACAGCAGCAGCGAGTCGAGCGACCGCTGGTTTTCGGTGAGCGTGGTGCTCGTGGTCGCGGCCGAGTCGAGGATTGACAGAATATTGTGCGCCGCATCCGAATACGCGGCAGTGGTCTTGCCGAACAACCGCCAGTCTTCGTCGATCGTTCCCATCCGGGGGTTGACCGTCAGCAGCAGGTTGTTCGCGTCGGTGATCGCCTGTCCGAGCCGATCGCCCTTGCCGCGCACCGATTGGGCGAAGGCCGACAGGATCGCGTTCAGCTTCGCCGGGTCGAGCGCGCCGATTACCGACTGCAGATTCTCGAAAACGGTGTTGACCTCGACGGTGACGTTGCGGGAGCGCAGCACGGCGCCGGGCTTCAGTGCGACGGGACTCGGGTGTTCGGGCACGATCAGGCCGACGTACTTGGACCCGAACGCGGTGGTTGATTTGATCTCGGCCTCGAGGTTGCTCGGCAGGTACTTGAACGGGCCGGGGTCCATCTTCAGCTGCAGCTGAGCCGCTTTCACGTCGGTGCCGATCGATGCGACCTGGCCGACCTGGACGCCGCGCAGCTTCACCTTGGCGCCGGGTTCCATGACCAGTCCGGCCCGGTCCGACACGAGTGTGAGTGGGATGAACGGGTTGAATTTGCCGGAGAACGACGCCGCGGTGAGCGCTATCAAAATCGCGACCAGCACGAACAACGTTGGCGCCCACCAGATCGGGTCGATCCTGCCGCTGCGTGTACCGTGGCCCCCGCCGGTTTTTCTGCGTCTGCTGCTCATGCGGTCATCCGGACAGGTTGAAGTTGCCGGACTGCCCGTAGATGGACAGCGAGATCATCAGGCAGACAAACGCCGTGACGATCATCGATGACCGCACCGAACGACCGACCGCCTCTCCCACACCAGCAGGACCGCCCGTCGCGGTGAACCCGTAGTAGGTGTGCACGACCATCACACCCGTCGCCATTGCCAGCACGGCCGCGAAAGACCACAACAAGTCGGTGGGACGCAAAAACGTGGAGAAGTAATGCTCGTAGACGCCGCGTGATTGGCCGTAGATGTACAGCGTGCCGAACTTGGCCGCGAAGAACGACATCAGCACCGCGACGGCATAAAGCGGGATGACGACCAGGACGCCGGCGATAATCCGCGTCGACGCCAGATAGGTGATCGAACGGATACCCATTACTTCCAGCGCGTCGATCTCCTCGTTGATGCGCATCGCGCCCAACTGCGCCGTCGTGCCGGCACCGATCGTGGCGGCCAACGCCACCCCGGCCGTGCACGGAGCGATCATGCGGACATTGAAGAAGGCCGACAGAAATCCGGTCAGCGCCTCGACCCCGATGTTGGACAACGTGTCGTAGCCCTGCACCGCGACCAGGGCACCGGTGGTGAGCGTGAGGAAGCCGATGATGCCGACGGTTCCCCCGATCACCGCCAGCGCACCGCTGCCCATACCCATCTCGGCGATAATCCGTAGCAGCTCGCCCGGGTAGCGCCGCACCGCGTCGACGGTGGCGAGCAGCGATTTCCCGTAAAACTCGGTCTGTTCGCCCAATTTCCGGGTGGCTGCCGCGAGCCTGTGTCCAATAGTGAGGAACCACGCGGGTTCTCTTGCCGCGTCGCTCATTTGGCAGTCACCTTCACACCCAGCGCGGTGATCACGATGTTGATGAAGAACAACGCCATGAACGAAAACACCACGGTCTCGTTGACCGCATTCCCGACACCGGTGGGGCCGCCGCCCACCGACAGGCCCTTGTAGCACGCGATCAGGCCGGCGGACAGACCGAACAGGGTTGCCTTGATGAGTGAGATCACGACCTGCGGTAGCCCCGTAAGCAATGTCATCCCCGCAATGAAGGCGCCCGGTGTGACGTGCTGAACGAAGACCACGAAGATGTAGCTGCCCGTCAGCCCGGTGACCGCGACCACCGAATACAGCAGCAATGCGACGAACGTGGCCGCGATGATGCGCGGAACCACCAGAGCCTGAACCGGATTGACGCCGATCACCTTCATCGCGTCGATTTCCTCGCGGATGGTGCGGGCTCCGAGGTCGGCGCACATCGCGGTCGACCCGGCGCCGGCAACGGCCATCGCGGTGACGACCGGCCCAACCTGCGTCACCGATGCCAGCGCGGCACCGGCACCCGACAGGTCCCCCGCGCCGATCTCGACCAGCAGAATGTTCAGGACGAACACGATGAGCACCGTGTAGGGAATCGACAGCATGATCGTCGGAAAAATCGAAACCCGCGCGACAAACCAAATCTGCTCGAGAAGCTCGCGCCACGCCCACGGCCCTCGCACCGCAGCGATCAGAGATTCGATGCTGAGGATGAAGAACTCGCCCACCGCGTTCATGGGCTTTGCGATGGTCGCGCCGTTCATATGTCCTGTTCGGTCTCCCGGAGCGTGCAGATACCCATACGCCTCGTAGGCCCCCCGTTTATGTGAATAAAACGAAAAACTCGTAATTGGTGTTACCGCAAACGATTAGCGGTATTCATCGCGCAATGCGGCCACTCCGCCTGATTGCACGTAGAAAACACTTCGAAAGCCTACGAGCAACCCGCGACAAGTCGCAGGGTTGAAATCAGGCAGAAGAAATCCGGCTAAGCTCAGCCGGCGCCCGCGCCACCCTCGGCGATCCGGCGTACCGCGTTGAGGAAGACGTCGATCTCCTCGAACGTGTTGTAGAACGCAAACGAGGGGCGCACGGTGGCTTCCAGGCCCAGGCGACGCAGAATCGGCTGCGCGCAGTGATGGCCGGCACGCACCGCGATGCCCTCGGCGTTGAGCGCCTTGCCCACCTCGAGCGGGTCGTGTCCGGCCAGCACGAACGACAGCACGCTGGCCTTCTCCGTTGCGGTGCCCACCAAGCGGACACCCGGGATGTCGGCCAGCCGCGGCGTCGCATAGTCCAGCAGCGCCTGCTCGTGGGCGGCAATGCGTTCGATGCCCAACCGCTCCACGTACCGCAGGGCCTCGCCGAGCCCGACGGCGTCGGCGATGTTGCCGGTGCCGGCCTCGAACTTGCTCGGCGGCCCCTGATACAGCGACCGCTCCAGGGTCACATCGGCGATCATGTTGCCACCGCCCTGCCACGGCGGAGTCTCGGCGAGGGCCCCCTCGCTTCCGTAGAGCGCACCGATCCCGGTGGGGGCATAGATCTTGTGGCCGGAGAAGACGAAGAAATCCACACCGAGCTCGGCGACGTTCACCGGCAGATGCTGAATCGACTGGGCACCGTCGATCAGCACCCGCGCGCCGTAGCGGTGGCCCAGGTCGACGATCTGCTCCACCGGGGTCACCGTGCCCAGCGCGTTGGATACTTGAGTGGCGGCGACCAATTTCGTCTTGGGCCCCAGCAAGTCTTCGAATTCCGACATCAGCAAATTGCCGGCGTCGTCCACCGGAGCGACTTTCAGGACCGCACCGGTCTGCTGCGAAAGCAGTTGCCAGGGGACGATGTTGGCGTGGTGCTCCAGATGTGTAATAACGATTTCATCGCCGGGTAGCAAATGCTTGCCGCCCCAGGCATAAGCAACCAGGTTGATGGCTTCGGTGGTGCCGCGCACGAAGATGATCTCTTCGTCCTTCGACGCGCCGATGAACCGCCGAACGGTGCTGCGCGCCTCTTCGTAGGCGTCGGTGGCGCGGGCCGCGAGCTCGTGCGCCGCGCGGTGGATGTTGGAGTTCTCGTGGGCATAGAAGTACGACAGTCGATCGATCACGACCTGTGGCTTCTGGGTGGTCGCCGCGTTGTCGAACCAGATCAGCGGCTTGCCGTTGATCGTCTCCGTCAGGATCGGAAAGTCCGCGCGTATCGCGTTGACGTCGAACACCTCGTGTTCGTCGGACAACCGCGGTACCCGATCGGCCTTGGTCAGGAAGTCATAGCTGTGCTCGTCACCGACCCCGTAATTCAGCGCGGCCGGCGCGGTGGGCACCGCGTCAGACCAACCGAGGTCGACGACCGACGGCGCCTCGGACGGCCACCCGGGCGCCGAACCGCGCGGGGCCACCGGCACGGTTGGCTTTCCCGGAGCCGGGGCCCCGGCCAGCACGCCGGGCACAGTCGGCACGATGCCCTGGCTGGGGACCGCGAAGGCGCCGAGGCCACCGAGGCCGGGCGGCAGGGAGGGATCGGCCACGCCAGCCGTCGCCCCGCCGGCCGAGGGCGCCGCAGTGGTATCGGGCACGTTGCCGCGAGGAGCCACGGGCACCGCCTGCGGCGGGCCTTCCGGCTGCGGAGACGTCGGTGCCGGAACGTAGATGTCCCCGACGCCGATCAGCGGAACCGGCGGCTGGTACAGATCGGCTCCGCCCGCCGCCGTCCGCCCGGCCGACGCGGCGGCGGTGGTATCCGGCACCCCGCCGCGCGGGGCGACCGGTGCGGTCTGGGGCGGGCTGTCGGGCCCCGGGCGGATGCTGGCCGCGTACAACTGGGTGGCCAGCGCCGCGAGCTCAGCGGCGCTAATGGGCAACTCGCTTTCGGCGTCTACCGCTCGGTACTCACTTGTACTCATGGAACTGGTCCACGGCGACGTCGTCGAGCACGGCGAGCGCGTCGTCGGTGAGGACGGCCAAGGACGTGTACAAGGTGACCAGGTAGGTGGCGATCGCCGACTGGTTGATGCCGGTGAACCGCACCGACAGTCCCGGCGCCTGCTCGCCGACCAGGCCCGGCTGGAACAGACCCACCACGCCCTGGCGCTCCTCGCCGGTGCGCACCAGGATGAACTTCGTCTTGCCGTCTTCCACCGGCACCTTGTCCGACGGAATCAGCGGAATACCCCGCCAGGTGATGAACTGCGCGCCGAAGAGGCTCACGACGGGTGGCGGCACGCCCCGGAAGGTGGCCTCACGGCCGAACGCGGCGACGCCGAGAGGGTGGGTGAGGAAAAAGCTCGGTGTCTTCCAGACCTTGGTGATCAGTGCATCCAGGTCGTCCGGCGTCGGGGCCCCGCCCAGCGTTTGGATCGTCTGCTCCGGGGTGACCTGCGCCAGCAGCCCGTATTCGGGGCTGTTGACGAGCTCGAATTCCTGGCGCTCCTTGATGGTTTCGATCGTTAGTCGCAGCTGTTGGGCTACCTGGTCGTGCGGGCTGGAGTACAAGTCGGAGACTCGGGTGTGGATGTCGAGCAGGGTCGAGATCGTCCGCAGCGTGTATTCGCGCGGGCTGGTCTCGTAGTCGACGTAGGTCTCGGGCAGCGGTTCCTCGGTACCGGCACCCTCTTCGGCCTTGATCGCGACCTGATCGGGGTTGACGACCCGGTTGACCCGGTAAAGGCCGGCTTCCACCGGAACCCAGCTGAGCAGATGCAGCAGCCAGCGCGGCGTGATGGTGGCGAGCTGCGGGACGGTCTTCGTCGCATTGGCAAGCTGCCGGGCAGCGAGATCGCCAAGTGCCTGAGACTCGTTTTGAGCCCCCTGTTGAGCCGACGTCATCGTTGTCCTTCCGTGCTCAGTCAAATGCTGTCGAATGTTCTAGTGGGGCGCCGCAAGCTCAATGATCGCCCACCCTGACGGGTCCTGCGCGCCGAGCGTAGGCAAGTGTAGAGCCCGCGAAGAAGGTTTACACCGCCCGTGAGTGAAATCGACGAAACGGGCCCGAAATCTGACAGTGATCTTGCGGGGCCCTATAGTGGGGGCCATGCAACAGGCTGTTCAGCTGCGCTTCATTCCTTCGCGCTGCCTCGCCGTGGACTGTTGTTGTTGCTGTTGTTGATTTCCTGACGCCCGCTGACGCTCTAGAAATCCTCGCGCTCACCCCGCTCGCGGGTTGGACCGGCGGTCCGCCCGGCGGCATGAGACGCGCCGAGCCACATCCTTCAGGAAGATCGACAACCCATGACTTTGCTATCGATGCCCAACCGCGCCCTGGCGCAGGTGGCGACGCGCCGCCGGGTACTGGTGCGGCCGGCCACCGACGTCGCCCGCATGATGCGTTACCGGGGCGGCACCTACTCTCACACCGTCGACAAGATCGTGTTCACCGACGGCAGCTGGGCACGCACCGATCTGATCCGGCTGAACCCCAACCTGCTGGCCTATTCGCTGGACTTCACCGGAATCGCGCCACACCTGCCGTCGCGCTACCGCCTGGGCACCTGGTCCACCCTGCCTCACCTGCGCACCCGCGGCCATGAGGCCGAAGTGGACTGGATCCTGCGCAACTCCTTCCCGACGCGCTCCATTGCGGAACTGAGCCGACGAGTGCGCGCCGCCGGCCATCCCCTGGGAGCGGCCAACCTCAGCGAACACGAAGCGATCGCGGCGACCCAGGCCGCGATCTGGCATTTCACCAACGGTCTGGCGCTGGACACCAGGCCGCGCAACGTGCCCGTCGCCGTGGACCGCGCAGCGGGACCGGTGATCACCTTCGAATTCGACGGCCATCCACAGCTGGGTGGGTACTCGGTGTCGACCGCCTCCGCAACAACCGTCGGCCTGAAGCTGCAAAAATCTGCCAATGGGGTTGTCTGGCAGGATGTTTCGGGTTCGCACCTGACCATCCAACCTGGCGCTGGGCGGCAACAGCGCACACTTGGCGTCGGCAGCACACTGTCCGCCAGCACCCACGGCGGCGGCGGGCGCGGTTACCGCTACTACCGGCTGATCGCAACGACCGAGGCCGCCGACGCGACGATCGGCGATGTCCGGTTCTGGCTGACCGGTGCTCGCCACTACCGCAACACCGACCGCATCGTGCACCTCTACAATTACTTACTGATTGGGGCGAGCAAAGCCCTGCGCAACCGTGACGAGCCGCGACTAGTCGATACCCATGCAACCGCCGATTCCGAACTCATAGGACCATTCCAGGTGCGAATTCCATTGAGGCTCAGCGTCACTGACGGGCACACGCTCGTCGACGCCGACGGATTGACGATCGACGGCATCGTCGCGCCCGGGACAGACTTTTATCTGCGTCCCGCACCGGGTACCTCCACAACGACACTGACCGCAACCACACCGCACGACCTCACCGGGCGGGTGTTGACCGGCGAGGCATCGGCCGGGGCCGCACAGCGATTCACCCCGATTGCCCTGATCGTGCCGACAGATGTCGCCGTCGAATTCGACATCGCCTGGCAGACCGACGAGCCCGACCTGAACTCACACACCGCCTAAAGGAAGTTTCATGAGCATCGCCGAGGACGTCACACAGCTAGTCGGAAACACCCCGCTGGTGCGGCTGAACCGCGTCACGGAGGGCGCCGTCGCCGACGTCGTCGCCAAATTGGAATTCTTCAACCCGGCGAACAGCGTGAAGGACCGCATCGGGGTGGCCATGCTCGACGCGGCCGAGCAGGCGGGCCTGATCAAGCCCGACACGATCATCCTGGAGCCGACCAGCGGCAACACCGGCATCGCGCTGGCGATGGTCGCCGCGGCTCGCGGCTACCGGCTGGTGCTGACCATGCCCGAGACCATGAGCGTCGAACGACGGATGCTGCTGCGCGCCTACGGCGCCGAACTGATCCTGACGCCCGGCGCCGAGGGCATGCCCGGCGCCATCGCCAAGGCGGAGCAACTGGCCAAGACCGACCAGCGGTATTTCGTGCCTCAGCAGTTCGAGAACCTGGCCAACCCGGCCATCCACCGCACGACCACGGCCGAGGAGGTGTGGCGGGACACCGACGGCAAGGTCGACATCTTCGTGTCCGGAGTCGGCACCGGCGGCACCATCACCGGCGTCGCCCAGGTCATCAAGGAACGCAAGCCGTCGGCGCAATTCGTCGCCGTCGAGCCGGCCGCCTCGCCGGTACTGTCCGGCGGGCAAAAGGGGCCCCACCCGATTCAGGGAATCGGCGCCGGGTTCGTCCCGCCGGTGCTCGACCTGGACCTGGTCGACGAGGTCATCACCGTCGGCAACGAGGACGCGATGAACCTGGCCCGGCGGCTGGCCACAGAAGAGGGGCTGCTGGTCGGTATCTCCTCGGGTGCGGCCGCGGTGGCCGCACTGCAGGTCGCCCGCCGGCCGGAAAACGCGGGCAAACTGGTTGTCGTCGTGTTTCCCGACTTCGGTGAGCGGTATCTGAGCACGCCGCTCTTCGCCGACGTGGCGGAGTAGCCATGCTCGCGGCCATTCGGCGTGACATACAGGCGGCCAAGCAGCGGGATCCGGCCGCGCCCACCACGCTGGAAGTCATTTTCGCCTACCCGGGCGTGCATGCGATCTGGGCTCATCGGATCAGCCACTGGCTGTGGAACCGTGGCGCCAGGCTGGCCGCCCGGACGTTCGCGGAACTCACCCGCATCCTGACCGGGGTCGAAATCCACCCCGCTGCGATTCTCGGCGCCGGTCTGTTCATCGACCACGCGACCGGAGTGGTGATCGGCGAAACCGCGGAGGTGGGTGACGACGTCACCATCTATCACGGCGTTACGCTCGGCGGCAGTGGCGGGGATACCGGGAAACGGCACCCCACCGTCGGCGATCGCGTCATCATCGGGGCCGGCGCCAAGGTCCTGGGCGCGATCAAAATCGGCGACGACAGTCGCATCGGCGCCAACGCCGTCGTGGTCAAGGAGGTTCCGTCCAGCGCGGTAGTTGTCGGGGTCCCGGGGCAG
>Ga0210389_10003577_pt1 | contig 12143 bp, 7 predicted proteins | sample IncBWH28OmetaG_FD_160127 | JGI IMG/M metagenome (GOLD analysis project Ga0210389, IMG submission 160127) | Forest soil microbial communities from Barre Woods Harvard Forest LTER site, Petersham, Massachusetts, United States - Inc-BW-H-28-O ... | reverse complement strand
CTGCATCTGGTTCGTTGGACTGATATCGGGCGCGAGGGTCCCGAACATGCTGAACGCGCCGGCGATGATCGTTGGAGGCAGTTCGGTAATCTGGGGCACGATCGGTGTCTGGCCTACCTGTTGCGGTGTGCCCGGAGTGGTATCGCTGCCAAACGCGCCGTTCCGCTGACCCGAAATGCGTGCTTCGTTCACCATCGTGTTTCCAATCAGCGTGGTAAGTTTCAGAACCGCATTGGTATTCGTGTACAGGTTGAAAATGGGAGTACCCGGAAGATTGGAGCTCAAGGATGCACCAGGCCCCACGTTAAAGGGAGCAGTCTCCGGGTCTCTGCTGTAAAAGTAGCGCGCCGAAAAGGTATTCTTGCTGTTGATAATCCAATCGAGATTGGCCACCAACTGATGCTCGTTCCAAACGGCGGGGGCAGATTGAAAGACCGAGAGTCCGGCCGATCCAGGGTTGCTCGGGACGTAGTACTGGCCGTTCGGAAGCTTGAGTTGCAGTTCCGCGAGCGATACCGGATTAATGTCGGAGCCGTCGCAAGCGACCTGGAGACCTCCGAAGACGGTCGGGCTGTGACAGTTGGCCGCGCCGAGCGCCGCTTGCCATGCTTGCGTGGATCGATCTCCGGCCGGAATCGAGGGGAGGAAGTATGAACTCGAACCGGACGGCGCGATTCCATTCAGTGACCGGGTTTCCTGATAGTCGGTGAAGAAGAAAATCTTGTTCTTCTTGATCGGACCTCCGATCGAACCTCCGAACTGGTTCTGCCTCAGGATCTGCTGTTTTCCGCCGCCATCGCGGTTATCGAAGAAACTGTTCGCGTTTAAATCTTCGTTGCGGAGAAACTCCCACAAGGAACCATGAAACGCATTGGAACCGCTCTTGGTGACCACATTGACATTGGCTCCAGGATTCCGTCCGTAGCTGGCGTCATAAGTCGAGGTCTGGATTTTGAATTCCTGGAGCGCGTCCGGATTCGGAATTCCGATGCCGCCATAGATACCGGAGTCATTCGAACTTCCGCTGTTAGCGGTATTGTCGATGGCAACGCCATCCATCTGATAGTTGTTCTGGCCGGGATCGGCGCCGTTGACGCTGAAATCCTGAGTAGCTTTGCCAAAAGCCGTCGCATTGTTAACATTCGACGCCACTCCGGCCGAGAGACCGAGGATCTGCGTGTAATTGCGATTGCTGAGGGGAAGTTCCACTACCTGTTGGGAAGTCACCGTCGTACCAAGCGTCGACGTGGCCGTTTGCAGAACTTCGGCGTTCGCTTCAACCGTAACCTGCTCGGTCTGAGCGCCAAGCTCAAGCCTGCGATCCAGCACCGGCGTCTCGGTCACATTGATCGTGACGGAAGGCACCTCGGCCGTCTTGAACCCGGCAGCGCTGAATCCGACTTTATAGTTTCCCGGAGGTAGGAGGCTGAACTTATACGAGCCGTCGGCGCCCGTCATCGTGGTGCGCGCCTGGTTCGTTTCGTTGCTGGTCAAGGTCACGGTTGCATTGGCGATCGATGCACCCGAAGGATCGGTAAGAGTTCCGGTAAGTGCGCCGGTTCCCGCGGATTGTCCCAACAGTCCCTGGGCACCGAAAGATATCAGAACCACAAAAAGAATCGAAAGATTCCTGCTCGACTGTCTGAATATCATAGTTCTCCCTGAAGTCGACCGACCCGTTGGCCGGCAGTGAGTTGCTCCCCCCGCGCCAGTACCATGCGTGGACTTGACACGAGCCTGTTTTTACTACATTCGAAACGAGTCTATGCTATAGTCCGTCCAACAGGAATCAAAACCGCGTCAAAAAATCAGAGGTAGACTAATTCCTATGCCGGCCCAGGTTGGCCAAATTGTCTTCGGTCCCTTTTATCTCGATACGGAGGCACCGCGTCTTTTACGCGATCGCGTCGAGATTGAACTCAGACCCCAAGCCTTACATGCTCTCAAAAGCCTCGTTCAGAACACGGGCCGGTGCGTCGACTATGAAGAAATGATTCGCGAAGCATGGCATGGAATATCCGTGTCCAGGCACACAGTCGCCGTCACTGTCGGCGAGGTAAAGAAGGCGCTCCGCGAGTACGGCTCATGGATCAGCTATCAGCCCAAGTTCGGTTATCGCATTGACGTTCCCAAGACCGAGGATCTGATCCGAAACGGCTGGCATTGCTGGCAGCGCCACACGCGGGAAGGGTTCGAAAAAGCACTCTCGCGGTTCGAGCAGGCTGCCCGCGATCACAGCACGGATTTCCGTGCGTTTGAGGGAATCTCCCGCTGTTATCTGATGCTGGGAAGCTTCTCCATGAGGCCCCCGCTCGAAATGTATCCGGCGTTTCTGGAAGCCCATGCCCACACAATCTCCCTGATCGGCCAAACTCCGGAGCTGCGCGCCGACCGGGCTCAGGGATTGAAAATTTTCGAACGCAAATTTCCCCAGGCCGAGGCCGAACTGCTTCTGGCCAGGCGGGAAAATCCGGGAGCTGTCGGCGTTCACATTCGTCTGTCAATTCTGGCCGCAGTCCGCAAACGTTTCGACGAAGCCATGGATTATCTCCGTGAAGCCTACGCCGCCGATTCGCTCTGGCCGATTCTGCCCTGCGCCGAGGTCCTCATAATGTGCTATCGCGGAGATTACGATCGCGCGGTCGCGTCCGGAAAAAAGGCGCTCGATCTGCATCCCTATCTGCCGATGGGCCGATCGCATTACGCCCAGGCTCTGGAATTCAGCGGGCATTTGGACGAAGCGCTGGTGGAATACCGCCGTGCCTGTGTGATGTCTCCCGATTTGCCGCGTTTACGCGCCGAAGAAGGCAGGTGTCTGGCCATAGCCGGACAGAAGGCCGAGGCCTTGGCCATTCTCAGGGAACTCGAAAGTCTTCGGCAGACCGAATACGTGGACGCCTATTATCTGGCTCTGCTCCAGGAGGCCCTGGGAAGGCGCGACGAAGCCATGCGCGAACTGGAACGGGCGCTGGATGAGAATTCGTGCGTGTTGTTCATGGTTGACGTTGACCCGCGAATGCAGTCCCTGAGTGGAGCGCCGGGGTTCTCACGCTTTCGGGCCAGGGTTTTCCCCGATGTCGACATCCCCGCCTGCACACAGGCTTTGCACACAACAGTCTCCTTGGGAGCACATGCCGTCACCCCGTCGAACGGACGGAGCATACCGAAAGAGCCCAGCCTGCGCCGACGCGCTGTTTCCTGACCCGCACTGGTATTCCCAGTCCCGGTCGCATTGCCGCCGAACTGTGCGTAACAGTATAGTTAAGATATAGGAGTAGAGGAACTCGCCCAACGATGACATCCGGACGGGAGTTGTCCCCCAGGGAGCAAACGATTCTCCACTCGATCGTCCGCTCGTACATCGAGACGGGTGAGCCGGTCGGATCGCGGACCATCTCGCGTATGCGCAATCTGGCGCTCAGTCCAGCCACCATCCGTAACGTAATGGCAGATCTGGCCGATGAGGGCTACCTCGCCCAGCCGCACACGTCGGCGGGCAGAATTCCTACCAGCAAAGCATTCCAGGATTTCGCGGGCGCGGTTCCCGCCCGGCCCCTTCCGGCCGCCGACCGCGATCGTATTGTCAGTCAGATGCAGTCCGCCGAGACCCTCGAAGAGCAAGTCGCGATCGCCTCGCGGATGATGACGGAGATCACCAGAAACGTAGGGATCGCTGCCGCGCTACCGCCTTTTGCCCAGGAATTGGAGCATCTGGAGCTAGTCGCCCTTTCCGACCGCCGCGTGTTAATCATCGTTGCCACGCGCGACCACATGGTCAGTAATCGCGTGGTTACGCTCGACCGGACGATGAGCCAGGACGAACTGAATCAGCTCCGGAAATACGTCAACGACAATTTCGCCGGCTGGACTCTGGAAAAAGCCCGTGCCGAACTGCTCCGCCGGATCGAAGAAGAACGGGCGATGTACGATGCGGTCCTCCGGCAGTTGACGCTGCTCTACCGCAAAGGGCTGCTGCTGGTGGACCAGAACCCGCAACTGGCCATGGACGGCGCGTCCTATTTAGTCGGCCTGGATCTGCACCTCACGCGCGAAAGAATGCGGGAATTGTTCCGCGCCCTGGAAGAGAAGAAGCATGTGGTGGCGCTGCTCGACCGGTTCCTTGAATCCGCGCAGGGCCATGTAGGAATTCACGTCGGACTGGAGGATGCTCACCCGGCAATGAGTGATCTGACACTCGTCGGCCTGACAATCGTCATGCCCTCAGGTTTGAGAACGCGTATTGCCATTCTCGGACCCATGCGTATGCAGTACGAAAGGGCCATTTCGACGGTTCTCCAGATCGGCCGCACCTTCGAAATGCTGCAGTCCTAGCGGGAAAATCGTCCTCTCCGGCGATGTTACTCTGAGAATGGCGTGACACAGGAAAACAGCGACACAAAGGTGGATGGGGTAACGGCCGAAGGTTCGCCGACGGCTGAGCAACTGGACCAGCTGCAGATCGAGCGTGACGGTCTTAAGGTGGAGCGCGACGAGCTCAAGGAGCTTCTGCTTCGCCGCCAGGCGGAATTCGAGAACTTCCGCAAACGGACCGAGAAAGAGCGCTCGGAATACTTTCAATTCGCCGGGATGGAAATGGTGCGCGAAATGCTGCCGATTCTCGACGATTTTGATCGAGCGCTCAAGGTCGAAGGCGGCAATCCCGAATATGTAAAGGGCGTCGAGATGATCTACAACCGGATGTTCGAGGCCCTGAAGAAAGTGGGACTTGAGCCGATCGAAACGGCCGATAAGACCTTCGACCCGCATTTGCATCAGGCGGTGGAGCGTGTGGAAACGAAGGGCGCGAAGGATGGAGCCATTCTCGGAGAATTCCAGCGCGGATACAATTTTAAAGGTAAGCTGCTGCGGCCCTCCATGGTTAAAGTGGCATCACATCCCTGAATCGGTGGTCTGAATCCAGGAGCACGTGTCCAATCGTCCAATTGAGTAAGCATGCCGGTGACAAAACGCGATTATTACGAAGTGCTGGGCGTAGACCGAGGCGCAGGCGAGCAGGATCTGAAGTCCGCCTACCGGAAGCTGGCTCTCCAATACCATCCCGACCGGAATCCTGGCGACCACGAAGCCGAAGAGAAGTTCAAGGAAGCCGCCGAGGCATATAGCGTCCTGTCGGACGCCCAGAAACGCGCCGCTTATGACGCCTATGGCCATCAGGGGCTTTCCGGAATGGGTGGCGGCGGATTCGATCCGTCTGCCATGGATCTGGGCGACATTCTGAGCCAGGTCTTCGGATTCGGGGGCGACATTTTCGGACAGCAGCGCGGGGGACGCACTCGCCCGATGAAGGGCGACGATCTGCGCTATGACCTCACCCTCACATTTGAAGAGGCCGCGTTCGGCAAGGCCGTCGAGATCCAGGTGCCGAAGCTCGAAGCCTGCGCTCGCTGCAACGGCAAAGGCGCCGAGCCGGGAAGCGGCAGCATTACCTGCCCCGCCTGCCATGGCCGAGGCGAACAGATTTATTCGCAGGGGTTTCTTTCCGTGCGGCGCACCTGTTCGAGTTGCGGCGGCGCGGGTCAGATTGTCAAACAGGTCTGCCGCGATTGCCGGGGCGAGGGTTTCAAGCAGGTCCACAAACGGCTGCGTGTCACCGTTCCGGCCGGAATCGCAGATGGAAATCGATTGCGCGTTCCGGGCGAAGGGCAGCCGGGAGCGAATAGCGGCCCGAACGGTGACCTTTACATTTTCTTTACCGTCAAAGAACATTCCATCTTCGAACGGCGAGATAACGACTTACACTGCACCGTGCCCATCAGCGTGGCGCAGGCGGTGCTGGGCGATGAAATCAACGTGCCGACGCTGGAGGGCCCCTGCGCGCTGGTGATTCCTGAAGGAATTCAATCGGGTGCGCAACTTCGGCTGAAGGGCCGCGGCGTCCCGGAGGTCCAGGGGCGCGGCCGCGGAGACATCGTGGTTCACATTGACGTGCGCATTCCTTCGAAGCTGACGAGGGAGCAGCGCAAGCTGTTCGAGCAGCTCGCCGAGACTCTGCCGGTCAACAACGAGCCTCACGAAAAAGGGCTCTTCGAAAAGGTCAAAGACCTTTTCATGTAGGGCCCGGTCGCCCGAATCAGCTACGCCGATCCGCTCGCCCGTTGAACATCAGCCGCCGATGCGGGGCGGATGTTCTGATTTACGTTGAAGAAATTTTCGGGATCGTACTTCGCCTTGACGGCTGCCAGCCGCTCGTAATTGCCACGGTAAGTCGCTCGTATCCGGTCCTCGCCTTCTTCCATCATGAAATTCAGATATGCACCGCCGGCACCGAACGGGTGCAGATCGTCGTAGTATGCCCTGGCCCAGTCGACGATCTTTTGACGATTCGCCGGATCGGGATCTACTCCCACGATGACTTCGCTCCAGACTGCATCGCGATGCGCGAAGGCTGTATCGGCCTCGCCAATCCGATTCGCTTTTCCATTCACCGGATAGAGATGCATGGTCGATTGCCAGGTTGGCAGGCGGGAACCGTGCTCCAGATGCCTCGCAATTGCGCCGTCGCTGAGCTCTTTAAAGAAATCGGCTTTCCAGTACCATTCGAGACCCGCCGGATAAATGCCATCGAACAATCCCTGGAGCATCGGAAACGGCATCGCCATAAATAGCTCGAACGCGGGCTTGCGGTAGTCACGAATCGGCTGGAGAATCGTGTTCGCCTGTTCGATCGTTCCCTGATAGCACCACACAATAGCGCACATTTTGCGGAGATGCAGATCTTCGGGGAACGGCGGTCCCGGCGGCACGGTCATGATCGCGAAAAAGCCATTCATTTCTTCCGGCGCCTGCGTGATGAACTCCCGGTACCATTTCATGACGTCCGCTGCGTCCTCCAGATGCCAGAGCATCGGCCCCGCACAGACGGTGCTGACAGGTTGCCCCTCGAACAAGAACGAAGTGACGACGCCGAAGTTTCCCCCGCCGCCGCGGACTGCCCAGAACAGGTCAGGATTCTCATCAGCGCTCGCCACGACAAAGCTGCCATCGGCCAGCACCATATCAACCGCGAGGAGATTGTCGATGGTCAGGCAGTATTTTCGTGTCAGATGACCCATTCCTCCGCCCAGGGTCAAACCGGCAACCCCCGTCGTGGAGATGATGCCTGAGGGCACCGCGAGACCGAACGCGTGCGTCGCATGGTCAACGTCGCTCCACCGGCAACCGGCGCCTACAAGGACGTGACGCGATGAGGGGTCCACTCTGACGTATCGCATCGGCGCCAGATCGATGACCAAACCGTCATCGCAGACTCCCAGCCCCGCGGCGTTGTGTCCGCCGCCGCGAATGGAAACCCGCAGACCGTTGGTTTTGGCCATCCGCACGGCTGTGATCACATCGGCGACGTCAGCACATTGGGCGATGAGCGCGGGTTTGCGATCGATCATGCCGTTGTAAACCTTGCGCGATTCGTCATATCCGTTGTCTCCGGGCGCGAGCACGGTCCCGCGGAACCGGCTGCGAAATTCGGCGATGGCTTGTTCCAATGACATCCCTTTTCTCCTTTGCTGGCACGGAGTTCATTTCCTCGCGCCGTATCCCACTTTGCCGGAAGAGCCGTTCTACGAACGTTCCGCGGCGGCTGCCGCGAGCGTTCCGTCCGCCAGAATCTTAAGCTTTCGCTCGAACGCGAGCGAACCGGAACTCCGCGCGGCTTCGACACCGCGCCGGAAACTCTCGTTTGCAGCCGCTGCTTTCCCCTGGGCAGCAAGCAGTTCCCCCTGAACGCGGTGCAACTCAGCGACTGCCCACCGCTCGTTGTTTTTGGCGGAAAACGCAAACCCATTGGAAACGCTCGCCAGCGCCTCGCCCAACATTCCGGAACGCCCAAGCGTTTCCGCCAAAAGGGCAAGGTAATAAGGCCGCCTCAGCTCGGCCCCGAGGGTGCGGACAGCGTCCAGACCCTCGCGAAGGCGTTCGAGCCCTGGCGAGACGGCGCCCTCTGCCGCAGTGGCCCAACCGGTCACAATGTTTGCCATCGCAAGGTAATAAGCGAAGCCGTGACGGCTACATACGACGATGGCGTCGTGGCCGCGTTCCAGGGCCAGGCCACTCTCGCCTCGGAAAGCGTGCAGCATAGCAGCGTAATTGAGCGCGATAGCCCGGCTGAAAGGGTCACCGATCCGGTTTGCCAACGAAATGGCTTCCGAGGCGTAATGATCGTCGTCGCCGTTCTGGCGGTGCCAGGAAACGTGGGCCAGGTAACAACGGCAGAAGACACCGAGATCCGGCCCCGCGAACAGTGCCAGCACGGATTTCCCGCCGTCGTCGTCCGCTGCAATAGAGGCAGTCATGTGCCGTAGCGATTCCTGCAGTTGGCCCAGATGAAACAGACTGCTCCCCAGCACGAAGTTCCCGGCCATCGTCAGCCCGGGAGCCGGATCCCCTTCCGCGGCTTCTCGAAATTCGAGGCTGTACTGTCGCGCCTTCTCGAGATCACCGCGGACTGCGTGAAACACCCAGGCGCCGCTCAGGATCGCGAAGATATGTCGGTCATCGAAGCGCCGGGACAGATCGAGCGCGCGATCGTAGGTCTCACCCACTTCAACGGCCGAGTAGCCTGCGGTTGTGACCAGCGCGGGTCCAAGCGTAACGAGGAGATGCAACTCCTGCAGCAGTCGGCGCTCGGATTCGGGAAATGCCCGGCATAAGGCAAGAGCGCGCCGCAGCAGGTCTGCCGCTTCGGTTTCCGCATATCGCTGGCGCGCCCAGGCGGCTGCCCGCTCATAGTATGTGATGGCCTCTTCGGCCATTCCTGCTTGTTCGAACTGTGATGCAATCTGGCCGTTCCAGCTTTCGATGTCCTCGCTGTGGACTTCCACCAGCGCGCGCGCCACACGGCGGTGCAAATACCGGCGCCGGACAAGGGTGAGCTCAGCGCAGGCCACCTCACGGAGGCGGTCATGGGTGAAGTCGTATTCGGAAGCCCCGCGGCTTTCGATGATTCGCCGGCGCCAGAGTTCGTCCAGGGCATTGGAGAGGCTGACTTCGTCCCAGTCTGTCGCCTTCAGAAGGACCTCGAAAGAAAACGGTCTGCCGATGACACTGGCCAGACCAGCGAGTTCATACGATGCCGCGGAGAGTTGCGCCAGACGCGCCGCGATAACGCCGTGGACGCGCGTGCTGTAGAGGCCCGCACGCACCGTTTCGAGCACAAACAGAGGATTGCCCCGGGTGGCATGGAAAATCTCTTCCAGCCTGACGGTTTCCATCGGGCCGGCAGACTCCATTTGCGCGAGTTCCACTGTCTCCGTGGAGTCGAGAGTCGAGAGCGGAATTTCGAGAACCGTCCCGGATTGGCGCAGTGCGGTAACAAAGCGGGTAAACGGATGTTCACGTCCGGTTTCTTCGACACGCACTGTCCCCAGCAACAGAACATGACCCGCGGCCGGCGAGTTCACCAGCGCGTTGAGCCAGTCGAACGAATCGGGATCGCACCATTGCATGTCATCCAGAAAGAGGAGGAGAGGCTTGCGAGCGTTCCCGACAGCCGCGCTGATGGATTCGTAGAAGCGGAGCCGCTGCCAGCTTTCGGAAAGCAGGCCGGGTTGCCCGGAAGCAGGTTCCCCGCCAGACTGGTCCCGGATTTCCGGAATCAGCCGCGCCAATTCCGCCATCTGAGCAGGTGTCAGTTTCGGCCAGGCCGCGCGGATCGCGTCAGAACGAAGCCACTCTGCGACAGGCGCATAAGACACTTGTCCCTGCCCTGCAAAACATCTTGCTCGTGCCGCCGCGTGTCCCGTACGAACACACGCCTGGTACAACTCGTCGGCAAGTCTGGTCTTGCCGATGCCCGGCTCGCCTGAGATCAATACGACCCGGGGGCCGGTTGCGGCAGCGAATTCCCAGGCGGACGTCAGTTGATTCCATTCCGCCACACGGCCGATCAGGGCCCGGAATGTTTGCAGTTGGGAAGCGGGCTTCGGCAACCGCGCGGCCGAAATGCCCGGCTCAGGTTGTGCCTTGAGAATCCGCTCGAAGAGCTCCCGCGTAGCGATGCCCGGCTCCACTCCCATTTCGCGCCGCAACACGCGCAGGCACTGGTGATACGCCCGTAGAGCGCTCGCGCGGTCCTGATTGGCGGCGTGCAACCGGATCAGCATCTGATAATGCACCTCACTCAACGAGTCGAGTGCAATCAGACGTTCCGCGCACGCAATGGCTGGCGTGAATTCCGTCCGCTCTTCATGCAGGGCGGAGAGCCGCTGCAGGACATCGGACAAGCGCTTCCGGTAATCTTCGCGAATCGGAACAAGCCAGTCGTCGTACAGGCCCGGGACAACGTCGTCTTCGTAGAGCCCTGCGGCAGTGGTCAGCGCCTGGATTTCCCGCGCAGGATCGGCGTCGGCCCGCGCAAAGGCGGCCTCTTTAACGGCCCGTTGAAACTCAGTAACATCGATGACGCACGCTGCATTCCCTGGCCATTGAACGTCAAGATGAGTTGTCTCCAGCAGGTTGCATTCTGCCGGCAACGCCCGCTTCAGGTGATGGATCAGCTGCCGCAGGTTGGTCCGGGCCTGCGATTCGCTGGAAGCAGGCCAAAGCGAAAAGGCCAGGCGCTCCCGCGGCTGCGGTGCGTCCCCATGCAGGACCAGGTAGGCCATCAGCGACTGGAGACGGTTCGTGTTGACGGTCGAGACTGGACGTCCCTCGAAGCTGATCCGGAGGTTCCCGAAGAGCTGGATCCGCATGGTTCCTGATCCCGTAAGTTTACGACTGGCTTGGCGTTGTTGAAAGGGCTGCCGTCCGGCGGTCCGGGTGTGCGAATTCGCTCAGTATGCTTACGTTCTGTCAGATATGCTCGCGGTACTCCGACTGCGCGATAATCAAATCGGGGATTCATGAAGACGGCACGTTTCATCGTTCCGCTTTTCCTTTTGATTCCCGTCCAAATCTTCCCCCAAAACGGCGACTTCAAGATCTCTACGAACGTTGATCTCGTCCTCCTCGATGTCAGCGTCAAGGACTCCAAAGGTGCCTACGTCACTAATCTGACAAAGGACAATTTCAAAATCGAGGAAAACGGCATTCCGCAGAAAATCACCTCGTTCCAGAATGTCGACGTTCCGGTGGCCGCCGGCCTGATTCTGGATGCCAGCGGCAGCATGCGCAATAAACGTTCCGACGTGAATACCGCGGGCCTGGCTTTCATTGATGCCAGCAATCCCGAGGACCAGATTTTTCTCCTCGATTTCAATGACAGGGTGTTGCCGGACCTTCCGGAAGACGTCACGTTTACCGGCGACATCAGTCTGCTTCGGATGGGGCTCTCGATGCACACAATTGAAGGGCGCACAGTGCTCTACGACGCGATCATCGCAGGTTTGGACCACCTGGAGTTGGCAGAGCGAGACAAGAAAACCCTGGTGGTCGTCACTGACGGCGGGGACAACGCGAGCAAGCATACCCTGGCACAATTTATGCAGGCGCTGCAGAAATCCCATGCGACGGTATACACGGTTGGCATTTTTGATGAGGATGATCCCGACCGCAACCCGGGTGTGCTGCAGCGAATTGCGCGAGTCAGCGGCGGCCAGTGTTTCCTGCTCTCGCGCCCGGAAGATATTATTCCGACCAGCCGGAAGATCGCTGAGGACATCCGCAAGCGCTACACAATCGGCTACATACCCGATCGCGGGAATTCCAAAATCGGACTGCGTCACATCCACGTGACAGCGACTGCGCGCGACGGCAGCCATCTGGTCGTAACCACAAGGACAAGCTACGCCGACCCGCGCCCAGCCGTGCAATGAACGAGGACCGTGTCGCACTCGAGAACCTGATCGGAGGTTTTAAGCTCTCCAGCCTGGTTGCTTTGGCGGCAAAGCTTCGGTTGGCAGATCATCTTTCGAGCGGTCCCAGAACGGCAGGCGAACTTGCGGCGTTGACGTCCTGCCACGAAGATTCTCTTTATCGTGCGTTGCGCGCACTGGCCGGACTGGGAGTCGTTACGGAAGAACTCGATCGCCGTTTTCGTCTGACGCCGTGCGGCGAGTACCTTCGCAGCGACGTGCCCGGTTCCCTGAAAGTCGCCGCCGAGATAGTTGCCGAAAACTGGACTTGGCGACCCTGGGGAGCGCTCCTGCATAGCGTGAGGAGCGGTGAAACCGCCTTCGATCATCTGTTCG
>Ga0210389_10003576_pt1 | contig 12143 bp, 13 predicted proteins | sample IncBWH28OmetaG_FD_160127 | JGI IMG/M metagenome (GOLD analysis project Ga0210389, IMG submission 160127) | Forest soil microbial communities from Barre Woods Harvard Forest LTER site, Petersham, Massachusetts, United States - Inc-BW-H-28-O ... | reverse complement strand
TCCGGCCTCCGTCCCTCCGGCCTCCGCCGCCCCTCCGGCCTCCGCCGTCCCTCCGGCCTCCGCCGCCCCTCCGGCCTCCGCCGCCCCTCCCGCCCCACCGCCGATTGGGTCGCTGGCGCCATCGGGCCAATAGGATTGGCTCGATGGCGCACCTGCACCAGGTGGCGGGTAAGCGCTTGCGGGCTACTCCGCCGTAGATGTTGACCTCGTCGGGCATCGGCCGTGGCCCGTCGTGGCCCGGCCGCCAGTCCGATACCAGGACCACGCCGGGCGGAACGAGTTCTAGGTCGCCGAAGGCCAGCCGGGCGAACTCGTCGGAGTCGCGCAGCTGGATGGGCACGCCCGCGCGCTGGTACGCGCGCTGGCCGTTGGCCGAGTCGGCGGCCGTGATGTGCTCCCCGGTGCCGTGCGACGCCACGAGGAAGCTCCCCGGCGGCAGCGCGGACAGCAGGGTGCCCAGTATGTCGGCGGGCTGGTCGGAGTCGGGGAGGAAGTGGAGCACGGCGGCGATTATGAGCGCGACGGGACGGCTGAAGTCCAGCACGTCGAGCACCGCCTGATCCGCCAGGATCTGCCCGGGCTCGCGCAGGTCGGCCTGGATATAGGCGGTGCGCCCTTCCGGCGCGGAGTTCAGCAGCGCCCTCGCGTGGACGAGAACCAGGGGATCGCTGTCGACGTAGACGACCCGGGACGACGGTTCGGCCGCCTGCGCGATTTCGTGTACGTTCCCGGTGGTGGGCAGCCCGCTGCCGATATCGAGGAACTGGCGGACGCCGGCCTCCCCGGCCAGGAACCGGACCGCGCGGCCCAGGAACGCCCGGTTCTCCCGGGGGCCGACGCGTGCCGTCGGCCGGACCATGATCCTGTCGCCGGCTTCCCGGTCGGCGGCGAAGTGGTTCTTGCCGCCGAGCCAGTAGTCGTACACGCGCGCCGGGTGCGGCTTCGTGACGTCCAGCCCGGGCGGCGGCTCCGGATCACCGTTCATGATGTGAGCATAGTGTCGTAATCATCGGCCTTGACGGGGTTTTCGGCGGCGGCCGCGCTGGCCCGGTTCCCCAGCAACAGCGCCACGGCCACGACCACGATCCCGCCGCCGGCCGCGACCGGTAGCGTGAGCCGCTCGCCGAGGAGGAGGGCCCCGAGTGAGACCGCCACGACCGGGTTGACGTAGGCGTAGGTGGACACCTGGGCCGTCGGCAGCCCGCGAAGGGCGATCACGTAGCAGGTCAGGGTCAGCACCGAGCCCGGGCCGATCAGGTAGAGCAGGGCCAGCAGGGAAGACGTGCCCACCTGCCCGGGGTCGAAGTGCGTGAGTTCGCCGTCGGCGGCGGCCAGTCCCACGAGGACGGCGCCTCCGGTCAGCATTTCCATCGCACTGCCCAGCAACGGGTTGCCGGGTGCGGGCAGCCGGCCGGACAGCACCGAGCCCAACGCCCAGCTCACGCTGGCGGCCAGCACAATCGCGATCGCGATGGCGTCGCCGTGGCCGCTGGGCCGGGCGAGGACCCCGATCCCGGCCAGGCCGACGACCAGGGCCGCCCAGCCGAGCGCCCCGATCCGGCGCTTGTTGATGACGCGGTCAGCGAGCGCCATCCAGAGGGGCACGCTGGCCATCAGCAAGGCGGCGAGCCCGGCCGGCAAGGTCCGCTCGGCGTAGCAGACGCCGCCGTTGCCGAAGGCCATCAGCATTGTCCCGACGACCGCCATCCCCGCCCATTGCCGCGGGCCGGGGGAGTGACGCGGCCGGCGCCGGCGCCGGCGGCCGGCCAGCCAGACGGCGGCGTAGAGGACCGCCCCGGCGATCAGGTACCGAACGGCCGCCAGGAGCAGCGGCGGGATCTGATAGTCGGCGATCCGGATGGCGACGTAGGTGCCGCCCCAGAACACCCACACCACCAGCAGTGCCGCCCAGGTCCCGGCCCGTCGTCCGGTCGGGGCATTCGCGGGTGTTTGAGTCACATTGGCAATCCTGGCGGCGGTGGCCCGCCGCCGCTATTGGCAGGAATGACATTCACAGGTACTTTCCTGCCGACGCGTCCCGTACGCTGGAGGCATGCTGTCTCGCGTCGCGGTCCTGGCCTGCGAGGGGGCGTCGGACTTCGGGCTGGGGGTCACCGCGGAGATCTTCGGCACCGACCACACGGCCCAGGGGCTGCCGCGCTGCCAGTACGTGGTCGCGGCCGAGCGGCCGGGACTGATCCGGACCGACTCGGGGCTGCCGGTCCTGGTCACCGAGGGCCTGGACGCGCTGCGCGCGGCCGATCTCGCGATCGTCGTGTGCTGGGACGACGTGGAGCGACCGCCGCCCGAGCCGGTGCTGCGGGCGCTGCGGGACGTGGTCGCGGGCGGCGGGAAGGTGCTCAGCCAGTGCACAGGCGCCTTCGTGCTCGCGGCGGCCGGGCTACTCGACGGCCGCCGGGCCACGACCCACTGGAAGCACGCGGCCGGGCTGGCCCGCCGGTATCCGCGGGTCGAGGTCGACCCGGGCGTCCTGTACGTCGACGAGGGGCCGGTGATCACCAGTGCCGGCACCGCGGCCGGGGTAGACGCCTGCCTGCATGCGATCCGGCTCGAGTACGGTGCCACGGTGGCCAACGAGATCGGCCGCGACATGGTGGTCGCGCCGCACCGCGATGGCGGGCAGGCGCAGTTCGTCCCGGTGCTGGTAGGGGAGGCCGTGAGCGGCGAGCCGGACCTGGGCGCTCTGCGGGAGTGGGTGCTCGGCCAGCTGGACCGGCCGCTGTCCGTCGCCGATCTCGCCCGCCAGGTCCACATGTCGCCCCGTACGTTCGCCCGCTGGTTCCCGGCACGCTGCGGGGTCACGCCGCATCAGTGGCTGACCAGCCAGCGGCTGATCGCGGCGCAGGAACTGCTCGAGCGCACCGACCGCGGTATCGAGCAGATCGCCGCCGACTGCGGGCTCACCGCCCTGATGCTGCGCCGTCATTTCGCCCGCCGCTGGGCGATCACCCCCCAGGCGTACCGGCTCCGGTTCTCGCAGCTAACTGGTTCGCCTGGCTGACGGCGCTCGCTCTCCCGGCACCCGCTCTCCCGGCACCGAGGACGCGGCCCGCACCAGGACGAGAACGCTGTCCCGCGCCGCGTGCATCGGCGCGGTGGTCTTGGCCGCCCGGGCCAGCATGAACGCGCCCTCCAGAAGGGCCATGATCGACTGCGACAGCGGAAGCGCCGCGGAGCCGGGCACGCCCGCCTCGCGGAGGCGCCGCGTGACGGCGTCGTCCCACCGGGTGAAGACCTGGGCGGTCGCGATCCGCAGCGTCTCGTTGGTGCTCGCCACCTCGAGGGCGACCGTGGCGATGGGGCACGCGTCGGCATAGTCAGTGAGCACGAGGAGCTCCGCCGCCCCGTCGAAGACGGCGATCATGCTGCCCTCCAGGTCGGCCGCGGAGTCCCAGACACCCCCGACCAGGGTCTCGTAGTAGTCACCGGAAGCGAGGATGGCCGCGGCGGCGAGCTCGTCCTTGCCGCCCGGGAAGTGGTGGTAGAGGGAGGAGTACGGTGCGTCGGCGACGGCCAGGATCTGCTTGATCCCGGTCGCCGCGAGCCCCTGGCGGCGGAAGAGGACGCTGGCGGCCTCGATGAGGCGCTGCCGGGTGGGCGCTGTCACTGGTCATCTCCTCCGCACGCCGGGGTTGTGTGCTGGATCAAGCATAGCTACGCTGGCGAATGGATCGATCTATACAGTGACCGGACAGCGTATCCGAGAGGTGCTCGCTATGTACAAAGCGGCAGTGCGATGGATGATCCGGCGTACCGTGCGCGATCTGTCCGCGGGGAACCCCGGCCCGCAGATCGCCTCCTACGCCGACGACGCGGTGCTGATCTTCCCCGGCGACAACGACTGGAGCGGTGCGTACCGGGGCAAGGAGGCCGTGGCCGGGTTCCTCCGCCGGTTCGCTCAGCTGGGCCTGCGCGGCGAGGCGGAGGACATCCTGGTCAATGGCCCGCCGTGGCGCACCCGGGTGGCCGTGATCTTCCCGGTCCAGGCCACCGATGACTCCGGCGCGGTCGTTTACGATAACCGGGCTTGCCTCTACGCCCACGCCAGGTGGGGCAAGATCACCTTCCAGGAAGACTTCGAGGACACCATCAAGGCGGGCGCATTCCTCCGCGACCTCCACTCGCGCGGCGAGTCGGCCGCCACCCGAGGCCAATAGCCGTTGGCGCCTAAGCCGGTCTTTTCGCGATAAGCGCGCGAAGATTCCAGCCAGCAATCGGGGATGAACTACGCCACGCGCGCCGAGGCCGACAGCGTGCTGATCAACATCCCGGCCAGCTTCCGTGCTGACAATATGCCGTATGGCGGGGTCAAGAACTCCGGCCAGGGACGTGAAGGGGTGGCATCGGCGGTGGCGAAGATGACCGGGCGCAAGCTGGTGCTCCTGCGCGCCGCGCTCTTCGCGCATTCGACTCAGGACAGGAAGGCGACTCCGTGACCCTCGCAGCCCGCTACGCGGTCAACTGCTCACTGCTGTTCAAGGAACTGCCGGTGCTTGAGCGGCCCGCCGCCGCCCGGGCCGCCGGCTTCGACGCGATCGAGTTCTGGTGGCCGTGGGCGACGCCCGTTGTCACCGCCGCCGAGGTCGACGCCTTCGCCGCCGCGGTTCGTGACGCCGGGGTGGCGCTCGTCGGGCTGAACTTCTTCGCCGGCGACGTGCCCGGTCCCGACTGCGGGGTGGCCTCGCTGCCCGCCCGGGCGGGTGAGTTCCGTGACAACATCGCGCTCGCGATCGAGCTCGGCGGACGGCTCGGGACCCGGCGGTTCAACGCGCTGTTCGGCAACCGAGTCGACGGCGCCGACCCCGCCGCGCAGGACGAACTCGGCGTCGAGTCGCTGATCGCCGCCGCGCGCGCGGCCAGCGCGATTGACGCGACCGTGATGGTCGAGCCGGTGAGCGGCCCCAAGCCCTACCCGCTGCGGACGGCCGCCGACGCGATGGCGATCGTCGAGCGCGTCCGCCGCGAGGGCGCGGTCGAGAACGTGGGGCTGCTCGCGGACTTCTTCCACCTCGCGAACAACGGCGACGACGTGCCGGCGGCGATCGAGGCCCACGGACGTGACATCGTCCACGTGCAGATCGCCGACGCGCCCGGCCGCCACGAGCCGGGCACCGGCACCCTGGACCTGACGGGCTGGACCCGGCAGCTGCTCAACGGCGGCTACGACGGCTGGATCGCCCTGGAGTACGTCCCGAGCGCGGGAAGCGCCGAGAGCTTCGGCTGGCTGCCGGCCGCGCAACGCAGGAGTTCCCGATGAGCAACGCCGGCAGTACCGCGGACGTGGCGGCGGTGCTCGACGGGCCCGATCGGACGCCGCATGCCAGTCTTCCTCTGCAGAAATATCCCCATATATCGGGCACAAGTTGGCCCTCGGCACACCTTGATCGGCGCCACTGCTTGATCACGGGTCGTAGCTGCCAGATATCGGCCTGTACGACCCGTGATCATGAAACGGATACCTCTACAGGGGTATCCCGAAATACGTCGTTCAAGATGCTATTTCATGATAAATCCGGCGGCCGCAGCGCGCAAAAATCGGGCGATGGCACGATCGACCCATGACCTACGGAGCCGGCGGCCGCCGGACTGGAATCACGTCCGCAACGAGGCGGGGTAAACCCTAGCCCTTGCCTTGCTGGGCCGTCGGAAGGATTGTCACGCCCGTGCCGAACTGGGCTTCCTGCTGTTCGGTCCACCCCAGCGACGTCGGCGCCTGGATGTCGAGCCAGTTACTCGGCGTCTGCTCGATGATCAGCGAGGCGATGTTGTCCGAGACCCCGTAGTAGGCGGTGTGACCAGGCACGTCGACCTTCTTCAGGCCGCCCGGCTGTGAGGCGTCGAAGTCTTCCTCCATGACGACGAGCTTGCCGATGAAGACATTCGGGTTCTTGTTAGACGCGTTCGCCGGCGCGATCGTCAGCGCGAACGGGTTGCTGCCCTGGATCACCCAGTGGTCGGGGATCACCTTCACGGTGTAACCGGGCGGCTGGGCGCCGTTGTAGCCGACCAGCTTGATCGAGGTGGTGCCGGACCCCGTGCTGGAGTGAGCACTCGAGTGAGCGGAGTCATTGGCGGCCGGGTGGGAGACGACCGCCGAGCCGGGACGCGTGCCCGCCGACGCGCTCGGAGAGTGCGTCGCGCTCGTGCCGGTGGCGACGGTGGGCACGATGACCGCGACGGCTACGGCCGCCACGGCGGCGGATGCGCCCAGCATCCGGTTGCGGTTCCGCTTGCGCAGCAGTCGCTGGCCGCGTGCCAGGTCATCTTCGACGCCGCACGCGCCGGGCGTCTCCCCGGCGCGCGCGGCCCCCGGTGCGTCGTCGAGCGCACGCCCGAGCAGGTTCTTGAGATCCGTCATCAATCAGTCCTCTCAGTCATTGTCCGCGGGGTTGTTGGCCGCGGGAAGCGTCGCCGGAATCGGTGTCGCGGCATCCCCGAGCAGGTCACGCAGCCTGGCGATCCCCTTGGCCGTCTGGCTCTTCACGGTCCCCGTCGAACAGCCCAGGATCTGGGCCGTCTCCTCCACGCTGAAGTCCGCCCAGTGACGCAGCACGACGGTCGCGCGCATGCCGGGCGGCAGCGCCGCCAGCGAGGCGCGGACGGCACCGCCATCCAGCCCGTCCGGAAATGCCGACAGCGTTCGCGGATCGGGCAGGTCTGGCGGCGCCGCCACGGACTGCTCACGGCGCCACCTGGGCCGGCGGACCTCGTCGATATGCGCGTTGACGAGAATGCGCCAGGCGTACGCGACCTGGGTTCCGGTCCGGCGGACCCGGGGCCAGGCGACGTAGAGTTTGGCCAGCGCGGTCTGCACGAGGTCCTCGGCGCTGTGCCAGTCGCCCGCCGTCAGCAGGCAGGCCGATCGGAGCAGCTCGGGCCGTCGTGCCAGCACGAACGCCGAGAATTCCTCGTCGCGCGCCAGTTCTGTCATTTGCACACCTCCTTCACCTGACTTACGGATCAGTGGGGCGCGCTGGTTGCCCGCGATGAGAGGTGCGGATCAGTGACGAGTAAGCCGGGCGCGTAGCGTCCCGTTCACACAATTAACACTTCGGAAACTATCAAGTTTCGATCATGAAATATCCGGCAGCGACCGTAGCCCAAGCGGTCCGCGCTGAGTCGGCCCGTGCTGAGTCGTCCCGCGCTGAGTCGGGCGCGACCAGGCGATGTCACCCCGGGAGGGCAGCACGTGAACACGGGCGATACCGCTTGGGTCCTCATCAGCGCGGCGCTCGTGATGTTCATGACCCCCGGCCTGGCGCTGTTCTACGGCGGCATGCTCCGGGCCAGAAGCGTGCTGAACACGATGGGGCTCACCTTCGGCTGCCTCGCGGTCGTCTCGGTGCTCTGGGTGGCGTTCGACTACTCGCTGGCCTTCGGCCCGGACGCGGGGAGGACGGGCCTGATCGGCACGTTCAGCGACTCCGGGCTCCTGGGCAACCTGGCGACCGCGACCCAGGGCAGCCCTGGCCGCCACATCCCGGTGTTCGCGTACGGCTCGTTCCAGCTCATGTTCGCGATCATCACGGTCGCGCTGCTCGCCGGCGCCGTCGCCGAACGCACCCGCTTCTGGCCATTCCTCCTCTTCGCGGCTCTCTGGGTGACGGTCGTGTACGTCCCGCTCGCGCACTGGATCTTCGACCCCCAGGGGTGGCTGAGCGCGAAGCTGCACGTCGATGACTTCGCGGGCGGCACCGCGGTCGAGACGAACTCGGGCGCGGCCGCCCTGGCGCTTGCCGTTGTCGTCGGCAAACGCCATGGCTGGCCAAAGGATCAAGCCCGCCCTCACAATCTCCCCGCGACCCTCCTCGGTGCCGGGATTCTCTGGTTCGGCTGGTTCGGATTCAACGCGGGGTCCGCACTCGCGGCCGACGGCCTCGCCGCGACCGCGTTCCTCAACACGATGCTCGCGGGCGGCACCGGCATGCTCGGCTGGCTGATCGTCGAGCAACGGCGTGACGGGAAGCCTACGACGCTGGGGGCGGCGTCGGGCGCGGTCGCGGGGCTTGTCGGCATTACCCCGGCATGCGGTTTCGTGGCGCCGCTGGGCGGCGCGGCGATCGGTCTCGTCGCCGGGATCGTCTGCGCTCTCGCGATCAGGATCAAGTACCGCTTCGGCTTCGACGACACCCTCGACGTCGTGGCCGTACACGGCATCGGCGGGATCGCGGGCCTGCTCGCGACCGGCCTGCTCGCGACAACGACGATCAACGCGGCGAGCGCGGACGGACTGCTCTACGGCGGCGGGCTGACGCAACTGGGCCGCCAGGCTCTCGCCGTCGTCGTGACCGTTGCTTATTCGGGCGGGCTCACATTCGCGATCGCGTGGGTGGTCGACAGGACCATCGGCCTGCGCACGGAACTCGAGTACGAGCTGACCGGCCTGGACGAAGCGGAGCACGCCGAGACGGCCTATGACCACGGCCGGGTCGGCGCGCACTTCAGCGCGGCGTCGACGCACGCGCCGCCGGTGCGCCATCCGTGAATCGTGGCACCCGTGAATAGTGGCATCCTTGAGCTATGGCATCGCGCGCCGTGGCGCTGCCTCCGCCGCGGAATCCGTCCGGCCCTTACCGGGTCTGCTTCGTCTGCCTCGGCAACATCTGCCGGTCCCCGATGGCCGAGGTCGTGGCCCGGGCCCAGCTGGCCGGGGCGGGCCTGACCCGGGCGGTCGTGGTGGACAGCGCGGGCACGGGGGACTGGCACATCGGCGCGCCGATGGACCCGGGCGCCCGCGCGCAGCTCAGCCACGGCGGCTACGACGGCGAGGCGCACCGTGCCCGCCAGTTCGACCCGTCTTGGCTCGCGGACCGCGACCTGGTCCTCGCGATGGACAAGAGCAACTTCAAAACCCTCAAATCATCTACCATCACGCACGATGGCGACTCCTCCCGCATCCGCCTCTTTGGCGATGTGACGGGCCTAGCCGGCGCGGACATACCCGACCCGTACCTCGACGCGGCCGAGTTCGCACAGGTCATGGAGATGATCGAGTCGGCGATGCCCGCCCTGATCGCCCAGCTCAAGAACGTGCTCTAGCCCGTTCCGCACGGGCCCCGGCGGGGATCCGGTACGGGGTCGGCGCGGCGTCGGCGCGGCAGCGACTCGCGATGCGGATTGGAGCACTGGCGCCAGCGCACCAATAGGTTTGGCCCGATGGCGCATCTGCTCCAAAACGGCCTCGCCGGGAGGACGCCTACTCGTCGCCGAGGTCGTCGTCCGGTTCGGGGTCGTCGTCCGGCTCGGGGTCGTCGCCCTGGGCGTCGGGGGAGAGGGGCAGCTTGACCTGGAAGTCGGCGCCCTGGCCGGGGCCGGTGCGGACCGAGACGGTGCCGCCGTGGGCGGCCACCAGGCTGGCCACGATCGCGAGGCCGAGGCCCGTGCCGCCGGAGGCGCGGTTCCGGGCGGCGTCGGCGCGGTAGAAGCGTTCGAAGACGCGGCGCGCCTGCTCGGTCGTCATGCCGGGCCCGTCGTCCTCGACGTCGAGGACGACCGCCGGGGCGCCCGAATCCAGGGTCCCGGATGCGATCTTGACGCGGATCGGCGTGCCGGGCGGGGTGTGGGTGCGGGCGTTGGTCACCAGGTTCCCGATGACCTGGCGCAGCCGCCGCTCGTCACCGTTGACGATGAAGGCCGCGCCGGGCGCGACGCTCAGGTCGATCGTCCTGTCGGTGGCGACGATCCGTGCGTCCTGCACGGTATCGAGCGCGACGGTCAGCAGGTCGACGGGACCGAGCTCCAGTGGACGCTGCTGATCCAGCCGGGCCAGTTCCAGCAGGTCCTCGACGAGCAGGCCCATGCGCGACGCCTCGGCCTCGATGCGATGCATGAGACGGTCGAGATCCTCCGGCGTGAGGTGACCGGCTTCGAGGTCGCCGGGCGCCGACCGAGGTGACCCGCCGCGCTGCCGGTAGTACTCGGCGAAGCCGCGGATCGTGGTGAGGGGCGTGCGGAGCTCGTGACTCGCGTCGGCGACGAACCGGCGCATGCGCTCCTCGGACTCGTGCGCGGCCTGCTCGGACTTTTCCTGGGCGTGGAAGGCGGTCTCGATCTGGCTGAGCATCGCGTTCAGCGAATGGCCGAGGCTGCCGATCTCGGTGCGCGGATCGCGTTCGGGTATGCGGTGATCGAGGTGCCCGCGCGCGATCTGCCCGGCGGTCATCTCGATGTCGTCCAGCGGCCGCAGGTTCGCGCGCACCACGCCCACCCCGACCGCTGCCAGGATGACCACGATCGCGCCGCCCACGATGATCTCTATCGTGACCAGCCGCTGGATCTCCGCTTTGAGCGGTCCGAGGTCGGTAGCCACCACAACCGTGAGATTCTCCGTACCGTTATTCGTGGAGAACTGGACGGTCTGCGCGATCACACGCCACGCGTCACTGCCGGACTGTGAGGGGACGGTTTGCATCACGGGGGCTGAGGAACCAGGCCAACCGCGGTTCGTAGGCAGTTTGGGTAGCGGCTGCTGCTGGTTCGGGCTGCCCACCCCGGGCAGGACGTCCCCATTACCGGGCAGCGGTCCAACGAACTGCTGTCCGGGCTGTACGAACTGCACGTAAATGCCCTGCGCAGCGCCCGGCGCGTTGTAGGCAGTACCCACGGTGGCGTTGAACCGGCCGCTTTGCGCTAGGTCCACGCTACGGTCGAAGCTGCTCACCAACTGGCTGTCCTGCTGCGTCGTCAGGTACGAGCTCAGCACCACGTCGCTGGCCACACTAATAGCGGCGAGGGCCATGATGACCAGCGCGAGAACAGCCGCGATCAGCTTCGTCCGCAGCGGAGTGCGGTCCGATGCCCGGCGGAAGAAACGGAATCGTCCCTCGTCGCGCGGTCGGCCGGGCGGCTTCGGCAGTTCCGGTGCCTTCGGCGCCCCGTACTCGTAGGTTTGGTCTGTCCCAGTCATGTCCGCTCCTGACATGGCCAGGCCCCTCGTCATGAGGCCGGGAGCCGCAGCACGTACCCGACGCCGCGCAGGGTGTGGATCAGCCGTGGCTCCTTGGTGTCGATCTTGCGGCGGAGCACAGATACGTAGGATTCCACGATGCCTGTGTCACCGCGGAAGTCGTAGTCCCACACGTGGTCCAGGATCTGCATCTTGGACAGCACGCGGTTGGCGTTGCTCATGAAGTACCGCAGCAGCTTGAACTCGGTCGGCGACAGCTGGACCTGCTTGCCGCCGCGCCACACCTCGTGGCTCTCCTCGTCAAGTTCCAGGTCGGCGAACTTAAGGCGGGGCGTCGGCTCGGCGCCGTCTCCCCGGGTCCGCCGCAGGACGGCCCTGATGCGGGCGATGACCTCTTCCAGTGAAAACGGTTTGGTCACGTAGTCGTCGCCGCCCAGGGTGAGGCCGCGGATCTTGTCGTCCGTGGCATCACGCGCCGTCAGGAAAACTACAGGAATGCGGGCACCACCTCCGCGCAACCTGCGAATAACGTCAAAACCATCCATATCGGGCAGCATTACGTCGAGCACGATCAGATCCGGGCGATGCCGTTGGGCGGCCTGCACGGCCTCGGTCCCGCCAGCTGCGGTGAGTACCTCAAAACCCGCGTAGCGAAGGCTGGCGGAGAGGAGCTCAAGAATGTTCGGTTCGTCCTCGACGACCAGCAGTCGCGCGTCCGGCTGCTGCCGCGTATCGCTGATCGGCATGTTCATGATCCGAATGATCGCTCTCTTGGCTGAGAGAAACCTGAATGCCTTCTGGGTATGGCCTGCTGTTATCCCAGCGTACGCTCAGTGCCCAGCCAGTGCGCGATCGCCGCGCGGCGGGAGTCCACGCCGAGCTTGGAGTAGATGCTCCGGACGTGGTTCTTCACAGTCTTCTCCGCCAGGAACAGGTGGGCGGCGATCTCGCCGTTCGTATGACCCCCCGCGATCAGCGACATCACCTCGCGCTCGCGGGCGGACAGTCCTGGGGTAGCCTCGCGGGCGCTCGCTTCGATCTCGGGTCTGGAAGTCATGTCTCCCGCGCATCACGTCATCCGGTGATTGCCGTGTATACGTACAGATACACCAAAATGCCGCCGCTCAAACCCGGTATGTGTAACCCCGGGGACGGATGAGCCGAAGCGTACACCTGCGACGCAAGATGCGCGGAACTGTTTCGGCCCGCCGCCCAT
>Ga0210389_10003575_pt1 | contig 12143 bp, 12 predicted proteins | sample IncBWH28OmetaG_FD_160127 | JGI IMG/M metagenome (GOLD analysis project Ga0210389, IMG submission 160127) | Forest soil microbial communities from Barre Woods Harvard Forest LTER site, Petersham, Massachusetts, United States - Inc-BW-H-28-O ... | reverse complement strand
GAAAGCGGGTCCCATCGCGTTGCCCTTGCCCGGTCCGACCAGCGTCACCTGTGCGACCTGGTCCTTGGTCTCGACAGTGACGGATTCGTATATTTCGCCCATGCCCAGACCGTAGCGTGGCGAGTATCTCCGGTGATTTGCGACCCGGACCAGATTCCCCGCCAACCGACGAGCTGGCCAGCGCCGAAGCCACGCTCGGAGTGCTGCAGCAAGTTCTGCACACGATCGCCAGCGCGGAACGGCAGATCATCAGCGCGGCCCGGCCGACCCTGGATGCGTGGCATCGTCGCGGTCTGGAGGGCAATGTGCAGGCGGGCCCCAACGAGATGCCGGCCAAGGTTGCCGCCGGCGTCTCGCTTGGGACCACGCCGTCACGGTAGGGCGCGACGTCAAAGCCCCGGATTCGCTCGCCGAATACCTACTGGGGTTAGCGCGCGAGCTGATCAGGCCTGAGGAACGTAGCCGGGCCGGGTTCCACGATCGCGTCGAAGCGCCCGAAGATGCCAGCGCGCTGGACCCAGCTGATCGCGTTCTCCGGCCGCAACCCGGCGAGGTAGCTGCACTGCTCGAACGTGAAGCCAGCTTCACGCCCGGGCGCCGCTACACCCGCTCGAGATAGAAGTAGTAATACCGGCCGTCATCCAGCACGCCCTTGCCGTTCATGATCCCCAGCACCGCGTCGTCGTCGATCCTCTTGAAGTGGTCGTGCACGGGTTGGCCGTCGTAGACCATCGTGGCGGTGACCTCCCCGCGGAAGTCCTCGAGCCACAGGCTGGCCTCGCCCTTGCCCATCGCCACGTTGGAGAACTTGTTCCCGTCGGCGTCCACACACACCAGCGGTTGTACGTCGGTGGCGGACTTGAAGGTCTTACCGAACCAGCGGGCCTTCTCCAATCGGCCGTTCATCTTGTGGCCGGTCGCGAACTCGCCGCCCTTCCATTCGCCGAGCATGCCCTCGATGGTGGCCGGCTCAAGGGTCGCCCAGAAATCGTCGAGCTCGGTGTCGGAAACGCCGCCACCGCGTTCCTTGAACTCGATGAACTTCTTGCGGGCCACGCTCATTGGTTACTCCTCTGTGCGGGTAATCCAGTCGCGGGCGAACCGCACCATGACGTTGTTTTCTTCCGGCGCGCCGACGGTGACCCGGACACCGTCGGCGCCGTACGGGCGGACCACGATGCGCGCAATCGCGGCCTGCTCCACGAAGTCCAGTGTGCGGGGCCCCAGCGGCAGCCAGACGAAGTTGGCCTGCGAGGGCGGCAGTGTGAAACCGGCATCACGCAACACGCCGCTGACCCGGGCGCGCTCGGCGACCAGGGCGTCGGTACGAGCCAGTAGCTCATCGGCGGCGTTCAGTGAGGCGATCGCGGCGGCCTGCGCAACGCTGGACACGGTGAACGGCACGTACACCTTGTCCAGCGCGGTGATCACGTCGGTGTGGCCGACCGCATAGCCGATTCGCAAGCCCGCCAGCCCGTAGGCTTTCGAAAAGGTCCGCAGCACAACGACATTACTGTGAGCACGGACCAGCTCCAGGCTATCTGGCAGCATGCGGTCGCGGATGTATTCGACGTAGGCCTCGTCGATGGCGATCAGGATGTGCGGCGGAACCGCCTCGACGAAGCGGGTCAGCGCGTCCGGGTCGACGACGGTCGACGTCGGATTGTTGGGGTTGCATACGAAAATCAGTCGGGTGTGTTGGGTGACCGCGGCGAGCATGGCATACAGGTCGAAGGTGTGGTCGATCAATGGCACCCGGATGGCGGTTGCACCGGCGATCTGGACCTGGGGCGGGTAGAGCTCAAAGCTGCGCCACCCGAAGATAACCTCGTCGCCCGCCGCGGCGGTGATCTGAACGAGCTGCTGGCACAGGCTGACTGAGCCACAACCGACGGCCACCTGCTCGGGGGCGAAGTCTGCGGAACCCATCGAACTGAGGTGCGCAGCCAGCGCCGCCTTCAGTTCCACGCAGCCGTTGTCGGGGTAGCGGTTGGCCACATCGGTGGCTCGCTCGATGGCCCCGCGGACGCTGGGCAGCGGACCGAACACCGTCTCGTTGCTGGCCAGTTTGATGGCGCCAGGCACCGTCTTGCCTGGCACATAAACTGGGAGCCCGTCCAGCTCAGGTCGCAGGCGGGCGCTCACTTCGACAGCATATGTCGGAGCTGTGTACGCTATGCCTCCGGCGGTTCGGGGATACCTGGGACAGGGTCGGGTACCCTCAGGAAGTCCAAGGAGGCGTGCCAGAGAGGCCGAATGGGGCTCACTGCTAATGAGTTGTCCCCCTTCAAGGGGACCGGAGGTTCAAATCCTCTCGCCTCCGCCATGGAGACAACTGAAGACAAGCGCCCGTAGCTCAACGGATAGAGCATCTGACTACGGATCAGAAGGTTGGGAGTTCGAATCTCTTCGGGCGCGCTAGCAAAGAGGTCGCTTTAGCTGCACTTATGCAGATGTGCCTGCGAGCCGTCAACGCTTCCGAGGCCCTCGGTGTCACGAGGATGTCACAAGATTCACCGAACTTGTGTGCACAGCAGGACTTATCCCGCCAGGCGTGACAACCTGCCCGAGCGTTAACGTTCTCAGTTTCTCAAGGTCGCAGCAAAACTTGGGCACCACCAGCGCCTAACAAGGGCTCGCGTTGAAGGGTTCAGCCACGCGGGCCGCTGTTTACCGCCGTGCAGCGTGTGATCCAGTCGGGTGCGATGGGAAGATCCTGGGCTGAGGGTTCAGGCCCCCAAGAATGCGGCGATTGCGGGCCATGCGGCTGGATCTTGCAAGAGGAAAAGGTGGCCGCTCTCGTAGAGGTGCAGCGTGGCGTTAGTGATCCTGTCAACGATGGCCTGGCCGTTGGTCACCGGTGCGATGTCGTCGTAGAGGCCGCTTCCCACGAAGGTCGGGCACGTCACCCGGTGCAGGCGATCAAGGACATCGTGGTCCTTGCGGGCTTGGAGCTGAAACAAGCGCCCCTGGGCCTGAGCCGCGGTCTCCTCGGTGGGCATGTCTGCGGCGAAGCCGGCCACCAGTGCTGCGTCGTCGGGGTGCGCGGCGAACCACTCGGGCGTCCAGCGCCGGTCCGCCAACTTGAGGGACCTGACTCCGCGCTCGAGGGCTGGCAGATCCGCCAGCGTCTCAAGAGGGTAGGACGCGAAGGCGCCGCCGGGTGAGGTGGCCATGAGGGCCAACCGGTCGAGCCGGTCTGGGAAGGTGACCGCGAATTCCTGAGCGGCCATGCCGCCGTAGCTCAACCCGGCCAACGCCGTTCGGCCCCAACCGACGGCGTCGAGCAGCGCGGCAATGTCCGCAGCGACGTCGGCCATCGAGTACGGCTCGGTTACCGGCGCGCTGCGTCCCATGCCACGGTAGTCGAAGGCCAGCAGCTCGAATTGCGCTGCCAACTTGTCAAGCAGTGGGCGGGTCGAATCCAGTGTGGTGCCAGATCCGTTGCAGTACAGCAGTCGCGGGCCGTCACCGACGCGCTCATAGTGGAGCGCCACCCCGTTACAGGCGGCAGTGGGCATGGTCGGTGAGGATAGCAGCGGCGCGGCTATTTGAGGCCGAGCTCTTGATAGATCTGCGAGAGATAGCCGAACCGTCTGGACTTAGCAGAACCCAGTCGTGAAATCGCCGTTGCGAAGCACGAAGCTATCGGGGCTCCTTGGGTTGCGGCTTCTTGGTCGAGGACAGCCACCTTGAAGCAATCTCAAAACTAACGTTCTTGACTTCTCAAATATCGCCTCAAACGTGCGGGCCGCAGAAGCACGCCGATGTTCTTGCCGCGCTGCCGAAGTCGTTGCGCTGGCGGTGCTCAAAGAGAGTTACCGCGCCGAGAATATCAACACGGCCCGGGTCGCGATCACGGCGCTCGAGATCGACTGCGGCGCCAAGTAAGCGAAGGCGTGGCCTAGGTTGTCGCCGACGCGGCGGTCGTTTGCACCGGCAGCACGATCCCGGTGGCCGGGCCCAGGATGATCTGCTGGCCACCGGGGGGCAGGTAGCCGCCGGTGGGCCCGTAGATGCCGTAGATCGGGTCGGTCGGGCCCGCCCCTGCGTAGATGTCGTTGATCCAACCCGTGGACAGGGTGTACACGGCCGCAGTGTTGCCGGGCGGGGAGAACCTGGTCACCAGCTGGGCGGCGAAGTCGATGACGGGATGTCCGCCCAGCATCGAGTCGACATGCGAGCCGTTGACCAGCTCGACCCCGACGAACTGTCCCGGATACAGACTGACCAGTTCATTTGTGGTGGCACCGTTAAGGTTCCACGGCTGGGGCGGCGCGGCCACCACGTAGTCGGGGATGTTCAACGTCTTGAGGTTGGCTATCGAAGCCGCGAAGGCCGAGGAGCTGGATGCGACCCCGTCGAACATCACGACACCGAGAAGGTGGTTGTTGGCGGTGTTCCCCCCGAGGTCCGCGACGTAATCGCCGGCGGCGGTCGTGGCGAGGCCGCCGCCGGCGGAGTGTCCGGTCATGATGAAATCCTGCGGCAGCGTGCCGTGGTAACCGGCCTGGTTCGCGCTGGTGTTCAGTGCCGTCTCGTTGCCCAGGAACAACGAGCCGACGGCCTGCTGCATCTGCGTGCCGTTCAGCCAGGCGCCGTTCGGCAGCGGAAGCGACGACACGGTGGAAACGACCACAATGCTGTCGGTCCGCTCGGCCAGCTGAGTGGCCAGATCGCTGTAATAGCCACCCGTTGCCAGGAAGCCGTGCTGCAGATAGATGACGCCGTGGGCATTCACCGTACCGTCTGCCTGCGTCGGGAAGAACCAGCGCGTCGGGGCATCGTAGCCATGGGGACCGACCGGAATCTCCAGGTAGGAGAACCCCTCCCGGACCCCGGTCACCGCGCCGGGGGTCCCCGTCCCCTCGGACACACCGCCGCTGTAAGTCCCGAGAGTCCCGTTGAGAATGCTGCGGAGCAACCTGCCGGCCAGACCGGGGCCGGTGGCCCCGGTGACGGCGGGCCCGACGGCAGCTTTACCGAAGAGCGGTTGCCCGGTCAGATAGATGAAGGGGGAAAAAATCCCCTGGTCGAAGAACTGTTGCTGCAGCGCCTTCACCACCAGCGACACATTCGTGGCCTCAGCGGCCGCGTATGCGGCCCCGGCCCCGCTCAGCGCACCCACGAACCGGTCGTGAAACAGCGTCGCTTGGGCGGTCAGCGCGTGAAAGTCTTCAGCGTAGCTGCCAAAGAAACTTGCGATAGCCGCCGACACCTCGTCTTCGGCCGCCGCGACGATTCCAGTCGTCGAGGGCGTCGCCGCAGCGGCGGCCCCCTTGATCGCCTCTTCGATCCCGGTCAAGTCCCCCGACACCACGCCAAACGCCTCGGTTGCTGCGATCACGTACGACGACATCGGCGGTTCCCTTCTCCGGCGGCGCGACAACCTCAGGACAGCTCGACGAAGGTACCCGTGTCCGCTTGACGCGTCAGAAAATTCGGCAAATGCGCTATCAGTCTGGTCAACATCGTTCGATTGCGGAAGCACGAGACGAGCGCTCGCAAGCCCCTGACGATTCTTCGATGGTCTGCGGACGCGTAGACACAGCTCGGGCCTGCCCCCGGTGAACGATCGTCGGGTCGACTCGCAGCGGCCAGCGGCGGCGGTTTTCCTCGGTGATCCGGCGACTCGGCGAGCACCATCGCACAGGCTCTAAAGGTCAGTAGGGCAACCGTCTACGGTGTGCTTGCCGACCAAGGAGTCTGACAGTCTCTAGGGTCATCGCAGTCCGTGCAGGAAACCAGTTGTCCGGCGGCCCTGCCGGTTCGAAAAGTGACCAATGACTCGTTATCGCAGTGCTCTGCTTGGTCGCGCTATCGGATGGCGAGCTCTGTCGTGCAGTTCGCTTTCACTTGTGGTGTGTTAAGTGTCGGTCCGGCCAGGTGGGATTTGGATCCGGAAGACTCGGAGTAGGACGTGGAGGTCCAGTGATCGGGGGGTTGCCGCCAATCGGGGCCGAGTAGGCGGTCGAGAAGCGCGATGCGTTGGTAGAGGGTATTGACGTGGATGTCGAGGGCTCGCGCAGTGGGTGCCGCCCGACATCCATGGTCGAGAAATGCCTTGAGGGTGGCCAGCATAGGCACGTTGCGGTGTTTTTGTTCGGCGACCACCGCACCGAGAATTTCGTCGAATTGTGGTTGTAGTTCGCGGCGGCCAGCCTGAGTGAGCAGAATCCGGTAGATGCCTAGCTGTTCGGCGGTGGCACTGGTGCCCGTGCGGCCAAGTGTTAGCAGTGCCTGCATGGTGTCGGTGGCGTCGTTACGCAGTCCGTCGTACCTCCTCGCGGGTGGCGCGCTTCTCCTCGTAGTGCTTCGCCTTGGCGTCGAGCATCGCGAGGAAGAACGAGAGCTCGTCGCGGGCGTGCTCGCCGGCCGGGCCAAAGTCGGTGCGCTCGAAGATCCGCCAAAACCGCAGCACGGGCTGGATCACCGCGTCGTGGTGCAGGCGCAGGTCGTAGATGCCGGCCTTGGCGATGGTGATGGCGTTCTTGGCGTAGTCCGTCATACCCTGGCCAGGCATCTGGAAGCCGACCACCTCGTCGCGGATCGTCTGCATCGCCTCGTCGGGTGCGAGGTCGAGCGCGGCGCTCATCAGGTTGCGGTAGAAGACCATGTGCAGGTTCTCGTCCGCGGATATGCGAGCGAGCAACTGCTCGGCAAGGGGGCAGCCAGTTGCACGCCCGGTGTTGCGGTGCGCGATCCGGGTGGCCAGCTCCTGGAACGACACGTAGGCCAGCGCCTGCAGCACGGTCTTGTCGCCGCTTGCGTAGCCCGCCGTCATGTGTTCCATGCGCAGCGCCTCCAGCCGGACCGGGTCCACGCCACGCGTGACGACGAGGTAGTCGCGTATCGCGATCGCGTGCCGGCCCTCCTCGGCCGTCCAGCGACCGACCCACTGGCCCCAGGCGCCGTCGCGGCCGAAGCGGGTGGCGATCTCGCGGTGATACGAGGGCAGGTTGTCCTCGGTGAGCAGGTTGACGATCATCGCCGTCTGCGCGACCGGGTCGAGCGGCGAGTCCTCAGGCTGCCAGTCGGTGCCGCCGAGGAAGGCGAAGTCACGCCCGCGTGACCAGGGCACATAGTCTTGCGGCTGCCAGTCCTTCGCCAGGCTGAGGTGGCGGTCGAGGTTGGCTGCCACGACGGGCTCGAGTTCGGTCAGCAGGGTGGTTTGCAAAGCGGTCATATTGCCTACGGTACCGTAACTTACGGTACCGTAGGTAGAGGTCTGACGAATATGCAGGCGAACTGGACTAGCTGCGCACTCGGCTAGTGTTGGTGGCGTTCTCGCCCAGGCGGCTACGGGGGTCGCCCCCGCCGGACGGGTTGCCCGGGATGGGCAGCCTGTTGATGCCGCCGTAGTGATGACGAACTTCGACCCCGACGGTGTCGAAATGCGCGGCCAGCTCGGCCGCCACTGCCTGGGCGGCACTTTGCTTCCCGACCAGCCGTAGTCGCGACATTAAATGTCGTTGACCTAGCCGGGGCACGCCTGCGGCCGTGACCTCGACATCGCCCCGCCGTGCGGAGTAGCGTCAACGCCAGCGGTGACGCACACCTGATCGAATAGCGGCCACACTCTTTGCGGCCTGCAGCGAGACGCCCAATCTGCCCGATGGCGACGTGGTGCTGTCTCTCACCGTGACCAGCGGGATCGTCGCCGACCTTGAGATGCGAGGCGAAGGCACCCTCGTCGGGATCTGGGTATGGATCGACACGATTCGCCCAGCCGGACAGGCGTTCTCGCACAACCCGTTCTTGCGGCCCCGCTCTTGCGCCGTCGTCGGCGTCCCGCTGTGCTTGGAGTTTTGTGACCTGATGTTGATTCCCATGTCCCCGACCGATTCGGTGTTCCTGCTGGCGGAGTCCGAGAATTGTCAGATGCAGGTGGGGGGCCTGGCGTTGTTCTCCCCACCTGAGGGCGCCCGCGCTTCGGATGTGCGTGACATGTTCGCCGCAGCCGTCGCCCGCGACAAGGTCGCCGGCGTGTGGCGCAAGCGAGCCCGCCGGTCGGTGACGTCGCTGGGGCAGTGGGGCTGGGACACCGGCGGCGAGGTCGACCTCGACTACCACGTGCAGTATTCGGCGCTGCCCCGGCCCGCCGGGATGGCGGAGTTGTGGGCGCTGGTTTCCTGGCTCCACGCCGCCCCGTTGAACCGGGAGCGGCCGCTGTGGGAGATGCACCTGATCGAGGGTCTCGCCGATGGCCGGTACGCCGTGTACATCAAGATGCACCATGCGCTCGTCGACGGGGTCTCCGCGATGGGGATGCTGCGCGCAGCGTTAAGCGCGGACTCCGGCCGGCGCGGCGGGCCCGCGCTGTGGGAACCGGTCGAGCCCGCACCGAAACCCGCACCGGACTCGCGGCGGGGCGGTCTGGACATGTTTGGGCTGCCGGGCCGGGCGGTGGCGACGGCCTGGGGAGCGGCCCGGGAGGCCGCCGGGCTGGTGCCCGCACTCGCCGGCACGCTCGAGCAAGCGCTGTGGCGCCGCGGCGGCCCGCTGTCGCTGGTCGCGCCCCACACGATGCTCAACGTGCCGATCGACGGGACTCGGTCGTTCACCGGGTGCTCCTGGCCGTTGGAGCGGCTGCGGCTGGTCGCCAAGAACAGTGACGCCACCGTCAACGACGTGGTGCTCGCGATGTGCGCCGGGGCGCTGCGCAGCTATCTGACCAGTAAGGGGGCGCTGCCGTGGGCGCCGCTGGTGGCGATGGTGCCGGTCTCGCTGCGCGGTACCCGGCCTGAGCGCGGCTGGGGCGGCACCGTGGATGCGGGGAACAAGATCGGGTCGTTGACGTGCGGCCTGGCCACCAACCTGGCCGACGCGGGCGAGCGGCTCGCGGCCGTGCGGGCCGGCATGCGCGAGGGCAAGGCCGCGCTGGCCTCGCGCAGTCGACTGCAGGTCCTGGCGATGAGCGCGCTGGGGGCCGCACCGCTGGCGCTGGGCATGCTGGTCGGTCACCTCGGGCTGCTGCGCCCGCCGAACGTGATGATCTCCAACGTATCCGGGTCCCCGGCGCCGCTGTACTGGAACGGCGCCCGCCTCGATGCCCTCTACCCGTTGTCGATCCCCGTGCACGGCCAGGCGCTGAACATCACCTGCACCAGCACCGACGATACGATCGCTTTCGGGCTCACCGGCTGCCGCCACGCCGTCCCCGGCCTGGGCGCGATGACCGGGCACCTCGACCACGAACTCCGCCTACTCGAGCGCGCCGCCGGACTCTGACGACTCACACGCCCGCCATCAGCCGAGGGTGAGCGTTGCCTCTTACAGGTCCAGACCTTGCAGCCCGCCCGCAGCACCTCGTCGTCGATGCGCCCGGTGCGTTGCGGCGCGGAGACGCCAGGCGAGTGCGCTTCTGCCGGCCCGATTGGGAACGAATTTGGGAACGAAGCAGGGGGCCGACCACATCCTGGCCCGTCGCGCGCTGTCATGGAACTGGTGTCCAGTTGTCCCAGCTCTTGCCGAAATCGAGGGCCACTTGCGGGACCTGGGCGACGCTGATGATCTCGCGGAAGTGATCTTGCCAGCCCCACCAGTCGCTGATGTGAAAGACGCGTTGGTACCAGCTGATCTGATAGCTGTGGGGTATGACTTGGCCTTTGCTCTCCGGGGCAAACACGGCGATCGCCAACATCCCGATCACCGTCGCCGCTGGAAGCTGGATCTTCCCGTCCCGCCAGATGTGCACTCCTGAGCCGCTAGGCCCGGGGGGAGTCAGTTCGAATCCGTTGGGCATTTCGTCGGTGTGGCCGTGGCCTCGTCGGTGGATGCCGTATAAGACGTCGGCAATGTCGGGACGTCCATCGGGCAGATCCGACTTCACCGCTATGGGGAAGCGGCTCTGATCAAAGTCGACATCCTGTGCTGCCATCACCCCGAAGATGTCAGTCGAGTCTCGGATTGTGCGTCTGAATTGATTTGCGACTCCTAGCTGCGGATACCGAGCATTCCCGGTTCCATCGACGGCGTTGCAGGCTTGAAGCATGGCTTCATCCCACTCCCGCCGTTCCCAGTGGTGCAGTGAGCGCCTAACCGCATTCCCAACTTTCACGCATCAGAGGCTATCGGTGCGATGCGGGCCAGGGGGTCGACATGGCCGAACCACTTCGCGATTGATGGCCATTCACCGACCGCCCAGCTGGTGATCCTGCTCGCGCGCCGCGATCAGACCTGCGTCTCGATCAGCCCCAGCGCTCGCTGGAACAGGTGCACTGTGGCCGCGTGAAGCTGGTCGCCGACCTCCTTCTCGGCCTTGCCGGCGCAGGCGCGGGCCAGCGTGCCCTCGATGACGATGCCGAGCTTGAAGCAGGCCAACACGGTGTACCAGGTGATGTGCGACAAGTCGCGGACGGTGTTGGCGGCATACCGCTGCAGAAGGTCGTCGGTCCTTGCCAATCCGTCCTGACCGCCGAGGGCGTGGCTGAACACACTGGATCCGTCCTGCTGGCGCCACGTCGCCAGCAGCCAGCCGAGGTCCAGCAGCGGGTCCCCGATGGTGCACATCTCCCAGTCGACGATGGCGACCACCTCTGGCCCGGTGCGGGAGAACATCACGTTGGCGGCGTGATAGTCGCCGTGCATGATGCCCGGCATCCAGCTCGACGGCCGGTGTTGCTTCAGCCAGGCCGCCACCTGCTCGACCCCGGGGATCTGCGGCCCCGGGTAGTTGTCGAACTGCTGATAGGACTCGAGCTCCGAAAGCCAGCGCGGAACTTGGCGTTCCAGGAAGCCTTCCGGTTTGCCGAAATCGGCGAGACCAACGGCGACATGGTCTACAGCGCCAAGTTTTGCCAGCGCGTCGGCCATCGACAGCCCCATCTGGAACCGCACACCGGGATCGCCGGCGTGCAGTGGCGGAAGCCCTTCGCCTGCGTTGAACCCGTCGATCGGCTCCATCAGGTAGAAGACAGCGTCGCCGAGCACGCCAATGTCGTCGCAGGTGGCGATCAGGTGGGGATGCGGCACGTCGGAGCCGGCCAGCGCCGCAAGCACTCTTGTTTCGCGCAGGATCACGCTGTTGCTGCGCGGACGCAGGTGACGTGGTCCGCGTCGCAGGACATATTCCCGGCCCGACCTGTTGAACCGAAGCATGACGTTCTGTGTTCCACCGGTGACCGCGGAAATCTCGTCCAGCGGGCCGTCGCCGAGTCCCCGCTCGGACATCCAATCCGCTACCGCCTTCAGGTCCACTGCGTCCACGGACGTCAGCCCTTGGACTGCAGCGTGTACCGGACGGTCTGCGCCCAGATCATGCCGTCCCGGAAGACGAAGGTGTCGACGCCGTCTTCAACGCGGTTGGCGGCCGAATCGGCGGCCCACTCGAGGTACAACACGTCGCCGTCGAGAATCTGGTTCTTCAAGTCCCAGACCGCGTCGGGTAGCTCGTCGAGCAGCTTGACAAACATCTTCCGGATGCCGTCCTTGCCGCGCGCGGCGCCGGCGGACGTGATCACCACGGAGTCTTCGCTGTAGTCGACGAGGATCTCGTCGAGGTTGCCCGCGGCCAGGGCCTGCCCGTGGTGGGCGAATACTTCGTTCGGCGTACGTGACATGGCACTCCTCTGCAACCTGTCGACTGTCTGGGAAAAAGCGTAGGCCACGCTTGCGGAGCGGCCAGGACTGTCCGCGGCTGGAACAATAGTGTGCGGAACTAACTTTTCGGCTGAGAAGGGAAATGACGATGCCGCGTACCGACAACGATTCCTGGGAAATCACCCAGAGCGTGGGAGCCACCGCACTGGGTGTCGCCGCGGCTCGTGCCGCGGAGACCGAGAGCGAAAACCCGCTCATCAGCGACCCGTTCGCTCGGGTGTTCGTGGAGGCGGCGGGCGAGGGGATGTGGAGCATCTACGCCAATCCCGCGCTGCTCGCCAAGGCGGTCGAAATCCAACCGGATGTGCAAGCGCGGATACAACTGATGATCGACTTCATGGCCACCCGGACGGCGTTTATCGACGAGTTCTTTCTCGGCGCGGCCGACGCTGGTGTCCGGCAGGTGGTTATCCTCGCGGCCGGCCTGGACGCGCGCGCCTGGCGCCTGCCGTGGCCGGACGGAACGGTCGTCTACGAACTGGACCAGCCCAAGGTGCTGGACTTCAAATCCAACACATTGCGCGAGCACGGCGCGCAGCCGA
>Ga0210389_10003574_pt1 | contig 12145 bp, 13 predicted proteins | sample IncBWH28OmetaG_FD_160127 | JGI IMG/M metagenome (GOLD analysis project Ga0210389, IMG submission 160127) | Forest soil microbial communities from Barre Woods Harvard Forest LTER site, Petersham, Massachusetts, United States - Inc-BW-H-28-O ... | reverse complement strand
TATCGCCGCCATCTGGTCACCACCACGCCTGCCAGCTAGAACAGCGCCGGGGTATTTTGAGGGGTTGCATGGCTTCAGTGACGCGTTTTGTGAGACTGGCCGCGTTGGCGCTGATTCTCGCGGCGGCTACATTCCAGGCCGTCCCCGCCAGGGCGCAGGACGGATTTCCGTTCGGGTTTGAGATGACGCTGGATGTGGCGCGGCAGCCCGGCTCGAAGCGGCTGCCGACGCTCGAAATCGGCGACAATGGCGAGGCCGTCCTCGAACTGTGGTGCAAGGGCGGCAAGGGCCAGTTTTCGGTGGCCGGCAATACCGTGATCTTTGTCCCCGGACCGCTGGAGGACCGAGCCTGCGCGCCCGCGCGGGCGCAGGCCGACGACGACCTGGTCGCAACATTGAGCGAGGCCTCGACCTGGAAGCGGCAGGGCGATTACGTCTCCTTCATCGGGACGAAGCCGCTGCGCTTTCACCTCAATACCAACTAGAACGAAAGCCGATATTTCAGGTGGCCGGTGGACGCCCGCTTTGGTGCGCATAACTGACTTAAACAACAGCTTTGGCGCGATTTCGAGGCCGAGCGATCAATTGCCCACAATCGTATCATGACGGGAACCGCAGTGCTTTCTGTGGATTGAACAGGAAGCCTGGAGGAAGGGCATGAAGTGGACTTCCTGGGCCTTTCTCGCGTTCGTTGGGTCTCTCTTGTTCCTGGTGCTGTACATCAAGGACTGGGAGATTCAAGGCGGCGTGGATCGGCTTTCCCACGTGAAGGCGCCTCAACACTCCGAGACCAGCGCGGAGAAGCAGGCTAAGTAACGCACGCGCTCAGCCGCGCGACGTCCGCTTCCCGCCAAAGCGACCATTGAGCGAACATGCCCTGCATCTGAACGTCTGTTCATAATTCTTGTGTTGGCGGCAAAAGACGCATTTGTTACCATTCGCTGCCTGCAACACCAGGAATTGGGTACCAAGGAGGGATCAATGAAGAAATTTTCTTTCGCTTTAGCCGCGTTGGCGGCCATCGCATTCGCAATCCCGTCAATCGCAAGCGCGGAAGATGCGAAGCCGATGGCAAAGCCGATGCACCATCACCATCACCATCATCACCACGCGATGAAAAAGATGGAAAAGATGGACAAAAAGATGTAATATCAAAATGGCCCCTTGATCGGGGCCATTTTTCTTTTCCGAAACGCAACTGCCATAATCAAATCGAGTCAGCATCTTCGTTCGTGGGCCGATGTCCGCTGCAGGTCAATTGCGTCACATCGACCGCGCGCTGCTCACCTCCGTTGTTCCCCGATTGGCAGACATTATTGGACTCAACGGGGAGCCCGTCATCGGGCGCGCATTCACGCGACCGGTGGGTATCGCCGGGAGAACGGCTGCCCCGCGGCCAGGGCGCCTGTTTATTTCCAGACCGACTTGTCCGAATCCCAGCGCTGGCCCTTGAATTCCTTCGCCAGCGCCTCGAACGAGCCGTTGTCGTCCTTCTGCTCGCCTTCCTCGTCGGCGCTGGATTCGTCGGTCAGATTGAGCCTGGCGCCGGCGGATTCGTCGGCCGTTGACGTCACGGGGTTGCCGATCCACAGCATCAGGTGGTCGGTGCCGCCGGGCTTGTCCGGCGATACCAGCGCTGTGATCTCGACCGTATCGGTGAGGTCGAGCGCGGGGAACAGCTGGCTCGGCCGCTTGAAGGTCAATTTCAGCGTTCCGTTATTGGCGTTCCATGCCGCGACCGACGATTTCGCCGCAAGCGTCCTGGTCAGGACGGCTGTGATGGCGGCGGTGAGCTTGTCCCGGTTGAGCTTGTCGCCGTCGCGCCAGTCGGCGGCGGAAATTCGGATCGCGCGCTCCATGTCGACAATGCCGCTGCTCCATCCGGCGGCGACCACGCCGGGCAGCGACTTGAATTTCGCGATCAGCGCCGCGGCGCGATCCGGATCGGTGCTGATGCTGATGGTCTGCTCGCCGGCGCGCAGCGCATCGCAGGTAACGGTGAGGCTGGCTCGGGAGACTTCCAGCTCTTGCCCCTTCAGCGCTTTGAGGAAATCCTGCGCCGCGTCGAGCTTCACCTTGACGCCGATCGATTCCGGGGAAACCTCGGTAAAATCCTTCGGCGCAGGCGTGATGCCGTCATCGGCGGTCTGGTTGTCCAAAAATTCCTTCTCACTGAGATCGGAATTGTCGGCCGAGTTTACCTCGGTCACGGCCTTGCCGACGCTGATCTGGCCCTTGAATTCGAAGCTGTCGCCGGTCGGCTTGCGCGTCAGTTTCACCGTGACCGGCAATTTGTCGCCGAGGCTCTGCGTGGTGCCGGTCAGCGTCTGACCTGAGACCGCGAGGTTGGCGACGAAGCGGTCCTTGCGATCGGAGCCTTTGGTGGCCGGGTAGCAGACGTCGAGCACCGCCGAGGTGACGGTCTTGCCCTGTCGCGTCTCCTTGAGGATGACGTCGGCATCGCCGTCCATCAGGCCGTCGATGGCGGTGAAATACCTGGTTTCATTGGCGTTGGCAGGCTTCGTCGCGAGCTTGATTTGAGCGAAGGCCAGCTCGGACGAGGCCGTCATCAGGCCGACCGCGAGAAGCAGAAGCGCGCGCATATCAAATTCCTCAGGAGCTAAGAATCGGGCGTTACGGTAGAGCTTTTTGCTCAAAAAAGAAGGCCGCCCGGAGGCGGCCTTCGATCGATCGATGCGGGCATCGGGAGCAGGGCTTAGAAGCCCATGCCGCCCATGCCACCCATGCCGCCGCCACCGCCGCCCGGCATCGCCGGCGCCGGCTCCCTCGGCAGTTCGGCGACCATGGCTTCCGTCGTCACCAGCAGGGCGGCGACGGAGGCGGCGTCCTGCAGCGCGGTGCGCACCACCTTGGCCGGATCGATGATGCCCTTGGCGACCATGTCGACATACTCCTCGGTCTGGGCGTCGAAGCCGAAGGTCTCGGACTTGTCCTCGAGGATCCTGCCGACCACCAGCGAGCCTTCGACCCCGGCATTCTCCGCGATCTGGCGGACCGGCGCTTCCAGCGCCTTCAGCACGATATTGATGCCGGCCTGCACGTCGGGGTTTTCGTGATGGATGCGGCCGACCGCCTTCTTGGCCCGCAATAGCGCAACCCCGCCGCCCGGCACGATGCCTTCCTGCACCGCCGCGCGGGTGGCGTTGAGCGCGTCCTCGACGCGATCCTTCTTCTCCTTGACCTCGATCTCGGTGGCGCCGCCGACGCGGATCACCGCGACGCCGCCGGCGAGCTTGGCCAGCCGCTCCTGCAGCTTCTCGCGGTCGTAATCCGAAGTGGTCTCCTCGATCTGCGCCTTGATCTGGCCGACGCGGGCCTCGATGTCCTTCTTCTTGCCGGCGCCTTTGACAATCGTGGTGTTTTCCTTGTCGATCACGACCTTGCCTGCGCGTCCCAGCATGTTGATGGTCACGCTTTCGAGCTTCATGCCGAGTTCATCCGAGATCAGCTGACCGCCGGTCAGGATCGCGATGTCTTCCAGCATCGCCTTGCGGCGGTCGCCGAAGCCGGGCGCCTTGACGGCGGCGACCTTGAGGCCCCCGCGCAGGCGGTTGACCACCAGCGTCGCCAGCGCCTCGCCCTCGACGTCTTCCGCGACGATCAAGAGTGGACGGCCCGACTGCACCACCGCCTCCAGCACCGGCAGCATCGCCTGCAGGCCCGACAGTTTCTTCTCGTGCAGCAGCACGTAGGCGTCCTCGAGCTCGGCGGTCATCTTCTCGGCATTGGTGATGAAATACGGCGAGAGATAGCCGCGGTCGAACTTCATGCCCTCGACGATGTCGACTTCGGTGTCGAGCGACTTGTTCTCCTCGACGGTGATGACGCCCTCATTGCCGACTTTCTGCATCGCCTGGGCGATCATCTTGCCGATCGCGGCGTCGCCGTTCGACGAGATGGTGCCGATTTGGGCGACTTCCGACGACGAGGCGACCGGCTTGGCGCGCTTCTCGATATCCTTGACCACGGCGGCGACCGCGATCTCGATGCCGCGCCTGAGGTCCATCGGGTTCATGCCGGCGGCCACCGACTTGGCGCCCTCGCGCACGATCGCCTGCGCCAGCACGGTTGCGGTGGTGGTGCCGTCGCCGGCGGTGTCGTTGGTCTTGGAGGCGACCTCGCGCAGCATCTGCGCGCCCATGTTCTCGAACTTGTCCTCGAGTTCGATCTCCTTGGCGACGGTGACGCCGTCCTTGGTGATGCGCGGCGCGCCAAAGCTCTTTTCGATGACGACGTTGCGGCCCTTCGGCCCGAGCGTCACCTTGACCGCGTTGGCGAGAATATCGACGCCGCGCAGCATGCGTTCGCGCGCGTCTCCGGAAAACTTGACGTCCTTGGCAGCCATTTGAATTGCTCCTGAATGTTGGGATACGGTCGTTTGCCGCCTCCCTAACCGTCATTGCCGGGCTTGACCCGGCAATCCATCATCTTGGCAAGACTCTTCCGAAGCGGATGGATGCCCGGGTCATCTAGCGCGAAGACGCGCTTCGCGCTTCTGCCCGGGCATGACGAGTGTGGGGTGCAGCGGGCTATACGGCTTCGCTCAGGCCAGCACGCCCATGATGTCGCTCTCCTTCATGATCAGGAGTTCCTCGCCGTCGAGCTTGATCTCGGTGCCGGACCACTTGCCGAACAGCACGCGGTCGCCGACCTTGAGGTCGATCGGGATCAGCTTGCCCGCCTCGTCACGGCCGCCGGGGCCGACCGCCGTGATTTCGCCCTGCGAAGGCTTTTCCTTGGCGGTGTCGGGAATGATGATGCCGCCCCTGGTCTTTTCTTCGGCGTCGAGACGCTTGACCACGACACGGTCATGCAGCGGACGAAATTTGGATTTAGCCATGGCGGTTCCTTCTGGAGGCTCGGTTTTCAGATCGGGTTTGCGGTTCGAGGGCGGATCGGCGCCGGAGCGGCAAACCCGCCGGTATCCTTAGCAATCGCGCTCTCGGAGTGCTAATTGTGCGGCCGGGAATATGACTTGACGCCGATCCTGTCAAGCAAAGGGGGTTAATCCGTTGGTGAGGCCGATATAGGATGCTTTATGGAAACCAAATCGGAGCGCCGGCGTAATTTGCTGGACCTCATTGCTCCGACAGCGGTTTTACGCTTGGCTGCAGGACGGGTGCGGCCACGAATTTGCTCGGGGGAATGCCATGGTCAGGTCACTTAGCGCGCGGACGGTTGCCAATCTGGGGATCGCCTCGGCGCTGGCATTGTTCCTGGGCGCGTGCGGAAGCTTCAGCCTGCCGTCATTATCTTCATCCACGCCTGAGGCGGCCCCGGAGCCCGGCGTGGCGCCCGAAATGCCGGCGACCATCCGCCCCGACGAGATCGTCGGCCGCTGGGGGCTGGCGAGTTACCAGAATCCGGCCGACCGCGCCCGCACCGAAGCCGCGGCCAAGGGGCAGTGCAAACAGCCCTATGTGATCGGCGCCGGCTCCTCGGGCGGGGTGATCATGCATCTGGCCGACCAGGCCACCCCGCAGGAACTGCGCCTCAAGGGCTCACCGAGCGGCAAGAATTACATCGGTCCGCCCGGGCCGGCCGGTGGCGAGCAGGATCGCGAAATCGTCTCGTTCGACGGCCGCGTCCTGATCACCCGCTTCACCGACAAGGACGCCGCGACCCGCTACGGCAACATGGTCTATGTCCGCTGCGCGCCGCGCGCGTGAGCTGATCCCGTCATTGCGAGGAGCACTCTTGTCCGCCGAAGCCCGCCTTCGGGCGAAGGCGGATGCGACGAAGCAATCCACACTTGCCTTGTTGCACCATGGATTGCTTCGCTTCGCTCGCAATGACGAATAAAAAAACGCCGGCCCGAGTCGTAGGGTGGGCAAAGCGAACGCCGAAAGCTCGCAGAGCGAAGGCGGAAGCGTGCCCACCATGCTTTGCGCCAGCCGGCGTCAGTTGAGCGAATGAAGATGGTGGGCACGGCGTAAAGAACGCCTTTGCCCACCCTACGGCTTCTGCGCGCCGCGCGCCTAAGCTGATCCCGTCATTGCGAGGAGCCCTTGCGACGAAGCAATCCACACTTGCCTCGTTGCGCCATGGATTGCTTCGCTTCGCTCGCAATGACGAATAAAAAAACGCCGGCATCGAGCCGGCGTTTCGCGTTTTTTCCACCGATCTGAACTCAGTCGAACAGGGCGTCGATGTCGTTCTGCGAGGCGTGACCGTCGTCGCCGTCCAGCTTCGGGCCGTTCAGCAGCCGGGCATCGCCTTCCCGATCGTCGATGATCGGTGGCGCGTGCGACTTGATCGCGTCGACGCCGCCCCAGATATCCATCATCACGGTGATGTGGTTTTCGATGAACTTCATCGTGGTCATCACCTTGCTGATGCGCTGACCGGTCAGATCCTGGAAATTGCAGGCCTCGAAGATCGAAACCACGCGCTCCTGGATTTCCTCGCTGAGAATCTTCTGCTGATCCGGCGAGGTCACCTTGGCAAGCGCGGTCGCCGCATTGTCGATCGCCTCGGCGGCTTCGAGAATTTGCTGGGTGGCCTCTTCGGTGCCGCCGACCACGGCGCCAAGCTCGCCGTTGACCCGGGCCATTTCCTCGCCGTTGAAGCTCTTGCCGCGCAGCACCGCGATCTCCCGCTTGGTGCGGCTGATGGCGTCGTGGATCAGGTCGAGTTCGACCTTCAGTTTCTCGCACTGCCCGATCTGGGCGCGATAGGTTTCAAGCAACGCATTCGCCTCGGCGACCCCGCGCGAAACCGACCCGTCCATGGTCTCGGCTGCCGCGCTGTGGCCGGCGCCGGCCATCTGGGCGCGGATGGCGCGTAGCTCGTTCATGATCTCATGATGCATCGGACCGGCATCGCCGTCGGCGAGCGCTGATGCCGGCATGTCGTCGACGCCGAATGCTTCCTCGATACGAAAACGTCTGCGATGAACCGGCATGAGATTGTTCCTGACCTTCACTCGTCAAGGTTTTAGGCCGATGCGATTTAACACGAGGTTCACGCCCGCGACGGCCGCAGGCCACGCGGCGCGCCGCCGCACACCAACGATTAACCATGCGCGTCCGCCGTTCACCGAAAATAAACGCTACCCGGCAAAACCGCGCCGATTTGGCGACGTGGTGAATCGAAAAGCCGTTTCCGTTTACCAAACCGATGCGGTTTTGATTTTACTTGGTGGCGTGCAAAGGGCGCTTGGATCACGAGCGCTCGCCACGACGAAACAGTACAGAGTACGTCGATGTTCAAAAGATTATCTCTTGCGCTCCTCGCGAGCGTATCCTGCCTCGGCCTTCAGCAGGCCAACGCCATCGAAGCCGCGGCGACGCCGGAACCCGCCGTGATCTACGCCGATCAACCGGCGCAGCGACCGCTGCGAACCGCCTCTGCCGAGCGCTCCAACATGGGCGGCGGCTTCATCGAATTCCTGTTCGGCGACGGACCAAATCAAGGCGGCCGCTATCAGCAGCAACCCGCCTATCAGCAGCAACCATCCTACCAGCCGCAGCCTCTGCTGTCGCCGCAGCAGGAAGAGGCCAGCGATCCCAGGCAGCGCCCGTTCGATCCGAGATTCGAGAAGCAGCTGGTCGACTATCACGGCAAGGAAGGCCCCGGCACCATCGTCGTCGATACGCCCAACAAGTTCCTGTTCCTGGTGCAGGGCGACGGCAAGGCGCTGCGCTACGGCATCGGCGTCGGCAAGCCCGGATTCACCTGGTCGGGCATCAAGACGATCTCCGCCAAGAAGGAATGGCCGGACTGGACGCCGCCGGCGGAAATGCTGGTGCGGCGACCGGATCTGCCGCGGCACATGGAGGGCGGCCCGGCAAATCCGCTCGGCGCGCGCGCGATGTATCTGGGCTCCTCGCTCTACCGCATCCACGGCTCCAACGAGCCCTGGACCATCGGCACCAACGTCTCGTCCGGCTGCATCCGGATGCGCAACGAGGACGTGATCGACCTCTACGGTCGCGTCAATGTCGGCGCCAAGGTCGTCGTCATCTGATTGCCCGGCAATGCGAAACAGAAGCGGCCGCCCGTTCGGGCGGCCGTTTTGCTTTTGCAATCGATGACAACCGATCAGGCGTAGTCGCTGTCGCCATCGCCATCGTCGGAATCGAGATCCATGTCGTCGCGATCGTCGTCGTCATCGCCCGCTGCCTGATCGTCGTTCGATGCGGTATCGAACAACCCGGCGCGCGAGGCGCCATCGCTGCGATCGGTCGATGAGCCGACATCGTTGATCCCGGCGTCGCGCGCGAGATTGCTGCCGGATTGATCGCTCCAGGGATTCTGGCTCGATCCCGTGCCGGCCAACGCGCTCGGAGTGGCGAAACCGGAACGGCTGCCGCCCATCATCGAGCGGATGCTGTTGAGCAGCAGCGAGCCGCCGACCATGCCGGCGGCGGTGGCCGCGGCGGTTCCCAGGAACGAGCCGCCGCCGCCCATCGGGGCCTGCGGAGCGCCATAGGGCTGACCATAGGGCGCCTGATCATGCTGACCATACGGCCCCTGATCATATTGTCCCGGAGACTGGACCTGCTGCATCACCTGGCCGCTGTTCCACACCGGGCGGCTCGTGGGCGGTGGAACGTTCGGCACCGAGCCGCGTGGCTGACCCTGCCCGAAGATCGTCTCGCGCATCGAGTCGAGGAAGCCGCCGGACTGGGCTTGCGCCGGCGCGCCGGCGGCCTCCAGTTCCTGGATGCGGCTGTTGGCGCGCTTCAGCGCCTCGTCCTGGACCAGCACGGTCTGCACCAGCGGATAAATGGCATTGGGCGCCTGGCGCAGGCCTTGCGCGATGGCGGCCGCGGCGTCCGGATCGCGCGGCGCGTTTTCCAGCTGCGCGAGCCGGCTGAACAGATCGTCGATCATTTGGCGTTCTTGCGGCGTCATGGATTGTCTCCCTCGCTTCGAATCGCCCGCAAGATGTAGGCGCGCTTTGTGTCGCCAGTAGTGCCATCAGGAATTAAATTTGTGCGACAGAATGCCCTGAGAAGGGTCAGCGCAAGGTGACTTTGTTCGCGGCCAGCAGGCTTGGAAAATGCTCGCCGCCGAGAAAAGCGTGTTCATGTTCGCGCTGGGTCGTGAACGGATCGAGGCTGACGAGGGTCTCGTCGACGAAGCCGGGATGACACATGATCAGGCCGCCCTCCGGCAACCCGTCGAGAAATTGCCGCATCAGCGCGCCGAAATCCCGTTGCTGCGTCCAGTCATAGGCGCCGGCGAACCCCGGGTTGAAGGCGATCTCGGCGCGTTCGGCTCGGCTTCGAAATTGCGCGCTCAGCGCATCGATAATCAATGCCTTGGGGGTACCGAGCCGCCGCGCCAGCGGCTGATGGCGTCCGCCCTGGCGCACCCAGGCGTCGGGCGCAGCTGTCTTTACCGCCTTGAGAAACGCGTCGCGCACGCCGGGAAAAAGCTGCGCGTGCTGGTGGCCGTCGACAAAATCCGGGGCGCGTCCGAACAGTTCGCGGAAAGCCGAAAGCTGCACCGCCAATTCGGCGCCGACGATCTCGGGATCGAGCCGGCGCAGCAGGCCTGCGCGCAACAGTTTCGAAAATTCCGGAAACATGCCGCCATTGAGCGGCTGAAAATGCATGGTCAGGGGGCGAAACGGCGCCGTCAAGGTCACGTGCAGGCCGATGGCGCAACCAGGACCGTTGGCAACGGCGTCTTGCAGCGCGCTGATTTCGTCGCGGCCGATCGCCGGGCCCACCACCATCACCGATGTCGCGTTGAGACGGCCGCGCTCGACCAGATCGCGAATGCCGCGGTTGACGCCGGGGCTGAGACCGTAATCGTCGGCGCACAGCCAGATTCGGCGCGGCGGCGCGGCGTCGTTCATTCGGCGGCGGTCCGCTCGGTGGCGCTGCCGGCCTTTTCCGTCTCGACGCGCTTCTCGCTGTGTTCGGCGACAAAATAGATCGGACGGGCCTTCAGTTCGGAAAGGATCTTGCCGATATATTCGCCGACGATGCCGATCATGATGAGCTGAACGCCGCCGATGGTCATCAGGCCGACCACCAGCGAGGGATAGCCGGGAACCTGCTTGCCGGTGGTCCAGGTTTCCCACAGAATCGAAAGCCCGAACAGGAAAGCCCCGGTGGCGAGCAGCACGCCGAGCAGGCTCGCAAAACGCAGCGGCGCCACCGAGAAGGAGGTGAGGCCCTCGATCGAAAGCCCGACCAGCCGGCCGGCGTTGAAGGTGGTGATGCCGTGCGCGCGCGGCGCGGGTTCGTAATCGACGCGGATCTGGCGGAAGCCGATCCAGCTTGCGAGCCCCTTGAAGAAGCGGTTGCGCTCGGGCAGCTGGCGCAGCGCGGCCGCGGCGCGCGGCGACAGCAGGCGGAAGTCGCCGGCATCCTCCGGGATCTTCTGCCGCGCGCCCCAGTTGATCAGCGCGTAGAAGCCGTGCACGGCAAGGCGCCGCAGCAGGGGTTCATTGTCGCGGTGCGCTTTCGCGGTATAGACCACGTCGAAGCCGCCATCGATCCAGTGACCGACCAGCTGCTCGACCAGATCCGGTGGATGCTGGCCATCGCCGTCCATGAACAGCACGGCGCCGCGCCGGGCATGATCCAGTCCCGCCATCAGGGCGGCTTCCTTGCCGAAATTGCGTGACAGCGACACCACCTGGACATCGAGCGCATCGGCGGCGAGGGCGCGCGCGATCGCGAGCGTGGCATCGGTGCTGCCGTCATCGACATAGACGACTTCGCAGGCCAGGCCATAGCGCTGCCGCAGCGTCCTGGCGAGGGCGCTGAGACGGCCGTGCAAAGGCGCGAGCCCGGCCGCCTCGTTATAGAGGGGCACGACCACCGACAGCCCCTGCGCCGCGGCGGTGGCCGCGGTGGTCGACAGGCTGGAAACATCGCCACCGAGCATCATCGATCAGGTTCCAAAACGCTTACCGAACAGCATATGCTACTCGTTGGCAGCTGTCGCTACGATGAACGAAACAGCCTGCGCCTCACTGCCGCAGGAAGGCCTCGAGCCGGGCGAACAGCGGGTTGTCGCGATCGAGCACATAGTCGAGCGACGCCACCGATACCGTGTCGGCGCCGTGGGTGCGAAGAAAGCTGCCGAGCGCATAAAGCTGCGCCGGCGGGCAGTGCAGCGTCACCATGCCCGAAGAGGTCGGGCCGCCGAACGGCGAGACCACGCCGAACCGGTTATGGGCTTCCGCCAGCAGCGCGGCGTCGCATTCCTTGAAGCGGGTGCGGACTTCCCGGTACTTGCTGGCCCGGGCGCGGGCGGCGATGTGATCGAGGATGACGCGCGCGGTCTCGCGCGCCTCCTCCGACCAGTCGGCGTCGCGCGAGGCCACGAGGTTGGCCTGGCTGCGCAGGATGACGCCGTCGTCGAGCACCTTGAGGCCGTTGGCGGCAAGCGTGGCGCCGGTGGTGGTGATATCGACGATCATCTCGGCGGTGCCGACCGCCGGCGCCCCTTCGGTCGCGCCGGCGCTCTCGACGATGCGGTAGTCGACGATGCCGTGCGAGGCAAAGAATGCCCGGGTCAGATTGATGTATTTGGTCGCCACCCGCATCCGCCGGTTATGCTGGGCGCGGAAACCGGTGGCGACATCGTCGAGATCGGCCATGGTGCGGACGTCGATCCAGGCCTGCGGCACGGCGACCACGACATTGGCGCTGCCGAAGCCGAGATGGTCGATCAGCAACACGCGCTTGTCGGCGTCCGCAATGCTTTCGCGCACCAGGTCCTCGCCGGTGACGCCGAGATGGAGCATGCCGCGCGCCAGCTGCCAGGCGATTTCGCTCGCCGACAGATAGGCGATCTCGACATGGTCGAGCCCGTTGATGGTGCCGCGATAGTCGCGGGCCCCGCGCGGTTTTGCCAGCGCAAGTCCGGCGCGGGTGAAGAAGGCTTCCGCGTTTTCCTGCAGGCGGCCCTTCGAGGGAACGGCGAGAACGAATGGCGTCGTCATGACGCGCCCCCGCCGGCGGCAGGCTTGCGGCCGATTTGCGTCAGGGCTTCGACCCAGACCGAGAACCCGACCGCAGGGATCGGGGAGGGCGCGCCAAGCTGGGTCATCAGCCCGTCATAGCGCCCGCCCGCGACCAGCGGTTCGACGCCGTCGCCCTTGGCATGCAGTTCGAATTCGAAGCCGGTGTAATAGTCGAGGCCGCGCCCGAAC
>Ga0210389_10003573_pt1 | contig 12147 bp, 8 predicted proteins | sample IncBWH28OmetaG_FD_160127 | JGI IMG/M metagenome (GOLD analysis project Ga0210389, IMG submission 160127) | Forest soil microbial communities from Barre Woods Harvard Forest LTER site, Petersham, Massachusetts, United States - Inc-BW-H-28-O ... | reverse complement strand
ATTGTTGGTTGAACCCAGCCGGTGCACGGCATCGGCCGTGGCCGGGCAGGAGATGTCCGGACTCACGAGGAGCACCATGCGCACCAGTATCGCTCGCGCCGCTACCGCGGCCATCGCTCTCGCCATGGCCGGCGGCGCCAGCCTGGCCGCCGCCACGCACGCAGCCGCCGCGGCGCCAGCCAACCACCACACCTGTACGATCCTGGTATTTGTTCCCCCCGTGAATGGCCTGACCGGCGTCAAGATCCCGCTGTCACTGCTCGGAACCGGATGCGACAACGCGAAAACAGGGGCCGGGGTCAAACCTGGCACCGTGACCGGGCAGGTCGTCGGCTGGGCCAACCCCCGCACGTTCTCCTACTCGAGCTCCCTCTGCGAGGTTTCCCTGGAAACCTGCACTTTCTACAATCCCACGCTGCTTCCGAAAAGCTAGCCATCGCGCGTTACCCTGCGCTCGCGTCGGCCTGCTGCCCACGGCGGGCCGACCCTGGCTAGTGCCCAGCCGCAGCCCAGGTCTCTAGCTGCGCGACGAACGCGGCGGCATGCGGCGGCCAGGCCAGGTTGGCTAGCGCGTATTCGTGGGCGCGGAGGCCCATTTTCACCCGGAGGTCCCGGTCGGTGTCTAGTTTCAGGATCGCGTCCGCCGCGGCCTGCGGGTCATTGAAGGGGACGACCAAACCGCCGTCCGCCGCCTTCACCAGTTCAACGGCAAGCGGCAGCGGCGTTGTGACGGCCGGAACTCCTCTGGCCATGTACTCGGCGACCTTGGTGGGCATCGAGTGGCGGAAGTTCTCCTCGTCCTGCAGCAGGGACAGGCCCGCCAGGGAGCCCTCAACCAGGCGCAGGGCCTCCGCGTTCGGGACGAAGCCGTGCCAGTGCACCGCTTCGCCGCCAGTCTCGATGTGCGCGCGGGCCGCCGCGTCTGCCTGGCCGATCAGCTCCACCGCGATGCCGTGCGGCTTCAGCAGGCGGCCGAGTTCCACCATCTCGGCCGAGCCGCGGTCCGGAGAGAGCCAGCCGACATAGACGACGCGGCGGGGGCCGCCGAGCGGGGCCGCCGTTTCCGGAACGTAGGTCGTGTTGGGGACTACCGGGTGCGTGCCCGCGAAGCGGGCGTTGTACCCGTGCTCGGCCATGATCAGGTGCAGCCTGCGCTCGGCAAGGTGCTCGGCGGAGATCACTCCCCCGGCGGCGACCGGGCGCAGCCAGGTCGGCAGCCAGGCCTTCGTGGTCAGCGCGGCCGCCGTGTCCTCGTGCACGTCCCAGACCGCGGGCGGGCGATGCCGCCGCGGCGGGAGGGCAAGCAGCAGCTCCGGGTCATGCACGAGCAGCAGGTCCGCGCCGGCCGACCGCTCAGCCATGGCGGCCCGCGCGGCCCGCAGCGCGCTGAGGCGGCGCCGCCCGACAGCGCGCGGAATCGTGACGGTGCTGAGGGTACCCCGCCTCCGTTCGGCACCGGCTTGATCTTGATTTTCATTCAGCACGGGGGCGGCCAGCTCGCCAAACGGAGCGATGTACGTGACGTCGTGGCCGGCGTCCAGCAGAGCCCGGATTTCGCGGTAGAAGATGCGGGCGTCGGCGGGATGATGCACCACCGTGCAGACGACAACGCGCATCCATGACCTCCTGTCGGGGCTCGGCCGGCTCCGGGGGAAATCTTGCCATGGGCACCGGAAGGCCGGGACGCCTTCGAGGGTATGACTCGGGACGGAACGCGGCGGCGGAAGCTGGGCTACAGCGGGTAGACCGAGTCTCCGGAAATCTTGCCGCGGGTGTCGAAGAGCAGGTGGGCGCTGGCCGCGACGGCATCGAGGTCGTAGTCGCTGTGCGCCTGGAGCAGGATCGTCAGGTCGGCTTCCTCCGTCGGGGAGTCTGCCCTGTGGATGTCCTTGCCGTCGACATCCCAGCTGTCCACGTACGGGTCGTGGTAGCTGAGCACCGCGCCGCGCTGCAGCAGCTTGCGGGCGATCGGCCGGGCCGGGCTCTCGCGCTGGTCGGCGATGTCGTTCTTGTAGGTGACGCCGAGGAGCAGGACCTTCGCGCCCTTCATGGGCTTGGCGTCGGTGTTGAGCAGCTCGGCGGCGCGGTCGACGACGTAGCCGGGCATCCGGGAGTTGATCTCCTGGGCCAGCTCGACGAAGCGGAACGGGTGCTTCAGTTCCGCACGGACCTTGTACGACAGGTAGTTCGGGTCGATCGGGATGCAGTGCCCGCCGACGCCGGGGCCCGGGTAGAACGCCTGGAAGCCGAACGGCTTCGTCGCCGCGCAGCGGATCGCGTCCCACAGGTCGATGCCGAGCTCGTGGCAGAAGATCGACATCTCGTTGACAAGCGCGATGTTGACGTGCCTGTAGGTGTTCTCCAGGAGCTTGGCCATCTCGGCTTCGCGGGCGGACTTGGCCTTGACGACCGTGTCGCAGACCTGGCCGTAGAACGCCGCGGCGGCCTCGGTGCAGGCGGGGGTGAGGCCGCCGACGACCTTGGGCGTGTTGCGCATGCCGTAGCGCGGGTTGCCCGGGTCGATGCGCTCCGGGGAGAACGCCAGATGGAAGTCGATCCCGACCGCGAGGCCGCTCGCCTTTTCCAGCATCGGGCGGACGATCTCGTCGGTGGTGCCCGGGTAGGTCGTCGACTCCAGGACGATGAGGGCGCCCGGCTTGAGCAGCCGCGCCGCGGTCTCGGTCGCGGCCTTGACGGCGGTGAGGTCCGGGCCGTCGGACTCGCTCAGCGGGGTGGGCACGCAGATGATCGTGACGTCAGGGAGCGGCGCGATGCTGGCCAGGTCCGTCGTGGCGCGGAACCCGCCGGCCACCATGGCCGCGATGTCGGCGTCGGACAGGTCATCGATGTGGGACCGGCCGTCATTGAGGCCATCGACCGTCGCCTGGTTGACGTCGAAGCCGGTGACATGCAGACCAACGCGGACGGCCTCCTGAGCTAGCGGCAGGCCGACATAGCCAAGACCTACGATCACCACGTTCACTCGAAAGCCTCCTCGCTAGATGACCACCCATCGTATCCGCGGCACGCCCCGGCCGCTGCCGCTCACCGCAGGGCGTGATAGGCCTCGCGGTAACGGGCCGCGTTGTGGGCCCAGGTGCGGTCGCGGGCTACCCAGTCGCGAGCGTTTGCCCCCAGCTTGGCGCGCAGATCGGGGCTGGCGAGGAGCTGCCTGAGGCGGTCGGCGAGGCCGGCCGCGTCGAGGGGCGGGAACAGGAGGCCGGTCTCCCGGTCGTGCACGATCTCGGCCAGCGCCCTAACCGAGCTGACCACGACGGGCAGGCCGCTCGCCATCGCCTCGACCGGCTTGAGCGGGGTGACCAGCTGGCAGACCCGGTCAGGGGTGCGCGGCACCACGAAGACGTCGAGGACGGCGTGATAGTCGCGGACCTTCGCCGAGGGAACCCGGCCGGTGAAGATCGCGTCAAGGCCCAGGGCGGCGGCCTGACGCTGCAGGGCGGTCCGCTCCGGGCCGTCGCCGACGATCAGCGCCCGCGTCCTGACGCCCTGGTCGTTGAGGATCTTAACGGCCTCAAGGAGGGTGCCGATGCCCTCGTGCGCGACCAGGCTGGAGACCAGGCCGACGACGTACTCGCCCGGCTTGATGCCGAGGCTGGTCTTTAGCGCGGCGCCGTTGGGCAGCGGTCTGAGGAACTCCTCGCTGACACCGTTGGGGACGATGATGACCTTCTCGGCGGGCACGCCGCGCTGGATGATCTCCTCGCGCATCGCCTCCCCGAGGGTCACCACCAGGTCCGACTGTGCCATGCAGTGCGTTTCCAGGGCACGGGTGCGGATGTAGCGGTCGGACAGCTTCAGGTCGGCGTTCGCGGCGTGCCGCGACAGCCAGGTGTCCTCCCAGAAGCCGCGCACCTCGTAGACGACGGGCAGGCCAGTCGCCTCGCGGAGCGCCAGGGCGATGACCGCGTTGGCGTAGTTGGAGGCGGCGTGCAGGACGGCGGGCTTGAGCCGCTGCGTGAGCCGGGCGGCATGCCGCAGGTGCGTCTGGTACAGCCGGTCCATCCGGCCGGGCATGACCCACGGGAGCAGCCGGTGGTACGGGACACCGTCCACCGTGACCGTGGCACGGCCGTCGATGGCCCCCGCCGTAACCGGGAAACCGATCCTGGTCGCGACATGCGGGTCGAGACCGACCGCACGCTGCGCCAGGGCGATCTCCTGGGTGCGGATCGTGTACCCGGCGCTTGTCGACGGCAGCGCGTCGGTAACGACATGGAGAATTTTTTGCTGCCCGCGGGGGGCGGCGGCCGACGGCGCCAGAGCCGGCCTTATCGGCGTTCGGACCTTCAGGCTGCCGGGCTCGAGCATCGCTAGCTCGGCCAGCAGCGAGCGGCGGAGACGGGAGGCGCGCCACCCGTGCGCGCCGTCGAGTTCCTTGACCGCGTCGGTGAGGCGTCCCTCGCGGTAGGCGAGGCTGGCCGCCAGCCGGGGACGCGCGCCGTTGTGCTCAGACAGCCGGGCGAGGGCTGAGCGTGCGACAGTAGGCTGGTCCACGGCGAGGCTGAACGCGGCAAGCCGGGCTGGTGAGGCTTCCAGTGCGGTGAGCGCGCCACGGCGGTCCCCCGCGCCCCACAGCGCGGCGGCCCTGCCGTAAGGGCCCGCGAGCACGACAAGGCCGCGCAGCGGTGCGGGCAGCGCCCGCCAGGCGAGCGTCACCGCGCGTACCGGGTCGTCGGTTACGTGCCGCAGCATCACGGATGCGGCGAGCACAACCGCTCGCGGAGTCGGCGTTACAGTCACGCCGGCAGATATTAGTGGCAATTAGCGACAGGCACGGCGGGACCATAGTCTCAACCGCGTAAACCTAACCGGGAAGACGCCGTCAGGTCCCGTCCCGGCAGGACCCTGGGTTACCCAGGGCAGCAACGACAACACAAGACGACAGGCACCCCGCGGCTTCTCATCCGCGCGGGCGGGCCCGATGTAGTCGCGGTTTTCGCGATCGGGCCCGTGCGGACACCGAGGGGTACGGGGGTCGCTCCCCCAGGAGAGGACGGCTCGGTAGCCGAATGGGCACGACGATCACGCATGTACTCGGGGCACGGCCGAACTTCGTCAAGGCCGCGCCGGTGATCCGTGCGCTCGCCGCGCTCGGCCACGCCCAGCGCGTCGTGCACACCGGACAGCACTATGACGAGCGGATGTCAGACGTGTTCTTCGTCCAGCTCGGGTTGCCGAAGCCGGACGTCAACCTTGGTGTCGGGTCAGGGACGCAGGCCGCGCAGACGGCAGACGTGCTTGTCGGGATGGAACGCGAGTTCCAGCAGAACTCCCCGGCGCTCGTGGTCCTGTACGGGGACGTGAACTCGACGATCGGCGCGGCACTCGCGGGCGCGAAGCTCGGCGTGCCGCTCGCGCACGTCGAGGCCGGGCTGCGGTCGTTCGACAACACGATGCCGGAAGAGATCAACAGGCGGCTCACCGACCAGCTGTGCGACCTGCTCTTCTGCACCTCGCCCGAGGCACTCGGGCACCTGGCGCGTGAAGGCCGACCCGACAGCGCCATGCACCTGGTCGGCAATCCGATGATCGACACGCTGATCGCCAACCTGGACAAGTTCGACGCCGCCGCGGCCCGCGCGGACTACGGGCTCGGGGACCGCCGGTACGTGGTCGCCACCCTGCACCGGCCCGCCAACGTCGACTCGCCGCAAATCGCCGCCGAACTCGTCCGGGCGCTGCACGAGGTCGCCGCTGAAGTCGACGTGCTCATCCCGCTGCACCCGCGCGGCAGGGCCAACCTCACTGCCGCTGGGCTGTTGTCCCCCGGGGGGGCGACCCCCCGTACCCCCCGAGTGTCCCCCGGGGGGGCGACCCCCGGTACCCCCCGAGGCACGTCCGATGGAAAAGCAATGATATCGGACGCGCATTCGCCCCGGATTCACGTGATGGATCCGCTCGGCTACATCGAGTTCATGTCGCTGGTGCGCGGCGCGGCGGCGATCGTGACCGATTCCGGTGGCGTGCAGGAGGAGACTACGCTGCTGCGCGTGCCCTGCCTCACACTGCGGCCGAACACCGAACGGCCCATCACCATCACGAGCGGCTCCAACCGGCTCGTTACCCGCGACGAGCTGGCCGCCGCGGTGCTGAAGGCCTGCCACGACGGCCCCTACGCCGGCGAACTGCCGCCGCTGTGGGACGGCCAGGCGGGGCCCCGCATCGCCCGGATCATCACCTCCTGGCTGGCGCAGCGATGAGCGACACCTCGCAGCCACCATCCGGGGGGACGACCCCCCGCAGCCAGCGTGACGGGGAAATGCCGGCGACCGATGGAACCCCGCTGCCGTTCGGCATGACCGGAATCTCCGCCGCCGACGACGCGAGCGCGGATGAGGAGCCCACCGAGGACGCGGGGCTCGCAGCGGAGCGCGAGCGGCTGTCGCGGCAGCTGCGCGACACGCGCGTGCAGCTGGCCATGACGCAGACGCGGCTGACGGCCCTGGAACAGTCCGCGACGATGCGGTTCGGCCGCACGATCGCGAACGCCGCCAAGAAGCCGTGGCCGCGCGGCGCGCTGCTGCCCAGGGACCTGTACAAGCTGTGGCGCGACCGCGGGGCGCCCAAGAGCGGCGCGCAGAACGCCGCGAACGCCCTCGCCCAGGCGCAGCTCGCCGACCTGAAGGGGACCGGCGGGCGGTTCCTGTCGCAGCTCACCGCGCCCGGCGTACTGTCGCTCGCCGACCCGGCGCTGGCCCTGACGGGCGCCGCCGCCGACACGTCAGGCCTGGTGATCACCGGCGCGATCAGCGCGCTCGGCTGCGCCACCCTCGCGCCCGACGCGGTCGTCCACCCGCTGCTCCCGCACGACGCGGACATCGTGGTGGAGGCGACGGGCGCGGACCTGGTCCTGGTGCAGGCGTCGGCGCTGCTACCCGGCGAGCCATGGGCGCACGCCACCGACCCGGCGGCCGCCGACCGGGGCCGGCGCCTTGCCCGGATGATCGTCATGGCCCGCGCGCTCGGCAAGCCCGTGGTCCTCGTGCGGGACGTACCGCACTCCCTGATGCCCGGCATCGGCTGGCTCGCCACGAGCTGCGACGCGGTGCTCGACGGCGGACTCGGCGTCCAGCTTGCCCGGTTCAACCCGCTGGGCTTGTCACCGGCGCGGCCGACCGCGCCGGTCTACTCCGGCGCGCGCGATCCTCGGGAGGCGCCCGCGGTGCGCGCCCTGCTCGATTCCCTCACCGGGCCCGACCCGCTGACCGGTCCCGATACTGGTGCGGCCGTGCGGCTGGCCGGCGCCAGGTCCTGGCGGTCGCTGCCGGCGCTTTACCGGGAGAACGCGGTGTTCGTCACGGCGTCCGCTGACCAGCGGCTTGAGCAGGCGGCAAGCGGCGCACGCGTGATCGGCCCCCTCGGATCAGGTCTCGACGCGGCGACGGTGCGCGCCGAGCTCGCGGATGCGCGCGCGGCGCAGCCGCTGACGCTGCCAGAGATCCGCGCGGGGCTGCGCGATATCTTCCTGGCTTCCGCGACGCCGGCCCGGCTTGCCACGCTCATCCGGACCGCCGGACTGCCAGGCTCGCTCGTCGGCGGGCGGCAGGTCGGGGTCCTGGTGTCCCTCGCCGACGGGCCGCAGGCGGGCCGGCTGGCCGACACGCTGCTCGCGCAGCGGCTGCGGCCCGCCGAGGTGATCGCCTGCTGCGCTCCCGAGACGGCTGGTGCCGTGCGGGCCGCGCTCGCCGTGCTCGGCAAGCACGGGGTCCGGGTCGTGGTCACCGATGCCGCGCGATCTGGCACCGGGGTGGACTGGGCGCGGCCCCTCGCCCGGCTCGCCCAGGTTCCGTGGCTGGCGCCATGGGCCGCCGACGGCGGGCAGATGGCGGACTACCTGCTCGACCTGGCGTGCGCGCGGGAGTGCGCGCAGGCGGACGCGGTTGGCCTGGATTTCGGGAAGCAGGGCGCAGCCGCGGAGTACGAGTTCACCCGGTGGCTTGATGAGCCCGCCCTCGTTCGGGCTCACCTGCTCGACCCCCGCGGACCCGCGGCGGCAGACTGGGGCAGCCACGGACTGCGGCTGTTCACGATCACCGCCGAACGAGCGGCCCGCTAGGCCGAACCGGCCGGGACAGCGTTTCATGACGAGAAATCAGGACAAGGAGCGACAGGCATTGGCCGGATCCAGACCAAGCGCACTGGTCTACGGTGACGTCGACATGAACCTGCTCGACGGCTCGGCCATCTGGCTGCAGTCGGTCACGCAGGCCCTGGTCGCCGCCGGGTGCGCGGTCACCCTGGTGCTCAAGGCACCGGTCCGCACCGACCGGCTCGTCGCGCCACTGCGCGGCCTTCCCGAGGTCACCATCAGGTCGCCGCACGCGGAGGGGCTGCTGCCGGGGCTAACAGAAGCCTCACTCACCGTCCCCCAGGCGATCGCCGTGCTCGCCGCTGTCGACAAGGCCGGGGTTAACGGGGCCGGCTCGCACGACCTCGTCGTGCTACGCGGCCGCGCCCTGGTGTCGGCCGCGGCACGGGACGGCGCCTTCGACGGACGGCTCTGGTCCTACCTGACCGACGTCCCCCAGGCGGTTCCCGCGGTGACCCCCAAGACCGCCGAGGACCTCACAATCATCGCGAAGGCATCGCGGTACCTGCTGTGCCAGACCGAGGAACTGCGCTGCTTCCTCGAGGGCTCGATCGCCGCCGCCTGCGGCAAGTCGGTGCTTTTCCCGCCGGTCCTGCCCGCCCTCGACATTCACCGTGATCCCGAACGGAAGGTCGCTCCGCCCGGGACCCCGCTCAAGCTCGTCTACACCGGGAAGTTCGCGCCCCGGTGGAACACGCTTGAAATGACGGAACTTCCGGCCCTGCTGGCCGCGCGCGGGGTCTCCGCCGAGGTGCACATGGTCGGCGACAAGGTGCACAACGACCCGCGCGACCCCACTTACCACAGCCGGATGCGCGGTGCCCTCGGCGAGGTAGGCGCGCCGGCGGTGCCCGGGGTCATCTGGCACGGCGGGCAGCCGCGCGCCGAGGCGATGCGACTGGCGGCTTCCGGGGACGTCGGGCTGTCCTGGCGGCACCCTGAGCTAGACGCCTCGCTTGAGCTGTCGACGAAAGTCCTGGAGTTCGGTCAACTGGGCCTGCCGGTGATCCTCAACCGGACGCCGATGCACGAGGCGCTGCTCGGCGCGGACTACCCGCTGTTCGCCGCGTCCCTCGACGACGTGGCCGACGTCGCGGCGTCCGCGGGAGACCCGGCTGTCTTTGACCTGGCCGCGTCGCGGACGTCGGCGGCGGCCGCGTCGTTCGCGCTTGACCGCGCCGCCGGGCGGCTGCGGACGTACCTGGCGCGCGCGGTGTCGCCGACCGTTCCCCCCGGCTCCGCCGCCGCGCCGCTGCGCGTGGTGATCGCCGGGCATGACCTGAAGTTCTTCAACTCGCTCATCGACTGCTTCCGGCTGCAGCCGGACCTGGAGGTCCGGGTCGACCACTGGCGCGCACTTGGCGAGCACGACGAGGCCAAGTCCCGTGAGCTGGCCGAATGGGCCGACGTCATCGTCTGCGAGTGGTGTGGTCCGAACGCCGTCTGGTACTCCCGGCACAAGCGCCGCTCCGCGCGGCTGCTGGTGCGCCTGCACCGGTTCGAGCTGGACTCGCCGTACCCGCCTCAGGTCAAGATCGGCAACGTCGACCAGGTGATCTGCGTGTCCGACTACTACGCGCGGCTCACCAGGGAAAAGACCGGCTGGCCGGCGGCCAAGATCGTCACCGTGCCCAACGCGCTCGACGTGCTGCAGTTCGACCGGCCCAAGCTCGAGGGTGCCCGGTTCCATCTCGGCATGACCAGCATGGTGGACATGCGCAAGCGTGTCGACCTGGCCCTGGACGTGCTCGAGGAACTGCGCCGGGATGACGACCGCTACCAGCTGTTCATCAAGTCGGGCATGCCCTGGGAACTGTGGTGGGTGTGGCAGCACCAGGAGCAGCGGTCGCACTACTTCGAGGCGTTCCGCCGGGTGCAGCGCTCACCGCTGCTGCGCGGCGCCGTGGTGTTCGACGACGGCGGCCCGGACGTGCCCGCCTGGCTGCGCAGGATCGGGTTCGTCCTGTCCACCAGCGACGACGAGTCGTTCCACATGGCCCCCGCCGAGGGTATGGCGTCTCGGGCGGTGCCGGTGATCAGGCACTGGCCGGGCGCGGAGACGATCTACCACGCCCGCTGGATCAAGGAAAACCCGGCCGAGATGGCCGCGTCGATCGCCGCCTTGTCGTCACCAGAAGCCTGGGACGAAGCCCGGCAGGCCGCGCACGAGCAAATACGGGCGATCGACCTCGGCACTGTCGCCGAGTCCCTGCTCCGCCTCATCCGCGGTGGCTCGGCGGCCGGCGGGCCGGCCTACCAGCTGTCGGGTGCGCAGAGCGCGGGCTAGCGCCGATGTTCTTCACGCTCGCGGTCAGCGCCGCCACGCCGGAGGGCTGTGCGGCGCTGACCGAGCGCGCGCTCGCCGTCGATCCTTCGGTCATGCCCATTCCCGGTCCCGTTTGGGTCACCTGGCGCTCCCCCGACGGGCGCGCCGCCTTGCTCCACTGGGGCACCGCTGGCGACGGTGCCGCGGGCACGTCGCACGCGGGCACGATCTGGGCTGGAACGCCGGGTAGTGACGGCGTGCCGGTCTGTGCGCGGACCTCGGTCACCCGCGTCGATCCGGTCTACCGGGCCGAAACCCCCGGCGCCGTTGTCGTCGCCGACCGGGCTAGCTGGGCCGCGTGGGCGGCGTCCCGGCTAGACAACCATGATCCGCTGCACTTGTGCGCGCTACTCAACCCCGGCTTTCCCCTCGGGGACCTGACCCCGTTCACGGGGGTGACCGCCCTGGCGTCAGCCACGGCGCTGCAGCTCCTCAACGGCGAGGTCACCCGGGTCCAGGGCCCTCCCGCAGATAAGGCGGAGACGACGCCAGAGCCGCGTCCCCGTGGTGGCCCGGCCCCCCGGCTGGCGCTGAGCCGGCGAGGCGCACGGGACGTCGCCGAGGCGCTCGTGGCCGCGGTCGCGCCGCTGCGGGACGCTGACGGCCCGGTTGAGCTCAGCCTGACCGGCGGCAAGGACAGCCGCCTCATCGCCGCCGCCCTGGTCAAGGCGAACGTGCCGGTCGTGGCTAGGACTCACGGGTTCGACGATCACCCGGACGTCGTGGTCGCCGCCGAGATCGCCCGCCGCCTCGGCATCGAGCACGTGGTGCGCACGCCGGCCGCCCCGGGGCAGCGGGTCGACGTGCTCGGCAGGATCCGCGCCACCGTGCTCGTCGCCGACGGGATGCTGTCCGCGTTCGAGAACGTCGGCCGTCCCGACCCCAGTGCCTCCCCCGCGCTCACCGCGGGCGGTCACGGCGGCGAGCTGCTGCGCGGTGGCTACGCCGAGACGGCGGGTGGTCAGGGGGCGCCGAGCGGGCTGCGCGCCGTCCTTTCGCCCGCGCGCCGCGCCGCGCGCTCCGCCGAGTTGCTGCGCCGCCTCACCACGAAGCACCTCGGACTGGTCCGCCGGGGGCCCGCCGCCGCCTATGTCGCCTCGCTCGCCCCGTGGACGGCGCAGCTCGCCCGCAACCCCATGCAGGCGCTTGACGACTTTTACCTGGTCAACCGCGCGGGCCGCTGGTCGGCGGCCGCCCGGCAGGCCTACCTGCTGCGCGAGCGCCTGGTCCAGCCGCTGTTCGACGACCGTGTGGTGCTCGCCGCCCGCGCCGTTCCCCTGGCCGACCGGGTAAGCGGCGCGCTCTCGGCGGCCGTCCTCGCCGAGTTGTCCCCGGCGCTGGCGGACATCCCGCTGGCCGGCAAGCCGGACCCCGCGCGTGCTCCCTTCGACTGGCGCCGCCAGTACGGCGAGACGGTCGCGACGTTCCTGCGCGGCTACACACTCGACCTGGGCCTCACCGGCGGCCTGTTCGACGTGGTGAGCCAGCCGGCCGCGGAAAAGCTGCTCACCCCGCCGCACGCCGACCGCGCCACGGTCTGGGCCCTGGCCACCGCCGCCTGCCTGCTCTCCGGCGACTACCGCAAGGCCCGCGAAACCGCCCCCCAGCTACCCGTCACCTGACCCAGCCGGGTTTTGCGGAACGCTTCTTGCTGTTATCATCCGCCGCGCCTACGAGGCCGACTGAACGGATGGCCATGGCGGGGGTTACG
>Ga0210389_10003572_pt1 | contig 12150 bp, 10 predicted proteins | sample IncBWH28OmetaG_FD_160127 | JGI IMG/M metagenome (GOLD analysis project Ga0210389, IMG submission 160127) | Forest soil microbial communities from Barre Woods Harvard Forest LTER site, Petersham, Massachusetts, United States - Inc-BW-H-28-O ... | reverse complement strand
TGACGGTTCCGTTCGTGACGACCACACAGTGCTTCGCGCCTGTATACTCCGCGATCAGCCGCTCAAATTCTTTGGTCTTCGTAAACTCGGTCAGCCACCCGCCCGACGTCAGATATTCCGTCATATGACGGACTTCGTGCTCGTCGATCCACGGCTCCATCTGATTGAGGAACGCCGGCGGTTCGTTCGATGGAGTCGTCACGAACGCATCAGCTCTTTGCAGAAGGGGAAAAGTGCTCCCGGTACCACGCCACGGTTGCTTCGATGCCGTCGCGAATATTGTGTCGCGGTGAAAAGTCGAGCAGTTCCTTCGCGCGCTCGACGCTCGTGCATCGGCGCGCATCGCCGCCGGCTTTGCTCGCGTCGTACGAGACGGGCCCGTCGAATTTCGTGAACTGCACGATCAGCTCGACGAGCTGGCGGATGCTCACTTCGGTGCCGGAGCCGAGGTTCATGAACTGCGAGCCGCTCAATCGCTCGGCGGCCAGCAGCAGTCCGAGCGCCACATCGTCCGCAAAGAGAAAGTCGCGCGTCGGCGTGCCGTCGCCCCACACGACGAGTTCGCGCTGCGAGAGACACTTCATGATCGTCGATGGAATCACATGCGCATGTTTGGAGTCCACCGAATCGCGCGGGCCGTACGCATTGGCCGAGTAGACCACGACGATCGGAAACTCGAATTCACGCTGATACAGGTCGGCGACGACCGCAAGGTTGCGCTTCATCCATCCAACGCCGCGATGCGCGTCCGTCGGAAGCCCTTCGAACAAGTCGCGCTCGTGCAGCGGGATGGGTGCGTCGGCCGCGTAGGCGAACAGGTTGCCGATCGCAACGACCTTCTTCACGCCCGCCTCCCGCGCCGCGCGAAAAACGTTGAGGTCGATCAGCGTCGAATCGTGGTACTGAGACGCCGGATGCGCGCGGCTGAAAGCAATCCCGCCTGTGACCGCGGCGAGATGAATGACGATGTCGCAGCCCTCGACGGCGCGCGCGCAGTTCTCAAAGGCGCGCAGATCGCAGTCGCGCGAACGCGGAACACACACGTTCTCGCGCGGCACGCCCAGTTCGTCTATCAGCTTCGCTACGACGTACGAGCCAATGAATCCCGCGCCGCCCGTCACGAGCACGCGCTTCCCGCGCCAGAACTCCGGGTTCATGCGCCGCGGCGCGCCGGCTTCAACTGCCGCGCTTTCGCCTGCGCCTGTTCGAACGTGAATCCCTTCGCGGCCAGGTCGCTCTCCAGCATCATGCGACAGAGCCCTTCGAACGTCACCTTTGGCTCCCAGCCGAGTACGCGTCGCGCCTTGCTCGAGTCGCCGAGCAGCGCGGGCACCTCCGCGGGGCGGAGAAAGCGGTCGGTCACGGTCACAAAATCTTCCCACTCGAGGCCGAGCAGGCCGAACGTCGTCGCGAGAAAGTGGCGAACGGTGTGCATCTCACCTGTGGCGAGCACGAAATCGTCGGCTTCAGTGTGCTGGAGAATTCGCCAGATCCCTTCGACATAGTCACCGCTGAAGCCCCAGTCGCGCTTCGCGTCCAGGTTGCCGAGTTGGATGCGATCGAGTTCGCCTGCAATGATCTGGCCGATCGACAGTGTGATTTTGCGCGTCACGAAGTTGAGACCGCGGCGCGGGGACTCGTGATTGAACAGGATTCCGTTCGCCGCAAACATCCCGTATGCGATCCGGTGCATTCGCGTCAAATAGAAAGCCGCGACCTTCGAAACACCGTACGGACTCTGCGGCAGGAACGGCGTCGCTTCGCTCTGCGGCGGTGGCGACGCGCCGAACATTTCGCTGGACGACGCCTGATAGTACCGAATGTGTTTCGCACCGCTGCGCCGGATCGAGTCGAGCAGCCGGAACGGTCCGATCGCGTTGATGTCGAGCGTCGATTCGCCAGTGTCGAAGCTGATGCCGACGTGGCTCTGCGCCGCCAAATTGTACACTTCGGTCGGCTGGAACTCCTGCAGGATGTTCCCCAGGCTTGAGCTGTCGGTCAGGTCGCCGTACGTGACGCGGAACCGCGTTTCGGGATCGCGGTCATCGTGCAGCTTGAACAGGTGATCGATGCGCTGCGTGTGCGGGTAGCTCGCGCGGCGCGTGATCCCGCGAACAACATACCCCTTTGCGAGGAGCAATTCCGCGAGATAGGAGCCGTCCTGGCCGACGACGCCGGTAATCAGCGCGCGGTTAGTCATGCGGCGCGCAACGCGTGTCCGGCTCACTGCTCGAATGAGTCATCCTTCGGAAACTACTCGCTCGCCCCCGATCCGCCAACGCGATATGTTCTCAGAGTGACTTCGATGCCCACGCTCACCGTGATAACGCCTGCATTCAACGCGGAGCGCTTCCTGGCCGAGACGATCGAGTCGGTGCTGAATCAGGACGTGCCAGGCCTCGAGTATATCATCGTCGACGGCGGCAGCACCGACGGTACGGTGGACGTGATCCGGAAGTACGAGAAAAAGCTGGCGTGGTGGGTGAGTGAGAAGGACCGCGGACAGGCGCACGCGGTCAACAAGGCACTCGCGAGAGCGACCGGTGAATTCGTGGCAGAGGCCGACGCCGACGACGTGTATCTACCCGGCGCGCTGCACACGGCGCTCGACATGCTTCGCACCACTCCCGGCGCGCGCTGGGTCGCGGGCGGTGTGCTCGGTTTCGGCACTGCCGACGTGCCAAATCATGAATGGCATATGCCCGATGTGCCGACCTCTCTGCTCGACTGCGTGACCGGAAAGTTTCAAGCGGCAACGCCGGGTCACGTCTGGTCGCGTGAAATGCTCCAGTCGGTGGGCGGCTACGACGAATCGTTCCGCTATCTGTTCGACTTCGAACTCTTCGCCAACCTCCTGGCGCACGGAGAGCGGTGCATCCCGCTCGACCGGCCGCTTGCCGCCTACCGGTTCCACCCCACGAGCAAGACTGTCGCTGAGATCGATCACTTCGAACCGGAATGGGACCGGATCCGCGAGCGCTATGTGCCGCGCCTTCCGTTTTACGAGCGAATCATCGCGCGTCACCGCATTGCGATGCGCCGGAGCGGCGCGCAGTACACTATCGCGGCGCGCGAACTTGAAGCGGGCCATCCGGCAGACGCGCGCTCGCGATTCGCGCGCGCGATCATGTCGTATCCGCCCAGCGTGCTGAGCAGAAGCGGATTGGGTTGCGCACGGCGGCTGGTCGCCCGATGAGCGCGATCGTTCCTGTCGTCGTCTTCGCATACCGGCGCCCCGACCTGCTCGAACGCGCACTGGCTTCGTTGCGCGCGAATGGCGTGCCGTTGATCTACGCGTACTCGGACGGGCCAAAAGATCCGACCGTCGCGGCAGATGTCGCCGCGGTGCGAGCCTTGCTCCGCGCGGTGGACTGGACGGAGATCACAGTCGTTGAACAGCCGGTAAACACGGGACTCGGTGAATCAGTGCTCGCAGGAATTTCCACGGTACTGGCCGCACACGAAACGGTGATCGTGTGCGAAGAGGATATGGAGTTCGTGCCGGGAACGTACGCCTATTTGTGTGCTGCACTCGAGCGTTATAGCGACGACCCGCGCGTCATGGGCGTGACGGCGTGGAATCATCCGCGCGTCACGCCGAAGGACGTCACGTCGGACCCTTACTTCTCCGGCCGCGCGACCAGTTGGCTGTGGGGCACATGGCGGCGGGCGTGGGCGGGTGTCACGGACGAGACGTGCGCGAGCTTGAACGAAAAGTGCCGCGCACTCGGCATCAACGTCGCGGCGTACGGCAACGAACTGGTGGAATCGGCGATCTACGAGCCGAAGTACTCCGCCATGTGGGACTATCGATTCAACCTGCACGTGCTCGCGCAGCGCGGACTGTTCTTGTGGCCGGCGCGCTCGATGGTCCGGCACAACGGGTACGACCCGCGCGCCTCGATGTCGCCGAACGGCGAGGGGTGGGAAGATGTGCCGTCGCCCGCGCCGGCGGTCGATACGGTTCGCTGGCCTTCAGAGGTGCGGGAAAACCCCGGAAGTGCGCCGCTCTGGCGTGTCGCGGTGGATGCGGCACCGCCGCCGCCGTTCTTCGCACGCGTACGGCGGCGACTTCGGCGGTTCGTGCGTGAGTGGTCGACGCCGCGACCAGGTCCCAAACCCTAAAGCTCCCGGCGCAGCGCTCCCTCGAGCGTCGGGTCCTCGAATTCGAATCCGGCCTTATGCAGGCGCTCGGGAATCACCCGCTGGCTCGCGAGCATCACCGCCGCACCCTCACCGAACAGCGCGCGGAGCGCGAACCCCGGCACCGGCAGCGCCGCGGGCCGCCGCAGCACACGACCCATCGTCGCGGTAAACTCGGCGTTCGTCACCGGACCGGGCGCAACGGCGTTCACCGCGCCGTTCATGTCAGCTGACGCGATCGCGAATCGGATGGCGCGCACGAGATCGTGCAGTCCGATCCAGCTCATCCACTGCGCGCCGGTCGCGATCCGGCCGCCCATCCCGAGGCGAAATACGGGCAGCATCTTCGCGAGCGCGCCGCCGTCGGGACTGAGCACGACACCGAATCGCAGCTGCACGCTGCGTACACGCGTGGCGCGCGCCGCCAGCTCCCATTCACGCACGACACCCGCGAGAAAGTCGTCGCCGGCCGTGCTTTTTTCGGTGAGCACTTCGCTCGCCCGGTCGCCGTAAAAACCGATCGCCGACGCACAGACGAACACCCGCGGCGGCGTTTTACTGGCGTCGATCGCGTCTGCGATCCGCTGCGTGGACAACACGCGGCTCACACGAATCTCGCGTTTGCGTTGCGCGTTCCAGCGCACGGTAATCGGGGATCCCGAGAGATGCACGACCGCCTCGGCTCCACCCAGATCCGACCCGCCGCGCGGGATCGCGATCACCTCATCACCGTCCTTCTGCAGCGCGCGCATGAGCGCGCCGCCGATCAGCCCGCTCGTTCCGGTGATCGCGACTTTCACTGGATCACTCCTCCGGAAGCTCCAGGCTCCGCCACAAGTACCACGCCGCGTATGTGCGGTATGGCGCATAGGTCTTTCCGAATTTCTCCATCTGCTTCGGCGTCGGCAGTTTTCGCATGCGCCGAAGTTTCTGTATCCCTTTCTGCACGCCGAGGTCGAGTTCCGGAAAAATGTCGGGCCTGCCCAGGCGGAACATCATGACCATCTGCGCCGTCCACGGGCCGATGCCGCGCACGCTCACGAGCGTTTCCATCACGCCCGCGTCGTCCATCTCGTGAATCTTGAGGATTGCGATCGATCCTTCATGCGTGCGCTGCGCGAGTTCCTTCACATACTCTACCTTTCGCCCCGAAAGGCCGGCGGCACGAAGCGTCGCAACGGGAAATTTCAGGAAGTCCGCGGGAGTCGGAGCCTTGCCGCCCTTCAGCGCGAGCACGCGGTTGTAGATCGTCCGCGCGGCCGCTCCCGACAGCTGCTGCCCCACGATGCTGCGCACGACATGATCGAAATGCGTTCCCTCCGCGCGCGCAACGAGCTTGTACGGGCCTACCCGGTCAATCACCGCGCCGAGCGCGGGGTCCACAGCGCGAAGATGCTTGAGTGCCTTTCTGTGCATTGGTTCTAATTGCTGCTAGCGGGCCACGGCCGCGCGGACGATCCGCGCCAACTCTTCAATATCAAACGGCTTCTGCAAAAACGGCGCGCGCCGGTCGTTGAGCCCTTCCAGTAATTCCGAGTCGCGCACAAATCCCGACATGAAGATCACGCTAAGCTCCGGGCGCACCTCGAGCAATCGCTTCGCGAGATCCTTCCCGCCCATCTGTGGCATGACGACGTCGGTGAGCAGCACGTCCGGCACCGGGTCCGCCGCCTCGAACATGGCGAGCGCCTCCATGCCGTTCTCCGCTTCGAGCACGCGAAAGCCCTCGCGCTCCAGCACGATCCGCACGAACCGGCGCACCGTCTCTTCGTCCTCCGCCACGAGCACGGTGCGCGGACCGGCGGGCCGCTCGGCGGGAGTCTGCGAAATCACACGCGGCGCGGAGACCGGCTCGACCAGCACGAGTGGAAAGCCGATCCGCACCAGTGCTCCGGATGATCCGCCCTGCACGTCGATGAATCCGCCCGTCTGCTGCAGGAATCCGTATGCGGTCGCGAGGCCCAGTCCGCGAGAGTCGCCCTTCGTGCTGAAGAACGGCTCGAACAGGTGCGCGCGCGCCTCGGCCGAAAATCCCGGCCCCGAATCGCGCACGATGAGGCACGCGGCGTCCATATGGCGCCCCGCTTCGCGCTGCCACGTCACCCGCGACGTTTCCACCGCGATGCGTCCGCCAGGCGCCCCGATCGCGTCGCGCGCATTCTGAACGATCGCGAGCACGACTTCCTCGACGCGCACCGTGTCGACGTTTACCTCACCTGCTTCCTCGTCGTATTGAAAATCGATGGCGATGGTGGGTCCCGCGATCGCGCGAAGCTGCGGCTCCAGGCCGCGGATGATCGTGTTGAGTGCGAAGCGCTGCGGATGAAGCGGTTCGCGTCTCGAAAGCGCGAGCAGTCCGCGCGCGAGCCTCGCCGCCGCCGTCGCCGTCTTCTCGATTTCCGAAACACCATCGCGCACGGCCGAATCAGCCGGCAGCGATCGTACGATGATCTGACTCCGGCCGACGATCGCCGTGAGCAGATTGTTGAAATCGTGCGCGAGACCGCCGGCGAGCTGCCTGACGGCGTCCATCTTCTGCGTCTGACGGCGTTTCTCCTCGGCCTCGCGGCGCTCCGTCACGTCGCGCACCACCAGCGCCAGCGACGTCGTCGCATCCGCACGAAGCTTGGAGGTCGACGCCTCAAACGAGAACGAGCTGCCGTCCCGCCGCAGCGCGTGAAGTTCGTCGTCGCCGGGCAGCATGGTGGTTGCGTCGCCGCTGACGAGAAAATCCGAGAGCGTCGTGCGCAGGCGGCCGCGATCCGCCTCGACGACGAATTCGGCGAAGGACGACCCGATGGCATCTTCGCGCTTGACGCCGAACAGGCGTTCGGCTGCGGCATTCATATCGAGCACGCGCAGATCGCTGTCCGTCGTCAGGATCGCATCGGCAACCGACGCCACCAGTGCCGCGAGCCGCGACTCCGATTCGGATATCCGGTGATGTGCATCCTCCATGAAGAGCACGATCATCGCATAGCCAAGCACGACGATCATCAGCATGTCCGCATAGGAGTTGTATCGCGTCACTTCCTGACCGAACGATGGAAGGGCGAGCGGCAGCGCGTACGAAATGCCGGAGAACGCGACGAGATAGCCGAGCCAGAGCAGCGCCGTCGCAGCGAGCACGACGGCAGTCGTCGTCGTGCCGAGCGATCGGCGGCCCGCGGGAAGTCCGTATAGCGCCAGCGCGGCCGCCGCCGAGCACCAGATCGCGGCGGGCGCCTGCCAGACGACAATCGCGTTCAGGTTCGTGTTAACGGCAACCGACACGAACGCGTACACGATCGGCACGATGACCCAGGCGCGCGATGCTTTTCGGTCGTGGCGCACGTAATCGACAGTCCCGAGGTATACGCGCGTCCAGAACAGGAGCTTGCCGAGCTGATACGCGAAATAGAGCGCGCGCACGACGGGCTCGCGGTCGCTCATGAGGTCGCGCGCGGTCGCCGGCAGGATCACATAGCGAATGCCGACGGCGGTGACCGCGACGAGCATCCAGAACCAGCCCGCGCTCCACTCGGCGAAATACGCGCGGTGCATGACGCGGCGGCGGATCAGCGCGAACAGCGTCCAAACGAGCAGCGCGACGATGAACTCGAGAACGATCGCCGCGAACTGTACTGCGAGGCTCGTCGTGTCTAGCTGCACCCTTTACGACATTGCACGCAACGCCTCCGCAAGCCGGGCCATCGCCTCGGTGTCCCGCTCGCAATATGCGAGCAGCTGACGCCTCAGCTTCGCTACGGCCTCATCGCCGCCGATCCGTTCCGGGTCCAGCAGCAGCTGTGCCAGCAGGACAGTCGCCGATCCGCCGTCCTTCACGTCGAGATCGTCGTACGACAACGCCGGCACGAGCGCCGGCAGGACTTTCTTCAGGCTAAAACTACCGTGAAACGCGAGATCGTACACGTGGTCGCGGACGATCGGTAGCAGATCCACGATGCGGTCATTGATTCGCCGCAGCGCGTCGGCATGCACCGGCACCGCCTCGGCGAGCCGCTCGATGCACCCTTTTTCGAACGAAGCGTAGTACGCCACGATTGTTGCCGCGTTGTCGCACACGCGAACGAGTTCGGCGGCAAGCGCGGGCCGGGGATCCTCTCCGGCGACCGCGAGATACGCTTGATGCCGGTTGTCCGGCGGATCGGTGCGGCCGGTCCAATGCACGCTGAACTGCACCGGCACCTGCGTGAACGGCGCGCAGCCGGGCCAGGCGGGGATAGCCAATCCCACGGTTTCGAAGTCGAGCCAGGCGACGGGTGCTTTCAGTGTGTCGAGCGCAGCGCCGAGGCCGGGCTCGACGATCCGCTCCCGTGTGCGTACCGAGCGAATCTGCCGTTTTGCGGGGATGACCGTCGTCATGCTCTCGTCCATCTTGTCAATCGTATCGCGGCCTGCCGCGAGATTTTTTTCGATCGATTTCCACTGAATCCGGTACAGCGTGTGCACGTGATGCTCGGAGAACGTGCTCCAGCATTCGCCAAACCGTGCGCACGGGTCGGGCCGCTTACAGTACGGACCGAACGCGGTCTCCGGCTTCGGGCCGTCGAGCATCGCAATCTGCGCCGCGAGTTCGCGCGCGACGTCCGCGAGCATCGGTTCAACCTGCCCGGTCACGTCCTCCGTTACGAACAAATTCGAGAGATCGGGAAACCGGCACTCGCTGTTGAGATGCATCAGGAACGCGCGCGGCACCGCGAGCCCTGCGGCGCGGAGCACCCAGAGCTGCATCGCCACTTCGGCGAGCTGTTCGTCTTTGATGCTCGTCGACGATTTGACTTCGATCAGATCAAAGCCGTCGGCGGTGCGGCGCAGAATGTCGGTTCGCACCGTGGCGCCGCCGGCCGTGAAGGTCGCCTCGAAAATCAGCGCGGCACCGGAATCGAGCGCGCGCTGCGTTTCGGCAAGCTTGAGTTCCGGCGCGAAATCCGGAGACTTGACGAGCACGCCGTCGCCCATGACGGCGCGTGCGCGTTCACCGACCGCGGTCCCTTCACGCAGCCGGAACTGCGATTCGGTGTCGGGCGGCGTTTCGTCGTGTTCGTGCTCGTCGAGCCACAGCAGTTTGTGGCAGCGCAGGCCAAGCAGGTAGCGCGACTTCGAAAGCGGTCTCACTCATTTACCTCGGTTAACCAACCAGCAAGAAACGAGTTAACTCGCCCTATGCCGCCCCCGCCATAGTCGCCGTCGCGTCTGTTACAATGCGCCCCGCGTCCGGTCCCGCGACGAACAGAAACTCCTGGTTGGTGAGGTGACTCACTCGTCCGACCTTCTCGCCCTTTGAGTTGTGAATTCCGATCTGCGCGCCGACGTATCGCCTGAAGTCGACGGGCACCGCCTCGACCTCCCCGAATCGCGACTCGAGAAGCGCGACGAGATCATCGTGCGCGAAGTAGCCCTCGTTGCTGAACGACACGATGAGATGTTTCGCGGGAATCGCACGCACCAGCGACTCGAATGCGGCCCACGACCGCCCTTTCGCGTTGTATTCGCTCTTCGTGACGCGGCAGTCGATTCGCTTGCGCGCCACGCCGTACGACTCGGGCGAGTCGTCGCGCACGAGTGTTTCCCAGATATGGTAGTTCGAGAAATACGAATGCTGGTTGTACGGCGGGTCGAGATAGGCGATATCCACAGGAGCCATCGCGGCGACAAGCGCGTTGGCGTCCTGGCGCAGGGCGGTGCCGGCACTGGGAATCAGCAGCGGCATCCGGAGCTCCATCGCATTGAACGATCGCGGCGCCCAGTCTTTTAGATACGCCATCTGCAGGCCCGTCGTGGAATCCACGCGATCCGCTGCTTCGAGCAGCGACGTGAGCAGGATCGCGCGCTCGACGCGATCGTCACTGATCCGGTCGATCTCTTCGCGAATCGCGTCGATGCGTCGTCCGTTTCCAGGCTGGAAGTAGCGCGAATCGACGCAGAATGTCTGCGTGAAATACCCGTCGCGGCCGGGAAGCGCGTTGAGGTGCCCGATCTTCGCGGCGGTCAGCGGCCCGCGGTGTTCGTTCGCGTCCGCCTCGATGTACGCAATCGAGAGAATCTCGGAGTACGACGCGAGATCGTTCGCCGTGACTTGAAAGTGTGCCCGCTTCAGTGCCTGCGCGACGCGAGTCGTGCCCGTGAACGCATCGAGGAAGGAGCTTGCACCCGTGCGCTCACGAATCGCCTTCGCATACGCGAGAATGCGCGGCACGAGCGTCCGCTTCGACCCGATGTACTTGATCACGGCTTCGCGGCGCGCGACCGCTCCAGCGCGATCAACTCGCGGCGGAGAATCTTCCCTGACGGAGACTTCGGAATCTTCGCGATGAATTCCACCGAGCGCACCTTCTTGAATGACGCCACGACGCCCGCCACGTACTCCATGAGCTCCTCGGAAGTTACATCGTGTCGCATCACGACGAACGCTTTTGGAATTTCGCCCGCGTCGGCGTCGGCCATCGGAATGACCGCGCAGTCCGCGACGGCGGCGTGCGTGAGAAGCAGCGCCTCGAGTTCGGCGGGTGCGACCTGAAAGCCCTTGTACTTGATGAATTCCTTGAGGCGGTCGACGATGTAAAAGAACCCGTCCGCATCCGCGTAGCCGACATCCCCTGTGTGCAGCCAGCCGTCGTCGTCGATCGCCTGCGCAGTTGCATCAGGATTGTTCAGATATCCCTGCATGATTTGCGGGCCGCGAATCAGCAGTTCCCCCTGCTCGCCAACGCCGGCGTCTTTCTTCGTCTCGAGTCCGACAACCCTGCACTCGGTATTTGGCACCAGCAGGCCGCACGAGCCACTGCGCGCGAACGCGGGATCTTCCGGAGTGAAGTGCGTGACAGGACTCGCCTCGGTCATGCCGTAGCCTTGCTTCACCATGCAGCCGATGCGTGCGGCGCAGTCGTCCTCGAGCTGCCGCCCCATCGGCGCGGCGCCCGATGTCACGAATTTGAGGCGAGAGAGATCGTACTGATCGACGATCGGATTTCTCGCGAGCGCGAGTGCAATCGGGGGCACGAGGTACGCCCGTTTCGCGCCGTATTGCGCGGTGAGCCGCAGATACTCCGCGAGATCGAACTGCGGCATCGTCAGCACGCAGCCGCCTTTTCGCAGCACACCGCACAACACGACAGTCAATCCATAGATATGGAAGAACGGCAGCACGCCGACGACGTGGTCGCCAGGCTCCGTGCTATCGACGAAATCAATCTGCGCCAGGTTCGCGACGAGGTTGCGATGCGTGAGCATCACTCCCTTCGGCAACCCGGTCGTGCCGCTCGAATAGGGAAGCGCCACGAGATCATGCGGCGGATCGACGGTGTACTGCGCAGCAGCAGGCGCGGCGTCGCCGGAAAGGAACGATGCAAACGACGTGCATCCCGGCGCCTCGGTCCACGCCACCACTTCAGTTACGCCCGCGATCTTTGCGGCCGCACAAGCTTTCTCGGCGAGCCCCGCAGCCGTCACGATCATCTTCGCGCCGGAGTCCGTCAGTTGTTTCGCAAGCTCGTCCGCGCCGTACATCGGATTGGCGGTGGTATTCACTCCGCCGAGTTCAGCGACTGCAAAGAACACCGCGGCGTATTCAGGAACGTTGGGACTGTAGATGCACAGCGCGTCGCCGCGCTTAAAGCCGCGGGCGAGCAGCGCCTCGCGACACCGCCCGATGAGGGCTCGCAGCTCGCGATAGGTGACGGTGCGTCCCGTCGGCCCTTCGATCAACGCCGGCGTGTCGGCCCACTGGCCGGCGTGCTCGAATACGTACTCGCTCAGCGCAAGCTCGGGGATCGCCACATCGGGAAAATGGCTGCGAAGGATCATCGTGCAGTGTTATAGCTCGCCCAAGACGTCCCAGCAACATTAAACATCTCGCCACGGGTCTACGCGGGTGCGCGCGGGTCTACCCGCGACGTTTCCGCGAATACCCGCGGCAAGCTTTTCGCGTTTATGATTGAACGACTATGAACGAGGCAACTCATGTTCACGGGTGAGCAGGTCGCTGCACTTTTCACTGAACTCGGC
>Ga0210389_10003571_pt1 | contig 12151 bp, 12 predicted proteins | sample IncBWH28OmetaG_FD_160127 | JGI IMG/M metagenome (GOLD analysis project Ga0210389, IMG submission 160127) | Forest soil microbial communities from Barre Woods Harvard Forest LTER site, Petersham, Massachusetts, United States - Inc-BW-H-28-O ... | reverse complement strand
GCGGCCCAGAAGGGGACACCCTGGGGCCCTGCCCGGAACCGGGAGGAAATCGCCGCCTTCTTCGGTGACCTGACGCTGGTGGAACCCGGGCTGGTCGATGTCTGGGACTGGAGGCCAGACGGCGACGTCGCGGTGACCTCCAGCGATTTCCTGACCGTCCTCGGCGGGGTGGCGAGGAAGGACTGACCTCACGGGTCCGCGCCGAATCGCTACGTGGCGAGGTGGCGGGCGATCCCGTCAGCTACGGCGCGCATCCCGGCGGCGTTGGGATGGAACGAGCCCGCTATCAGCCGCAGGTCGGTTTGCAGGCCGCAGACCCATGGCTCGGCAGTGCCGACCGAGTGGCCGGCGCTGAGCGCCGAAGCCCGGAAGAGCTCGGCGCCCGCCTGCGCGGCAGCCGCCCGGTAGGCATCGAGGAGGCAAGCCTCGAGGCGGCGGAAAGCCCTGACCTCGCCAGGGGCGAACCACTCATCCAGGCCAGCGCTGGCATCGCAGAGCACGGTCAGGTAGTCGACCAGCAGCACCCGTGCGCCCGGGGCGCGGGTGCGTGCCTCAGTGACGATGCGGGCGAGCCCGTCGGCCGTGGCCTGGACATCGGCGTCGGATGGGTCGGGGATGCCGTCCTCGAATTCGATCGCGATCAGCTGCAGGAAAGGGCTGTCGGGATCGGCCTTCCGCCAGGCCGTGTACAGCATCGAGCCGATGTACCGCAGGTCGTTCCCGCCGGCGGTGACCGTGACCAGGTCGGCGTCCGCGGGGAGGCCTTCGATCTGCGGTGCGAACCGTGTCCCGTCCATCGTGGTCTGCGGTTCGCGCAGGACCGTCGCCGTGGTTGCCCCGGAGACGGTGAGGTCGGTCAGCCGCGCGCCGAGCTGCGCGGCGAGCAGGCGCGGGTAGTTGCGGCCGGACCGCATCGCGGCCTGGTCGATGATCGGGTCGATGCCCGGCCCGGCCGCGAAGGAGCTTCCCAGGGCGGCGATGTGCTGGTACGGCGCCATAAGCCGAGCCTGCCAGCTTGAGCCGGCCCGGAAATCTCAGCCAGGCCGGAAACCTTCTCCATGCGGTGGCCCGCTACCCGAGGCGGGCCGGGAGCGATTCCCAGCCGCGGACAGTGGAAGTGGAGGCGAGCGTGGCGCGCTCGGTGTCGACCTCCCAGTCGGGGAACCGCTTGAGCATCTCCTCCAAGGCGGTGCGCCCCTCCAGTCGGGCGAGCGCGGCGCCGAGGCAGAAGTGGATGCCGCGGCCGAACGACAGCGTCGCGCTGGCCTCGCGGTGGATGTCGAAGCGGTCGCCGTCGGGGTAGTGCCTGTCGTCCCGGTTCGCCGACCCGGCCAGCAGCAGCATGATGCTGCCCTCGGGCACCAGCTGGCCGTCCAGCTCCACGTCCCGGGCCACGTACCGGGCGATGTGCTGCGCGGGCGGCTCGTAGCGCAGCAGTTCCTCGATCGCGTTCGGGATGAGGCCGGGGTCTGCCGCGAGCTCGCGCCGCTGCTCCGGGTGGTCGGCGAGCACCTTGCCCGTCCAGCCGATCAGCCGGTTGGTGGTCTCGTTCCCGGCGCCGGCGATCACCGTGACGTAGGTGAGGATCTCGCCCCTGGACAGGCGGCGGCGGGTGCCCGTCTCGTCCTCGAACTCGGCCTGCAGCAGGTCGGTCATCAGGTCATCGGAGGGATGCCCGGCGCGCCAGTCGATGTAGTCGGCGAAGATCTCGCCGCTCGGGACGGCGCCGGAGTTCCGCATCGGCTTGCCCGCCTCGGTGCGCAGGTTGTCGTCGATGTGGGTGCGGATCTCCTCCTGGTCGTCTTCGGGGATGCCCAGCAGCATCCCGATGACCCGCATCGGCATCTGCGCGCCGAGGTCGGCGACGAAGTCAAAGTCGCGCGAGCCGATGAACGGGTCGAGGCTCCGCGCGGTGAACTCCCGGATCGCCGGCTCGAGGGCGAGCACCTTGCGCGGGGTGAAGACTCCGCTCAGCAGCCGGCGGTGGATTGTGTGGATCGGCGGGTCCTCGAAGATGATCACGCCCGGCGGAATCTCCAGCCCGGACTTGATCAGCTCGACGACGGCGCCGCGCCCGGAGATGAACGTCGCGGGGTCGGTCAGCCCGCGCTCGACGTCCGCGAACCGGCTGAGCACGTAGTAGCCGTGCTTGTCGTTGTAGTACAGCGGCGACTCCTCCCGCAGCCGGCGGTACACCGGGTACGGGTCGGCGTAGATCGTCACGTCGTAGTGGTCGTAATACAGCGTGCTCGTGGTCATCGCTGGCCTTCCGCGGGAGGATCCGGGTAGCAGGGAACGGGAAGCTATGTAAGTGAGCGCTTGCTCCTGATACTGCCTGGCAATGCCGGGCCTTGTCCAGGGTCACGCGCCTGCCTCCCCAGGGAGGACAGGGCGGACAGGGAGGGGCAGCGTGCGGTGAGGCCGGCCAGTCCCGCAAAACGACTCCGGGACCCGGCTGGACACGGCCCCATCAGTAATCATCGCTGGGCCTTCCGCGCAGACGGGGACCTGCTGGCTAGGCGAACGGTGGTCCTGCGGTCTCACGGATGGCTGATCCCGCCGCCGATGCCCTGCAGGCAGAACTCCCAGACGTGCTCGGCGATGGCCGCGACCGGCTCGTCCTTCTTCGCGAACGCGTACTCGTGGTAGACCGTCCGGACGATCATGACCATCAGCGCCGCGCTCCGGTCCACGTCGTCCACGACGATCAGCCCCTGCTGCTGGGCGGCCAGGATCTCGCGGGCGAACAGGTCGACGGTCGGCTGGGCGGCGAGGGTCATCTCCTGCGGAAACAACTGGTGCAGCCGCCAGTGCTCGGCGGTGATGAACCGCGGTGACTCGGCGTCCGGGCCCGTCCCGTCCAGGCCGGCGAGGATGGTCGTGATGTAGAAGTGCAACCGGGCGAGGGGGCCGGGCAGGTCGCGGGCGGCCGCTTCGTACTCCACCGCCATCTCGGCGTGCAGGTCCTCTATGACCGCGAGCAGGAGCTGGTCCTTGCCGCCGAAGTGCCGGTAGAACGTCTGCAGCGCGACGCCGGCCTCGCGGGCCAGTTCCTGCGTGGTGAAGCTGGACCCCTTCTGCGCGATCAGCCGCTTGGCGGCCTCAACCATGATCTTCATCTGCCGCACGTTGCGCGACCGCCACTGCTGCATGAGCGGTGACCGGTCAGCCGCCCGTTCGGTCCAGGTCATGGCCGAAACGCTACCGTTCCCTCGGCCTGACGTCGTCATCGCGGTGTCAGCACGACCACGGGGATCTCCCGGTCGGTCCGTGCCTGGTAGGCGTCGTAATTCGGCCATATTCCGGCCATGATCTTCCACAGCCGGGCGCGCTCGCCAGATGATGCTCCGCGGGACTGCGCGGTGCGCGCGGTCACCGGCAGCCGGTCGGCGCGGACCGCGATCTCCGCCTCGGGGGTGGCGACCAGGTTGAGGTACCACTGGGGGTGCCGGGGGGCGCCGCCCATGGACGCGACGACCAGGTAGTCGTCGCCGTCCTGGCCGAAGATCAGCGCGTGGGCGCGCGGCTGGCCGGTCTTGCGCCCGGTGCTGTACAGCAGCAGCGTCGGGACGCCGTTCCACAGGTACCCGACCTCGCCGCCGGTCTCCTGGTAGCGCTGGATGTGCTCGGCCCCGAGCAGGGCCAGGTCGGGTGCCCGGTAGCCGGGGTCATTCGCGGTCATGTCCGCTGCCTCCTAGGTGAACTATCCGAACAGCACAGGGATCTCGGTGACGCCGCGCTCGTACATCCCGACGAAGCGGGGCGGCTCGGCGCCTGGGTCCAGCCGCAGGTTCGGCAGCCGGTCCAGTAGCGCCTCGACGCCGGCCCTGATCTCGGCGCGGGCGACGTGCATGCCCATGCAGATGTGCTCACCGCCGCCGAACGCGAACGACGGGCGCACCTTGCGGTAGATGTCGTAGTCATCGGGCCGGTCCCAGCGGGCCGGGTCCCGGTTCGCCGCGCCCAGGCACAGGTGCAGGACCGCGCCCTTCGGCAGGTGCGCGCCGTGGAAGTCCACGTCGCGGGTGACCCACCGGGAGAACATCGGGTCGGTCGGCATCCAGCGCACCGCCTCCTCGATCGCGGGCTTGAGCAGCCGCCGGTCGTCCCGGATAACGGCGAGGAGCTCCGGGCGCTGCAGCAGCGTGGCGAGCACGATGCCCATCTGCTTCCAGGTGGTGCCGGACCCGGCGGCGAGCAGCAGCAGGGCGAAGGAGTTGATCTCGGCGTCGGACAGCCGGTGCCGGGAACCGTCGGAGTCCACCAGTTCGGCCTGCGTCAGCACGCTGATGAGGTCGTCGCACGGCTCGGCGCGCCGCGCGGCCACGATCGGCGCCACCATGGCGATGACCTCGGCTGGGCGGTTCATCGCCGCGCGCAGGTCGAGCGCCTGCTCCGGCGGGATGCCGAAGCTGCCAGTGATGGTGAGGATGGGGATGGCGGCGCAGAAGTCGGTATTCAGCTCAGCCTGCCCGGACTCGGCGAAGCCGTCGATGAGCGCGTGCACCGTCTGCTCGATCCAGTTGGTGATCCACCACCGGGCACGGGCCGGGGCGAAGGACGGCTGGACCAGCGCGCGGTAGCGCCGGTGCCGCTCGCCGCCCATCGACAGCATGCTGTTGGTCGCGGACGGGGCCCCGTCCTCCAGGTCGACGGGGTCGGGCGAGGAGGCGAACAGGCCGGGATCCCGGTAGGCGTCGTCCAGCGCCGCGTGGCTGAACGCCGAGTAGTGCGGGCGACCCGGATCGGGCAGGCCGTGGAAGGTCAGGTCGCCGTGCTGCCCGGTCAGCTCGTGCACCGTGCCCTCGTGCACCTCGGCCTGCTCCCGCAGCTGGTGCCAGGCCGGGTAAGGGTCGGCGGTGATGTCGCCGCCGGAGCGGGCGTTGTAGCTGCTGCGCAGGTCGAACAGGGCCCGGATGCGGTCCCGGTCCAGCATGAGCGCCTCCGGCCGGCCGCTCACCATGTCGCCATGCACAGTGTCGCCATTCACAGTGTCGCCATTCACCGGGCCACGTACCCGCCGTCGACCGGCAGCAGCACGCCGGTGACGTTGGCCGCCCGGTCGGAGACCAGGTAGACGGCGGCCTCGGCGCAGTCTTCGGCGGTGATCGGCCGGCCGAGCGGGTGCGACTCGCCCACCCGCCGCGCGGCCTCGTCGCCCGGCTGGATCACGCCCGGCATGCCGCCAGCCGCCATGAAGCCGGTGAACGGCATGCCGGCCGGGCAGATCGCGTTGACGCGGATGCCGTGCGGGGCAGCTTCGATCGCCACCGCCCGGGTGAGCTGGTGCACGCCGCCCTTCGTCGCGCCGTACACCGTGCCGCCCCAGCCGACCAGGCCGGCGACGGAGCCAGTGTTCAAGATGACGCCGCCACCGCCCTTAGAATCACGGCCCTGCTCCTTGAACCGGATGACCGCGTGCTTGCAGCCGAGGAACACCCCGCGCAGGTTGACCGCCACCAGCCGGTCGAAGTCCTCGACGGTGTGGTCCTCCAGCTTCGAGCCGAGCCGGGGCGTGGGGATGCCCACGTTGTTGAACACGATGTCCAGCCGCCCGTAGTGCCCGGCCGCCGCCTCCAGCATGGCGATGACGTCGTCCTCGGCCGACACGTCGGCCTGGAACGCGATGGCGGTGCCGTCGGCCTTGCCGATCAGGCCAGCCGTCTCACTGGCCCGCTCAAAGTTGATGTCAGCGCACACGACGCGCGCGCCCTCCTGCGCGAACCGCAGCGCGGACGCCCGGCCGACGCCCGATCCCGCGCCGGTCACCACGGCGCTCTTTCCGTCCAGCAGCATGTGCCTGCAGACCTCCTTGTCCTTAGACCTGATCACGTCGTGACGAGCGCGGGTGGCTCGGCCGGGGTGAAGCGATACAGCTTCTCGGCGTTGCCGCGCAGCAGCTTGTACTGGGTTTCCTCCGGCAGGTGGCCGATGCGGTTCTTGACCACCGAGATGCAGTTCGGCCAGGTGGAGTCCGAGTGCGGGTAGTCGGTCTCGCACATGACGTTGTCCTCGCCGATCTCATCGAGGGACGCGATGCCGTGCGCGTCGTCGATGAAGCAGCCGTAGACGTGGTCGCGGAACGTCTGCCGGATGTCGAGGGTGTCCAGGTCAACCCCGTCGGAGCCGCCGTGCTCCATGAACCGAGTGCCCCGCTTGACCCAGTACCGCTGCTTGTCGAGGACCTGCTCGGCCCGCTCCAGGTAGTAGGGGATCCAGCCGATCTCGCCTTCGGACAGGGCGATCTTCAGGTTCGGGAACCGCTGGAACATGCCGCTGAAGATCCACGACAGCATCGCGCCGGAGGTGCGCATGGCGCCCCAGGTGAGGTTGGCCAGGAACGGCGCGTCGGGGGCGATCTTCGGCACCTGGGAGGAGGAGCCGACGTGCATGGAGGCGACCATGTGCAGCTCGTTGGCGGCGGCGAACAGCGGGTCCCAGTACCGGTTCGGGTCGTGGATGGTCGGCAGCCCGAGCGGTGCCGGGTTCTCTGAGAACGCGAAGGTGGTGGCGCCCTTGGCGGCGCACCGCTCCAGTTCCGAAGCAGCCAAGACAGGGTCCCACAGCGGGACGAGGACCAGCGGGATGTACCGGCCGGGCGCGGCGCCGCACCACTCCTCGATCATCCAGTCGTTGTAGGCCTGCAGGCAGGTGAAGCCGAACTCCAGGTCGCTGGCCTCGGAGAATAGCTGCCCGCAGAACCGGGTTATGGTCGGGAAGCACAGCGAGGCGAGGATGCCCGCCTGGTCCATGTCCGCGATGCGGGCGGTGGCGTCGTAGCAGCCGGGCCGCATCTCGCTGTAAGGCAGCGGCTCGGGGCTGAACTCCTCCTTCGACTTCCCGGCAACGGCGCTCAGCCCGGAGCTGGGGTACCGCTTGCCGTCATAGACCCAGCAGTCGATGCCCGACTCGTCCGGCTCCATGTGGGGGGCGCGGTCGCGGTCTTTCGCCGGGACGCGGCTGGTCCACAGGTGCGGCGGCTCGAGCACGTGATCGTCGACCGAGACGAGCCAGTCGAGGTTGAGGCCTGTCGTCATGATCGTGTCCTTTCCTTCTCGCAACTGGCAACCGGGCAAGAACCGCTCAGCCGAGCGCGCCGATGGCCATGTGCTTGACTTCCTGGAAGGCGCGGATGCCGTCGGCCCCGCGCTCGCGGCCCAGGCCGCTTTGCTTGTAGCCGCCGCCGGGGGCGTAGGCGCTGAAGAACCCCGCGTTGACGTTGACCGCGCCGGTGCGCAGCCGCCGGGCGACCGCGACCGCGGCGGCCACGTCGGCCCCGTAGACCTGCCCGGACAGCCCGTAGGGGCTGTCGTTGGCGATCGCGACGGCGTCGTCGATGTCGCCGTAGCCGATGACCGACAGCACGGGGCCGAAGATCTCGTCGCGGGCCGCCGGGTTGTCGTTGCCGGGCACGTCGAGGACGGTGGGCTGGAAGTAATAACCGCGGTCGAGGCCGGGCGGGCGGCCCCCGCCGAAGGCAACCCGGCCGCCGGCGTCGCACGCCAGGGCGACGTACCGCTCGCAGCGCTCCCGCTGGGCGGCGCTGATGACCGGCCCCAGCATGGCCGACGGGTCCGTGGGCGACCCCACCTTCAGCCCGGCGTAGACCTTGGCGACCGCCTCGAGCACCTCGTCCTTGCGCTCGCGCGGGACGAGCATCCGGGTGGCCGCGACGCAGGCCTGCCCGGCCGTCATCGCCACCACCATCGCGGCGCCTCGTGCGGCCCGGCTGACGGCGTCGTCGAGGTAGATCTGCGCGGACTTGCCGCCCAGTTCCAGCGCGACCCGCTTGATGGTCGGCGCGGCCTGCGCGGCGATGAGCCGGCCCACGGCCGTGGAGCCGGTGAACGACACCATGTCCACCGCCGGGTGGGACGACAGCAGCTCAGCCCCGGCGGACCCGGACTCCACCAGGACGCTGAGCACGCCGGGCGGCAGCCCGGCCGCTTCGGCCGCCGAGCCGAGCACCAGTGACGACAGCGGGGTCAGCGGGCTAGGCCGGACGATCACCGAGTTGCCGGCCAGCAGGGCCGGGATGACCTTCTGCATGGCCATCATGAACGCGGCGTTGTAGGGGGTGATGGCGGCCACCACGCCGACCGGCTCATGGCGCAGCACGCTCAAGGTCACGCCACCGGCGACGAGCTGGTCAACCGGGACCTGGTTGACCTCCTCGTGCCGCAGCGACAGGTACAGCTCGATCGTGTCGCGGGCCAGCCCCAGTCCGGCGCCCAGCTGGGTGCGCTCGGCGAAGAACGCCGGCTGGCCCGCCTCGGCCACCATGGTGTCGACGAGCGCCTTGCCATTCGCCGAGATGTGGTCCAGGAACTCGTGCAGGATCCGGGCCCGGCCGGCGGCCGGGAGGCCGGCCCACGCTCCGCTGTCGAAGCTGCGCCTGGCCTCCACGATCGCCCGCTCGGCATCGGAGGCGGACGCGCTGGCGACGTCGGCCACGTGTGACTCATCGGCCGGGTTCTGCACGGCGAACGGCTCGCCGTCGGCCGCCCATTTCCCGGCGATGTAAGAAGACTGATGGGGTGCCACTGATGTCACGCTCGATGGGCCCTTTCCTCGGAGTCGTTTCGCATTAGGGGCTGACGGGCTCGGCGGTGTACATGACCGCCCCGCCGTAGTGCGGTGAGGACTGGCAGGCCACGCCCACGCTCGCGGTGGCCCGCTGCCGCGGCCCGGCCCGGCCGGCGAGCTGCAGGTAGCACTCGAGCATTTGCGGGACGCCGTGCATCCGCCCGTTGCCGAGCGCGCCGCCGGACGAGAGCGCGGGCAGCGCGGCGGGATCGTCGCTGTCGATCCCGCCGGCGGCGACGAACCGGTGCGCCTCGCCGGGCGGGCACAGCCCGAGGGCCTCCAGCCAGAACCAGGCGAACGGCGAGAACCCGTCGTACACCTGCGGCAGGTCCACCTCGCCCGGGCCGATCCCGGTCGCCTCCCACAGCCGCGTGGCCAGGTCCGCGCCGGCGCCCATGATGTCGTCCAGAGGCCAGTGCAGCGGCAGCCGCCGCCGGGGCTGCATCCCGCTGGCGTACCCGGCCACGTAGACGGGCTTGTTCGGCAGGTCCCGAGCCCTTTCCGCCAGCGTGAACACGAACGCGGCCACGCCGTCGACCGGGATGTCGCAGTCGAAGCGGCAGACCGGGTCGGCGAGCATCGGCGCCGCGAGGTACTCCTGCGCCGGCAGCGGCCGGCCGTGCCAGTATGACCAGGGCAGCCGGGCGCCGTTCTTGCGCGCCTCCACGACGACGGCCGCCATCTCCTCGCGGGTCGCGCCGTACCGCTGCAGGTACTCGTTATAGGGGAGGGCGATCATGGCAAGGGGGCCGAAGAACCCGGCCGGAGCGGTCCACTGCTGCGCCCCCGCCGCTTCCCGCATCGGGTTGCCGTGGTAGCTGCCCTTCGGGTTGTGCAGCGCCCGGAGCAGCAGCACGTGGTCCGCCGCCCCGGCCGCGATCGCGTTCACCGCGATGGCCACCGCGCCGGACATCTGGCCGATGCCCTGGAACCCGGAGACGTAGCGCGGCTGCGCCCCCGCCTGCGCCAGGTGCCCGGCCAGCCAGTTGGCGGTGACGGTGGCGACCCCGTCGTCGGCCGCGTGCGCCCCGGCGGTCGGGAACAGCGACGCCGTCACGACGCCGTCGATGTCGCCGGCGCGCAGGCCGGCGTCGGCGATCGCCTGCCGGGCGGTCTCGACGGCGAGGGCGCCCAGCGGCCGCGCCGCGTGCCGTTCGACCTGGCTGTGCGCGTAGCCGGCGATCGCGACCTGGCCGCCCGCCGTGAACCTCCTGGTCACGATCCACTCCCCGCCCGGCCCCCGGCCAGCGTGAACGCGGGCACCGACACGCCTTCGGCCACATCCTCGAAGGCGGCCTTAACCTTCGCGCCGATCGTGACCGGCGCGTCCGGGCCGTCCAGCAGCCTGCCGATGATCCGCAGCTCCGGCTGCTCGGCCAGTTCCACGTCGACCAGCAGATAGGGCAGGTCGCGGTCGAAGCCGGGAAGGAACGACATCCGGACAACGGTCCATGACCGCACTATCCCGGTCCCGCTGACCTCCTGCCAGCTGTAGTCCGGGTCGGTGCTGCCGCACTGCTCGCAGGCCTGGCCGGGCGGGATCGACAGCGACCCGCACCGCGAGCAGCGCGCGATCACCAGCACATGCCGGGCCGCCGCCGCCCAGTACGGCGCCGACACCTCATCGGGAACGGGCACCGGTCTGCTGGCTCCCGGCTGGCTGGCCCCCGGCTGGGTCGTCACGGGAGGACCCCGGCGTCGCGCAGGGCGGTGATCTCATCCCAGGTGTAGCCGGCCTCCAGCAGCACCGCCTCGGTGTGCTCGCCATGCTCGGGGGCGCGGTGCATCGGCGGCGGCCGCTCGTCGATCTGCACCGGCACCGCAGGCAGCCGGTACTCCAGCCCGTCCTCGCTGACGGTCCCGATGTAGCCGTTGGCGATCACCTGCGGATCGTCGAGCAGCTCCTCGACGGCCTGCATGGGTGCCCACGGGGCGTCGATCCGCGCCAGCAGCTCCTTGCACTCCGCGAAGGTCCGGGTGCAGAACTCCGCGTCCAGCTCGGCCATGCACGCCACCCGGTTCTCCCGGCGGGACGCCATGTCCGCGAACCGGGGGTCGGCGGCCATATCGGGCCGGCCCAGCAGCGCGCACAAGTCCGCCCAGTACCGGTCGCCCTGCAAGAACACCAGCTGGACGTGCCGCCCGTCACTGGTCCGGTAGGAGCCGACCAGCGGGTTGGGGGTGGCCTCCCGCCCGGACGGGGACCGTGGCGTGCCGCCTTGCAGCGCCGCCAGCACGTCGGAGGACAGCGTCCACATCGCGGTCGCCAGCAGCGACACGTCCACCACCGACCCCTGCCCGGTCCGTTCCCGGCGCAGCAGCGCGGCCGCCATCCCGAACGCCAGCGCCATCGCGCCGTTGCGGTCGCCCATCGCGCCCCGCTGGCTGACCGGCTGGTCCCGGTCCGGCGGCGTCAGCACGTGCCCCAGCCCGCCGCGCGCCCAGAACGCCGACGAGTCGTATCCCGGCATGTCCGCGTCCGGGCCCCGCACCCCGAACCCGTGCCCCCGCGCGTACACCAGCCGCGGGTACCGCGCCGTCAGCGTGTCAGCGTCCAGGCCAAGCCGGCGCAGCGCCCCGGGCCGGAAGTTCGTCAGGAAGACATCAGCGGTCGCCAGCAGCCTCATCAGGGCTTCACGGCCCTGCTCGGTCCGCAGGTCCAGGGCGACGGAGCGCTTGCCCCGGTTCGCCAGCGCCATCGACAGGTTGACCCCGCCGCTGTCGGTCCCGATGCCCTGAGTCGCCAGCCCCCGGTACGGGTCGCCGTCCAGCCGCTCCACCCGGATGACGTCCGCGCCCCAGTCCGCCAGCAGCGCCCCGGCGACCGGCACGAACACCCACTGGGCCAGCTCGACCACGCGCACGCCGCTGAACGCTTCTTCGTCCACCGTCACCTCGCTGTAAACGGGCTGCTAAGCACTCACTTACTTGCGAACGGTAGAACGTGACTCTCGATTTGTCTACACTCTGATTTCACTAAAACTAGATCATGACTCCGATGGCCAGGCGCGTGGCCTCAGGTGACCCGGTAGGCGGTGTAGCGGACCCGGTCGGCCTCCCGGATCGCGGACGCTACGAAGATCGACCGCTGCAGCCAGGCGAGCCGCGGCGCGGCGGTCTCCAGGTACAGGCCGACGCGGAAGTAGTACTCCGACGGGTCGATGGCCTCGCCTCGCAGCAGCGCCTGCAGGATGTGCGGCGGCCCGCTGCGCACGCCAGAGGTGCGCAGGTGGACGTAGTCGCCGTCGGGGGTGCGGGCCGTGTAGCGGGTGTCGATTTCGACCGTGCCGTCAGGGCGGACCAGTTGCCAGTCCGCGCCGCTGGGCAGGATCTCCGCGTCGAACATGCCGTGTATCTGCCCGCCGGTGATGGGCACCACGCGGCGGTGGCCGGCCCTAGTGGTGCCGTGGTCTTCCAGCGGTCCGAGGCTGGCGTCCACCTCGAACGCCGCCTCGAGCCCGGGTTGCGGCGGCGTGCCGGTCACGACGGCCACACCGGCAGGTCGATGCGCGACGCGCGAGTGCCATCGTGGGAGATCTCCTCGTCCGCCCGGCGCAGTTCGCTC
>Ga0210389_10003569_pt1 | contig 12151 bp, 12 predicted proteins | sample IncBWH28OmetaG_FD_160127 | JGI IMG/M metagenome (GOLD analysis project Ga0210389, IMG submission 160127) | Forest soil microbial communities from Barre Woods Harvard Forest LTER site, Petersham, Massachusetts, United States - Inc-BW-H-28-O ... | reverse complement strand
GGCGAGCTCGGTGCGCACAATCACCTTGTTTCTCTCAAGCTCGCTCAGCGATAGCGCAATTACCTCGCGTGTTGCCTCGTTCAGGTCCAGCGATTCGCTCGTGGTGCCTGTCTTGCAGAAAAGCGCGCGCAACCGCTTGATCACCTCCGACGCGCGCTCCGCATCGCGAATCGTGCGTCTCGCGGTTTCCCGCGCTCCCTCGACGTCCGGAGGATCGCCGCCGAGCATCCGCCGGCACGTGCCGGCGTTGGTCACGATTCCGGCCAAGGGCTGGTTGACCTCGTGCGCAATCGCTGCCGTCAGCACCCCCAGGCTCGTAATTCTCGCCGCTCGCGCGAGTTCGGCTCGCAGTTTGGTGAGGGCCTCTTCCGTATGCCGGTGATGCGTCACGTCCTGCACGGCACCGATATATTCCGGTTGGCCCTCCTGATCGCGGGTCCGGTGCGCGACGACGCGCAGGTACTTGACCGAGTTGTCGGGCAGGCGTAGCCGGTGCTCGAACTCGAAGTCGCTGACCCCGCTCTTTGCTCGTGCGATCATTTCATGGAATGACGGCAGGTCTTCCGGATGGACACGAGTGCCGATCAGCTCGAGTGTCACGGGTGCATCTGCCGGGTCAAGCTCGAAGAGCCGGCAGAGCTCTTTTGACCAACTGATTTCGTCCGTCTCGGCGCGCCAGGAAAAGCAGCACGTTGAACTGAGTTGTTGCGTTCTTTCGAGAAGCGCGGCGCTGCGCTTGAACGCATCGTCGCTCCGCATGCGCTCGATGACGGCGCTCGCGACGTGCGCGAACTGCGGGATGAGTGCGGAGTGACACGGCGTAGCGTCGGGATTGTCCCCGCGCCGGTCGGGGTAGTCCTCGCACCGGTCGGGGTCCTGGCGCCGATACACCGCGAAGATTCCCAGCGTCTCTCCGGTTAGCGATAAAATCGGAGAGACCTCATGCAGCCTGAGGCCGGGCGCGGACGCAGCGGTGTTTTGCACCCTCGCACCGGTGCGATCGAGAAGCAGGACACTGCTGGAGTACCCTCTGACGGTGGCGTCGAAGAGCCGGCACAGGGTGGTGAGAACGACGGGTAGAGGGCGTCCCTGCCGAATCAGCCCGCCGACCGTCGCACGGATCTCGGCCATGCCGAGCTCGGGCAACGTTGCCGCCCGGCCTTCTGCCGCACTATTTCTGGGTTCATGACGCAGCGGCAGTAAAGCGATGTCTTGCCCCGATGGACCGCCACAGCCGGCGATTCTGCGGCGCATTCGCCGATTCGCGTTCAAACCAGCTTCGCACCGGAGTCGGACGAAAGGTCGCCGTTACCGGCACGACCGGTGCCGCGCCAAACCGCTCTTGCTTTGCGAATCATGAAAAACTCTCCTGTATCAAAGGCGCGCGAACCGCTTGTCGAATTTCGAAGATGCTCTCGAGCACAACGCACACGCCTACCGGGAGGCTCGCCATGCCGAAGACCAGGCGAGTCGAGACCTTGTCCACGCCGAATACGCTGACCAGTAATTCCGAGGCGGCGTCCGCGATCTTCGGGTGCTCACGGAACTCGGGAGTCGTCACGAGTGACACCCCCAGACGGACAACGCGTGTCACCCGGTCGAGCGAACCCAAATGCTCCTTGGCGAGCGCAAGCGCGTTCAAGGCGGTCAGGCGCGTCGCACGCCTTCCGTCTTCGACGCTTAAATCGGCTCCGATACGTCCCAAGAACTTGGGGACTCCTCCCTCCACGGGCAGCGTGCCGCTCAAAAAGAGCAAGTTCCCGGTTTGCACCGCTTCAACGTAGGCGCCGAGCGGAGCGGGTGGACGAGGCAGCTTGATGCCCAGCTCCTGTAGCCGCCGTTCGGCACCGGCGCTCGTTGTATTAGTGGACATTACCCGGTTCTCCATCGATGGCATTGCGATTGCATCACCACCGGCCTAGATGCGCGCCGCCGTCAACGTGCAGCACCTCGCCGGTGACTTGGCCCGCCTCCGTGAGATAGAAGACGGCTTCCGCGATGTCCTTGGCGGCCGAAATCTGCCCAAGCGGGGACAGAGTGCGCAGAAACTCCTTGGGATTGTTCTTGTGCAGCGGGGTATCGACGACGCCTGGCGCCACGACGTTCACGCGGATCCCCTGCGGCGCGTATTCCATCGCCAGGCTCCGGGATATCGCATCGATACCGCCCTTGGTGATCATCGGGATCGATGCGGTCACCGCCGCAAGCGGATGATCGACGATCGAGCTCGTGATGCTCACCACACTGCCACCGCTCTTTTGCGAAAGCATCTGCTTGACGGCCAACTGCGTCGTAAGGATAAAGCCGTCCAAATTGGTCGAGGACAACATCCGGAAGTCCTCGGGCGTGTACTCGGTGAAGGGCTTTACCAAGAAAATCCCCGCGTTGTTCACCAGGGCATCGACCGAGCCGAAGCGTTTTACCGCCGTAGCGACGATCATTTCGGCCGTCGAGGCCAGACCGATGTCGCCGTCCACCAGGGCCAGCTTGTCCGAGCGCCGCAGCTCGTTCTTAGAGCTGATTTTGCGCGAGTTGCCCACCACGTTGTAGCCGCGGTCGAGGAACAGGTTGGCAACCGCGGCACCGATTCCCTGAGAGGCTCCCGTCACAATGATGGTCTTTTGTTTCGTGGTCATATGAGTCTTCCGCCTTTGCCTGTAGTCGTGGGGCATATTGTCAGGCTGCGCATTGCGACTGATAAGATGGGAAACTCTGGAATCTAATTTCCAAAAATGGCAGAGTGATCCCAGCTACGGTCACACACGGCATCGTCGAAAATCTCGGAGCGGTTGCGGGTTTCCTCGGGCGAGAGGCTAATACCACCCACTCCAGCTAGGTAGCCTATATTTTCAGATGAGGTCTATCGTCTGAGACGATGAAGACGCGGAGTTCGAGAAATGACGGAATGACTCCATGGCGAACCTCGACGACGTCCTGATATTCGTCAAAGTGGCCCAGTTCGAGAGCATCAGCCGGGCGGCCCGCTCCTTGGGAATGCCGATCTCGACGGTGAGCCGGCGGCTATCGGTGCTCGAGTCGAAGCTCGGTGTGTCGCTTCTGAGGCGCACGACGCGACGGGTGACCCTGACTGCGCAGGGACGTGAGTACTTCAATCAGGCCCGGGAGCCGCTGGCCCTCCTGGATGAAGCCGAGCGGGTTCTGGTCCTGGGACAGAAGCGGCCGGAAGGTTTGTTGAGGATTTCCGTTCCGGTCATTCTGGGTCAGGAGCCCTTCCTGAACTTCCTCTCGGAATTCCTCAAAGCTCAGCCAGGGATCCGGATCGATCTCTTCATCACGAATCTCTTCCTCGATCTGGTTGCGGAAAATATCGACGTCGCGATCCGCTTCGGCGAGTTGCAGGACTCGAGCGTGGTCGCCACTCGCATCGGCAAGAGTATTCGCTATGTCGTGGCAGCCGCCGGATATTTGAAGGGCCGAAAGCTTCCTCTCGAGCCCGCGGACCTCGACCTGCACGACTGCGTGATGCTCAACGCCAGGAACAACGAGACCGACTGGGATCTGGTCTGCGGCAAAAAAAAGGCACGCATCCATGTCTCAGGGCCGATATCGAGTCGCGACTTCAACTCGGTCAGTACCTTCGTGCACCGGGGTCACGGGATCGGACTTCTGCCCTCGACCTACTGTGACGAAGCACTCGCGAGCGGTGCGCTCGTACGGCTGTTACCGAAGTGGACTTCCCCGCAAATCCCTGTTTTCGCGGTGTACTCGAATCGGAAATTCCTGCCGTTGAGACTGAAAGTCTTCCGCGAGGCTTTGGCAGCCTGGAAGAGTCCGCTGTGGCTCAGTTGATGAAGGACAGGGCGGGTCTCGGCGCCGCGCAATCAGGGTCGCCCCGAGAGCTTTTCGCGGGCGATTCCCTATGCTTTACACACATAACCAGAGGTTCAATCTTTGTCAGTGCGCAAAAGGTATCGATCGTCCCAAATCTCCACCGCCGATCCAGAACCGCGTGCAGCTTTCGAATTCGACATAAGTGTCGACTATCACACGGTGGGGGGAGCCGTCAGCCTGTTTAAATCGAAGGTTGGAGGCGCTGGTCCGCACCGGCCTGCGGCGCTTACGGGCCTTGCCTTCGGTCGACGTGCCGCCTCGGGTCGGGGCGTCTTTTGCCATGGATTGAGATGAAAATACGATTGCCAGTTGTTCCGACAGTGCAGGGCGCCTTCGCCGTGGTGCTGGCTGTGCTTCTTGTGATCAGCATCGTCGCTTACCGCAGCGTTCGCGCCTCCTTCGACAGTGCCCAATGGGCCCAGCATACGAATGAGGTTCTCGAGCATCTCGCGAATTTGCGCTTGCGGGTGGAAAATATCGAGAATGGGTACCGCGATTTCGCGTTGAGCGGCACGGACGAATTTCTCCAACGCTCGCGAGCCAATGCCGCATTGGCTGACAATGAACAAAATGCCCTGCGGGCACTGACGGCGGACAACCCACGCCAGCAACGCCGACTCGGTATTGTCGCGGATTTGCTGCAGCGTATGGTCCAGCGCGGCGACTCCATTGAAGCATTGCGGCGGGCGCGGGCCCGCGAGGATGCGTCCGCCGTGATTCGCAGCGCGCAGGATGCTTCCCTTCTGGAGGCGTTTCGCATCGCGGCTCGCGACATGGAAGCGGAAGAGCAGCAGTTGCTGCGCGAACGCAAATCCGCGGCCGCCAACCGCTTTCGTGAGGCCCAAGTCGCCTTGATCCTGGGAAGCACCCTGGCATTGTTGATCGCCGTCGTCTCCGGTTGGCGGGTGGCACGGGATCGCACCGAACGGAAGAGGGCGGAGGAGAAGCTCAAGCGCCTCAATCGGCTGTACGCCATGGTCACCGGCATCAGTGCGGCGATGGTGCGAGTACGCGATCGCGAGGACCTTTTCAACCGCTCCTGCCGGACCGCGGTCGAGCACGGTGAATTCGAAATGGCGTGGATCGCCGTGATCGATCGGAACGAAAAGCGGATCGTTCCGGTGGCCTGGGCGGGCCAAGACGAACCCGCCATGTCCGCCATCAAGGCGCATTTCGCGTCGAGCGAGGGGACGCTGGAGGGCAATACGTTGGCTGCGAGGGCGATCAGAGAGGAAGCGCCGGCGGTCTCGAACGACGTACAGAACGACGAGAGTCTCATCTTCGGCAAAATGCACGCGCAGTCGGGCGTTCGCTCATTGGCGGTCTTTCCGCTGATTGTTTCGGACAAACCCATCGGCGTGTTGGCGCTGTACACGAGCAAACCGGAATTCTTCGACGCGGCGGGCCTGCTGCTCTTGACCGAGCTGGCCGGCAATATCGCCTTCGCCGTCGATCATCTCGACAGGCAGGAGCGGCTTGATCGCCTGTCCAATTACGATTCGCTGACGGGACTCGCGAACCGACGTTCGTTTCTCGAACGCGTTGCGCAGTACATGCTGAGTGCCGGCGACTCCGGTCACAAGATGGCCGTGTTCCTGATCGACTTGGAGCGGTTCAAGAAACTGAACGACAGCCTGGGCCGGCCGGCCGGCGACGCGCTTTTGAAGCAGGTTGCCGAGTGGTTGGCGCAGAACGCCGAAAACACCAAGCTCGTTGCACGCCTCGATGCGGATCATTTTGCCGTGGTTCTGCCCAAGGTCATGTACGAGTCGAACGTCGCACGGGTGCTGGAGAAGACGATCGCGGCATTCATGAAGCATGAGTTCAGCCTGAATGATGCCGTGTACCGTATGGCGGCCAAGATTGGCGTCGCCGTGTTCCCGGATGATGGCACCGACGCCGATATGTTGTTCAACAATGCCGAAGCGGCGCTGAAGAAAGCCAAGGCGAGCCGGGACCGATACCTGTTCTACGCACAGAAAATGACCGAAACCGTGGCTTTGAGCCTTGGTATCGAAAATCGCCTGCGAAGAGCGCTGGAAAGAGAGGAGTTCGTTCTGCACTACCAACCCAAGGTAAGCATTGCAAGCGGCAAGCTGACCGGGGCCGAGGCATTGATCCGATGGAACGATCCGGTGTCGGGCCTGACTCTGCCCGGGCGCTTCATACCGATACTCGAGGAAATCGGACTGATTCATGATGTGGGGCGCTGGGCGCTGCGCAAGGCGATCGAAGACTACCGGCGTTGGCGCAACAGCGGGCTGCCCGCCGTGCGCATCGCGGTGAACGTGTCGCCGCTGCAACTGCGCAATCCGAATTTCGTTGCGGAAATCCGGCAGGCCATCAATGTTGCCGCAGACGCGGCGGCGGGACTGCAGTTGGAGATCACGGAGAGCGTGATCATGCAGGACGTCAATCACAGCATCGGCAGCCTGCTCGCGATCCGTGCATTGGGAGTCACGATCGCCATCGACGACTTCGGCACCGGCTTCTCATCGCTCAACTACCTGGCAAAACTGCCCGTGGATACGCTCAAGATCGATCGCTCTTTCGTGGTGGAGATGGTTTCGGCAGCGGGCGGATTGACGCTGGTCTCGGTCATCATCAATCTTGCGCGCGCGTTGAAGCTCAATACGGTGGCGGAAGGTGTCGAGACGGAAGAGCAATTGCTGCAGCTCCGATCCCTGGGCTGCGACGAAATGCAAGGTTATCTCTTTGGCAAGCCGGTGCCCGTCGAGAGTTTCGAACAGAAATATATGTCGCTCCCCCAGAGCGCATAAGGGCAACCTGGTTTCCCGCCACAATCTGCCCGAATTCCGCCACGGGACCACCCGATTGATCTCCCACACTCCGGTAGTGCAATCAGGAGGGTGGCGGCATGGGTCCCGGAGATCTCCAGATCTGGTTGAATCATTTCGAATATCACGCCGCGCATCCGCGCCCGCTTCCACAGGGCGATTCCGACGTGCTGAGACCCGATGAACGGGCGCTCATTGCCGGCTCCATCGCAACGTTTCAGCTCGGCGAACAGTCTGAGGGGCGGACATTCCTGCGAGCGGCACAACGCTTCCGCGCGGGACAGGTACCTCACTTGCTCAGGATAGTTGAATTGCTCATCCACGAGGAGCAGCGTCACGCCGCGCTCTTGCGCGCTTTCATGCAGGATCACGGGATGGCGCTGAAGCAAGCCGACTGGACGGACCGGATATTTCGCCTCGTACGGCGACTCGCCGGACTGCAGCTCTATTTATCCGTGCTCGTCTGCGCTGAGCTGATCGGCAACGTATATTATCGCGCACTCGAATCGGTCACGGATTGCGAGCGCTTGCAGATTCTCTGTCGAACCATCGTTTCCGACGAACTCGCCCACGTGGGATTCGAGTCTCAGATGCTATTCGCGCTGCGCGCCGGGCGTGCCGCCCGGTTGCGGGCGTTGGCGGGCCCTGCTCATCGAATCTTCTTCGCAACTGCCGCGGCGGTGGTGTGGTTGACGCACCGTTCCGTATTGCGCAGAGCCGGGCACAGCAGGCGGAGTTTCCTGCGCGCCTGTCTGGCGCAATACGCCTTCTATTTGGAGCCAACCGATATGCTCGCGAGCTCACAGCAGTTCGCCGGATGATGGCCTCGCGCTATCGCAGCCTGGTGATCGTCAATCCCATGTCGGCGGCGGGCGCCACGGGCCGGCGCTGGGATTCGATTGCCGGCCTGCTGCGCTCCTCGCTGGGCAACTTCGAGTCGGTGTTCACCCGGGCGCCGGGCGAGGCTACGATGCTGTCGCGAGCCGCGCTGCGCGATGGTTTCGAGATGGTCGTTTCCGTGGGAGGGGATGGCACGCTCAATGAGGTCGTGGGTGGCTTCTTCGAGGGCTCTGAGCCGGTTGCACCCGAGGCCGTGCTGGGTGTCGTCGCGCTGGGTACGGGTGGCGATTTCGCGAGGACGCTCGGTCTTTTGAATCTGGAATCCGCGTGCACGAGGCTGAGAGGAGGCAAGACACGCTCGATAGACTTGGGTCTGGCGCGCTTTACCGGCCACGATGGCGCGGGAGCAACGCGGGTCTTCATCAATGTGGTGTCGTTTGGGGTCGGCGGATTGGTTGCGTGTCTTGTGAGTCCGCGTCTGAAGGCCATCAGCGGCCGACTGGCCTTTACCCTCGCGACGCTTCGGGCGCTGGCGGTTTATCGCGATAAAATTGTCAGCCTCGAATTCGACGATGGGCCGCCGCGTTCGCTTGCGATCACGAATTGTGCTTTCGGCAACGGTCGATATTTCGGTGCGGGAATGCAGGTGGCGCCTGCGGCGGAACTTGACGACGGCGAGTTCGATGTCACGATCTGGTCAGGCTTCGGATTGATGGATTTCATCCGCAAGCGCCACGCGCTCTACGACGGCAGCCACGTGCGGCTGCCGGGTGCGCAGGTGCTGCGTACCCGGCGCGCGAGGGTGACAAGCGAAGCGACGGTCCTGCTGGAGCTCGACGGCGAAAGCGTGGGAAGGCTGCCGGCGCAGTTGCAGGTGCTGCCCAATGCGATCCGGCTCAAGGTGTGAACCGCGCGATCGGTGTGAACCGCGCGATCAGTGACCCTGGGCTAAATCGCGCACCTCGCAGGTCCCTTCCCAACCCGGCATCAAGTCCTTGTGCAGCTGCATGAATTCGACCGCTGAGGCGACGGCCTCTTCTTTGTTACGCAACTCCAAGATCGCATAGCCGCCGATCACTTCCTTGGTTTCGGTAAAAGGTCCATCGAGGACCTTAAGCTTGCCGTCGCTGATTTGTACGCGGGCACCCATGGCCAGCGGCATCAAGCCGGCGTTGTCGACCATGCGGCCGGCCTTGACCTCCCGATCCGTGAGTTTGGCCATGGCATTCAGCAGTGCCGGCGTTGGGGAGGCCACGTGGGAGGATGTGACGATAAACATATATCGCATTTGAGAATCTCCTTGCGGGCGAGCCGCGCACCCATGCCGCTCTTATCTCGCTCATCTGCAACGACGAACGAGACCGCGCCAAATCGACACGACATGAAATCGTGCCGGGTTCGGCGGGGTCGGGCGCGTGACGCGAGAAGGAGCTGTGGACAATGAGGTAGGGGAGAGGCAACCGGTGCTGCGCCTCCCCAAGGGGTCTCACCGGTCGTCGTGCCGGTCCCGGTCCTCATGTCCATGATCGTCGCCATGATCCGAGCGATCGTGCTCATGGTCGTGACCGTGGCCATGGTCGTGATCGCGGTCATGGTCATGGTCATGGTCATGGTCATGGTCGTGATCGTGGCCATGGTCGGCTACATAGCCTGGTTCGTATTCCTGCGATCGCACGAAGTACACCGGCCGGTTGCAGGCGTTGTATTCGTGGCAATGCTTGCGCCAATTTTTGGCGTGTCCTGGCGGCACGTGCAAGTACACCGGCGGCGGTGGATCCCGTTGCGGCACAATCAGCATCGGCTGCGCATAGACGAGCGGCGGAGGCCTTTCGCCGCCAATCTGAACCTGGCCGTATACGCCCGGCGCGACCTCGCCCGATAGCATGACGTGAATGTTCAGATCGCCTGCTCGGCAAATCCCGGCACCCGCGAGCAATACCGCTAGGACTGAAATTAGACGCATAGTTGGAATCCCAAATTGATCGGACGACTAGAGTAGCTCCTGCGGGGACACGATTTGACTTTGTCGTCGCCGCACTGTGACCAAGTTCACACTTGCAGCTGCGGCGAGCTTTTTTCAGCGCATCCGGCCGACCGCCGACATCAGATTGGCCACGTAGGCTTGCAATCTTTTGGCGACAACGCGAACTTCCGCGGGGTCGAGCATGTCCCCGCTCCTTTCCCGGTTCTCGAGGTCATTCGCTAACTGCTTGATCGCCATCGCGATGTCGTCCACGACTTTATGGAAGTCTTCCGGCGTCACGCTGTAGGGTGTCTCTGGTGGCCATCCTAACAGCGAGGGTGCCTAACAGCGGAGCGCCACACCATTGGCGCAAGTCGGTATTTTGTAGAGCCGTTTGTCCTACGACAGCAGGTTGTCCGACAGCGCATTACTCTCGCAGGGGACATGCTCAGCCAGCTTTTCGTAGAGCGAGGCAATGAGCAGCAGCTGCAGGCGAGCGTGGGTATTCTTCACCTCGACCGCCACGGCTCGGATCCGCCGGGCTTCTTCGCGATAATCTTGGTGGTTGGGGTGTTCGATTCCCGGCACGTCTTTTCGCCCTGAGGGTAAAACGCGCGGATGGTAACAACGCTGCCTGTAGGAGAGACAGTGCACTGGGTATCGAAAGCGTGTGGGAAAACGCTTACGCAGTGTCGAGGCGGTCGCCCTCCCAGGCGCCGCCTCGACGTCCTTAGTCCGGCTATTCGTCCTTGATCTCAAACACCATCGGTTTCAAATAGTCATTGGGATCGACCAGCCATAAAAGTTGCGGCCAACTCGCCGGCGAGACGTTTGCCGCTTTGAGCGCATCGAAATAACCCACCTTCCATTCCAAGGACGACCCTTCCGCGGCCACCGCCGTCAAATGATTGGGGATGAAGTAGCGCGGCTTGACGTGTTCAATGTAGGTGACGGCATCCCGTTCGCCGTTTTGGTTGTATCCGAGGCTCACCACCGAACCCAGCTCGACGTCCACCGGGCTCAAACCATCCATGATCGACGCGAGATTGGCGCCCACCGTCTTGCCGTTCACCATGACACCCGGGAAGCAACCCTGGGCATTCTGCGGTGGCTCGAATGGCATGCCGCTGGGGTCATTGTTGGGAAGTGCGCAGCTATCGGTAATGTCGCCGGTCGAGTTGTGCCAAACAAATCGGAATTTATCGCCCCCATTCACCGTGAATACATAAAAGAGTGCGATGGGACCACCGGGACCCGTACGCGCCGTCGCTATGTTCATCACGGTCGACAGCGGCGTGCCTGCCGGAAACAATGCGGGATCACGGGGGTCCTGCAGATTGCAAGGGAAGGTGTTGCCCTTGCTCGCGGTCGGCTGGCACACGCCTCCCGAAGTCGCCGCGATCGGAACGGCATCCGGATCCGTCACGCCGGTATTGGTCGAATGCAGATGTTTGAAGACGCTGATGCTCACCGCGGGCTCGAAATCATCGATCTTCACGATTTGCGATCCGGGTAGCGAGCCGCGGGCGGTTTGCGGTTTGCAGACGACGTCCTTGACCAGCGTATACCCCCTGGCAAAGTTGTTGGCGGCATCGATGTGCATGTTGTCGCAGGTTTCCGGGCTCGCATAGATGACGGCGCCGGTTTCTTGTGCAATGAACGCCGCGTTGTCGGCGTGATCGAAATGGCCGTGACCCAGGAAAATCGCTTCGGGCCGCAAATCGACCAGATCTTGAATGACCAGCGGTGTGCGTCCGGGTGTCGTCTCGAGCCTCGTGATGAATGAGTCGAGCAGCACCACGTGGCCTTTCATGGCGGCGGCAAATGACGCATTCGTCAGCCAGGAGAAGACGACCCGATCGGTGCGCAGCATGCCGGTTTTCTGGTTGACCGCCTCCGTTCCGAAAACCTTCTGTCGCGCCGCAATCATCGCTTCCGGCGGTCCTTTGCCAAACGCGGGAACGATGAACAAACCCGATAACAAACTCGCACCAAGCGTGGTGGTGAACATGGGTGGCAATCGAAGCGTTGTGGTGAATATGGGTGGCAATCGCATTGGAAACTCCCCTAGAAGTGAAGGTTGGTATTGCCGGCTGCGCGAGCCGCCCCACCAACAGCGAGCGCGGCCGGCGTAAATAGTCTGATCCGAAGATCGATCGCGAACCAGTTGGCGACGGAACGAAAGACGGTTTGTAGGATAATTTTTGGGGTTTGCACTAGTTCATGATCAGGACAATACGCAACGCACAAGGCATTCCGGGATCCGGGTTGCGGGGAACCCTGTCTACGAAGATTTTCGTTGCTTCTACGAATCTATTCGTAGTAACCTTCCGGCATGCAGAAACCATCAACCCCTAAACCCACCGTGATGGAACTGGCCATCCTGCGCGTGCTTTGGGAGCGCGGCCCTGCCACGGTACGCGAAGTGCATGAAGTCCTGGAGCGCCAGAAGTCCACCGGCTACACGACGGTTCTCAAGCTGCTGCAAATCATGACGGCGAAGGGCATGGTGAATCGCAATGAGGATGCGCGGGCCCATGTGTACGTCGCCCGCCAGCCGGCCGAGAGCACGAAGCGCCAGCTGGTGAGCGACTTGGTGCAGCGCGCCTTCGCGGGCTCTGCCAGCCAATTGATGATGCACGCCTTGTCGGGAAAGAAGACATCGCGCGCGGAGATCGAGGAGATCCGCCGCATGTTG
>Ga0210389_10003568_pt1 | contig 12155 bp, 26 predicted proteins | sample IncBWH28OmetaG_FD_160127 | JGI IMG/M metagenome (GOLD analysis project Ga0210389, IMG submission 160127) | Forest soil microbial communities from Barre Woods Harvard Forest LTER site, Petersham, Massachusetts, United States - Inc-BW-H-28-O ... | reverse complement strand
GTGGCGACTACCACAATTACCTCCAACTCCACAATTGACTCCACAATTACACTGGACTCCACAATTGACTCCACAATCACTTTACTACTTTCCTTCCTTTCACTGTGCCACTCTAGAAAACTAGCAATGAAAAAGCCGAACTCCACTTCTTACTTTGGGAGCCCGGCTGTTTTCTTGTTGGTTGTGGCTAGAGGTAACCTGGAATCCACACTACGGAGAAAGGTCCGAGTCTTTGAAAATCGGCTCTTGTGAGAACACTAGCAACTCCCATATAGCCGACTGCGGAATTAGCAATCCATAGATCACTCCCATATCTTCCTCTCAAAGCTACCCAGTGATACCATGCGCCTCCACTCATGAGACCTACGTAATTGTCCGCGATTGAATAGACCTGATCGTATGTCAACCAACCTTGTTCGGTATTGAAATCGTAGTCGGTCAACACTCTTCGCAATTGACTTCCGCTTCCATCCATCAATCCATATGTGGAGTTGATATTTTGCGGATAACCAATCGCTTCTACCATGTTAGCTTCGTTTGCATCGGTATTTGCCGCTGTTGCACGTAGAACCCAAGCAAGTGAACAAGCGGAACAAGTCCAACTTGCAGCTTGCGGCGGCATATCTTCGTTAGGGTTCCACGTTACTATTTTGGGGCTTGATCATACTCCGAAGTGAGAACTGGCGGGTCAGGAGTCAACTGACCTTGCAACCCTGGATTGAGAGCGTAAATGATGGCTTCTACCGAGTTTGCTCCAACCCATCTTCCCTCCAACGCATTCACCAACGCTTGAGTTTGGAGTCCTTGTTGGTTCTGGAGTTGGGTAATTTGATCCATCGTTACTTCGCTCATTGCTGAATTGTTCCTCCGATTGAAGTTGCGGGCGAACTCTCTCCAGAGAATGCAGCCCAATTGACGTTATTCGTTGGTTGTCCTGTTGGAGTAACGATCATGTTCGGCATCAAATTCCATGTTCCCGGAGCTTCCGCGAAGTTTGCCGAACTTACTCCAGTATTTGTTCCATTCGAAATCGAAGAATTGGGATGTGATCCAACTATGTTTTGTTGCTCGCTCAAGGTTGTAGAGGCTGTCGGACTCGCTCCGTTTGTGTTCTGGAGTGGAGTCGGAACAAGAACTGGAGTGTTCACTTGTTGGGTCTGAGTCTTGGAGTCGATCTGTTTGCTCGTTAGATACCATAGAAAGACAGCAACTCCGAGTCCCACTAAGCCCCACCAAATATACTTGTCGTGTTTCAAGGGGCAACTCTCCCATACCACCGTGAAAATATGAAGAGGATTAGAGCGACTAACAATCCAGCTTCGTCTACCACTCGGAGTAACAATTCGAATTGATCCAAAGTCAACTCCGTCCCCTCCCGAACCAATATCCGACTACTAAAGTTGCCACGGCTGCCGCTCCAGAATCCGCTTCATGTGTAGTCCCTGGCGTGAGTGCAATTGTTCCCGCACCAGTCAACACCGTCAGGGTAATAAGAAACTCAAAGATCAATCGAAGGCGTGGCATCCATTTATCAATATCATTTTGAGTCACTTTCTTTTGCCTTATTGAGAGCGATTGCTACCGCCTGATCATGCGGTTTTCCCGTTTTCTGTTCCGTCCGAATGTTCTCCGCTATGACTTTCTTGGACTTTCCCTTGCGTAACGGCACTCCAGCTAGCTTTCTGGGCGGAGTAACAAGGCCACGTTGCATGACATCCGCCACATATCACGCGGATTCGAATGACTCCGTTCTTGTTCTCAGTTCGCTTTGTCTCCCGATAATGTAACTCCGTTTCCACTTTCCTTCATTTCTTCCTTTCCTATTGTCGCGGAGGGAAACAGGGAAGTAATCTCCCCACTCTGCAAAACACTTTGCCCTGGAGTCAATTGGTATTTGTCGCGGAAGTGATCCGACAAGAAGCGAAGAATGCGATTCGCTGATTCGAGTTCCGCGAATGCTTTCTGGAGTAGCACCTTGTCTTCGTCGTCAATCTCGTTCATACGTAGTATGGAATGTAGATATTCACTGTGGTAGTTCCAAGTACCAACCAACCAACTCCAGCGGAACCGGTTGGACCTTCTGCTGCTGTCCCTCTCAATACTGGCAATGCGGTTGCCGCCGCTCCATTTCCTTGCACGAGATGACCACTATATTGAACGGTATTTCCAATTCCTGTTGGAGTAGGAGTTCCCGTTGCAGTAAACTCGTTAGACCACATATTACGCGCGTTCAATGTAGCACTCCCGATATCGTATGTAGAATTTGCAATCGGGAGTATGTGACCATTCGGGTCTACTTGCCATCTTGGAATACTATTCGTACCCAAGATAATAGGCGACGCTGCAAACGTTTCCAGAGTAATCGACCCGCCAGCATCAAGAAAAGCGTTGCGGTCCGCATTCAGAATCAAGTCTCTATTTGGGTGGATCTGAATGTCTCTCATGACAGACGTTGGTTGCGTATCTGTCGCAATGAGAAACGGACCACCTACTTGTGCTTCTATGTCCATTCGTGCGAAGTCAGTAGGGGAGTTTTGATACTCCGTAATGACTAGCGCTGGAAGTTCGGCGGGTCCTGGCGGCTCCGCAACTTCAATCGAGTTGCAAAAGATGTGATTGAATGTTCCGTCTGCACTATCCCAATCGGGAGGCGGACTGATACTCTGGAGGATTGGCTCCATGCCACGAAATACTCGGAGCGGATTTCCCATCTAGAATGTCTCCAGAAATGCAAGCTTCAACAGTTGATTTGCAATCGTTATGTTTGCTCCAGTAGGACCAGTGATGAAATAACGCGGAGGGCTCATTGTTTGTGGTGGATTACCAGACATATTCCACTCCATAATCCACTGGGCGCGAGCAACAATGAATCCAGTATTCGCAAAATACGGGATTAGTAACGGTTGTCCGAAGTCGTTTCCCAATACGAAGCTAGGAAAATCAACTCCGATTACTAGAGTTTGCCCAACGGTAGCTCCAGTTATGAGAGCTAGATTACAACTGATTTGTAGATCAATCTCAGCTAGCCCATTGACTACACTAGTGAACTGGATTCCATTAGTGAGAACAGGCAATGCTCCATGCGCAGTGTAGAAGTCAGAAGGGAATCCTCCAGTAGCTCTACTCCATCCCGTTGTGGATTGAGCAAACGTACCGCCAGTTGTTGTAAGGGGAGTGTTATTACTAGCAACAGTCCACGGATTTGGTGGTGGAGGATTCCAGACGTGAAGGTTGATTACATCTAGACAATTGAAGTACGCATTATTTCCGTACACGTCTGGCGCTCGTGCACAGAAATTAGAGCCTCCTGTTATCAATGCAGCGGGAGGCATCTGATTTACTGGAGGAAGTGTTGGAACTGCTAACGCATCAATGTCGGGAGGATTGCGGAAGGTATCGAGCACACTCATGGAGTAAACTCGACTTTCTTGTCTGGGTCTCCCGCTGGAGTAACTACGATAGGCTGATGATTTGGGTTGGAGTCGTCTTCTACACTCATTGATAGAGCCTTACTCGGTAGTTAGCGGTCCCGATACTGATAACCCAATCCAGTGTGTTTGTTGCGCCTCCAGCGGGCGGAGTTGTGAGATTCCCTAGTCCCACAACTCCAGCTAACGGAGTGACTTGTGTGCCAGTCAACAAAGCGTACTGACTACTGAGTTGAACTGCTTGTACAATTCCACTAGCAGCGGGCGCTCCAGCAACAACGAGATTGCCATTTATCTGTACAGACGTATTGACAATCACGTTATCGGTATTGATGAAGAGACTTCCTCCAGCGCTGATATCCAATCCGCGAACTACTCCTGGCGGTTCCGTTTCTACTGCAAGTTCAAACGGACCTCCAGTCTGCGCATTGATGGAAACTCGCGCAAAGTCTATGGTGCTATGGAAGTATTCGTAAATCTGGAGAGCTTGCGGAGAGTCCGTCTTTCGGAATTGGACGGTGTTGTTTGGCGGACTGATGACAACGTTTCCTGTCGATCCGTCTACCGATGCTACTCCTTGCGGAAGTCCTGGACCTCCAGTTACACCTTGAACTGGCTTTGGTTGTCCACTTCCGGGTGGTTGTGTCACTTTACTACTTTCCTTCCTTTCTAATGTCCACCCGGGATAACTGGAGAAATGAATGGCAACACTTCTCGTTCCCATATTTGCGCGGGAAGTGCTACGTAGTCGATGTTGAGAACTACTGGAGACGTACTTCCGTTATTGACCTGTAGACGGATTGGTCTTCCACGGTCCGTAATGAAGAGTTCATCTTGGATGAATGCCTGTACTGCAAAACCCGCAGTGATTGTGTTTGTTCCACCACGCAAATCGAACGTTACCAACCCTGGAGTGATTCCGTCCCACTGGATAGCGTGGTACAGCATGTAGTCGTAACCCTGTGGAGGATTGAGAATGAAATCTTGTTGAGTGTTTGCGTTGACACTCTCGGAGAAATTCAGTCCCTGCCCCTTCGCAGTGATAATCAACCACTCGAAAAGATCGACCTTGATGGAGAATCCGAGTCTTCCACTCAAGTCTATTTGAGGCATTTATGACTTACTCCCTATCAGATATATGCCTCCGAGTAGCAACACCAACCCAACCAACACCAACAAGAATTGCATAATCGAGTGTTGGATAGTGTCACTGAAATTCAGAGTTGCGGATGTTGGTTGACTCGGGTTGCTTCCGCTTGTTGCGGAAGACTGGAGTGCAGGCTGTTCCTGCACTCCAGTTTCCCCACTCACTCCAGCACTGGTTCCCGTCACTGCCGGAGTGGTGTCTGTAGTAGCTCCGCCCGTACCAATTCCAACTGCATTCGCAATTTGTTGTTGAAATGAAGTGTAATCGGCACTAGCGTTATTGATTTCTCCTGCTGCTAAATCTTCGCGTGGTCGTTCAAATCCGTTGACTATTGCAGAGATAGCCGCTCTTCCAGACAATCCACTTGCAGATTTCGCTACTTGCTGTAGCCAGTAATCTAGTCCAGCTGGAGTCCAACTCCATGCAGGCGCATTACTTCCTTGCATTGCCAGAATTGGAGTTCCAGCAGCTGGATTACTTGGAGTTCCACCATACCAACTTGGCGGACCGAAGCTGATATTTCCCTCACCTTTCAAAGTCCACGAACTACCCGGAGCGGTATTTAGACCTTCGTGATTTGCAACAGAGAGTACGGCAGCAGGGTCAAGTCCAAATCTCGCAGCGTTTTGTCCTACGTACGCAATGACTCCTTGTTTATCGAGCATTCCGCTTGTCGCTACCATATCTGTCTCCGCTTCCGCTTTATGTAGGCTGAGCGCTGCTAGTAGCGGGAGTATTACCTTGAGGACTGTTCGCCGCTCCAGCAACGGGTTGTCCGCTAGCTGATTGTGCAGCGTTGGTTGCAGCGAAATCGTTCTGTGTTGTTTGGATGGAATTACCGAACTGTTGCATTGGGGTTCCAACACCATTCATGTTTGCCTGAATGGATTGGAGTAGTCCTGTTTGCACTTTCTCATTTTCGTGGATTTGGGCAAAACCTCCTTGGGTGATTTGCGAGAGATTCCCCAACTCTTGATCAGTTCCCGCTCCAGCCTGGCTTCCCTGTTGCCCGACAGTAGAAGCCGTTACTGGACCTGGAGTTGTTTGCGGTTGTTGTTGCGATTGAGAAGAACTAGACTTGCCTCCGAGTAGGACTATCACAATGAGAACAAGTCCGAGTCCAATCCACAACGGAAGTGGAACCTTCTTTAGAACTTCCCCAATGTGCATTTACGGTCTCGTTTGGTAGTAAGTGTTTCTCGCGTTTTGGATGTACGTTCCGAGAGAGTATTGTCTCAGCGCTTCGTCACTCAGTCTGTAGGTACTACCAAATCCCGCTGCTGAGAGAGTTACAGGCGCCGTAGACGCGCGGACTGGTGGATTCGTTCGCGCAATTGGAGAAGCTTGACTGTAGACATTTCCTTGTTCCGCAGCCGCAGCATAGTAACGGTTACGGAGATTTTCCATCGGACGAATGGCACTTGGATGACCACCGTTGATGTAAGGGACTTGTCGTAGGATGTCATTCTTCTGAGTTGGCTCTCGGACGAACTCCAATACATTGAAGTTCTGGACTGCCATTATTGTGCGTTTTGATACGCGGCTGGAGCGGGTCCACCAAGCGCGGCAAGATCCGTAATACCACCCGTATACGTTCCTACCAATCCCTTTGTGAGGGCTACCGCGTTTGACTGATCACGAATGAAGATGACAACTAGCACAAGGAGAAACCCCCAGAATAGAAGTTCTCCGAAGATATCGCGCATTTACTTTCCTTCTTTCCTTTCTTTCTCTATCCCTTCCTTGGAAGGAAGTTATTTGCAACCCATACGGCCGCGACAATAATCACGAACATGATGACGAATTGCACTGTCAATCCTTCCCGAAGATGAAGTGATAGATGATCAATCCAACGATGACGGCGAGAACTGACCAAAGGAATGTCGGAATGTGGATTGCACTAGGGTTCATATTCTGCTGCACTTCGATTTCCTCAAGAACTAGACGGTTGGCCTGTAGACTTTGTAACCAGTCCAGTAAGGTTTCTAGCGGCGTCTTGGACTGCATTTCCGTTCTTCAACACCACCACTACTATTGCAATAACCAATCCTGCTTGCACGAGCTTTGCTCCGTCTTTTGTTCCGCTCAGTGCAAGTGAGAGAATGATCACTGCAAATATCGCCAGAATGGAACGGGTTAGTTCACTCATGCAGTGGCCGGAGTTCCGCCTTGTGCGCGTACGTTGTCTTCGGCGGCGGATTGACTACTCGCGTTGACGTTGATTGACCCGCCACCTTCCAATGGAACATCAAAATGTCCCACAAGTGCGTTGTTTTGTCCTCCCCCATCACCACTACTTCCAGACGTTGCCGCGCTGTTGAATTTGGTTGTACCTTGTGCGAACGGATTGAAGTTCAACTGGAAGTCGTGATGAACGGTAATCTCGTCTACCAATCCAGCTAGCCAACTTCCAATCGGAGACACCATAACTAGGATGACTCCGAGAATAATCAACAACTCCATTGTGAGAGCTTGATTACCCTTCATGAAACACCACCTGGAGTAAATTGGTTTTGGTTGCTATCGGGAGTGGGAACTATGGTTCCTGGAGGCGGACCCGCTGGTTGATCTTCGGGTGGAACTGTAAAGGGATTATCTTGCTCCGTGGTTGTCGGATTAGGAACGATTGGATTTCCTTCTCCGGGTTGCGGAATCCCTCTTGATATCTTTGCCCACACAAAAGGCCAACTATTGTTCGCAACCATGATCAGAACAAGAAAGGCTCCAGCTAGCAGTATCCACCCGAGACTCGCCATGGTTCTATGCTCGCCAGTGCACGTACCGAAGAATCAAATACGAGACTGCCAGAAAGAAAATGGTGAGCGCTAGTGGATTCTTCCATAGTGGTTGACTCCACACATTCCCTGCGAATCCTGCCAACGTCGGAACTCCCCCATTCGCTGCCGCACTTGTCGAGATTGTTCCCGTTGATGGAGTGTTGTTAGACGGTACGCTTGCTTGAGGAACTGGAATGTTTGTTGCCCCGCCCATCAATGACAGACCTGGCAAGTTGCTTGCGTAGGCTCCATTGGAAATGACAGGTTGCGCAGCGGGAGGCGCAACTACCGCATTGGCTGGAGCGACAGGAACTAGTTGACCGTTGACTACGGCGCTAAATGTGCTCACTCGGACGCTCCTTAGTTACCAATGAGCGTCAGATATTCAAGCATCACATCCACGTAGCTTCCTGCTGGCGGAGTGAAGCTTCCAAAATCCAACGTTACCAATGGCGAAGCCGTATTGTAGGTATTGATGCCATGCAGATTTGTCTTCGTATCTGCATACATATCCCAAATTGCCAGACCTTCCGTCAGTCGCATTCCATGCTGTCGGAAGAATCTATCCTGATGATCTTGCGGACGATCATAGAACTTGTTGAGACCGGAACCGTACGTCACTTTCAGATTGTTGAGATTTGAAAGCGGAATCGGTGCATGTGCTCCGTTGTCCCACATTCGTAGAACGATACACAGACACTGACCTTCTACTGGAAGTGGAATCTGGACACGCGATGTACCGAGTTGATTCCTCTGTACAAACCACTGATGCGCCCAGTTGAAAAGTGGAGGCATTAGTGCAGCGTTGACGGGTTGTCTCCAACCACGACGCTTGAAACGGAGTTGACTTCCGGTATCTGTCCATGTCGCGGGAGTGGTTTGTGTTCCACCAATCACCAATGGAGACAAATCTCCATTTGCTCCGAATAGCGGATTGAGTGTGACTACTGGAATCACGTTTCTACCAGTTGACGACATGAGGAATGGGCTCACATACGTCTGGTCGAAACGGAGCATCTTTCCGTCATTCGAGAGATCGTAGAATCTCTCAAAATAGAGAGCGGGATAAACATGAAAGTTGAAATCGTATTGAACGGAGGCCGACGCTACTGGGTTTGCGTATGACGGCGAAGATACAAGGTTCGCTTGCGGAGAGTACGCAGTAGCCAGAACTTCCTTCTGCTGGATGTACTGGACTGCATCGTACTCCGAGTTATTTGTGCGCAACCAATTAGAGATTGCCCACAGGTTTCCATCCATCGAACCCATTGTAAGTGACCCGGATTGGTATGGAACTCGGAGGGTCTGCACAATGTTGTACGGGAACCAAGGAGATTGTGTAAGAGTTCCTGTGAAAGCATTCAGCGTTCCCCTAATGGAGAAGTATGCTTGGATGTCTTCCAGCATGTCACTTCCCGTCAACGCAACGAGAGAAACATTTACTGGATTACTCGATAGCGGAACTGCTGGCACTCCATCGTTGGTATCAGGTTCGTCGAATCGCTCCAATGAACCCGGGTACTCAAGAAACTGTCCAGCAATCTGACTGATTCCAGCGGTCATTACTTTTCTACTTTCCCGTCTTTCGTATTATCTCGGAAGGAACTAAGGAAACTAGCTCTTCTTGCTAGTGGTCGATTTCTTCGGATCATCCAGAGTATCGGGAGAGTCCGTTGGTTCCCGCGTATCTGGAATGAGAATCGCTTGGAGTTGTTGATTCAAGCGGTCGATCACATCGGCACTCTCCAGCCAGTTATTAGCATCGAGAGTCTCCACGCCGGCAACCAATTTATTCACTTGATCAACAATCCGCTGCGCTAGGCCTGCTACGTCAGGATGAATTTCTGACGCTGGTGCATTCTCACTCATTGTTGATTCAGAATCCACTTGTTGAGTTCTGGCAATCCGGCTTTACCCGCTCCGTACGCGATGATCTTTTGCGCTGCGACAATTCCGACTGCTAGCGCAATGATGAACACGAACGGATGATCAAGCGACTCTAGAATTCGCATCTAGGTCAAGCCTCATAAGTTTCTCTATGCGCTCTCCACCATTTAGCCTCTCATAAAAGACGAAGTTGTATCCATGCGGAACATGAATCATTCGTGGTCCGTGTTTCTGCATGTATTCGATATCGTCTATGTACTCAAGCGTGAAGATGTAATACTTCGTTGCTTCAGTGAGAGTTGGTAGTGGGATAGAGCGCGGACGTTGAGTAGAAATGAGAGCGGACATAAACCGTTCTCTTCCCGCTCGAATCACTTGCAATACCCTTCTATCTGTATGTCCGCTTGTTCCCCCTCCCGTAATAAGATCATAGTATTCGTCTACATACAGAAGTGTCGGACTGGATTCGTGCGAACTCCGAAACAACTTCCTAGCAGACTCGAAAGCTTCCTCTTCGAAATCCCTAACTTCATGCGCGTTAGGGTGGAGTGACTGGAGTATGACGCATCGAGTGAAACGGTAGGCTGGCATTACTTCGCTTGCATGATGAACCGCAATGCTTCCTTGAATTGTGTCTCCCTTTGCCCACTTCGGATACTGGAGCCCAATTCCATTCATTCGATGTGTAGCGCGGTATCGTGGTTTGGAGTCCACAATGAGAACTCTTGATTTTGGAAAGTCCAACAAATACCTACGGATTAGCTCCGTAGATAGTGTGGATTTTCCGCAGCCAGTTTGACCAATGCAAACTCCGCGCTCCGCTGGCTGCATTGCGAAAGTCATCTACTCGATTATCTGTTGCAACTCCGCAAGGAGTCGCATAGGTGAGAATGACACTCGAAGAGTGATCATTCGAATTTCAACCAATCTTCGAAATCTTTTTCGGAGATGTTTGAATCTCCAACTCGCTTGAATGCTTCTGACATAATCGAAGTCAGTTGCACCAACGTCTCTTCGTCAACTTCTCCGAGTTTCTGTCGAATCAACGGCATGAATCCAAGAAACATTCCAGCCATTGGTCCGGACCCTCCCATCTTTGTATTGATGGTGCTAATGAGAAGTGCCATTTTCTTGTTGGGTAATTTGCTCGGCTGGGCGGTAGGAATACTGGTTGAGTCCTGAAACTCCCGAATCGGCGACGTATCCGTTATTGGCACTGATCACTCCGTTCTCTTTTGGCATTGTGGACATTCGCATGGAGTACGCAAATACGGCAGTCATGATCGACATTGAATCCGTTACGTCTCCGGGTTTCATGTGCTTGAGTAGTTTCTTTGGAAAGTGACGCGCCATGATTCGACCTAGTGGATTCGCAATTGCTTGCGCTTCCTCTGGTTCCATCTTGGGTATCTTCCGTTTGTGTTCTACCCAAATTGTGAGAGCAATAAGAATTCCGAAGACTGCCGATTGGAGTCCTAGGATGTCTTCTGCCGCCCACACTGATGTGGTGAGCCCACTCCCCATTGTGTGTCCACGTTTGAGAGAACGGGTTCCAGTGACTTCTTCTCCACAACCACATGCGCATAGTTTTATCTTTGGCGGTAGTGATTCTGGAGTATCTTGTGCGTCAACTTCTGACGGTAGGATTACCTCAAATCCGTCATCCACTTCTACAGTCATCTTCTACCGCGTCGGAAACCCGGCCTCCTTCTTTCAGGTTCAGGTGATGGTTCGTGAACTGGCTCTATCTCTTCTACGGGTTCTTCTTCGGCTGGAGATTCCATTGCAACTTCCACGGCAGAGAGCCTAGCTTCGAACGTGTCCATACGCTCATGTAGAAGGCTCTCACCGTGTTCGTGTTCTACATGGGCATATTCCATGTGCTCATGCGTCGCAACGGCTTCTAGCGCGCTCTGAGAGGCTTCTACGGCGCTGTCTACCGCTGCTTCTTGTTCAGCTTCTTCCTGAGCCTCTTCCTGAGCTTCTACGATGGCTTCGGCTATCTCTTCGGGAGAGTTCTCAGACTCACTCGCTGGCGCTTCAACTTCTACAGTGACTTCCTCAGTCATCAGTTTCCTTCTTTCCTTTCTTTCTCACTAGGGAGTAAGGAATCTAGGAATCTATCTTGGGCTCTCCCTTCTGACAGTTGCGTGACGGCTAAACTATTCTGGGACAAAAGAAAAAGCCCGAACTCGGCTAGAGCCGAATTCGGGCTTATGTGGAAGCTAGCGTGTATTCCCGTCATTTACTTCCCTGATATGCGATTGTTACCTCTCTATGCTAAGACTCCAACGCGGGACGGGAATACCGCGCTGGAGTCCTGGCATAGTTCCTTGACGGACTCCGCTCAGCGAGTGAGAACTAAGTTAGCGGAGAACTGGAGAACTTCTCGACTAACTTCTACACTTGTTGCCAGTCCAACTCCCCAACTCCGAAGCTCACGATCTTCGAAGCTCTTGTTGGCTCCGTCTTCCCATCTATGGAATGGGGAGACTTCGGGACTCACTCTCGACCGATACCAGAGGTCGAGCTTTCATCCGACTGACGCTCTCTCAAGCTTTGCGGAGTGTCAAGGTGCGCAGTGGCGGGAGAACCACTGACCACAGTGTACCACAGTTCCACCCACTCCGGACCTCAGAGTGGTACACTGGAGTCGTGGCTAGCTCCGTGGGACGGACTCCGCTCACCCGATACCGAAAGTCTGGGAGAAAGACGGTCGGCAAGTTGACGGTGGAGTGTCATGGAAAGCCGACAAGATTACTCGCAAGAAAGACGGGAAGTCAGTTTGCGAGTTGGGTAACGCGGTGAAAAGCCGATGTATGTGGAGTCCTTGTAAAAATCTGGAGATAGAAACCCTGTAGGGATTCCCAATTGCCACGGCTCTAGCCTGCCGCCGAAAGGTGACAGACTAGAGTC
>Ga0210389_10003567_pt1 | contig 12157 bp, 13 predicted proteins | sample IncBWH28OmetaG_FD_160127 | JGI IMG/M metagenome (GOLD analysis project Ga0210389, IMG submission 160127) | Forest soil microbial communities from Barre Woods Harvard Forest LTER site, Petersham, Massachusetts, United States - Inc-BW-H-28-O ... | reverse complement strand
AAGCCGCCAACGCCGAGATCACGCCCGACCACCTGCTGCTCGGGGTGCTCAGCGATCCGGGAGCGCTGGCCACCGTGTTGCTGCAACGACAGGACGTCGACACCGAGACCTTGCGCGCGTCCGTCACGCTACCCCCGGCCGGCCCCGAGCGACCGGCGCTTATCCCGTTCAGCGGCCCGGCCCGCAAGGCGCTCGAGCTGACCGTCCGCGAGGCGCTGCGGCTCGGCCACAACTACGTCGGCACCGAACATCTGCTGCTGGCGCTGCTCGAACTCGAAGACGGTGCCGGACCCCTGTATCGATCCGGCGTCGACAAGGACCACGTCGAGGCCGACCTGATCGCCGCGCTCGAATCACTGACCGGCGGCAAGGGCGCTGCCCAGGGCGGCTGAGCCCGCGTCCGACCCCTCCCCCACGTGTTAGGCCGTGTGCAATCATGCGAAGGTGCGCCGCTGGCTGATCGTCCTGTCCACCTTGCTGGTTGCGGCTGCTGGCGCCGCTTTTGCTGGCTTCGGCGCCCCCCGCGCGTGGGCGGGCGACGCGCCGATCGGCCATATCGGCGACACTCTGCGGGTTGACACCGGCACCTACATCGCCGACGTCACCGTCAGCAGCGTGGCGCCGTGCGACCCGCCCCCGGGATTCGGCTACACGCGCAGCGACGTTCCGGTGAAAAGCTTTCCGGGCAGCACAGTTGACCGGGCCGACGTGACGATCCGCGCGATCCGGGTGCCCAATCCGTACATCATGGCCACCGACTTCAGCTTCGACGGGGTGACTCCGTTCGCCGACGCCTACAAGCCGCGGCCATCCGATGCGCCGGACGCGCTGGACAACGTGCTCGTCAACGCACCGAACGGCGCCATCGTGCGCGGCGGAGTCTACTGGGACGCCTACCGCGACCCGGTCTCCACCGTGGTGCTGCTGGACAAGAAGACGGGCTACCACCTCGCGCAGTGGAACCTGTGATCCCCGCGGAATCCGCGACGCTGGCCGTCCGCGTCGTCACGACGGGTTCGGTCGACACCGACGAACTGGCGGCCGTCGCCGCGCGCGCCTTTCCGTTGGCGTGTCCCCCCACGACGCCCCCGGAGAACATCGCGTCATTCATCGACGCCAACCTGACGGCTGAGCGCTTCGCGGAATATCTGGCCAATCCGCGGCGCGCGGTTCTCACCGCGGCGCTGGACGGACGAATCATCGGTTATGCCATGCTCATTCGGGGCGTCGGCGATGACCCGGACGTGGCGCGAGCCGTCGACGTCCGCCCGGCCGCCGAGCTGTCGAAGATGTATCTGCTGCCCGACTACCACGGCGCCGGGGTGTCGAGGGCGCTGATGGACCACACGCTGGCGACCGCCGAAGACTGGAGTGCGCGCTGCGTGTGGCTGGGCGTCAACCAGGCAAACCAACGCGCACAACGCTTCTACGCCAAAAGCGGCTTCAAGATCGGCGGCACCCGGACGTTTCACGTGGGCGCCCGCCGCGAGCACGACTACGTCATGCTTCGCGTGCTTGCCTGATCCCCGCGGCAGTCAGCGCCACCAGCCGTGACGTGGCCCGCAGATACTTCTTGCGGTACCCACCGGCCAGCATCTCCTCGCTGAAGATGGTGTCCACCTTCGCCCCGGAGGCCACCACCGGGATGCCGGCGTCGTAGAGCCGGTCGGTCAGCGACACCAACCTCAGCGCGACGTTCTGATCGTCGATGGCGTGCACCCCGGTCAGGAACACCTCGGTCACGCCCTCGATCAGCGTCAGATACCGGGACGGATGCATGGTGGCGAGGTGCGCGCACAGCGCGTCGAAGTCGTCAAGCGTCGCCCCGTCGACCTCCGCGGCACGCTCGGCTACTTCCCCGTCCGACAACGGCGGCGGCGCCGGCGGCAGGCCGCGGTGCCGGTAGTCGGGTCCCTCGATGCGCACGGTAGTGAAAATGCTTGCCAGCGTGTTGATTTCGCGCAGGAAGTCCTGAGCGGCGAAGCGCCCCTCGCCGAGCTGCTCGGGCAGGGTGTTCGAGGTGGCGGCCACCGATACCCCCCGCTCGACCAACGACGAGAGCATCCGCGACACCAGGGTCGTGTTGCCCGGGTCGTCGAGCTCGAACTCGTCGATGCACACCGCGGTGTAATTGGCCAGCATGTCGATGCATTCGACGAAGCCGAACACCCCCGCGAGCTGGGTGAGCTCCCCAAATGTGGCGAACGCCTTGGGAGTCGGGGACTCGGGGCCGTCACCGGGCAACCGGTAGTAGGCCGACGCAAGCAGGTGCGTCTTGCCCACGCCGAAGCCGCCGTCCAGATACCCCCCCACGCCGGGCAGTGCTACCCGTTTGCCGAACAGTTTGCGGCGGCCCGCCCGGCGTTCCACGGCCTGCCGGCAGAACTCCTCACACGCCACCACGGCGGCCGCCTGGGTCGGTTCCGCCGGATCGGGGCGATAGGTCGCAAAGCTGACGTCGGCGAACGTTGGCGGCGGCCGCAATTGAGCGATCAGGCGCTCCGGCGACACCGTCGGACGCCGATCCACCAGATGAGCCACCCGGCCGAAAGTGGACCCGTGCATGCAGGCACTGTAGCGGCGTGCTGCAATCAAGCTCATGCCTGACGCCGCCAAGGCCGCCGAGCCCTCGGAGACGCAGCTGACGCTGCTCGGGTCGATGCGAGGCCTCGACGACGGCGAACTTCCCGAGCTCTACGGCTATCCGGATCGGGGCGCGACATGGGTGCGCGCGAACTTCATCACCAGTGTGGACGGCGGCGCCACCGCGGACGGCAAGAGCGGCGGCATGGCCGGGCCCGGCGACCGGCTTGTCTTCAACCTGCTGCGCGAACTCGCCGACGTCATCGTCGTCGGCGCGGGCACCGTACGGGTCGAGGGCTATTCCGGCGCGCACCTGGGTGTCGCCGAGCGGCAGCGGCGGCAGGCCCGCGGACAACGCGAAGTGCCGCCACTGGCGATCGTCACCAAATCGGGTCGCCTCGACCGCGATATGCCGGTGTTCACCCGCACCGAGGTGCCACCGCTGGTGCTCACATGCACGGCCGCGGCCGACAAGACCCGCCGCCTGCTCACCGACCTGTGCGAGGTGGTCGACTGCTCGGGCAGCGATCCCGCCGAGGTGGACGAGGCCGCCTTGCTGACGGCGCTCGCGGCGCGCGGACTGCGCCGCGTCCTCAGCGAAGGCGGGCCGACGCTGCTCGGCGCGTTCATCGAGCGCGGCTTGCTCGACGAGCTGTGCCTGACGATCGCGCCCTACGTCGTCGGCGGCCTGGCCCGGCGCATCGCGACCGGTCCCGGGCAGTTGCTGACCCGGATGCGCTGTGCGCACATCCTCACGGACGACGCAGGCTACCTCTACACCCGCTACGTCAAGGCCTGATCCACCGGGCGACGGCTAGGGTGGTCCGCATGACTCGGCAGGGCAGGTCCGCCACGGTCCTGGGCGCGGTCGCGTTCTCGGCGACCCTGGTGCTGACCGGTTGCGTTCCGGGCCTGGCCGCAGACCCGCGCTTCGCCACCAATTCCGGTGCCCGGCCGCAGGGGGTGCCCCCGACGAAGCACCCGCCCAGCGGTCCGCCACCGATCGCGGCACCCAAGAACGACCTGGCGTGGCACGACTGCACCTCGCGGGTCTTCACCGATGCGGCCGTCCCTGCCGCGGCCGGCGTTCAGTTGGATTGCGCGAACTACGACGCCGACCTCGACCCGGTCAACGGCGGATCCGGGACGGTGAGCATCGGCGTCGTCCGCGCCCGGTCGAATCAGACCCCCAAGGACGCGGGCCCGCTGGTCTTCACCACCGGCTCCGACCTGCCGTCTTCGGCGCAGTTGCCGGTCTGGCTGTCCGGGGCGGGCGCCGACGTGCTGCAAACCCACCCCATCGTCGCCGTCGACCGCCGCGGGATCGGCATGTCGACCCCGATCGACTGCGTGAACCACTCCGACCGCCAGGTGATGCGCGATCAGGCGCAGTTCCAGGGCGGCGACGATCCGGTTGCCAACCTCTCCGAGGTCTCCGACACCGCCACCACCAACTGCACCGACGCCCTGGCGCCGGCGGGCGACGCCGCCTACGACAACTCGCACGCCGCCTCCGACATCGAGCGGCTGCGCAACCTCTGGGACGTGCCCGCGGTCGCGTTGATCGGGATCGGGAACGGCGCCCAGGTGGCGCTGGCCTACGCCGCGTCCCGCCCCGACAAGGTCGCCCGGCTGATCCTCGACTCCCCGATTGCCCTGGGCGTCAACGCCGAAGCCGCCGCCGAGCAGCAGGTCAAAGGCCAACAGGCCGCGCTCGACGCGTTCGCCGCCCAGTGTGTTGCGGTGAACTGCGCGCTGGGGCCCGACCCGCAGGGCGCCGTCAGCGCCCTGCTGGCCGACGCCCGCGCCGGCAGGGGACCCGGCGGCGCATCGCTGGCCGCGGTGGCCAACGCCATCACCGTCGCCCTGGGATTCCCCGTCGGCGGCCGCGTCAATGCCACCACCAGCCTGGCCGGCGCGCTGGCGGCCGCCCGCTCCGGCGACGCGGGCCAGCTGAACAACCTGATCAACCGCGCCTACGCCACCGCCGGCTCGGACGGCCAGTTCGTCAACTCCTGCAGCGACGCGATCAACCGCCCGACCCCGGACCGGGTCCGCGAACTCGTCGTGGCGTGGGGCAAGCTCTACCCCCAATTCGGCACCGTCGCCGCGCTCAACTTGGTCGAATGCGTGCACTGGCCCACCGGTTCGCCGCCGGCGCCGCCCAAGGATCTCAAAGTCGACGTCCTGCTGGCGGGTGTGCTGAACGACCCGATCGTGGGCGTCGAAGGAGTCGCCGCGACGGCGGCCACCATCATCAACGCCAACGCGGCCAGCAAGCGGATGATGTGGCAGGGCATCGGCCACGGCGCCAGCATCTACTCGCCCTGTGCCGTCCCGCCGCTGATCGGCTACCTCAATAGCGGCAAGCTGCCGGCCACCGACACCTACTGTCCCGCCTGAGACTTGGGTTTTTGGGCGCTGGTGCGCTCGGTGTACGGTGCGCTGGTGACGGCAGCTGACTCGACCCGAACCGGCTTGCGCGATTGGATACTCGCCGCATTTCGTCCCCGCACCAGCGCACCGAGTGCTGCGACGGTGTTGCGGTCGGTGTTGTGGCCGCTCGCCATCATGTCGGTGCTGCACCGCAGCATCGTGCTCCCCGTGAACGGCAACATCACCGACGATTTCAAACCGGTCTACCGCGCGGTGCTCAACTTCCGGCGCGGCTGGGACATCTACAACGAGCACTTCGACTACGTCGACCCGCACTACCTCTACCCGCCCGGCGGCACACTGCTGATGGCGCCGTTCGGGTATCTGCCCTTTACGCCATCGCGGTATCTGTTCATCCTGATCAACGCCGTGGCCATCCTGATTGCCTGGTACCTGCTGCTGCGTTTGTTCAAATTCACGCTGTCGTCGGTGGCCGCGCCCGCCCTGCTGCTGGCCATGTTCTGCACGGAGAGCGTCACCAGCACGCTGGTGTTCACCAACATCAACGGCTGCGTCCTGCTGGCCGAGGTGCTGTTCCTCGGGTGGCTGCTGGACGGGTCCCAAACAAACCGAGTCGGGCACCAGTGGTGGGCCGGCATCGTGATCGGGCTGACGCTCACGCTCAAACCCGTGCTGCTCCCGCTGCTGTTGCTACCCCTGCTAAACCGGCAGTGGCGGGCGCTGGTGCCCGCGTTCGTCGTGCCCGCGGTCATCAACGTCGCCGCTTGGCCCTTGGTCAGCGATCCGATGGACTTCGTCACCAAGACGCTGCCGTACATCGGGGGCGTCCGGGACTACTTCAACAGCTCGGTCGAGGGCAACGGTGTGTACTTCGGGCTGCCGACCTGGCTGATCGTGTTCCTGCGACTCCTGTTCACGGTGTTGGCGATCGGCGCGATGTGGCTGCTGTACCGCTACTACCGCACCCGCGACCCGCTGTTCTGGTTCACCAGCTCGTCGGGCGTGCTGTTGCTGTGGTCGTGGCTGGCGCTGCCGCTGGCGCAGGGCTATTACTCGATGATGCTGTTGCCGTTCCTGATGACGGTCGTGCTGCCCAATTCGCTGATCCGCAATTGGCCCGCGTGGCTGGGGGTTTACGGCTCCATGACGCTGGACAACTGGCTGCTGTTCAACTGGATGAGGTATGGCCGCGCGCTGCAGTACCTGAAGATCACCTACGGCTGGTCGCTGCTGCTGATCGTGGTGTTCACGGTGCTCTACTTCCGCTATCTGGACGCCAAGGCCGAGAACCGGCTGGACCGCGGCTTGGATCCGGCCTGGCTCCGCGGTTAGCGTGGACGCATGACTCCTCCCGATCTGTCACCCGACTTGTCGCGCCCGAAGGTGCAGCTGTCTGACGACGAGTGGCGTAAGAAACTCAGCCCGCAGGAGTTCGACGTGCTCCGCCGCGCCGGTACCGAGCGACCGTTCACCGGCGAGTACACCGACACCAAGACCCAGGGCGTCTACCAGTGTCGGGCGTGCGGGGCTGAATTGTTCCGCAGCACAGAGAAATTCGATTCACACTGTGGCTGGCCGTCGTTCTTCGACCCCGCGAACTCCGACGCGGTGATCCTGCGTCCCGATCATTCGTTCGGGGCGACGCGCACCGAGGTGGTCTGCGCGAACTGCCACAGCCACCTGGGCCACGTCTTCGCCGGTGAGGGCTATCCGACGCCCACCGATCAGCGCTACTGCATCAACTCGGTTTCGCTGCGCCTGGTGCCCGCGGAGGCTTAGCCGGCGCGTCGCGCGCCGTTGCGTCTCAGAGGTCCCAGCCTTCACTGGAATTGGCGGTGTGCCAAAATGCCCGCCTCCGAGCGACAGCGTGGATCGCGCGCCGCCGACAGTCGCTGCGAGGTGGGCAAAATCCCACTCAGGTCCGCTGGAGACGCAAGTGACGGGTGGGGCGTCAGTCGACCCGAGTGGCGTGAACTTCCCAGAACGGGGCATGTACCCGGCCGTTGACCAGCCACGGCTCCATCGCCCGGAACCGTTCCAGCAGACGCTCGGCCTCGTCGGCCATGTCAGGATTGCGCGCGGCCATCATCTCGATCGTCTCGACGCTCATGTTCACCTGATAGGTCGTCGGGCCCAGGTAGGTGATCTCCCACCCGCCGAGCGGCAGCAGGTCGCGAAAGTCGGCCTCCGACAGCGACCGCATCATTGTGAAGCCGTTGACGTCGTGCGCGCCGAACTCGAACATGTACAGCCGCGCTCCCGGCTTGGTCGCCCGGCGCAGTGCCTGCACATAGGACTTCTGCATTTCGGGCTCGGTGCTGAAGGTGTGGTAGAAGGCGCAGTCGACGACGGTGTCGAACCGGTTGTCCAGGCCATCCAGCTTGGTGGCGTCGGCCAGCTCGAAGTTCACCGACACCCCGGCCTTCCGCGCGTTCTCCCGGGCCCGGTCCAGGGCACCCTCTGAGCCGTCGATGCCGGTCGCCGAGTAGCCCTTGGTGGCGTAGTAGATCGCGTGATGACCTGGGCCGGTGCCCGGGTCGAGCACCTCGCCTTTGATCGCGCCCAACGAGACCAACTGCTGGACTACCGGCTGCGGTCCACCGATGTCCCAGGGCGTGGCGGCGGGCAATCCGTGCGACAGCCGGTCGTCGCGGTACATCTCCTCGAAACGGGTGGGGTCGGTCGGGTCGAATTGCGTTGTCATGTATCCCCCTTCGTTAAGGTAGCGAGTTCACGAGCTGCTCGACGGGCACGCGTGGCCCGGTGAAGAACGGCGTCTCCGCACGGGTATGCCGGCGGGCGTCGGTGGCACGCAGTTCCCGCATCAGGTCGACGATGCGGTCCAATTCGGGGGCCTCGAAGGCCAGGATCCATTCGTAGTCGCCCAGCGCGAACGCCGGCACCGTGTTGGCGCGGACGTCCTTGTACCCGCGGGCGGCCATGCCGTGCTCGGCGAGCATGCGACGGCGTTCCTCGTCGGGCAGCAGGTACCACTCGTAGGACCGCACGAACGGATACACGCAGATGTAGTTGCCGGGCTCCTCGCCGGCCAGAAACGCCGGGATGTGGCTCTTGTTGAACTCCGCCGGGCGGTGCAGCGCCACGCTGCTCCACACCGGCAAGCAGGCCCGGCCCAGCGTGGTGGTGCGCCGGAAATCGGCGTAGGTCGCCTGCAGCGCCTCGACCCGTTCGGCGTGCGTCCAGATCATGAAATCGGCGTCGGCCCGCAGCCCCGCCACGTCGTAGAGGCCGCGTACCACGACGCCACGTTCTTCCTGCAGCTTGAAAAAGGTCGACGCGTCGTCGATGACGGCGTCGCGCTCCTGGCCGAGCACGCCCGGCCGCACCGAGAACACCGAGAACATCAGGTAGCGAATCGTCGAGTTCAGGGCGGCAAAATCCAGTTTCGCGTCGAGTTTGGCCATGAAACCTATCGTGCCACTTGCGTTTCTGAGCCCTCGACGGCCCTGATCACGCGCTCGGCCGCCCGGCCCGCCGCCCCGACACACGCCGGTACGCCGATTCCGTCGAGGTAGCTGCCCGCCACGGCGAGCGTGGGCGGCAGGCCGGCGCGCAGCTCGGCGACCACGCCCGCGTGGCCAGGACCGTACTGCGGCATCGCGTCGATCCAGCGCTGTACGCGCACGTCGACCGGGTCAACGCCCAGCCCGAACACGGCGGCCAGATCCCTCAGCGACCAGGTCAGCAGCTCCTCATCCGAGGCGGTGGCGGCGAGATCGTCGCCGAAGCGCCCGAACGACAGCCGCAGCAGCTGCGCGTCCCCGCGCAGCCCCCATTTGCGGGACGACAGGGTGATCGCCTTGGCGCGCAACGGCTCGCCGCTGGCCGCCAGCACACCGGAACACTGCGGAAAGGCGGTCGCGGCGGGCACGGCCAGCGCCACCACCACCGACGACGCGCTCGCGATCCGGTTCGCCGCGGCACACGTGCGCGGCGCTATCTGCGCTACGAGGCGCGCTAGCCACGGGGCCGGGACGGCCAGGATCACCGCGTCGGCCTCCCAGTGCGCCCCGGTGTCATCGAGCAGCGCCCACCCGTGTCCGGCACGCTCGAGGCGATCCACCGTCGCACGCACCCAGCGCGGCCGGCTGCGCTGCACAAGCTCGTCGATCAGCACCCGGTAGCCGCCGTCCAGTGCGCCAAAAACCGGCGCGCCCGCGGCCGGCGGCAACCCCTGCCGCACCGCGTCGGTCAGGCTTGTGGCGCCGCGATCAAGGGCCGCCGCCACGCTGGGGGCGGCGGCGCGCAGGCCGATCGTCGCCGCGGAGCCCGCATACACCCCGCTCAGCAGCGGATCCACCGATCGGGCCACGACCTGCTCGCCGAACCGGTCGCCGACCAATTCGGCCACGGCGGGATCGTCGCCCGGCCGCCAGGCCACCGGGTGGGTGGGTTCGGCGGCGATGCGTGCGACCGTCGCCTCGTCGACCAATCCCGCCACCGCGGCGGCCGACGAAGGAATCCCGACGACGGTGCCCGGTGGCAGTGGGTGCAATTCTTGCTCGCTGTAGATCAGCGGCCGGGCGCCCGTGGTGGCCAGTTGGCGCCCCGACAGGCCCAGCTCGGCGAGCAGTGCCGGCATCTCGGGCCGGCGCAGCACGAATGCCTCGGCGCCCAGGTCCATCGGCCGCCCGGCGACCAGCTCGGTGCGCAATATGCCGCCGAGCCGGTCGCCCGGATCGAACAGCGTGATGGTCGCGTCGTCACCGGCCCCCGCGCGCAGCCGGTAGGCCGCCGTCAGGCCCGAGATGCCGCCGCCCACAACGCAATACGAGCGGGCTCTCATAGCGAGTGGACCAGCGACACCAGCTCGGTCAGCACGCCGGGATCGGTCTCGGGCAACACTCCGTGGCCGAGGTTGAAGACGTGACCTGCCGCGCCCGCGTCGACCGCGCGGCGTCCGTCGTCGACCACGGCCCGCGCGGCACGTTCCACCACGGGCCAGCCCGCGAGCAGCACCACCGGATCGAGGTTGCCCTGCAGCGCCGTCCCGGGTTCCACTCGGGCGGCGGCATCCGCCAGGCAGGTTCGCCAGTCCACCCCGACCGCGGTACCTTGCGCCGGCCGCTCGCCGGCTTTCAGGGCAGCCGACATCGCACCCAGCAACTCGGCCGTTCCGACCCCGAAGTGCGTCATCGGCACGCCGTATTCCGCCAGCGCGGCGAAGACCCGCGAGCTGTGCGGCAGCACGTAGTGGCGGTAGTCGGCCAGCGACAGCGTTCCCGCCCACGAGTCGAACACCTGGATCGCGTCCACCCCGGCTTCGATCTGACCGCGCAGGAACGCGACGGTGAGATCGGTCAGCTTCGCCATCAGCGCATGCCAGCTCGCCGGTTCGGCCAGCATCATCGCCTTGGTGCGGGCGTGATTACGGCTGGGGCCGCCTTCGACCAGATAGGACGCCAGCGTGAACGGCGCACCCGCGAAACCGATCAGCGGAACGTCGCCGAGCTCGCCGAGCAGCAGCGAAACGGCGTCCTGCACCGGCTGAATCGCTTGTGGATCAAGGGGTTTCATGGCGTCGATATCGGCTTCGGTGCGCACCGGGTGCGCGATCACCGGACCGACGTCCGCGACGATGTCCAAGTCGACGCCCGCGGCGCGCAGCGGCACCACGATGTCGGAGAACAAGATCGCCGCGTCGACGCCGTAACGACGTATCGGCTGCAGCGTGATCTCGCAGGCCACCTCGGGCTCGAAGCACGCCGCCAGCATGCTGCGCCGTTCGCGCAGCGCCCGGTATTCCGGCAGTGAACGACCGGCCTGCCGCATGAACCACACCGGCACCCGGGTGGGTTTGCGCCCGGTGAGGGCGGCCAGATACGGCGACTCGGGAAGCTCGCGGCGAGCGCGCGGGGGAATATCGGGATTGCTCATTGGCCTCAATGCTGCCACGAGGCCCGAACTGCACGCCCCGCTCGCGCCGCGGGCGGTCCGGGAGCGCCCGACGTCGCTGCGTAACATCTGCCTGAGGTCAAGGAGCGCAAGGCCTAGGGTCCAGAAGCACAAGGCAGATGTCAGGGGGTGTCGATGCCGATCAGTTACGAGGGATTCCCCGGCCTACGCTGCGAACCCGGCGACGAAACCGGCCTCGACGGTGTGCTGACGCTGGTTCTCGACGCCCCGGGGCTCAATTCGGTCGGGCCCCAAATGCACCGCGACCTGGCCGACATCTGGCCGGTGATCGATCGCGATCCCGCCGTGCGCGCCGTCCTGGTGCGCGGTGAAGGCAAGGCCTTTTCCTCCGGCGGCAGCTTCGAGTTGATCGCGGAAACCATCGGCGACTACGAAGGCCGGCTGCGCATCATGCGCGAGGCCCGCGACCTGGTGCTCAACATGATCAACTTCGACAAGCCCGTGGTCTCGGCGATCCGGGGGCCCGCCGTCGGCGCGGGGCTGGTGGTGGGCCTGCTCGCCGACATCTCGGTCGCGGGCCGGACCGCGAAGCTCATTGACGGGCACACCAAACTCGGCGTGGCCGCCGGCGACCACGCCGCGATCTGCTGGCCGCTGCTGGTCGGCATGGCCAAGGCCAAGTACTACCTGCTCACCTGCGAGACGCTGCTGGGCGAGGAGGCCGAGCGCATCGGGCTGGTCTCCACCTGCGTCGACGACGATGACGTGCTGCCCACCGCGACCCGCCTGGCCGAAAACCTGGCGCAGGGCGCGCAGAACGCGATCCGCTGGACCAAGCACAGCCTGAACCACTGGTACCGGATGTTCGCCCCGACGTTCGAAACGTCGCTCGGCCTGGAATTCCTCGGTTTCAGCGGCCCCGACGTCCAGGAGGGCCTAGCCGCGCATCGCGAGAAGCGCCCGGCACGATTCACCGGCGGAAACACCACCTGAGCAGGCCGAATAGCCCGCAAGGACGACGTAAAGGCACCGAGAATGGCTGGGTCGCGACGGGCGCCCGACACGGCGCGCCTGTCGCGGCGTGTCGGGCGATGGGTCTACCGTCGAACGATGTGACCCGCGCCGCGACGATGCAGAGCGACAGCGATGCCGAGGAGCGACGCCAGATGGTCGACGCCGCGACGATGCAGAGCGACAGCGATGCCGAGGACCGGCGCCGAAAGGTCTGCGCCGCGACCACGCAGAACGGCGCGATGAGAAGGAGCAGGCGCCAGTGACGTCAGCTGAACCGGCCCCATTC
>Ga0210389_10003565_pt1 | contig 12158 bp, 11 predicted proteins | sample IncBWH28OmetaG_FD_160127 | JGI IMG/M metagenome (GOLD analysis project Ga0210389, IMG submission 160127) | Forest soil microbial communities from Barre Woods Harvard Forest LTER site, Petersham, Massachusetts, United States - Inc-BW-H-28-O ... | reverse complement strand
TGCGATGCAGCCAGTGGACGCGCAGGCAGGTGGCGCCGAGTGAGGCGCCGAGCGATGCAGGCAGCGTGGGGGATTTTGGGACATTCTCGTTTGCCGGCAAGACCATCGACTTCGGGGCGCTTGAACTGCGGTCGGGCGAGAGCACGATTCATCTGACGCTGATGGAATCGGAACTGTTGCGGCATCTGGTGCGTAACGATGGCAAGATTGTTTCGCGCAAGCAGATTCTGGAAGAAGTGTGGGGACTACACGAGGACACTGACACGCGGGCTATCGACAATTTTGTGGTGCGGTTGCGGCGATACATTGAGGATGATCCGGGCAAGCCGCGGCACCTGCTTACGGTGCGAGGGGTGGGATACAGATTTTTGGCGGAGCCGGAAAAGTAATTTAAGACTAGAGCCGGGGCTACGCGCGACACAATTCTGCCAGCAAGGTTTCTCTGCGCTGGATTGCGAATCCGTCGATGCGGCGGAGAACAATCATATAGATCGGGATTGAGATTGCTGCCAGAGCCAGGAATAGCAGCACTGCAATCCAAGGATTCTTGTAGAGGTGGGCGAGGAAAAAGGCCGCGACGCCGATGCCGACGATTACGATCTGCAAGCCGAGGCTGGCGAGAACCGTGGTCTGAGAGGCGTTCTGGCGCCCGAAGGTGGCGAAGTCGCGTTTCTTGGGCGAATAGATCGAGAGCAGATTGCCGGCAGCGAAATTCAGGGGCACCGCGAAAAGCAATCCAGCTACCGTGGCAATCGTAACGGCGAGGTGAGGAGTGCCGTAAAAGTAGCTGACGGCGAGCCAGGCCAGCGCGGTGTTCGTGAGCAGAATGCTGGCGTGGGTCAGATTTTTTCCCAGCATGATCTGGCGAAAACCAACTGGCGAAGCGTAGAAGAATTGGACACCGGCGGCGTCGCCTCCGAAACTGTTGAAGACCAGGTTGGTGAGCACCAGCAGCGCGTAGGCGACCGCGCCGGGGAAGGCCATGTCGGGGGTGCGGCCGAGGAAGTTGGAGTGGCGCAGGGAATTCGCCGGTCCGAGGCGAAAGATGACTAACATGAACAGCGGCATGACTAGCGTGAGCAACATCGGACCGCTGCGGGCCAGGTAGCGGACTTCTTTTTCGAATACGGCTGCGACCGGCTGAGAAAATCCTGAGAGGTTCCATCCCACTTGCAGGCCTTGCGGTTGTGCGACGACCGGGCGGGCCGCGGCTTCGCTGAGATTTTCACCCCGGAATTGTGCGCGCAGGCGGAGGTGAAGGAGCGATCCGATGGCGGCGGTTAGCGCTGCCAGAAAGAACAGGGAACTGACGCCCACCAGGTAGTGGGAATGGGTGACCTCTGCGATGGCGTCCGCGGCGAGACCGGGCGGCAGAACGGCCTGCACCTGGACCATGATGCGGGTTGCGTTGCCGAGTTCGGGGCGCGGCTTTTTCTCGAGCCGCTCCATCATGGGGCCGATCAATTGAAAACTCAGCATCACCAGGACGAAAAGAACGCCCATGATTTCGCGAGTGCGACGCTGCGCCAGCCAGCGTTCGAGCCAGGCGAAGACCGTTAGCATCAGGACGAGGTTGAACAGGGCGAAGGTCAGCACGACCAGCAGCGTCCAGGGAAAAAGTACTGGCCGGGCGAAGCTGGCGCCGAGCAAGATTCCAAACAATCCCAGACAGCCGAGCGCGCTCGCGGGGTCGAAAAAGCCGTAGGCAAGGCGGATCAGAAAGTATGAGCTGTAGTTGAGCGGAAAGCGCAGCAGTTCGCTCGAGTCCGGATTGTTAGTGAAGGCAGTGGCCATCACGGGGAAAACTTGCCAGAAGAAAAGGATGGGCCAGAACAGCGTGGCGAGATATTCGGCCTTGTTTTGGGAGACGAAATACCAGGCGAATCCGGTGGCAGCGGTGAAGCCGCCGAGTCCACCGAGGGCGAAGGCTGCGGTGATGAGGATGCGCGAAACCAGCTCCATTTTGCCGCGCTTGGTGCGCAGGCCGTTGACGAACATGCGCCAGCGGAGGGCGGCGATAGCTGTGAGCTGGGCGCGGCGGTGGAGGGTGGAGCTCATTCTGCCAGTCTATTAACTTTCGTTTTTCTCTCTCATGTTCATCGCTATTATTCCAGCCACGAGAGTTCCTGCTCGGTGCGGTGAGTGCCGCCGACGATGCGCAGGAAGAGTTGCTCCAGCGTTAGTTTCTCGCCGGAAGGTGCGGCTGTATTGCCGTCGCCTGATGCAGCGGGAGTTTGTGCTTCAACTCCTGCCCGCAGTTCTTCGAGCGATCCCTGCGCGACCAGCCGGCCCTGATGAATGATGGCGACATGGCTGCACAGGCGCTCCACGATTTCGAGGACGTGCGAAGTGAGAAAAATTGTGGCGCCGCGAGCAATCATGCCTTGCAGCATCGATTTCAGCGTGCCGGCGGCGATCGCGTCCACTCCTTCGAAAGGCTCATCGAGAAACAGAACCTTGGGGGCATGAATCACGGCGGCGGCGAGCGCCAGCTTTTTCTGCATGCCGTGGGAATAATCGGTAACCAGTTTTTTGGGCTGGTCTGCGAGTTGCATGAATTCGAGTAACTCGGCGGCGCGCTTGGCAGCTGTGATGCGGTCGAGGCCGTACATGCGGCCGGCGAAGCTGAGGAACTCGGCGCCGGTGAGGCGGCCGAACAGGGCCATGCCTTCGGGGACGACGCCGATCTGGCGCTTGACTTCGACAGGATGCGCGTTCAAATCGATGCCGAGAATTTCGATACGGCCCGAGCTGGGCGCGAGCAGGCCCGTAAGCATTTTGATGGTGGTGGATTTTCCTGCGCCGTTGGGGCCGAGGAAGCCGAAGAATTGTCCGGGGGAGACGCGCAGGTCGACGCCGTCGACGGCCACGAGATCGCCGAAACGGCGGCTCAAGCCCTGGGTTGAGATGGTGGGCGCGAGGTCCATGAAACTTCTGAATCTAGCATACTGGCGGCGATTGTAGGATGCGGGTGCCCTCGCTGAGTGCCGGCCGGTCTAGTTTGGATTCGGGGGGTCCGCCGACCAGGGGGGAACGATGCCGTTGATGCGCGCGTAGGCGATGGCCTGTCCGAGGTGCTCGGCGATGTGAGGAATAATGAAGAGAAGCATGCCGCGTTGGGTGATGGTTCCGCCGAGCCAGGGCATAGATTTTTCGAGGTTGGCGTCGGGCATGTCGGTGACGGCTTGCTTGGCGTGCGCGTAGGAGAGCTTCAGCGTGGCGATGACTTTCGCTTTGTCCGTGGTGGATTCTTCCATGTTCGCGACATCAAGCCCTGGGGGGGAAGGCGCGCCGACCAGTTTGTACATGTTGTAATTCGCGGCGCTGACGTGAAGGAAGCATTCGGCAACTGATTTGACGCCGGGCGCAGGACGCCAGGTGTATTTTTCTGCGGGAAAGGCTTCGGCGAGACGGAGGAATTCGTTTTCCTGAATCATGACCAGGGCCAGCACTTCAGAACGGTAGCCGGTCACGCCGGGCGTGCCATCACGGAAAGGATGGACTTGCTGCAGTTGAGCTGCGCTGCGAACTGCACCGGCCGTGAGCACAAAGAAACTGAGTGCAAAGAGAGCGCGCTTCATCCTATGCGTCATCGGGGAGTCTCCTTGAGTGCTTCGCCATTTTAGCGATTCGGGCAAGGCTGTCTAGAACTTCTTTCGGCTCAGCGGAAACGCGTGGTGCGCCAGAGGGCGATGCCGCAGGTGGCGAGCAGAGCGAGCATGGCGATGGTGAGGGCGGCTGCCCAACCGACGGCGATGTCCATGTGAGGGAGCCTCGCCATTACCGCGAGGACGACGAACAGGCCGGTTGTGACGAGAATGAGGAGCCAGTCTAGGAACGTTCGGCGAGTTGAGCCGCTTCCGTAGGCTCGGCCTTCCATGCCGGCGCGGACGTATTCGTGTTCGATGCCGTAGCGGTTGCCCTCGCGGTCGGCGGCGTCTTGCCAGGAGGAATGTTCGCGCGCCGTCGCCGATGACAAGGCGATCGAGAGTGCACCCAGGGCCATGAGCAGCGATCCTCCGGCGACTTGCACATAGATGGTGTGACTCCCGCCGCGCAGTTCGTGAAAGACGAAGATGCCCCACAGCAGTCCCCAGAGTTGATTAGTGTTGGAGAGGGGAATGCCGCGGCTGATGCCAACATATTTTGTGGCGTATTGCTGGAAGAGATCGCCGAGTACCCAGACGAAGCCGCCCAGCATCAGCCAGAACATTACAGATTTCGCGCCTATGAGTTCGTGCCAGAGCGGGGTCGCACCGCGATAGGCAATCGCGAGCACGGTCATAGTGGCCAGTTCGCCGACGGTGAAAAATGTAATGAACGACAGCGGATTCATGCCGGTCAGGTAGGCCTTGCGGTAGGGGATGTACATCGTCCCCCATAGAATGCCTGCGCCGAGTGCGGCGAGAATTCCCGCAGCGGCCTTGCCTGGCGCGGCCTGATGCGCGGATGCGATCGCCAGCAGCGCGGCGCCTGAGAACATGCAGACTGCGCCGCCCAGAACGCCGAGCCAGCGCTTCCATCCCGCGTAGTGAAGCTCGTTGAAGAGCAGAAATCCCCAGAAGATTCCGAGCAGGCTGTTGGTGTTCCACAGGGGAAAGGCGATGCTGAGGCCGACATTGCGGATGGCGTAAATGGTGAGCGTGTTGGCTACGGCCCACATGCATCCGGCGAGCACGGCCCATACGATCAGGTGCGGAGCCTGGCGGACATCACTGTGAACATGCGATGTTCCGCGGATGAGGGCGGGGACGCTCCAGCGCGCTAGGAAAACTCCGAAGACCATGATGAGCGATACGGTGATGGGAGAGATATCGGGATTGACGAGCTTGATGGGTGCTTCGGCGCCGCCTAGCCAGGCTCCGGCAGCGAATCCACAGAAGATGCCTAATGCTTGCAGGCTGCGGAGGCGAGTCGCGGGCATGGCGCTCTGACCCGGGGGCGCAGCGGGCACGGACGGTGAGGTCAACGGAGCTTGTCCAGGAGCACAAGGCCGCCGAGCAGCACGGTGAGGGGAATCCAGAAATGAACGTCGGTGAAGATGGCACGCAACAGACTGCGGGGAGCGTCGGTCGTACTGGAAGACATTGCAGCCTCGGAAATAGAGTTGGCTGAATTCTGGAGTGCCATCTTAGGGGGAGATGGGGAGGGAGTCAATGCGGACGGGGGAGACGATTCCAAACTCTTGTAATCAGGCGTCAGCGCTCATCACACCTCGTCACAATAGTTAGGAAATCGGTGGCATCGGACAATAGAAAAACGCCCCGGCTTTCGCCGGAGCGTTGCGCGTCAGAAACTGGCAGCGGTCTAGAACAGGTTCCACAGGAACTGGTTGTAGACCTCGTGGTGGAACTGTACTTCCGGGGCTTTGACGAAGGTTCCGAGGGCGCGCGCGCAACGGTCGGCGGCGGCCTGTTTCAGGTCGGCGTAGCGGCCTTTGACGTCTTCGCCTAGCAGAGTGGTGGTCCACTCCGCTGTGCGGAAGTTGGAGAGCGCGTCGTAGATGTTGTCGGGCAGGTAGCGCTCGGCCTGGCGTAGGTTTTTGATTTTCGAGGTCTGGCCGTCGAGACCAGTTTTGAAGATGGAGTGCATGACCAGATAGGGATTCGCGTCAGGGGCCACGGAGCGGACTTCGACGCGCATGCTCTTCTCGTTGCCGATGGGAATGCGGATCATTGATCCACGATCGACGGCCGATGCCTTGATCTGGTTGGGGGCCTCGAAATGCGGATCGAGGCGGCGATAGGCATTCACGCTGGCGTTCAGCAGCAGGCAGATATCGTTGCCGTGGGTGAGGATGCGGTCGACGAAGGCCCAGCCCATCTTGCTGAGCTTTTCTTCGCCCTTGGCGTCCCAGAATAAGTTCTTGCCGTTTTCGCTGACCGAAACGTTGGTGTGCATGCCGCTGCCGTTCACGCCCACGACCGGTTTCGGCAGGAAGGACGCGGTCAATCCCATGTGGGTCGCGACCTGGCGGCAGATCAGCTTGTAGAGCTGGATCTGGTCGGCGGCGGCAACGACTTCGCCATAGCCGTAGTTGATTTCAAACTGCGAAGGCGCAACTTCCGGATGGTCTTTTTCGTTCTGGAATCCCATGGAGCGCTGCACTTCGGCACTTGTGTCGATGAATGAGCGCAGCGGGTCGCCGGGCAGCGAGTGATAGTAGCCGCCAGTGTTGACGTACTCGAACTTGCCTCCGGCTTCGTGATAGTGGCGTTCGGCGTCGGGGCCTTTGAACAGGAACCCTTCAATTTCGTTGGCGGCGTTGAGGGTGTAGCCCTTCTTTTTGTGGAGCTCGTCGGCGTAGCTCTTAAGCACGCCGCGAATGTCGCCAGCGTAGGGCGTTCCGCCCTTGTCGATGACTTCGCCGAACACCAGCACTTTGCCGGAGCCGAACACGTCGGCCGGAGCCCAGTAGAACGCGCCCCAATCGATGCCGAGGCGCAGATCGCTTTCGCGCTGCGCGGTGAAGCCGCGGATCGAGGAACCGTCGAAAGTCAGGTTGTCGTAGCTCTTAAGCAGGAACTTCTTGTCGTAGTCGAGCATGTGCAGCCGGCCTTCAAGATCGCTGAAGAGCACGGTGACGGCCTTGATCCGCTTCTCGTCGGTCAGGTACTTAAGCCGCTCTTCCTGAACCTGGTGAGCGGCGACGCGCTTCCTGCGCTGCTCTTTGGCATGGAGGTTCAGTTCTTCGAGTTCATCATATGAAAGTGCCAGGAAATTGCGCAGTTCGGTGGGCATGGATGTCGTTCAGTCTCCTTCGACGTAGAAGCTATGATTTGAGCAAACCGCAACAGCTACAGGAAAGTTGAAATGGCTGGTTTCAACCCTTTGAGTTGGAACACGCCGCCGCGTAACGCGACTTGCAACGGGGAAGAATAGCGCGTGGGCGATGTGCCCGCCAATCGAAAAAGCTGATGCGCGGCATAAAAGAGATTTATTCGGGCGGGAGAGGGATTGAGTTTTTCCGGGCCGCAGTTCTGCGTGCGTCGGTCCAGCGGAGGGTTGCGACGGGGATCACTTTGGCGGCGCGGGGCGCGCGGAGTTGGTCATTTCGTGGGCCCAGCGCATGGCCTGGTTTGAGGCATCGGCTACGAACGACAAGGAAACGTTGAGTTGCTTGCCGAGGCGCGTGACCAGTCCCCAGTCGCCGACCTCGCGTGCCACCATGAGTTCGTAAATGGGAGAAAGGGGAGTCTTCTTGCCGGTCTTTGCGGCCAGCAACTGGGCCTTGACGTTGGCGTCGAGCGCCAATTCATCGACCACCATTCCGATGGGGACGGCGAGAATGGCGTCGATCAGAGAGAGCATGCCCATCAGAAAGAGATCGGAATTGCCGTGCTCTACTTTGGGAGAGATCAACTCGCAGAAGCGGGCTCGCACCAGGGACGAGAGAACCAGGTCGGAGGATTTCTCCTGGCCCATGACGAGGGTGGTAGCCATGCGAATCCAGCGGATGGCTTCGCGTTCACCCAGCAAGGTCAAGGCATTCCGAACCGACACGACGGGCGATGACAGACCGAGCAGGGGAGAGTTCAAATAGCGAAGCAACTGGTAGCACAGTGAGGGCTCGTGCTTGATTAGAGCTTCGATCTCGACAAAATCTACTTTGGGTTTTGAGACCGCAGCCAGCAGGTTCACGTAGGTCATCTGATTGGCGGGAATGCGGCGCGCCTGCATGTTTTCGGGATGGCGAAAAAAATATCCCTGAAACAGGGTAAAGCCGTCTTTCCTCGCCGTCAGGAACTGGTCACGTGTTTCCACTCTTTGCGCCACCATGCGACATTGCTCGCCGCCATAGCGTTTGGCCAGGGCCATGCAGGCCTCGGTCAACACCCTGGTGATGTCGACTTTGATGAAGCGGGCGTACGGAATGAGAGCTTCCCGTTTGTCGTCGGGAACAAAATTGTCGAGAGCGATCGAGTATCCCGCCTGTTGCAGCTTCTCGCAGGCGGCGATAACCTCTTTGTCGACCGGGACAGTTTCCTGAATTTCGATGACGACATCCTTGGGAGGCAAGAGAGCGAAGTAGTCCGACAACAGCATGTGGTGGCTGCAATTGATGAAGGCAAGCCGGCCGTCGCATAAGACGCCAAGACCCACAAAATTCAACATGTCGATGGTGGCAGAGGTCGCGTCCTCGCGGTCGGCGGAAAACCGGCGTTGTTCCCGGTCTTCGCGGAAGAACAATTCGTAGCCGGTGACGACTTCTTCGGAGCTTAGAATCGGCTGCCGGGCAATACAGGCACTGGGCTTTTCAGGGGCAAGGGCTGGGGCTGTCTTGGCCATGGGGGCTTCTCACACTCTTTATCGGCGGGCTTGGAGGCAGACTTTAGTCGCGGCTGGATGCGAAGGGAACGATGCGAAGGAAACGATGCGAGGGCAATGATGCGAGGGGAAGGTGAGAAGAATTAATTCACGCCAAAACCCTGCCCTGGCATCATGCGCAGGATTACGCCGAGCGCGGTTAGCACAGCAATGAAGTAGATGATAGTCGCGCGGCTGGGATGAGCCGGGAAATCTCCCGCGAAGAAAGCACTATAGGCGGCGCCGGCGGCAACCAAGAAGAAGACGCCTTGCCCGAGCACGAGCCACAGAGCGAGGCATGCGGTGAGTAAGATGATGCGCTCCGTCTTGCTGAGGGCGAGCGCGGCTTGACCGCCATCGAGCACCCACACGGGCGTGAGGTTGAGAATGTTGAGAACGGCACCGGCACGCGCCAGCGCGCCCCACAAGGGATTTCCGGTTTGCCACCAGAGGACCGCACAGGCGACGGCGGCAAGAAATCCGGCGAGCGGGCCGGCAAGGCTGACGGCGGCGCGCGTCTCCAGCGAAACTCCCAGCGCCTGCCAGCGGACGTAGGCCCCGAGGCCGGGGAGAAATATGGGCATCTCCGCGGGCAGGCCGCGGCGTCGGACGTCAATGTAATGGCCCATTTCGTGAATCAGAATCAGGACCGCGAAGCCGATGCCGAATTTCGCGCCGAACAGCGCCCAGTAAACTCCGAAGAACGCAAAAAAGCTGAGCAGGAATTTTAATTTGAAGATCGCGGTTAACAGGAATTTGCCCTTCGCCAGTAGAACGGCGAGAGGACCTACCGGCCCGAGGCGCTGGGCCCATTTATTCTCGCTCGGAGGCGCCGAGGCCGGTTGAGTGCGTTTGGAGAGGGCGTCGAGGGAGCGGGCGTGATGCACGATCCACTCGGCTTGCCGGGAATTCTCAGGCAGCAGCGGAAGCCCCATCAGCCAGCGCTCGCGGGCCTGGCGAGGGTCGCCCTTGGCTTCGAGCGCTTTGGCCTCCGCAGCCAGCTTGTCGAGTTGCTCGGAGTGCACCAGGGCCTGACACTGGTCGCACACTAAGGTTCCGGGCGCAAGTTCATGGGAGCAGCGCCGGCAATTGCGAATCAGTTCGGGCGTGGTTGTCGACACGGTTAGCAGCAGACTGGCCTCATTCTACGCGAGAGGCAGTTTGTTTGCTCTAACGTTCAGGCAGATCAGCGCGGTCGTTTAGCGCGGTCCGGGCGGGGAATTCTCGAATGGTCCGAAGATTTGCAACGGCTTGGCGCCAGTCATCTTCCAGGCGAATTGCATGCCGACGAAGAGGATCACAAGGCCAATCAGCGCGCCCAGCGGATTGCCCGAGAACTCAAGAAACGGAGACGCCAACCCCAGCAATGCCAGTGTTCCCAATGCCGCCAACCTGGAGGGCCGCGGGCGCGGCGGGCCGTCAAGGTCATCCTGCTGGCCAGAGTCTGAATCTTGCGCGGGTTTCGCGGCTTGTTGGCGCTGGCTGTGCGGATGTTCGCTGGCGTAGTGAATCCAGACGGGAATAGCGGCGGTGGAGACTGCGGCGTAGGTGAGCAGAACTGCCGCAATCTGATAACGTCTACCGCCCACGCCATTCGATCCCGTGATCATGGCTTTGCCGACGAGCCAACCGACGGCCAATGCGGCGTAGCCGATCACGATGCCGGTCTGTATCTCGAACGTGGCGTATAGGACCATGCCTAGAATCGCGGCTCCGATACCGAACACGATGGCGCGCACGTAGGCGGCGTGTGTGTCTTTGGCTAATTCGCCGCGCATTTTTTCCGCGCATCCCGAACATGCCATGGCGCCGTTCGCGCGGTAGTAATTTCCCGCGATCGGCTGATGGCAGAACTGGCAGTGGTCTGCTCCTGGAGATCCCACATATTCGGCGGTGCCGAATTGTGGAGTGGGATTGCTGAAGTCCGTCATGGCCCGGAACGATAACACAGAAAACTGACCACGAGTTAGCGGGAAATAGCTGAAGAACCCGATTATTGCCGGTGGGCTGAGGCGCCTGCGGCCAGCTCGCGCAGAGTGGTGAGGAAGCCGGCGGCGGTGCTGGGATCGTAGAGCGCATCGAGCGCGATTGTGGCCGAGAACTGCGGGGATTCGGGGCGGAAGCTGACCTGCAGCACGTCCTGCTGCCGCACGGTCATGAGGGTATTCAGTTCAGGAGTGGAATCCTGCTTCCAGTGTGTACGGGTGGTGAGAATGACCGGGCCGGGTTCGTAGACGTCCCATTCGCGCTCGTCGCGGCGGCGACCTGTGACCCCACGGCTGTGGGCGCACCAGCGGTGGCGCACTACCTCGAGATGGAAGCTGGGCGAGCCGCCCAGATCGGCCTCAAACGTCAGCGTTTCTTTCTGCTTGTGGTAACAGCTCAGCAGCCACTGGACAGGCGTGGCGCGAGGCCGGAACTTCATGGTGACGTGGGCGTTTTCGAAACTGCGGGAAGGGAATTGCAGGCGGGCGTGCAGGCGGTAGCTGTTGAGCCAGCGCGGGTCGAGGATGCGCCCCTTGCCCGCGCAAGCCGATTGCACCCAGCTTAGCGCTTCGCTTCCTTTGCGACGGTTATAGGCGGAGAAAAGGAAGTACCAGACCCCCAAGACTACGACCGCGCCGACGACGTCGATTACGAGAAGGCGTCCCACCCCGTCTTCCTCTATGTTCTATGCTTCTGATGCTGATGGTACGTCCGAAGTTGCGGTCCGGGCAAGGGGGCAATCGTCCTCCAGAAAGAATTTTTTCCGGAAATGATTTGGGGCCTGTGGAAAAAGCTGGCCGGCACGGCCGGGGGGCTGGGCTCGTCCGGCGCTTTCCGGCCGGCTCGGTCGATTTTGGCCGCTACAATGTCGGCGTGGACATCGTCATCCGCGACTTCAAGCCAGAAGATTTCCAGACCCTGTGGCGTATCGATCAGGAATGCTTCCCCCCGGGAATCGCGTATTCGAAGCAGGAACTGAAGGCGTATATTCAGGGCCGCGGGACGTTTACGCTGGTTGCGGAAGACGGAAAGAAGAAGCTCGGCGAGGCTGTCGGATTCATCGTGGTGCATTCGGGTGCTACGGGACACGTCATTACCATTGATGTAATCGTGGGGGCGCGCCGGTCGGGCGTCGGGTCAGTGCTTCTGCATGCCGCGGAAGAGCGTCTGCGAACTGCGGGATCCCGCGCCGTGGTACTGGAAACTGCTGTGGATAACCTGGCCGCGCTCTCGTTCTACAAGCGGCACGGTTATAGTGTGGTTCGTACCCGGCCGCGCTACTATTCGAACGGGGTGGATGCTCTGGTACTAAGGAAGGAATTGACCTGACTGAGTCGGAGGATGCATTTGCGTTGATGAGCCTTCGCCAGATATTTTGCCTATTCAGAAAAGCGCTTATGAGAATTGCGATTCAAGGGGAACTCGGGTCTTTCAGTCACGAAGCCGCGGAGAAGATGCTGCCGCGGTGTACGGTGGTGCCCTGCGCGCGGTCGGCGGAGGTGTTTGATCGCGTGGAGCGCGAGTCGGTGGGAGGAGCGGTCATCCCGATTGAAAACACGCTGGCTGGAACCGTGGCGGAACATGCCGATCTCATGGTGACTCGCGACGTGTTCATTCAGGGCGAATATCTGCTGCGCATTGTGCACAATGTGATTGCGATGCCGGGAGTGCGGCTGGGAGGGTTACGGCGTGTGCTGTCGCATCCGGTGGCGCTCGACCAGTGCCGTGATTTTTTCCGTAGCCATCCGAAGATTGAGGCGGTGCCGTTCTACGATACGGCGGGAAGCGTGAAGCACGTCATCGCTGAAAAGCTGCAGGATGCGGCGGGGATCGCAGGAAAACAGGCGGCGCGCGAATATTCCGGG
>Ga0210389_10003564_pt1 | contig 12159 bp, 10 predicted proteins | sample IncBWH28OmetaG_FD_160127 | JGI IMG/M metagenome (GOLD analysis project Ga0210389, IMG submission 160127) | Forest soil microbial communities from Barre Woods Harvard Forest LTER site, Petersham, Massachusetts, United States - Inc-BW-H-28-O ... | reverse complement strand
TACTCGGTCCTCGGCGGCAAATATGGCGCGCCGCGCCGCGTCGAAATGAAAAAATGGCGCTGGGCGGCGCTGGCGTTCTGCCTGGTGGTGCTGCTCAGCCCGGTGTTCCTGCCGTATTTCGCGCTGCTCAACGCCGCGTTCTCGCCCAACGCCACCACGCTGGTGACGCCGTCGACCTGGACGGTGAAGAACATCGTGTTCGTGTTCACCGAGTTGTCGGCGACCCAGCTTGCGCTCAAGAACACCGTGATTCTGGGCACCGCGACCGCGACCATCGGCACCATTCTCGCGCTCGTCATCGCCTATGTCACCACGCGCCGCGCGATCGCGGGCCATCGCCTGCTCGGCTTTCTCGCCACCGCGCCGGTCGCGGTTCCCGGGATCGTGCTCGGCGTCGGCCTGTTCCTCAGCTACACCAGGCCCCCCTTCGTGCTGTACGGCACGCTGTGGATCCTGCTGATCGCGTTCCTCACCATCAACCTGCCGTCGGCCTATCAGCAATTGCAGGCGGCGTTCGCCACCATCCATCCCGAGCTGGAAGACGCCAGCCGCATCCTCGGCGCCACCCGGCTGCAGTCGCTGCGCCAGATCACCGCGCCCTTGCTGCGCACCGGCGTGATCGCGACCTGGTGCTTCATCTTCATCGGCGTGATGCGCGAGCTTTCGGCGGCGATCGTGCTGTTCACCTCGCAGACCAAGGTGCTGTCAGTCCTGATCTACGACCTGAACGAGAGCGGCGATCTCGCCGCGATTTCGGTGCTGGGCATTGCCATGCTGGTGATCACCTTCGCCGTGGTGTTCGCCGTCAACCAGATCCCGGTGTTCGGCGCCAATGCCGGCGCGCGGTTGCGGAATTAGGGCGTGGAATCATTGGCGCGCAGCCAGATTCGGATTGATGCGGGCTTGATCAAGGCTCGATAGCCGATCGCGAGCTACGCGTTGGTCACTTCCGCGTTTTGGCGCTTTTCTGACATGCCGGAACCGCCGGACGTTCTGCGCTCACGGGGGCAAAGCGGAATTCGCATTTCGACCCATTGCGGACATCCGCGAGGCCTTCCACAATCCCCATTTAAACCGCTAGAATGACCCTCCGAAGTCTGGGGCGACCATGAAGCGGCGCGAGTTCATCACCCTGCTAGGCAGCGCTGCGGTTGCGTGGCCGGTTGCCGCGCGTGCTCAGCAACCGGAAAAAAGCTACAAGGTGGGATTGCTCAGCGGCGCCGCGGCGATCAGCGCGACCGACGAGCGCCGCAAGGCTATTATCAATGGACTCGCCGCGCGCGGCTTTGTCGAGGGCAAGAATTTCGTTTTTGAGCAGCGATATGCGGAGGCGCACAACGAACGCCTCAACGGTCTTGCGGCCGAACTCAAGGCCGCCAACATGGACGTCATCGTCACGTTCGGCTATCCCGCCGCGCTCGCCGCCAAAATGTCGGCAAAGGACATCCCGATCGTCGCCACTGGCGCCGGCGACCCGGTAGCGACCGGCCTCGTCGAAGGTCTGTCGCGGCCGGGAGGCAATCTCACCGGCGTGTCGGAAATGTCGACTGATCTTAGCGCCAAGCGCCTCGAAATTCTCAAGGATGCGTTGCCGGGCCTCCAGCGGGTAGCGATGCTGTGGAACGCAGCCGATCTCGGCATGTCGATGCGATACCGTGCCGCGGAGCAGGCCGCCAGCGTTCTCGGGGTCAAAGTCCAGACGCTGGGCGTGCGCCAGCCCGACGATTTTGAAGACGCGTTCGCAGCGATGACTCGCGATCGGCCAGACGCGATCCTGGTGGTGAGCGATGCGCTGACCAATCTCAACCGCAAGCGCGCCGTGGAATTTGCCAGGAGTCAGCGCTTGCCGACGATCTTCGAGAACGGCGCACCCGTGCGCGATGGCGGCCTGATGTCATATGGCCCCAGCCAGAGCGAGATCGGCGAACGCGCGGCCGAGTTCGTGGTACGCATTTTGCGCGGCGCCCGGCCGGCAGACTTGCCACTCGAACTGCCCACGCGGTTCGAGCTCCTCATCAACCTCAAGACCGCGAAGGCGCTCGGCCTTGCAATACCGCCGACGCTGATCGCACGCGCCGACGAGGTGATCGAATAACGTTGCCGTTTGCAGCGGTGCAGGAGTCCGTTTTGGCACGTTTACCATCCGCTTCCGAAGCCTAAATAAAAGCATCGGGCGCTTCTGGTTGAACCAAATCCGTTACGCTCAATTGGCGGCAGCTCAGACCGCCCTGCGCTCCGGAGAAATATCGTGCGAATAATGCGTGCTCTCGACGAGGGCTCGAAGGGCGAACGCCTTGAGCGCGGCTGTGTTGCGCTCGCCTTTTGCGGCACATGCGAGAATCTGGGACGCAATTTCAGCTTTCATCGCCGACGTACGCCGCGCCTCCGGAAGTGTCATGGTGACATCGTCAAGAACCGCCTTCATCAACTCAATCAGTTCGGGTTGAAAAACCGCTCCACCCATCGCCGTATCCTCACGCGCTACGCCCCCGCTTATTCAATGCGCGATAGTCGGGGGGCGTCTGTCGGCTATCCGACACGAGCGCCATGTTATTTTATCCGGCCAAGGCGACCGCCCTTCTCTCTCAAGCCCTTCCGCAAGGTCGCCCTTTGGAACGAACCGGATCAACGGCGATGCCGCAATATTTGACGCGCATTTTGTCTTCAAGAAGGCAAGCCCGCGCGATCTGTCTGCGCGATTTCATGAAAATGAATTCAGCGTGCCTTTGGCTCTTTCAATTCGAAGAATGGCCCGATTGGCGAGGAGTAATTTGTTGGTTTTGCCGGCCTGGAAATCCTCAACGATGGAATCGAATAACGGTTGGTGAAAATCCTCCTCGGGCGGAATTCGTCCGGCCCTTTTCAAGTAGTCCACGGCGATATCATAAGCGCCGCCGACGACATCAACCGGGATGGAATTTACGAGCATGGCCCGCCAATAATTCCGATAAAACCAGTTCGTTCCTGTGTACGCTCTCCGACCTCTACTGCTCGCAGTTCTCGACGGGCGGAGAGCGGGCAACCGACGGCGGCGGGCAAAACGCGACATCCCGGACCTTGCCAATTCCCGTCAAAAAAACCCGTAAAGGCATGGTTTCCGTCGAAAAAAATCGCGAGTTGCAATGAAAATAGCAATCTGAACAGCTACCCCCGGCAGTGGCCTTGGTATACCAATCCACGGCAGTCCAGTGGTTGATACATATGAAAATTTCAATCGTCGTCCCGGCCCACAATGAGGAAGGAAACCTGCCGGTATTGCTCGATCAGATTCGAGGCGCCCTTCCTCAGGGCTTGCACGAGATCATTGTCGTCGACGACGGCAGCACCGACGCAACGCTTGACGTTATCAAGGCGGCATCGCGCTCGGACCAGCGGATCAAATATATCGGCCTGTCCCGGAATTTCGGGCACCAGACGGCACTTCGCTCCGGACTGAGCGGCGCCAGCGGCGATTGCGTCATCACCATGGATGCGGACCTTCAGCATCCGCCTCGCCTGCGTTCCGCACTGGTGGCGAAGTGGCAGGAAGGTTTCAAAATCGTCCTCACGCTGCGAAAGGACGCCGAAAACGTCTCCGGCTTCAAGCGGCTCACGGCCGCGCTGTTCTACTGGCTGATGAATTCGGTTTCAGACGTTTCGATCGATCCCGGCAGCGCGGATTTCCGCCTGCTGGATCGCAAGGTCGTGGACGTCGTCAATGAGCTTTCCGAACACGATTTCTTCCTGCGGGGCATTATCCCCTGGGTCGGATTTTCCGTGGCGAAGATCTATTACACGCCGGATGAGAGACTGCACGGTTCGACGAAATACACGCTGCGGAAGATGATCTCGTTTGCGCTGACCGGCGTCGTCGCCAACAGCATTCAACCGCTGCGACTGGCTACGATCTTTGCGCTTCTTATCGCCGCCCTGAGCACTCTTTATGCCGTGTACGCCCTGGCGATATTCCTGACGCTCGGTCGCGTGGTCCCTGGCTGGACATCCGTCGCCTTGATCGTGTCGCTGATCGGGGCACTGCAACTGCTCGTGCTCGGGGTTCTCGGCGAATATATCGGAAGAATTCTTCGCGAGACGCGGAAACGGCCGGGATACGTGATTTCGGAATCGAACATCGATCACGACAAAGATTGAGATTCTTGTCTCAGCATCGCACCGATTCGCATATCCACATCGGCGCAAGCATCCTTCGGAAGGCCGTACGCAAGAAAATGAACGAGCAAAACGACGACCTCATCGAAAGGCAGCGCGAGCATTTCAATTCGATCGCCGATCGTTACCATGAGGGGCGACAGGCTTCCAACCACCTTTATCTGAAGGATCTCATGTGGCGGGATGTGTTCTCGCATTTCCCGGACTTGAAAGGCTCGAAGCTCGACGTTCTCGAGGCGATGTGCGGTTTCTGCGACGGCTACGGCCTGGTCCGGCGGCATCTCTCACCGCAGATTCGCTATCGGGGATTCGACTACAGCGACGCCGTCGTCGAGACCGTCAAAAGGGACCACCCGGATCTCGACGTTTGGCAAGCCGATGCAACGAAGTACAGGCCGGCGGCCGATAGCTGCGACCTGATTATCCTGATCGGCGGCCTTCATCACAGCCCCTCGGACGCACAGGCGATTGTGAAAAATCTGGCATCGGGGTTGCGAACGGGCGGACTGTTCGTCAGCTACGAACCCACTCATGGAAATCCGCTGTTCCGGATGGTCCGCGAGGGAATCTACCGGAACAATTCCCTGTTCGATGAACAGACCGAACGGGCGTTTCCGGTATCCGGGCTTGTGCACATGTTTACCGAAGCGGGATTGCGTTCCGAGCTGATCTGCTATCCGGGCCTGCTTTCCTACATCATGTACTACAACCCCGACGCATTTCCGGCCCTGAATGTCGGCGGCAAGTCTCTGGTCAGCCTGTTGTACGCCTTCGACAAGGTGTTCTATAAAAATCCGGTTGGACGCGCCCTTTCCTTTGCAACCCTGTCGGTATGGTCGAGACCGCCGGATATTCAGAACCCGTCCCGGGCAAAGTCAGATTGAACAGAAGATTCCATAATGACGATCCTGGTTACCGGCGGCGCCGGCTACATCGGCGGTCATGCAACCCTGGCATTGCTCGATCGAGGCCTGCATCCGGTCATCCTGGACGACCTTTCCAGCGGCGACGGTTCGTTTGTACCCAAAAATGTTCGGTTGGTGGTCGGCGACATCGGCGATCGGGAATTGGTCGCCGACATCATCCGAAAGAATAAGATAGACACGATTTTGCATTTCGCGGCAAAGGTCGATGTCGCGGAGTCTTTTGCCGATCCGCTGGACTACTATCTCAACAATACGGTAAAGGCTCAATCGATCATCCAGGCCGCCGTGGAGAACGGCGTCAGAAATTTCATCCTGTCCTCGACGGCGGCGGTGTATGGCCAATCGGACTCCGCGCTGGTGGACGAGACCGCGCCGCTGGTTCCGATCTCGCCATATGGGCGGTCGAAGCTGATGAGCGAAGACATCCTTCGCGATGCGCATGCCGCCGACGGCCTGAACTACGCCATCCTCAGATATTTCAACGTCGCCGGCGCGGATCCGGATCTGCGGTATGGTCAGGTTACGCGGAAGGCAACTCATCTCATCCGGATGGCGCTGGCCGCGGCTCTCGGCGAGAGGCCGTTCATCGAAATCTACGGCGACGACTATCCCACCCCGGACGGAACTTGCATCCGCGACTTCATCCACGTCTCGGACCTGGCGAGTGCACATATTCTGGCGCTCGATTGTCTTGATGGCGCGCAGGATGGCATCACCCTGAATTGCGGCTATGGCAGAGGCTACTCGGTGATGGAGGTGTTGAGTGCCGTGGAAGGCGTTACCGGAAGGACGCTTCAGAAACGCGTGATCAAGAGAAGGATTGGGGACCCTGTTTCCATCGTTTCAGATAACCGGCGCCTGCTCGCACTCGGATGGAAGCCGCAATTCGACAAGCTATCGACGATCGTTGAACACGCCTGGAAATGGGAATTGGCCCTGGCGAGAAGGCCGCCGGGGACCCGCCTCTGATGCGCTTGCCGGCGCCCGCGTCCAAAATGCCGCAGCCTGTGTCCTTCGCGAGTAGCCCCGTTGCCCGCAAGCGGCCCTGTCTCTTCGCGCAAAAAAGACGAGCGTGACTTTCCGATTGAATTTTCGCACTTGCCGCGTTTAGTTGCACCTCGTATCACCGCCAGACCGATCACCCCGGCCGACATTCAAACGGATCATGCAGCATGAGCTTCCCGGAGCAGCCCAAGAGTGCCTTGCCGCTCTCGATCGTCGTTCCTTGTTTCAACGAGCAAGAAGGCATCCGGATGCTGGTCGAACGCTGCTGTGCAAGCGCCGTCGCCGCGGTTGGCGAGAGATACGAACTGATCCTGATCGACGACGGTTCGACCGACGGCACATGGTCGGCGATGACGGCCGAGCTCGATCGTCACGAGAATATCATCGCAATAAAGCTGTCCCGCAACCATGGCCATCAGGTCGCGCTCACCGCCGGGCTCGCAGGGGTGTCGGGCGCGGCTGTTTTCATTATCGACGCCGACCTGCAGGACCCGCCCGAGCTTCTCGGCGAGATGCTCGGGGTAATGCGCGAGAGCGGCGCGGACGTGGTCTACGGTCAACGAAAAAGCCGCCCCGGCGAAGGCTGGTTCAAGACCTTCACGGCGAGACTTTTCTACCGGCTGCTCGAGCTTTCGACGGACATTCTGATCCCGGTCGATGCCGGAGACTTCAGACTGATTTCCCGGCGCGTCAGCGATATCATCGCGCAAATGCCCGAGCGGGATCGCTTCATCAGGGGAATGGTCGCCTCCATCGGTTTCAAACAGGTTGCATTTCCCTATGACCGCCAGGAGCGCTACGCCGGCTCGACGAAATATCCGCTCTCGAAGATGATCCGCTTCGCGATGGATGCGTTTCTGGGGTTTTCCATGGTATTGCTGCGGTTCTCCTCGATTGCTGCCTTCGGCATGTTGCTCGCGCTTGTCGGCGTTGCCGCTTACTCGATCTACTCGTGGGCCTTTCTCTACGTCGTCCCTGGATGGACCAGCATCATGATCACGATCATCCTGGTCTCCTTTTTCCAGCTGATCGTTCTCAGCGTCATAGGAGAATATGTGGGCCGCATCTATTTGAGTACGAAAAATCGGCCACTGTTCATTATCGACGCAATCGAACGGCGAGCCACGTCATGAGCGGCCCGGACCGATCGGCAGACAGCCGATTTCGTGCCCTTGTTTCCGGAAAAACAGGAATGCCCGCATGAACGGGCTGGAACGCTGGCTTTTTCCGCGAAGTCAGCTCGTCAACTTTCTCGTCATCGTGTGCTTGTCGACGGCGCTGTCGTTCGCGCTGACCGGTCGGCAGGTCTGGCAAGCCAATTGGGGCCTGATCGATGACCACGAGGTGTTCAGCTATCTCGGCCCTGGCCTCCAGCTGCCTGCCGGCGATATCTGGAATACACTGCTCACGAAAACCGAGGCCGGAACGCTGTTGGCGCGTTTCCGGCCGAGCTTCTATGCGCTCAAGGTCACCGAAGCGTCGCTTTGGGGGACCAACGTCCATCTCTGGTATCTGACCCAGACGGTCTTCTTCGCCGTTTTCCTGGCCTCGATCTGGTGGTTCATGTGCCGGTTCATCGGTGGCTGGTTGAGCGGGATGCTGACGCTCTATATTTCATTGCTGCCGCTGTGGGCCGACGTCTGGTCCCGGTTGGGGCCTTCGGAAAGCGCCGGCGCCGCCGGCGTCGGAATCATGACTTTTGCGGCCTACTTCCTCTTGTTTTCCGATCGGCCGCGTGTCCGGATTTTCAGCGCCGTCATCCTGGCGATTGCGTCCATCCTGCTTGCGGGTATGAAGGAAACGTTCTTTCCGCTCGCGGCAGGCGCCATCGTCGTCCTGATCGTGGCATGGGCCCAAAGGAAGCTCGCGCTACCGGTTGCGGTGGTGCTGACGCTTGCCATCGCTGCTGCCATTGGCGGCATTCTGCTTGTCGTCCGGAAGCAAGTGGCCGCCACCGGAGGCGTGGATTATTACGCAAATTCGCTTGGATTTTCCAGCGTGCTGGTGTTCACCGGCAAAGGCCTGCTCGTCGCGGTCGCGCGAACGTGGTGGATTTTCGTGATTCCGATGCTGTTTTTGCGACTCTTGAGGATCATTCCACCGAAGCCGCTGTCGGACTGGATTACAGGCTCCCGCGTGGCGCTCGGTGCCTACGGCTTTCTCATCGCAAGCTACGCGATCCAGTGCGGGCTTTACCGTGCGAATTTCCCGCTCAACTCGCGCTACGATTTTCCGGCCATGCTGCTGGTCCCGCTTTGCTGCTGCATTCTGGCATGCGAGCTGTTTCGCAAGATCGGCCCGTTCTATCCGGAACGAACGATCGATTACGCGCTGCTGACGGCGGCGGCGTTCGTGCTCTGCTACGGTGTTTCGGATTCGACGAATTTCGACAAGGGACGGACGCTCACTGCGGCGGTTCGCAGAAACATTGAGGATACGACGTCGTTTTTCCGCCAGCTGCAAAGCGCCGTACGCGCAGCCAATGAGTCGCCGGAAAGCCCGATCATCCTCGAGGCCTACGGCGGCGGCGCCTATGAGCCGGTGTACTCCCTTTTGAGCTATCTTCCCGCCTACGGGACTCGCAATCGCGTCTCGGTCCGGCTTCACCCGGACAAGGAATCCCAGGGAAAGCTTTACGACCGCCTTCAGCTCAAACTGTCGGACATGCAGGAAGCCGATCGCCGCGGTCTCACGCCGCTGCGGGTCAGCCTCGCCGATCGCTCGCAGGGTTGCATCAGCATCGGCCTCAACGGCGCACCCGACGCCACCTGCTCGCAATTCCGGGTCGACACGCGCTGACGCGGCCGACACTGGCAATCCGCGCGGACGAGACGATATAGAGGCCGGGATCGGCATCGGACGGCGGCTCCCGCGCCGGCAAACAAGGATTTCCGTGGCCCAGACCAAAATAATGAAGCCTTCCCCCACCCCGCCCGTCGCGCCGCGGCGGCCGCATTCCGTCACCGCCCACGGCATCACGGTGGTCGACGATTATGCGTGGCTGAAGGACAAGAACTGGCAGGAGGTGCTGCGCGACCCCGCCGTGCTGGACGCGGATATCCGCAACCACCTCGAAGCCGAAAACGACTATACCGAGAGCCTGCTCGGCCATACCGCGCCGTTGCAGAAGACGCTGGTTGCGGAAATGCGCGGGCGGATCAAGGAAGACGATTCCAGCGTGCCCGCGCCGGACGGTGCTTACGCCTACTTGCGCAAATTCCGCGAGGGCGGCCAACACGAGCAATTCGGCCGCATGCCGCGCGGCGGCGGCGACATCCAGGTCGTGCTCGATGGCGATGCGCTCGCCGCCAACCACGAATATTTCAAGTTCGGCGGCGCGCGGCATTCGCCGGACCACCGGCTCGAGGCCTGGAGCGCCGACATCAAGGGCTCGGAATATTTTTCGATCCGCGTGCGGGACTGGGCTGACGGGACCGACCGCGACGACCTTGTCGAGGAGACCGACGGCGCGGTGGTCTGGAGCAAGGACGCCTTGAGCTTCTTCTACGTCAAGCTCGACGACAACCACCGCCCGATGCAGGTCTGGCGCCACCGGCTGGGGACCCCGCAGGCCGACGATGTGCTGGTCTATGAGGAGCCGGATTCCGGCTGGTTCACCCATCTGCATGAAAGCGCGAGCGGCCGTTTCTGCGTGATCGCGGGCGGCGACCACGAAACGTCTGAGCAGCGGCTGATCGATCTGGCGGATCCCGAGGCGCCGCCGCGTCTGATCGCGGCGCGCGAGCAAGGCATGCAATATGCGGTCGCCGACCGCGGCGACGAACTGTTCATTCTCACCAATGCCGATGGCGCGATCGATTTCAAGGTCGTTACCGCGCCGCTCGCCGCAACCGGGCGCGCCAACTGGCGCGAGTTGATCCCGCACCGCGCCGGCGTCTATGTCATGGACCTCGAGCTGTTCGCCGGCCACATGGTGCGGCTGGAGCGCGCCAACGCATTGCCCGCGATCGTGATCCGCGATCTCGCAAGCGGCGAGGAGCACGCCATCGCCTTCGACGAGGCGGCCTATTCGCTAGACACCATCGGCGGCTACGAGTTCGACACCACCAATCTGCGCTTCTCCTATTCGTCGATGACGACGCCGTCCGAAGTCTGGGACTACGACATGGCGAAGCGGACGCGGGTTCTGCGCAAGCGGCAGGAAATTCCGTCCGGCCACAACCCCGCCGACTACGTCACCACCCGCATCATGGCCACTTCATATGACGGCGCCGAGGTGCCGGTGTCGATCCTGCACGCCAAAGGCCTCAAGCGCGACGGCCGCGCGCCGCTATTGTTGTACGGCTACGGCTCCTACGGCATCGCGATGCCGGCGTCGTTCAACGCCAACCGGCTGTCGCTGGTCGATCGCGGCTTTGTCTATGCCATCGCCCATGTCAGGGGCGGCACCGACAAGGGCTGGGGCTGGTATCTCGACGGCAAGCGCGACAAGAAGACCAACACATTCGACGATTTTGCCGCCAGCGCGCGGGCGCTGATCGAGGCCGGTTATACCGGTGAAAAACGCATCGTCGGCCATGGCGGCAGCGCCGGAGGCATGCTGATGGGCGCCGTCGCCAATCGCGCCGGCGAGTTGTTCGCCGGCATCGTCGCCGAGGTGCCGTTTGTCGACGTGCTCAACACCATGCTCGACGACACCCTGCCGCTGACCCCGCCGGAATGGCCGGAATGGGGCAATCCGATCGAGAGCGAAGCCGATTTCAAGACGATTTTGTCTTACTCGCCCTACGACAATGTCGCGGCCAAGGATTACCCGGCGATTCTGGCGATGGCCGGCCTGACCGATCCGCGGGTCACCTATTGGGAGCCGGCGAAATGGATTGCGCGGCTGCGCGCCACCATGACGTCAGGCGGCCCGGTGTTGTTGCGCACCAACATGGGCGCCGGCCATGGCGGCGCCTCGGGCCGCTTCCACCGCCTCGACGAAGTCGCCATTGCCTACGCGTTCGCGCTGTGGGCGGTGGGATTGGCGGAGAAAAGCGCGTAGCCAACTATTCTGTCGTCCCTGCGAAAGCAGGGACCCATAACCACCGATGGATATTGTTGCGCGGATAGCAAGCCCGGCATCTCCCAAAAAAAGCCAGGCCTGTGGTTATGGGTCCCGGATCAACGCTCGCTTACGCTTCGCTTGTCCGGGACGACGCGGATTTACTACCGCCCCTTCATTTTCCGCCAGATCGCAAAATCCGTCTGCGTCTGCTCGTCGGTGGCCGGATAAAGCCCGAAGATGCCACGCCCTCCACGAACCTGCTCGGTCACAAAATCCTCGAACGCGGTCATCTCAAAGGCCTCGTTGGCGATTTCCTCGGCAAGATGCGCGGGGATCACGATCACGCCGTCACTATCGCCGAGAATAATGTCGCCGGGAAACACCGGTGCGTCGCCGCAGCCGATCGGCACGTTGATTTCGATCGCCTGGTGCAGCGTGAGGTTGGTCGGCGCGCTCGGCCGGTGGTGGTAGGCGGGAAAGCCGAGTTTTGCGATTTCGGCGGAATCGCGAAAGCCGCCGTCGGTGACCACGCCGGCGACGCCGCGCGCCATCAGCCGCGTCACCAGAATGGCGCCGGCGGACGCGGCGCGGGCGTCCTTGCGGCTGTCCATCACCAGCACCGCGCCGGGCGGGCAGTCCTCGATCGCCTTGCGCTGCGGATGGGAGCGGTCGCGAAACACCTCGAGCTTGTTGAGGTCCTCGCGCGCCGGCATGTAGCGCAGCGTGAACGCCTCGCCGACCAGCACCGGCTGTTCCGGACCCAGCGGATGCACGTCCTGGATCATCTGGATGCGAAAGCCGCGCTTGAACAAGGCGGTCGCCACCGTCGCGGTCGAGACGGTTTTCAGCTTGTTGCGGGTGGCGTCGGTCAGTTTTGTCATGGTGCACCCTTTCTCACTCTTGTCATTCCGGGGCGCGCGAAGCGCGAACCCGGAATCTCGAGGTTCCGGGTTCGCTTCGCGCCCCGGAACGACGGGTTAACTCAATAAATCGACGGCTCATCAACCGGCGCGCCGAAGCCGGTTTCCAGGAAATCAAAATCGCAGCCTTCATTGGCCTGCTTGATGT
>Ga0210389_10003563_pt1 | contig 12160 bp, 8 predicted proteins | sample IncBWH28OmetaG_FD_160127 | JGI IMG/M metagenome (GOLD analysis project Ga0210389, IMG submission 160127) | Forest soil microbial communities from Barre Woods Harvard Forest LTER site, Petersham, Massachusetts, United States - Inc-BW-H-28-O ... | reverse complement strand
GCGTTCAGTAATAGATGGGCTGCCAAATCCGGCCATGTTCGCAGTCTACCACGGGTTTGTGGATCGGGGGAGTGGGAGTGGGAGACGAGCGTCGTGATCTGTGTTCGCCGAGCTTCCCGCTGAGGTCCCTCCGCTTCAGTTCACCACTGAGATCTCAGTCTAGAGTGGTGAACTGAAGCGGAGGGACGTCAGCCCCAAGCTCGGCGAATACAGAAACCGCCAATACAGTTGACCTAACCTCGCTGGCCCGCTAGGTTTAGTGGCTGTCTCGAAATAGTGGCTTTGTCCGGAGGGGCGCCTGCCCCGCTGGAGCCACCCTCCTCCCGCGCTGGCAACCCGCGGGGGGCTATACGACCAAAGGAGGATTGCCGCATTGTCTCGTGAATACGAGGCGGTGTACATCTTCGATTCTGCTCTCGAAGACGCCGCCATAAACGACAAGATCGCGAAGCACCACGCGCTTCTGGGTTCGTCCCAGGAGATCAAGCTCGACCATTGGGGTCGCCGTCAACTCGCGTACAAGATCGGTACGCGCGAGACCGGCTACTACATCGTCGCCCGCTTCCATGCCGAATCGAAGGTGCTGCCCGAGTTCGAGCGTTCGCTCAAGCTCGACGACAGCGTCGTTCGCTATTTGATCTCGGTGCACGAGCACGAGCTCGGCGCCCCGCCAATGACCGAAGAGCAGCTGGCCGCTCGCAAACAGGGAGACGACGACGATGACGATGAGGACTGACACCATGCGTCGGGCCAAGAAGTCGTGTCCGATCACCGAGGCGGGGATCCGCTTCGTGGATTACAAGGACGAACGCCTTCTCGCCCGCTTCATCACGGACAACGGCAAGATTTTGCCGAGCCGGCTGAGCGGCGTGGATGCCCGTCACCAGCGCCAGTTGGCGAAGGCCATTAAAAAGGCCCGCTACCTCGCCCTGCTGCCGTACACCCGCGGAGCTCAGACGTAAGCTGATCGATATGAACGACGTCGCCTCCGAACCCGCCAGCCAAGAGCCGGCAACGGTTCGAGAGCGGGGATGGTGGCGCGTCGTGCTGGCTACGCTGCTCTTCCTGTTTGTATCGATAACACCGGTCGTCAAAATCGTGTTGCCGGTCGATCAGCTGTTCGTGCTGATCATTCCCGCGATCGCGGCATGCGCGGTGGCTGGTTGGTGGGTCGGGGGGCGGCTTCCGCTCGCGCTTGCATGGATTGCGCTCGCGGGTTGGATGCTGGTGCTCTACACGTCGTCGGCCGGATCATTCGGCTACCTCGCGTGCGGATGGGCGGTGCTGCTCGCCGCGACGTTTGCGGGGCTGGTGATTCTGACGAAGCGCGAAGAAGCACGATCGTTTTCGACACATGCGTTTGCGGCGATCGGCATCACGCTGATTCTTGCGGCCGGCGCGACGATCGCGACAAAGCAGGGTGCGGCGACCGTCACGCAGATGGTTTCGACGGAAGCGGCAAAGCGAAGCGAGCAGTCGATTGCGGAGTGGCGGCAGCAGACCGGATCGAAGGAATCGACCGATTTTTTTGCCGCGCATCCAGACGCAAAGGATTGGGTCGGGACGATAGAAACTCAGTTGGAAGACGCGCCGGCCGTGGCGTCCGCGCTGTACCCGTCGATACTGGCGCTGGAATCGTTGATCGCGCTGGCACTCGCTTGGGCTTTGTATCACCGGATGGGACGTGAACGGCTCGGACCGCCGCTCGCTTCACTGAAAGATTTCCGCTTCAGCGATCAGTTCGTGTGGGGATTGGTCGCAGGGCTTGCACTGGTCGTCGTTCCGGGGTTCGGCTCGCTGAGTGTCGTCGGCGCGAACCTGCTGGTGTTCTTTGGCGCGATGTACGCGCTGCGCGGGATAGGGGTCGGGCTCTGGTTTTTGTCGCCCGGCCGCGTGTTGATGGCGTTTTTGATCGTGTTTGCAGTGCTCTTCCCACCGGTGGTATGCGCACTCGGTGTGGGACTGGGAGTCGGGGATACGTGGCTGAACTGGCGCGCGCGGGCCAGGCCGAAAACCTAACGATTGAGGTTACGATGGAAGTCATTCTGCGGCAGGCGGTGGACAAGCTCGGACATCCGGGCGATATCGTGAAAGTCTCGGCGGGATATGCGCGCAACTTCCTTTTGCCGCGCGGTGTCGCGTACGAAGCGACGCCCGGCAACAAGAAGCGGATCGCGCAGGAAAAGGACCGTCTTCAGGCGGCCGAGGATGCCCGCGTTGCGACGGCGCAGGAATTTGCGGCGAAGCTCGAGCAGGTCTCGCTGACCTTCTCGGCACGCGTCGGCGAAGAAGGAAAGCTGTTCGGCTCGGTGACGCCGGCGGATATCGCCGACCAGCTGAAGGCGCAGGGGCTGGATGTCGAAAAGCGGATGATCGATCTGCACGAGCCGATTCGCGCCCTGGGTGTCTACAAGGTGCCGATCAAGCTGCATGCGGATGTGAAGCCTGAGATCAAGGTTTGGGTTATCAAGGCTTGAGTAGCGCTCGTCCCAAAGCTTGAATCCCACAGCGAGAAGCCCACAGCCCAGTTAGTCGGGCTGTGGGCTTCTCGCTGTGGGACCAATGCCGTGGGATGCGCGCGACCCCGACTCACCAACCGCCTCGCAAATCGTTATTGTTGCATCTGAAGGCGGAACTTTTGAGCACAATCCGTCTACTATCTGTCAGTTCGGGGACCACGCGCTTCGCCGACATGGAGTCGACTCCAGTTAACACCGACGTGACCACGCTTGCCCGCCGCGCCGCAGCGATCTGCGCGGACAACAAAGCCAATGACGTCGTGCTGCTCGATCTGCACGACGTGACCGATATGACCGACTATTTCATCGTCGCGTCGGGCACCTCGGACACTCACGTCCGCAGCGTGGCGCAGCATGTCGTGGAAACACTCGCGAAGGACGGCCACCGGGTGCAGTCGGTCGAGGGGATGACGCAGGGCCGCTGGGTTTTGCTCGACTACGTCGATTTCGTGGTGCACGTGTTTCATCCGTCGCTGCGTTCGTTCTACCAACTCGAGCGGCTCTGGGGCGATGCCCCTGCCCTCGCCGTTTCGCCCTGAGGGGGGTCACCTGATGCGTACGCGTCGAGAAGTCATCCGTCTGCTCTCCGCCGCTGTTCTCGCCGGCGCCGCGCTGACTGCGCCTGCCGTTGCCGGCGCACAGGGCTACTTCGGGCAGAATCAGGTCCAATACCAGAAGTTCGACTGGCGCATCCTGCGCACCGAGCACTTCGACGTTCACTACTATCCGCAGGAAGCGGAGGGCGTGAAGATCGCGGCGCGGATGGCCGAGCGCTCGTATGCGCGCCTCTCGCGCCTGCTGAGCTACACGTTCAAGGAACGGAAGCCGATCGTCATTTTTGCGTCGCGCGGCGACTTCGCGCAGAGCAATGTCTTCGGCGATCTCGGTGAGGAAACCGGCGGCGTCACGGACGTCATTCACCAGCGCAACACGTTCTTCCTCGAGTCCGACCTCGCGGAAACCGAACATGTGATGACGCACGAAATGGTGCACGTCTTCCAGTTCGACATTTACGCGCGCGGCCACGCGGGCGCCAACCTGCAGTCGCTCGAGCGCAACGGGCCGCCGCTCTGGTATGGCGAGGGCATGGCCGAGTATCTCTCGATCGGACCGAATCACCCGGCCACCGACGCGGTGATGCGCGACGCCGCCCTGAACGGCCGCCTCCCGACGATGAAGCAACTGACCGAACATCCGGAGCAGTACTTCGCGTACCGCTATGGAGAATCGTTCTGGCGTTTCATCGGCCAGCGCTGGGGCGACGAAATCATCGGCGAGATTCTCGCGGCGTCGCCGACGCTCGGTATCGATCGCGCCTTCAAGCGCCACACCGGCTTCGATCTCTCCGAACTCGGCGACGAGTGGAAAGAGACGATGCAGACGACCTATCTCCCGGCCGTCGCGAGCCTCGACCGGCCGCGCAAAATCGCGCAACCGCTCCTCAACGCGAAGCGCACCGGCGGCATCATTCCGATTTATGTCGCACCGGCATTCTCACCTGACGGGCGGCAGATCGCCTATATCTCCACCGGCAACCTGCTGCGCGCGGAAGTTTTTCTCGATCTCTATCTGGCCGACGCGACCACCGGCAAACGCCTCAAGCGTCTCACGTCGAGCACGCTCAGCCCCGAGTTCGAAGAGCTGCGCTACATCTATTCGCAGAGCGCGTTTTCGCCGGACGGACGCTCGCTTGCGTTCACGGCGCAGACCGGCGGCAAAGACGTGCTGTATGTCGAGGACGTAAAGAGCCTCGCCGTGCTGCGCCGTCTCGACACCGGCCTCGAGTCGATGATCGGACCGACCTGGTCGCCCGACGGCAAGCAGATCATTTTCAGCGGCGCAAAAGGCGGCTTCACGAACCTGTACCGGATCGATTCCGACGGCCGCAATCTTCAGCAGATCACCACCGGCGACTGGGCGGCGCTCATGCCCGTCTGGTCACCCGACGGACGCCGCGTGGCGTTCGTGAGCGACCGCGGACCGAACACCGATTTCCAGACGCTCAAGTTCGGGAAGTGGCAGATCAACGTGCTCGACCTGCAGTCGGGCAACATCGATGTCATCCCCGGACAGGGCGGCAAGAATCTCAACCCGCAGTGGGCGCCCGATGGAAAGTCGCTCGCCTACATCAGCGACCGCACGGGAATCGCGCAGCTGTACATCTACGATTTCGATGCGAAGGAGCATTATCAAATCACGAAGTTCATCGGCGGCGTGCAGTCGCTGACCGAGAACAGTCCGGCGATTTCGTGGGCGCGACAGGCCGATAAAATTGCGTTCACCTACGTCGACAACGGCGATTACACCATCTGGACGCTCTCGAATCCGCGTCAGCTGAAAAAAGATCCGTATCGCGATCCGCCAAAGCAGGTCTACGTCTCGAAGATGACCGCGAACGACTCGGCGCTCGAACGCGCGTCGATGGCCGCCGCCGCGCTGCAGCAGATTGCGCACGATGAAGCCGAGAAGAACAAGCAGATCATCGCGCAGACGGCGCCCGATTCAACAAACGGACGCCGCATGTCCGTGTATCGCGGTCCCGCGGGACTGCGCGCGTCGGGCGAACTCCCCGCGCCCGGCCAGCCCGGTGCGCAGTCAGCGGTGTCTGTTGCCGCGCTGCTCGACAGCTCGGCACTCGCGCTGCCCAACCCCGCGACATTTACCGACGAGCCCTACAAACCCACGCTGCGCCCTGAAGCCGTGCAGCAGCCGCAGATCGGCTACGCGGAGAACAATTACGGGCGTGGTGTGTTCGGCGGAACGGGCATCATCTTCGGTGACCTGCTCGGCAACCGGCAGCTGATCACCGCAGCGGCAATCAACGGTCGCGTCGATGAGGCGCAGATCTACATCAACTACGTCAGCCTCGCGAAACGCTTGAGCTGGTCGGCCGGCTTTCAGCAGCAGCCGTACTTCTTCCTCGCGAACGCGTCGCAAAGCACGCTCGCCGACAACCAGTATCAGGTCTCCGAGGAAATCGACCGCTTCATCATCCGGTCGGCGTTTTTCTCGTCGATCTACCCACGCAACAGGTTCGAGCGCTTCGAGATCGGAGCAGCGCTCACGAACATCGACAAGTCGGCAGAGTTCATCAGCCAGATTTCGGATCTCACCTCCGGATTCAGCACGGGCTACAACGTCGACAGCATCAAGGGAACGGGCTCCTTCGACTATGCGTCGCCCTACGTGGCGTACGTGTCCGACAACGCGCTCTTCAACGGCACGGGGTCCGGGATCTACGGGCACCGCTATCGGTACGAGGTCGGGACGAACGTTGGAACGCAGAACTGGATGAGCTACATCGCCGACATCCGCAGGTACGACGCGGTGATCTTCAGCTACCTCACGCTCGCCACGCACCTCTACGCAAACGTGAACGTCGGCAGCGGCGAGACACTCTTCCCGCAATATCTCGCCAACCCATACGCTCCGAACTACATACGAGGATACGACCGCGAGGCGTACACGCAGTCGAACTGTGGCGCGCTCGCCACGACGGGAACAACCGCCCCGGGCAGCGGGACGAGCTGCTCGTCCGAGCAGTTGCTCGGCAGCAGAACGGCAGCGGCGAGCGTCGAACTGCGCTTCCCGCTCATCCGTCGCTTCGACCTCGGCTTCCTGCCGATTCAGATGCCGCCGATCGACGGTGAGGTCTTTTACGACGCCGGCATGGCGTGGACCGGCGGACAGTCCGTCACGCTCACCAAGCCGGCGAATTACGACCCGACCACCATGCGGTATCCGTTGCGCAGCTTCGGGTATGGGTTCCGCATGAACGTGTTCGGCATCGCCATCTTGAAATTCGACTACGCGATCCCGCGGGACTCATTCAACAGTGTGGGATACTGGAACTGGTCAATCGGGCAAGCGTTCTAGACGCCCGTTAGTTTGGAGGGTGCGCCAACCACCGCTTTTGTTAGCAGTCGCCCTCGCCGCCGCGTGTTCGCGCGGCCCGACGGGCGCGCACCCTCCGCTTTCGGGCGGGATGAGCGGACCCGATGCCGTGCTCATCCGGCTCGTCGCGACCGGCGGCACAGCCAAGGCGTATCGCTGGGGCTCCGATTCGGTGCTCTGGTCGTCGCCGCAGCGCGTCCCCGCAGTGACATCGACACTCGCGTTCGACGACGCGCAGGGCTCGCTCGCATACGTTGACGCCCGCGGGGTGCCCGGCCGGCTCGATCTGCGCGTCGGAAGCGCCTCGGCCGCCGCGACTACCTCGCTCACCGCGCTAACGAGCGCCGACGGCTGGGCGATTTACGGAATTACCCCCAAGCGCGACGTCAGCCGGCTTACGCCAAGCGGGACCTGGACATTCTCACCGGAGCTCGAGCCACGGGGGATGATTCCGCTCCCCGACGGTTCGCTGATACTCCTCAACGACAAAGGCAACCGGCACGAGCTGCGCCGGCTGCACCCGCCGGAACCGCGCGTTACCGAGACGACCTCTGTGCCGCATGCGGACTTGCTCGTCCGCACTGAGCTCGGTGACCGCCTCTACTTCATTGGCGATTCGGGGCTCACCGGCGTTCGCACGCGTGACCTCACGCGCACGCGCAACGTGTGGATCCCCGGTCAGGCGCTCGATGCGGTAGCGACGCCGAGCGGCGATCGCATTTTTGTCGCGATCAAGGGAAAGAAATCGCTGACGGTCATCGATCGATTCACCGAGGAAATCGACGGAACGATCGACATCGGCGGCACGGTGACCGCGTTGCGCATGGATCCCGACGGCCGCTATCTCCTCGCGCGTACCGCCGACGGCGATTCCGTTCGCGTCGTTGCGATCGGAACGTCGCGTGCGATCGGCACGGTGCGCTCGAAGTGGCGCGCCGATCTGCCGCTGCTCGGGCCGGACGGTGGTCTCGCCGTTCTGCAGGATGCGGACGTCGTGATCATGGACGCCGAGTCGCACAAGGAGCGGGCGCGGTTTCTCGGCGGCACGTCGGATGTGTGGACGCTGGTGCGTTGGAACGGATTCCGCCCGCGCGCCAAAGGACTCGACGTGCCGGTGAGTTTCGATTCCGATACCGATGCAACGTCCGCGGCCGCCGACAGCGCGCACGCGGTGGATCAAGCCACCGCCGCGGCCGCCGCGGCTGCCAACGCGGTGTTCCCGCCGCCGGCGGTCAAGCCACCCGACGCGCCACCTCGTCCCGCCGATCCCGCAGCGGCGCGCGGCGCGGCACCACCCCCCGCAGCGAAACGAGGCACCTTCACGCTTTCATTCGCCGCGCTGCTCTCCGAAGATCGTGCCAAGACGCTGGCCGCCTCGATCACGGTGGACGGACATCCCGCTCGCGTCGTGCCCGGCGTAAGCGACCGCACGCCGGTGTTCCGGGTGGTGTACGGGCCGTACGATACCAAAGAAGACGCCGACCGCGCCGGCCGGCGCACGGGCCTTCCCTACTGGGTGTACGAGGGCGCACCGTGACGTCACCGCTCGATCTGCGGACGACGGGCAACACGACAACTGCCACATGGTGGGAAGCCGAAGGTCGCAGGATCGCCGGAGAACTCGGCGACGTCTCCGCGATACTGATCCTCGCGACGAATCATGACTACGCCGCCCGCGTCGCGCTGGGAATCGCGCGGGTCGTGAGCGAGGCGCGGCATGTCGCACTCGGTGATCTCACCGGCGACGCCGCGCCGCTCTACGACGTTGCGGGCGGCGAAGACGCGTTTGGACTTTCGGATTGCCTGCGGCAGGGACTCCCGCTCAACGACATCGCGCGGCCCGCGCCGGATCGCGAGTCACTGTTCATCCTTCCCGCAGGATCGCCACCGGTCGCGTGCGAGGAAATCCTCGGGCATGAACGGTGGCCGCGCCTGGTAAGTGGATTCGCGAAAGTCGGCGCGCTGCTCTTGCTCGTGGCGCCGATCGATGCGGCGGGCGTCAACACGCTCGCCGGTGCCGTTGCCGGAGTTGTGCTCGTCGACGTTCCGGCGTTGCGCGCGCGGAATTTCCGGGTGCTCGCAACGGTGAACGCTCCGGTGGATACGCTCGCGCTCGCGCGCGCCGAGGCGAAGCGGAGTCTTCGGGTTCGCGCAGGAGTGGCGTTGCTCGCCATCGCCGCGATTGGCGGCGCGGGTTGGGCGGGACGCAACCGGATCGCGGCCGCGTATCGCGCGGTGCTCGCGAAGCGCGGCGCCCCGGTGGCCGCAGCCGCACCATCAGCACCGGCAGGTGCGCCCGTCGCGGCGGCGCCGTCGGTGCCCGCGGCGCCGACAGTGCCCACAGACACAGTGCGTCTCATCGATCCTGTCAACCCCGCCGACACATCCGCGACCGCGCAATTTGCCGTCGAAGTGATGGCGGCAAACACTCTCGCGGGTGCAAATTCATTTCTCTCGGATAACGCAAAAGAAATGTCGCGGAACGGTGCGACGATTTCGCCGGTGGGCGTGGGTGGCTCGACGAACGTGTGGTACAAAGTCGTCGTAGGCGCATCGCACAATCGCGCGGGCGCCGACTCGCTTCTCGCGGCATTGCGCCGGGAGAAGCTGGTGCGGAACGGAGAGGGACTCGTCGTGAAGGTGCCGTACGCGCTCGTGCTCGCGGAAAATGTCGCGCAAGCGGACGCCGAAGACCTTCGCAAGACGTGGCAGCAGCGTGGATTCAGTCCGTATTTTTTGATCCAAAACGATGGAAGCGTCCGGCTTCTCGCAGGCGCTTTCGAGACAGCGGCGGAGGCCGCGTCGCTGGCCTCCGCGTTGCGCGCGGCGGGAGTGGCGCCGGTCTTGGCCTTCAGAACAGGGAGAACGTACTAAGTGCGGTTGACGAAACTCGAGTTGCACGGATTCAAGTCGTTTGCGGACGAAACCGAGATGCTCTTCAACACGGGCGTCACCGCGGTCGTCGGTCCGAACGGCTGCGGCAAGTCGAACGTTTCCGATGCCGTGCGCTGGGTGCTCGGCGAGCAACGTGCACGCATGCTGCGCGGCGCCAAGATGGAAGAGGTGATTTTCCAGGGCTCGTCTGCGCGCAAGGCGGTGAACATCGCCGAAGTCTCGCTGCACTTCTCCAACGAAGACGGCGGCCTCCCGGTCCCATTTCAGGAAGTCGTCATCACGCGCCGCCTTTCGCGCGCGGGTGAAAGCGAATATTTCCTAAACCGCGCGCCCTGCCGTCTGCGCGACATTCACGATCTCGTGCGCGGCACCGGTCTCGGCGCTGACAGCGGCGTCGTGATCGAGAGTCGCATGATCGACGCGCTCCTCTCCGACCGCCCCGACGACCGGCGCGAACTGTTCGAAGAAGCGGCGGGAGTCGGGCTCTATCGCGATCGCCGCCGCAGCACCGAGCGCAGCCTCGAGCAGACGACCGCCGATCTCTCGCGGCTCGACGATCTCGTGAACGAGGTCACGAGCCAGGTGCGTTCGCTCGCCCGCCAGCGCAAGCGCGCGGAGCGCCACGGCGAAATCACCACGAGACGATTCGCCGTCGAGCTCACCCTCGCTTCGCGCGAGATGGCCGCGTGGAAGGACGAACTCGCACAACTCGATATTCGTCTCGAAGAACTGCGCACCCGCGCACCCGGATCGCTCCAGCATGTGCACGAAGCGGAGCTCGCGCGTGACACAGCGCATGCGGCGCGCGCGGCGGCGGAAGCGCGGCGTCACGAGCGCGACAAAATCGTCGGCGACGCGCGCGAGGCTTCGCTCACGCTGCAGGGTGAGATCGCGGTCGCCGAAGAACGGCATCGCAACGCGCTGGCCCGCCGCACGCGTGCGGAGCAGGAACGTAGCGAGGGTGCGGCGCTCGGCGAGCGTGTCGTCGCCGAGTATGCGTCGGCGCGCGAAGAAGAACAGCGCACCGAAACCTCACTCAGCGAAGCGGTCGAGGCGCTTCAGCGCCAGGTGGGAGCGGAAGAAGAGGCGCGCGGCGCGGTTGCTGCAGGGCGTGACGCTCTCGAGCGCGCCGACAAGCTGGTGCGCGAACTGCGTGATGGCCTGCGCCGCCTCGAGCTCGAGCGCGAAGGCGCCGAGCGCGAGCTTGCTGATGTCGCGCAGCGTTCGCACACACTCGCGGCGGAACACGAACAGCTTGCCGCGCAGCAGCGGCTCGCACAGCGCGAACTCGAAGCGGCGGACGAACAGCTCGCGATCGCAACGACGGCCGCTGCAGAGGCCGACGCAGCGCTCGCCGCCGCGCACGAATCCGCGCGCGACTGGCGCGAGAAGGACGCGACTGCGCGCGCCGAAGTCCGGCGCGTCGAAGAAGAGCATGCAGGGATGCACGGGAAGCTGAATGCGCTCGAAGGGCTCGAGCGTGAGCGCGTCGGACTTGCGCCCGCTGCCGCGCGATTGCTGCGCGACCGCGATCAGTTCGGTGAGGGCGCGGTGCTGGGTCCGCTCTCCGACTATATCGGCGCCGATGCGGCCACCGCGTTGTTGGTCGAGCGTTTCCTGGGCGCCTCGGTGCACGCGGTGGTCGTTCGCGATCGCACCGTTGCGAACGCGATTCGCACCTGGCATGCGCAGGCGAACCCGGGCCCGCTCCTTCTGCTTCCGCTCGATGCAAAGGTTCCGTCGCTCGGCAACGCCGGCCCCGGCGAACTCGCCGCGCTCGTCCAGACCGATGGACCGGTGCGCGCGTGGGTGAGCGCGCTGCTCGGCCAGGTGCATGCGGAAGACGGCGGCAGCTCGTTCGTTGACGCACGCGGAGCGATGTGGCTCCCCGGCACACAGTCCGGTGCCGGCCCGCTGCGCCGCCGCGCTGAACTTTCTGAACTCCGGGCCGCTTCGGCGGCGATGGACGCAACGCGGTCCCACGCAGCCGCCACGCTCGAGAGCGTGCACGCGAGCCTGCAGCAGGCCGAAGCCGCGGCGACACACGCGGCCGACTCGGCCACGCGTGCGCATAGAACGATGCAGGAGAGCGCGCAGGCTCGCGGTGAACGCGAGCGCGTGCATCTCCGCACGACGCGGGAACTCGCCGATGCCGTCGCGCTCTCCGAGCGCCTGGGTGGCCGTCGGGACGAGCTTACGGCCCGGGTCGCCGAGGGACTCGCGACGCAGGATCGCGAAGCCATCGCGCTCGCCACCGCGGAGACCACGGCGGTTGCCGCGCGCGATGCGCTCACGGAATCCGACCGTCGCCAGGACGCGGCCCGCGAAGCGCGCGCCGCTGCGCAGGTCACGCACGCGCAGGCTCAGGCGCGCCGTGAAGTGGCGAGCGAAAGGCGCGAGCGCCTCGAGCGCGAGCAGGCCAACGCACAGCTCCGCCTGCAGACCCTTCAGCAGGAACTCGCCGCGTTGTCTGAAGACGACGCCGCGCTCGAACGCCAGATGGACGCATGGAAGGCCGATCTCACCGCGCGTCAGCTTTCGCTCGCGGAGGCGGAAGCCGCGCAGGCCGAGTCGGAAACGGCGGTCCGCAGTGCCGACACCGCGCTTGCCGACGCCGAGCACGCGCTCGATCGCAAGCGTCACGAAGCGACTGCGCTGAGCGACGAACTCCATTCCGCCGAACTTCGTCACACGGAGCTCGCGGGGATGCGTTCCGCGATTCGCACGCGGCTCGAGACCGAATGGCGCCGCCCGCTCGACGATCTCTTTGCCGATTACACCGCCGTCGAAGCAGAGGACGACGCACTGCGCGCGGAGGCCGAGCAGCTGCGCGAGAGCATCGAGTCGCTCGG
>Ga0210389_10003561_pt1 | contig 12161 bp, 7 predicted proteins | sample IncBWH28OmetaG_FD_160127 | JGI IMG/M metagenome (GOLD analysis project Ga0210389, IMG submission 160127) | Forest soil microbial communities from Barre Woods Harvard Forest LTER site, Petersham, Massachusetts, United States - Inc-BW-H-28-O ... | reverse complement strand
GTCGAGTTCGAGCGATTTCTTAATGGAGGCGATCGCTTCAAGAAGTTTGCCTTCTTTCAATTGAGCTAAACCAAGATCGAGATGGGCCGGGGCAAAGGACGGATCCAGCTCTGTAGCTTTGCGGAACGATGCTTCCGCGGCAACAGCATTGCCGGCGTGCATTTGCTCCGCACCTTGGCGAAAAAGCGTCTGCAACTGGTCGGGCACCGATTGGCAAAGCGAGTTTCCGGCAAAGATCAATGTCCAGACACACAGCCAGCGATGTTGATGTGCAAACCGCATAGAACTAGGCCCACGCTAGAAGAGCGAACCGACCTTGTCAAACTGAAAGACCGCATCGCACGACAAGGGCAAATCTGGCAAAAAAAGCGGGGAGCGCAGGTTTAAAGCTACGCTCCCCATGGGAAGGCCATGTTAGCTAGAAGCTGAGCCTGCCTGTTACCTGAATAGCTCTCGGCGAGTTCGCCTGATATGTTGGAATGCCGAATGTAAAGTCAGCAGGATTGCTGTCCGGAGAGCCGAATAGGTGGCGGTTAAAGGCGTTGAGAAACTCGAACTTCAACTCGAAGGCTACGTTCTCGTGGATCGGAGTAGTCTTGATGATGCTGAAGTCCTCGTTCATCCACGCGGGCATGCGTATGTTGGTTACCCGCGGCGTGTTGCCCAGGCTATATGGCAGATTGTCCGGTGATGCGTTCACTGCCGCAACCTGGTCAATGAAAGCCGGCTTTGCAGTTCCATTGTGGTATGCCGCAGCAGAGTTCGTGTCGGAACCGTTGAAGAAGCTGTTCGTGGTCGGATCACTTCCATTGGCGGTGTTGAATGGTTGAATATGCTTCCATCCACTTCGGTAAACGGCGCTATCGATCGGAACATTGGGAACAAGATTGTAGCGGGTGGAGTTTTGCCATCCAGGAATACCAGCGGTACAGCAGAAGGACATCGGTTGGCCATCCTGATAACGCAGGATCGCTCCTACTTGCCAGCCGCCCAATATGTAGGTTGCAGGCCCATGATTCAGGAACGGCTTGCCCCTGCCAACAGGTAATTCATAGAAGGGACTCAGCACGAATGTGTTTGTAATGTCCTGAATGCTGATCGCCTTCTCTTCATGCAGGTTGGAAGGGTTCTGGACCTGCGGCTGACCAGGGTTGGTATTTGGCAGCGCGCTGTCTGTGTCGTTGAGATTCTTCGACCATGTGTAGGACACCTGCAGGCTCAATCCATCGCGGTACCGCCGCGACAACGATAGGAGCATTGCGTTGTAGCTGGAGTGACCGGTGGCCTCGAGGCAGCATCCGGAGTCGATGTAATCGTACTGCGGAAATGGACGTAGCGCCTGCTGAATCTGTACTCCGTTGCCCCACAGGTTGAAGTATCCGGCGAATGGAACAGCCACTCCGTACGAATTGTTCATTAATTGCTGGCCCAGTTCCTTGCCTAACTGGATGTCCTGAAGAGGAATGTTGTTAATGTTTTGGTTATTCGCCTGCAAATTCTGTGCCTGGCTGCCAACGTAACCGATACTTGCGATCAGGTCCTTTGCGAGCTCCTGTTGCACCTGCAAGTTGTAGTTGTAGACCGCAGCCGGACGCCCCGCTGTCTTCTCAATATACGATCCTGGCAGGAAGCTGCCGTTGAACTGGCCCGGATCGAGATTCGGCGGTGCTGGAAAAGCTGGATATCCCGAGTCGATCACAAATGACGGATCGAAGCTGTTCTTCGAGTTAAACCCTGGATTGGATTTGTAGCCGGCGTTCATCGAGCCGCCAAAGTCGTCATATTGAAGCGGGCCATAGAGGATTCCAGCACCGCCACGTAATACCGTCTTTCCGTTGAGCCATGGCGGGGTGTATGCGAAGCCGACCCGCGGACCGATGTCCTTGAAATAGGTATCCGCCCATTTCGTATTGCAGCTGCTGCAGGTGGTGCCAAAGACCAGCGCGCCAGGAACGCCGTACTCAGGATCGATGGCCGTGGCACTGAAATTAGAGGTATTATCAAGCGCCTCGTGTCGCGGCACATCCACGCTGTAGTTCACGCCTAGATTGAGGGTCAGATCTCTGGTAACTTTCCAGTCATCCTGCACAAATCCCGAGTAGTACCAGGATATCCAGCGAGACTGGTGGGCATATACATTCTGGCCCCCTGAGCAGGCAAGCCCCAACAGTTCACTCGCCAATCCATTGCCATTGTTGCTCGATCCTTGATATGCAGAAGTCTGCTGTGCGCAAAATCCGATCGACGGCGAGTTATTGTTGATTGGCGAGTACTGTTGATACCGGATGTCGGTCCCGAAGGTAAGACTGTGGGCTCCCTTCTGCCAGGACACGCTATCCACAAGCCTTAATCCATTATCGATGTTGTCGCCGTTATTGGGCATCCCCTCCTGTGCTGTTACCCCGTTGGTAATAACTGGGAAGTTGTTGCTCGTGGCATTTCCGATCCCAAGCAGACTGAACCAGTTTTGGCCCTCCAGAGCGGGCACGGCGAAGTTGATGCTATTGGAGCGGTTAGAACCGATGATGAGGTGATTGAGCAGTTTGGGCGAAATGGCATAATCCAGTCCCAGTCGCCAGAAGTGTGTTTCGAAATCCTGCTTCCAGGTGGCATAGTCGATTGGATAAGGCAGATACTGGGGCGTCCCGGAGATGCGGTTGTTGTCACGCGAACTGTAGGAACTCCAAAGCTTTAGTTTCTGAGTGATATTGGTGTCGATGCGAACGGTCAATGTCGTGTTCTCGATCGGGGATGTGCTTGAAAATGAGTAATTGTTGAAGACATTTCCGTTGGTTGGCCCGGGAAAGTAGCTTAAAAGATTTTTCGCTACCGCAGAGAATCCTCCAGGAATTTTATTGCCAGGGTAGGCCGTACGGCACTCGACACCACCAACCGTCCTGGTAGTCGAAGGATCGAAGATCTGCCCTTGATAGACCGGGGTTCCATCACACGGATTGGTGCCCACCACATTCGATTGGTTAAATAACGCTGGATTTGAGAAGTCACCCGCCAGCTCATCTGGCGTCGGAACCGTGGTGATGGTTGTGGCACCCAGGCTATATTTCAACTGCTCCCAGGCAAAGAAGAAATACGTTTTGTCCTTTCCGTTGTAAACCTTCGGAATCCAGACCGGGCCGCTGAAGGTGCCCCCGTAGTCGTTCTTGCGGTCAACCGGAGTTGCGAAGGTGGAGGCGCAGGCTGGCGTGTCGTTTGCGCCTGTACATTGCATCGCCCGGTTGCCTCCGTTAAACCACAAGTTGGCATCGAGCGCTGTGTTGCGAAGAATCTCAAATGCATAACCATGGAACTGATTGCCACCGCTCTTAGTGACAAAGTTTTCAAAGCCGCCAGTGGTTCGGTTGTACTCGGCTGAGGGCAAGGCCTCCGTTACTGTCAACTGTTGCAGCGCGTCCACCGACGGAGCTTCTTCGTCGAAAGAGGATCCATTTTCACTGCGCTGCTGGCTGAGACCGTCGATCAGCACCTCGGCGCCATAATCCTGTCCTCCAGCGATCTTGCTGAAGAAAATACCGTTCGGGCTGTTTGCTGTTCCTGGACCAGTGTTACCGGGCAGCAAGAAGATGAAAGCTTCCGGCGAGCGGAAAGCTCCGACGCCGCCCAGAGCGAGAGGCAGCTTCTGGTATTGATCCGCTGTAATCGTGCCTGAGATGTCGGACGTCTCTGTCTGCAACCTCGGAGCATCGGCCGCAACTGTAACAGTCTCGGTTGCTGCGCCTATCTTCAACGTGATATTCACGGCAGTGGTGACCTGAAGGTTCACCTGGACTCCGGTAAGTTTTTGTTGTTCGAAGCCTGGCGCACTAACATTGATATCGAACGTACCGATGGGGACCTGTGGCAGCCTGTAACTTCCAGCTGACGTGGAGATCGTCTCAAGTGTCGTTCCGGAATTTACATCGACCGCCTGCACTTTAGCGCCTGCGACAACTGCGCCGGTGGAATCGGTAATTGTTCCGGCGATATTGCCGAATACTGTCTGTGCACCGGTTCTGGGTGTAAAGGAGAAACCGGTAAGCAATACCAGAAGGACATACCCTGACCGCAGTCTTAAAGATTTCATGCTTACCTCCTTGAAAAATGGTTCCTGTCGACGCCATTTCTGGCCGCGTCGATCATTGTGTGTAAACAGTTACATCCCTCGGATGAAACACTTTACTCTTGAATGAGGCCTTAGCAAGTAAACACGGAGACTACCGGAGCCGCATAAACACACGCATGAGTCAGCGCAACCACCACATCATGGTTCAATTGAACTAGTTATTGTGAATAACTGCGGCTACAACGAAGTTAGGGACGAGTTAAGCTTGCACATCGAGTAGCCCTTGCTGAATTGCAGTTGTGACGGCTTCCGTCCTGTCCGCGACATCAAGTTTTTCGATAATGCTGTTTACGTGATTCCGGGCGGTATTCGCGCTGATACTGAGTGCAGAACCGATTTGCTTGTTGGTAAGTCCCTTCGACATCATTTCGAGAATCTCTTTCTCCCTGGCTGTAAGATTCGACCGCGACATACGCTGCGCAAGACGCGATGCAATGTGGGGCGGAAAGTAATGCCGGCCGGCGGCGACGGCTTTGATCGCCTCGACCATCTCTTGCTGAGTGGTGCTTTTGAGCAAGTAGCCTTGGGCCCCGGCACGTACAGCTCGATAGACATCCTCATCTGTCTCGAAATTCGTCAATACCAGCACGCGCGGCGGTTCTGGGAACGAACGTAGTGCTTGCAACGTTTCAATGCCATTCATGCCCGGCATGCGAAGATCGAGCAGCATCACTTGCGGCCTGTGACGCTCAATGAGTGCGAACGCCTCTTGCCCATTCCAGGCTGCGCCGACCACATCAAGGCTTTCCTGAGTGCCCAACATACTGGCTAGACCGGCGCGAACAACGGGGTGATCGTCAACGATAAGAATACTGATTTTTCCGTTTGTTTCCTTGTTCATCGCGGGAACCTCGCAATCGGAAGAATCTAATATAGCGCGCCAATCGCGCCAGTGGAACATGGGACGGCAGTGGAGCGGTTACGAGAACGAGAGTGCCCGCTCCAGAAGAACTGATAACCTCAAGGGTAGCTGCAATTCCTTCCGCGCGTTTGCGCATGCCCTGCAGACCGAAGCCGCGAACCGGCGAAGCAGGTTCGAACCCCACGCCATTGTCTTGTATCGACATGGAAACAACCGCTGAGCTGTACTCCGTGCGAATGGAGATCAATGTGGGCGATCCATGGCGGATTGCATTGGCGATGGCCTCCTGGCCGATACGAAATAGTGCGTCCTTAAGAGCGAGGGAAAGGCCATTCTCCTCTCCACTCAAATCGATCTGCACATCAACGGCGCCGTGCTCGACCATGTGCCGGGCGAATTGCTCCAGGGCGATATGCAATGGCTCAGACTGAAGAAATTCCCGGCGCAGGGTCATTAGGCTGCGTCGCGCTTCCTCATGGCTGTGTCGCACGAGCTCAGTGGCCAGTTCCAGTTGACGGTTTACTTCCGGCAGATCGCGTACCACACCGTTGCCGATAGCCTGAAGCTGAAAGCCGATGCCCACAAAGCTCTGTGCCAGCGAGTCATGCATTTCGTGGGCGATCCTTTCCCGCTCATCGAGCACCGCTTGCAGTCTCCAGTGGTCGACCCGGATGTAAAGCAATAGCCCAAGCAAAAACACAATGATCAATCCAAAGGCTAGGAGGGCCAAACTACGCGCGCTCCACCACGGCGGCCCCGACAACACCTCAATGTCATCGGCCGAGGGAACAAGCAAAACAAAAGGATACAAATTGACAGTGAACCCCGGATCCACTACGCACACTCCGAGCAGGCGCAGCTTGCTCTGCGACGCCAAATTGCGCAAGGAAGCGCGGTTCCTTCCCGGATTAACGATCGCCCGGAAGGATTGGCCCGTAGACGTGAAGTCGAGTTGCATAGAGCCGTCCGGAGCGCTGGATCGGTGCTCGAGCACGCCGTCGACTTCGATAAACATGGCATCGTACACGCCAGTAGCAGCCTGGCTCGCCGTGACCGACACCGGCGGTAGAGGGGCTCTCGCCCAAAGCAACCTGACATGCGCATTGCGTAGCGTCAGGCTGTAAGCGCGCAAGTCTACTTCGCCCTCTACCTCCACCTCATCACCGAGTTTTAAGTCTGGTAGCGCAGGCCCGATGACCGCTGCCCCGCCTGTGGTGTCCTGCACATATAGTCTGGGTGACGTCAGCACCACCGTTCCGCGCAACACCGCTGTCCGCGCGCTTCTGCGGTCAAGCTTCAAACTTGCAATGGTCTCTGCCGGAGTAGATCTGAGTTGACCCCCATGGACAGCCCCATCAGCACCAGGACTGCGTCCCTCGGGTCCGTTCACTACTGGTTCGTCGATTGCGTATGGTATTCGTGCAAGGTGCTCCACGCCTGGTCTTTCTGTAATTGGCGACAGATCTGCAGCATCGATCCGAGTAACAGAGAGGTTCTTCCAGGCTCCGCCAGACGAATGTGACCTGATTCCCACGCGCCCTCGGGCGAAACAATTGGATTGCTCATCCACATTGATCGAAGTGGTGACTCCCGTGGCACTATCAACTGCAACAGCAGAGACGCGACAGCCCCGAACCGTGGCCCGCAGTCGATACCAATGAAAAGGAAGCACTCCTCCAGGAACTGGCGTTCCAGCGAGCTGCAACCAACCGTGGTCCGCGAGACCAACGATCAGGGAGCCATCATTGCTGCGCAGGCCGACGTAGTAACCGGTATAGGAGTCCACTCCCTGCTCTTCATCACTGCCGCGTAGGATGACGCCGGCATCGCCTTGTTGACCAAGTAACTCTACATCTGTAGTGACGGTGTAGTCTCTCCACCAGGGCGAGCCGGTCATCAGCTTCGCCCCTCGTTCGTCAGATTCATTTCGCATGGCGCCACGCGCAACGCGCCAGGTGCCGCCGTAGGCTGTCCACTCTTCGGAGCTTCCGATCTTAAATGAATCTTTGTAAGGCAGACCGCTGTTCGGGGATCGTTCATAGATCCACAACCACGTTGCTCCACCGAGGACAAGGAGCACTATGACCGCGGTCGGCCATCTCCAACTTTGCTTCACTGACCGCTCCTGCCGTCACCACGCCAATCCATGCTCAGCATTCTGACCACTTGTGGGGCATTAAGATTCTCGCGGGTCACCAGCGTGGGGCTTAGCTTCACCAGTGGCGGTCCGCTTTCCCCCCGCATTTGCATGGCCACTCGTTCAACCGCCAGTCTCCCCATTTCATACGTGTTCTCGACCACGATGGAGTCAATCTCCCCTGTGACCAGGGGCGGCACCAGTTCTTGTTCACAAGCCACCAGTTTGACTTTCTTGAGGAGGCTACGGTGCTGCAAAGCCAGGTAGGCTCCGCGCGTTGTAGCCGAGTTTAATGCGAGAAAAACATCCAGATGCGGATTTCGCGCCAGGACATCTTCGGCGATATCCTGCGCTTCGGCGATGTTAAAACCTGCTGCTCGTTCTTCGACAATATGTATGCCGGGATAGAGAGAACCAAGGCTTGCCTCGAAAGCGTGCGTCCGCTCGACAATACCGCTGACATCGGGGTCCACTCCTAGTACCGCCACGGTTCCCTTGCCGGCGAGGATCTGTCCGATCCGGTCAGCGGCAAGGCGTCCCGTCGCCTCTTCGTCATTCAAAATGTACGAGAGCTTTCCCCCGGGTGGAATCGGGAGTGGAGAACTAATTACGACAGTCGGGATGCCACGTGCAACAACGTTGCGCACCGGCACCATGAGCGCAAGCGCCTGATCGGGCGCAAGCACCAACCCGCGCGCACCGGCGGCAACAACGCGCTGAATGAGACTGATCTGCCGCTCTACATCATCTTCACGGGTAGGCGCATTCCAGTAGACGGTGAGTCCCTCGCGGTGCGCCGCTGTTTCAGCCCCGGCGTGCTCCGCCTCCCAAAGAATCAGCGCTGTCGTCCGTGGAATTACCGCGACCATTGGTTTGTGGTCGCGGCGACATCCAATAGCAAGCATTAACCCGATAAGACAGACAGCAGCAATCCCGAAACTCCAACTTCTAAGTGAGCACATGATTTCCGTTTCTCACCGTACGTTGGCATTAAAACTCAAGAGGACAACACAATGGAAGAGCTGCTGGCGTGCGCACTAATGCGCCAGGCTTCGATGGAATTGCAAAACCACTACGCTGGAGTGAGGAAACGTATAGTTCGTTGACTTGCCGGCTGACGGGTGATCGATGGTCACACCCACAGCATTTGGATTTTCCTCGTCGTTTCGGTTATAAATGCTCGGCGCGGATATGATCTTCGCCGTTGCCTGTCGCGCCGGTTCAAAGCCCTGCATAGAAATAACTGCTCGATAATCGCGTTCCACACTGCGATTGACACAGAAGAGCGCGATGTCACCATTCGCCAGCTGCGCTGCACGCACGTCGAGCCAGGGAACATCTTGAATCTCCGGAACCCGCGATACTCCATGCTCTACGGAATAAGTCGGCGCGTCGCTATCAACTGCCAGAAGTCGCTGCGGAGCGGCCTCCGCGTAGGTTCGCAACACCCAGTACGCCGGCGTAGCGTAGACCTGCTCTCGTCGTTTCCAGATTCCGGCAAACTCCAAAATGCCGGTCATGTCGGAGATAGGAACGATGTCCGCGTGATCCAGGAGCATGTTCATGAATCCGCCAGCGATCAACGCTCCTCCCATATTGTTGAAGTCAGGCGCAGCACGGCTGCCAAACTGTCGGTTGCCGACAAAAAGCCATTCTGTGAAGGCGATTTTCGTATCGTGATGGCCCGACTGCTGAATTTGCTCAGTCATCTCCTTGAGGCGTTTTCCAAGGCCCACAGGCATGGCAAACGCCGCCTGCGCGATGAATTCGTTCGAAGGATTGCTGAGTTGGACACTGTCGGTCGTCACCACAAAATGCGTGGAAAGATAATTAAACGTACCGGGCGGATTTCTGAGTTGCACAGCATTCCACTCGTGGTAGTTATCGGGGTCGGCGCCGGTGGCTATGAGCAAGGAGCTGGGATCAGCCTTGCGAACCGCTTCGCTGAAGGCGCGGGTGCGGTCACCAATCTGATCGCGCGTCGGATAGCCAGTGTTCCAGTTGCCCCAAAGCTCATTCCCAAGCTCCCAGAGCAGCCCGCCATGCTTGTTGCCCCAGTGTTCATCCACATACTTGACCCAATCGGCTGCCTCTTCGGGCGTACCTGTGCCGAGATTCAACGCGATCTGCGGTTCGGCGTGCACGAGTTCGCAAAAGCGAAGGAACTCGTCCGTGCCGAAGGTGTTGTACTCCGGAATTCCCCAGGCGAGATTCAGTCTGCCTACACGTTTGTCACGCGGACCAATTCCATCCCGCCAATGATATCCGGAGGTGAAATTCCCTCCGAAGCGGACAACCGAAGGCTTTGAGTCTCGCGCCATCTGGATCACGTCCGGATCCATGCCATCGATGTTGTCGCTCGGCATAAGCGAGATCTCGTCTACCAACGCGCGCGCGTCGTTTGATAACGAAATCACGAAGTACAGCGGCTCCAGCCAGTAAACATCGTCGGGCTTGAGCGTCAGATGAAAGGTGTAACGCGTCCAGTCACCACCATCAGCATTCAGCTTCGCTTCAGTCAGGATTCGATCGCTGATGTCGTGGGGCCTGATCGAAACCGAAAGCTCTTCAGGTCCGCTGAGATGCTTCACCCAAATGCTGCCGTCATACTCAAGCGTGCGCTGGATCGGCAAATAAATCCGCTGGCGAATTCCGGTCTCGCCCGCAGGCAGAGCCATGATTTCCAGCGACCGGCTGGAATTGGCCGCGTCACCCCAGCGCGGCTCATATCGATTGCCTTGGCCTGAAACCAGAGGCTCCCACGGCAGAGGTAATCCAAGTTGCGATCCTCTCAGTAATTCGGGCTGCTCTCGCACCATCCTCGTCACCTCAGAGGCGCTCCATAGCCCGTCCTCCAGACTGCCGTTCTCCACTAACTCCGCCCAAAGGCCTCCGTAAGTGGAGCGGCCAATCGGCTCGAGAAAGCTCCCGAAGATCGTCGCTGGGATTTCCGTAGCAGCCGGACGATCTGCGTGAACCACAATGTGCAGTTCAGAAGTTTTTCCCACATTCGTTGTGTGATCCCGGATCTGGCCATAAACGGCAGGACTGAGCGTGATCAATGCAGCCGCTACTACCGGACTGAGATGTTTTCTGAGTGTAGTGATGAACATACAATTAGTTCCTCGATGAAGACACCGATATTTTGCGCAGAAGCCGCAGTATAGTTGTGGCGCAGAAAGAGAGAAAGCCGTTCACCTGAACTAGGGCAGACCTCCCAATCACTTATATAAACTGGGACATTCACCTGAACCGACAAGGCGGGTTTCATGTGAGGAAGAAGAGGCAGTGGATAACGCTTCCAGGCAAAGCATCTTGAAATCTTCGCGCTCTGCGCAATCGACGGCAATGGTCTGCACTTTGTTCTTTATCCTGGTGATTAAGGCAAGCACAACGATCTGCGCCGCCCAGACTGGTTTTGACGTAGCGTCTGCGAACAACCTGGCGCAAGCCAAAGCCAGTCTGGATCAAGGCCAATATGCCAACGCCGAAAAGCAACTGCACAAGTACCTCAGCGATCATCCTTTAGACGTGGAAGCGAAGTACCTTCTCGCCTTCGTTCTTTTTCGTGAGAACAAACCCGCCGACTCCCTCAAGGAATACACGGAAGCTGCGCGGCAACGCGCTCCGCATGCGGCAGATCTGAAAGCTGTCGCGCTCGATTATGTGTTGCTCAACGACTACGCGGACGCCAACCATTGGATTCATTCTTCATTGTCAATAGACGCGAACGATGCTGAAGCGTGGTATGAGGAGGGAAGGATCGAATACACCCTCAACTACTTCCAGCCTGCGCTCGAGGCCTTTCAGCGGGCGTTACAGCTTGATCCGGCGTCCGCAAAGGCAGAGAACAACCTGGGCCTCACGTTCGAGGGACTTAACCGCGTGGATGACGCTATCTCTGCATACCGTAAGGCAGTGGCCATGCAGGCCGCGTCAAGTCACCCCAGCGAACAGCCTTTGCTGAATCTCGCGAGAGTGCTCATTGATCGCAACCAACTCGATGAATGTCAACAGCTGCTGCAACAAGCCCAGCAAATCGCCCCTCACGACTGGAAAATCCTGGCCCAGTTCGGAAGACTCTACACCGAAAAAGGCGACCTCAGCGCGGCGCGCAATGTATTGGAGCAGGCTGTCACGATCGAGCCGCAAAGGGGAGCACTGCACTTCCAACTCGGTCAGGTCTACAAGAAAAGCGGAGAATTTGAGAAGGCGAAAACTGAGTTCGCCACCACCGAGAGGCTTATGGGCACAACATCTTCTTCCATTTCCCCGAAGTGATCCAGGCCGACAGGTGAGCAATAGCTCCAGGCAGGCCAGAAATGATTAACGGATGCATTGCCCCTCCATGAGAACGCCAAACCACTCACTGGGTACCGCGTACGCCATACCTTGAGCGAGAAGTCGTTCGAAATCGTGCTAGACGCCCAGCAATGCAGCGCGAGCGCGAGTGGCTTCCCAGGAGAATTTCTCAGTCAGCAGCCGGTGTATTTCCATTTCGATTTCCGCATACAAACTGGCCGTTGAGAGCATGGTGATCGAAAGACGAACCTCGAAATCACTTGCGGCACTTATTTTTCCAGTCCAGGCTGTTCAATCTACGCGCGGCGGTCTATGCTCCGACACACAGGAGTTAAGCATGTCCCAAAAAGAGCCCAAAAGCGCTAAGAATATGAGTGCCCAGCAGGCCGTAGAGAATCTCTTTCACCCAAAAGCCTCGGGGAACGCTAAAAAGCATGCCGAGGGCGCGAAGAAACTGAGGAAGAACGGCTCATAAGGGTGGATGGGTTCTGGACTAAAAGTGAACATGCCGCTTTTGCCGTGCTGTGCCCAATTTGTGCCCACGCCTTGCATTTTCGCCACTTTTCGCATATCTAGCACAATGAAAAATCAGTAAGTTACTGACCGGCAATTGCACCGAAAGTTCGAATCCCTCTCCCTCCGCCATGAACTCTTCTAGTAGCGTCCAGACAGACAGAGCAAAAGCTCAACTGCTGGCATGTCGAGTACACCCAGCGCTCGCTCGGTTACCCGCTCGCTGA
>Ga0210389_10003558_pt1 | contig 12163 bp, 13 predicted proteins | sample IncBWH28OmetaG_FD_160127 | JGI IMG/M metagenome (GOLD analysis project Ga0210389, IMG submission 160127) | Forest soil microbial communities from Barre Woods Harvard Forest LTER site, Petersham, Massachusetts, United States - Inc-BW-H-28-O ... | reverse complement strand
CGTGCGCCGGGCTTGCGGGCGACCTGACTGGTCGCCCCAAGCTTTGCCCGCGTCAGGTTTGCTGTCCGGCGGCTTTGAGGATCAACCGCGTGATTTCCTCAGGGTGCGAGATCAGCGAGAGATGGCTGGCCTTCACCTCGATGGTCTGGGCGCCCATTCGCTTGGCCATGAAGCGCTCGAGGTCCGGATTGATGGTGCGGTCTTCCGTAGAAACGGCGTAGTAGCTGGGCTTGGATCGCCATGCCGCGTGCGTGGTCTTGCCAGTGAGCAGAGCCTTGTGGAATGGCTCCTGCACCGCATAGAGCACTTTCGCCTTTGCTTCCGGCAGGTCGCCGGCAAAGTCACGCAGGAAAGCCTCTTCGGAAAGGCGTCCTTGATCGCCGTCGAATACGATGCCGGCACTGGCCGGCGGCGTCGGATATGTCTTGGCCAAGGCCGTGTAATCCTCGCCCGCATCCGGCGCGCGCGCCGCCACATAGACCAGCGCCGAGACGTTCGGATGCACGCCGGCTTCGGTGACGATCATGCCGGAAAAGGAATGACCGACCAGAACTGTCGGGCCGTCCTGCCGGGCGAGCACCCTCTCGGCCGAAGCCACCGCCTCGGGCAGCGTGGTCAAGGGATTTTGCACGGAGGTGACGTTCAGTCCTGCCGCCTGCAAGCGCGGAATCACTTCTGACCAAGAGGAGCCGTCGGCGAACAATCCGTGCACGAGCACGACGTTACGCGCCTTTTCCGCAGTTGCGTTTGCGGCCATGCCGCGTGTGGAGATCAATGAAGCTGCCGCACCGGCCAGCAGGGTCTTCGAGAAAACGCGTCTATTCATCATCATGATTCTCTTCCTTCGTTGTAAGGGTTGAGTTGGGAGTGTCTTCGCTACGCAGCGCGGAAGCCGCGCTGTGGTGCCGTCGTCCACTGCCAATCTGCCGGCAGCCAGCGGTAAGCGCTCCCCTCGCGCACGACGTGCCCGAAACCAGGGAAGGGTAAATGGTAGCTACTGACTAGCGCCTTGTCGGCCGCTGCGCGGTCGAGGAAGGCCATGCGCGCCTTAGTTCCCATTGGCACGTCTATGTCGAACCCGAACAGCCATTCCGGATGCAGGAAGCTGACCTCTGAGTCGACCACGACGTCGCCGGTGAGGAGCATTTCTTCGCTGCCAGAACTGATGTGGACCGAGATGTGGCCTGGCGTGTGACCGGCGGTGTCGAAAGTGGTGACGCCGGGCACTACTTCCGCTCCGGCCTTGATTTGGCGCAGGCGGGGGCTGGCCAATTTCAGATTCGTCTGGGTAACCACCGGCTGTTGCTTGGCGGACACTTTGCTGGGCAGTTCGGGATCGCTCCAGAAGGCGAACTCAGCCTCGCTCGCGACGAATTCGGCCGACGGGAACAGCAGCGACGCGTTCTTGCCATCGCTGATGCCCCACAGGTGGTCGAAATGGAAGTGAGTGAACAGGACTATGTCGATATCGCCCGGCGCGTAGCCCGCGGCGGCCAGGTTGCCGAGCAACCCGCCGGTCGTGTTCTGGAATTTATCGACGCCGCAGCCTGCGTCGATCAACACCAGCTTGTCGCCGGTGTTGACGAGAACGGTGTTGATTTGCAGCCCCACCGGGCGAGGCGTGTGGAACGTGGATGTGAGCAGGCCTCTTGCGTCCTCGGCCCGATCGCCCCACAGCGTTTCAGCCGGGAACGCGAGCGTGCCGTCGCTGACGACGGTGACCTCTATGGTGCCGAGCTTGAAGCGGTAGAAGCCAGACTGCGCCCGCTTGCCCGCTTCGGGCGCATGGGCGAGGGCAGTGGGGGCGACCGCAGCTGCCGCACCGGCAAGCAGGGCCGTCGAGAAAACGCGTCTATTCATCATCATGATTCTCTTCCTTTCATAACTTCTCCTATTCAACGTGTTGGTTGGTGACCCGTCGAGCGAGCATCCTGAACCTTGCGTGTCTGCTTCTCGCCGCGGTCTCCATCGCCATCAATCTAGGCGCGGCGGGTCATTCGAAAAATGAATTGATTGACTACAGTCTATTCTGCTATGGAATTCACATGGAGCTTCGGACGCTGCGCGTTTTCGTCGAGGTCGTGCGGCAGGGCGGCTTCTCGCGGGCCGCCAAAACCGTGTCCGCGACACAGTCGACGGTCAGCAAGGCGGTCAAGCAACTCGAGGACGAGATTGGGGTGCCGCTGCTCAATCGCATCGGCCATCGCAGCAAGCTCACAGCCGCGGGCGAGATCGTCTACCAGCGGGCCCAGCGCATCCTCGCGGAGCGGGACGATCTCATGAGCGAGCTGGATGAAGTCCGAGGATTGAAGCGCGGCTTGCTTCGACTTGGCCTCCCTCTGCTGGTGAGCAGTACGTTGTTCGCGCCGCTGTTGGCAATATATCGGAAGCGCTACCCTGGTGTTGAGATTCGACTCGTTGAAAATGGTATCGACCGCTTGGAGGAAATTCTGGCCGCCGGTGATATTGATTTTGCTGCTTCCATCATCCCCGTCGCAGAAGGACTCGAATGGCAAAGCGTCAAGCTCGATCCCTTGATGGTGCTGGTTCCACGGGAATTCGCTGCAAGGAAGAAGTCTATCGATCTGACCGACTTAAAGCAGATGCCCTTCATCCTGTTCGAATCCGGCTTCGCGATAAGTCGTATCGTAGTTGACGCATGTAGACGAGCTGGCTTTGAGCCGACGGTCGCTACACGCAGCAGCCAGCTCGATCTCATCTTGGAGCTCGTCCCTGCCGGCATCGGGATCGCTTTTCTCCCCAAGATGGTCGCCGAGCAGTGGCGTCACCCCGGCTCGCGTAGCCTGCTAATTGTTAATCCGAAAGTCGAGATGCACATCGCGATGACTTGGCGCCGAGGAGCCTTGCTTTCTCATGCAGCAAAGGTCTGGCTCACGCTCGTGCGCGAAAAGTACAGCGGCGCCTGAAACCGAGCCAGCCAATCAATCCGAAGTTAAGAGAATACGCGGACTCAAACCTCGAATCCAACCGCCTCTATGATGAAATCCAAAAAAGCGCGGACTTTGGCCGGCGGAAGATTCTTGGAAGGGTGCAGCGCATACAGCGGGAATAATTCATCCGTCCAGTCGGGAAAAAGATTCACCAGAACCCGGCTCGCCAACATCGATTCAGCTCCCAGCTCAAATATTTGAGCGACGCCGCATCCGGCGGCGCAAAGTCCAAGCTGGGTCGCAGCATCGTTCAACACCAAACGGCCGTTGACTGGGACCTTTATTATTTTTTTTCCACGATGAAATTCCCATGGAAATGGATGACCAGTCGACGGATCGCGAAAGAGAATGCATTCGTGACGACCGTTTGCCAGTTCAATGGGCTGATTCGGGCGTCCGCACTCTTTTAAATAGGATGGAGATGCACAGGTTAGGACCCGAGCCTGCAAGAGTCGCCTTCCGATCAGCGTTGAAGGCTCCGGTTCACCAAAACGCACGGCGAAATCAAACCCTTCAGCCACAGGATCACCGAGCCGATCCCGCACCGCAATTTCCAGTGACAATCCGGGATGCGTCTTCAGAAAACGACCGAGATGAGGAGCCAGAATGAATCGAGCAAAAGTTGGGTCAACATTAACCCGCAATCGCCCGCGAACCGCCGTCGCAGATTGTCCGGCATCGATAGCGGCTGCTTCCAAGCCCGCCAGTAACGGGGCGACTTCCTGATAAAACTGTTTTCCTTCGTTCGTTAACGTCACCGCTTTGGGTGTCCGGTCGAGCAACCGCACCCCCAGTTGTTGTTCGAGGCGTTGGATAGCGCGACTCACTCCCGATTGAGTCAGTCCGAGCGCTTCCCCGGCCCGAACAAAATTGCCGGCTTCTACAATCGCCGCCAGCACGTTGAGACCATTTAGCAGACGGGTATCAAAACTCATAACAATGATTATCGATCATCTTAAACATGACAAACATGCAGTTTAGAAATGATCAATCGAACCTAGATTCGGTTGTTATGAAAACCAAACATCTTTATGCGGTTACAGGTATTACGGGCAAGATCGGTGGCATTCTGGCGCGCACTCTTCTTGCCGCCAATCAACCGGTCCGTGCAGTGGTGCGCAATGCCGACAAAGGCGCTGTCTGGGCGGCTGAGGGGTGCGAGGTAGCCCTGGCGGCAATGGATGACGAAGTCGCCCTGGCCGCAGCCTTCGAGGGAGCAGAAGCTGTTTTTGTGTTGCCGCCCCCGAATTTCGATCCCGAACCCGGTTTCCCGGAAGCGCGCGCCTTTGCCACTGCCACAAGGAACGCTCTGGTTGCCGCGAATGTTTCTAAAGTGGTCTACCTGTCGACGATTGGCGCCCAGGCAACCGAGGAAAATCTACTCACTCAACACACCATTTCCGAAGAAATATTTCGTACCCTACCGATCCCGGTTACCTTTTTGAGGCCGGCTTGGTTCATGGAGAACTCAAGCTGGGATGTCGCTCCAGCTCGCGACAACGGAGTGATTCCGAGCTTTCTCGAACCGCTCGATAAACCGGTGCCGATGGTGGCTACGGTCGATATAGGGCATACCGCTGCTCGGTTACTTCAGGAAACCTGGACCGGACACCGAATCGTCGAGCTGGAAGGCCCACACCGGGTGACACCGCACGAGATCGCAGCCACTTTCTCGAAAGTTCTGGACCGCCCCGTTCGAGCGGAAGTGGTCCCTCATGAAACCTGGAAAAGGTTGTTCGAATCTCAAGGCATGAAAAACCCCGGGCCACGGATCCGAATGCTTGATGGCTTCAACGAAGGTTGGATCGATTTCGAAGCCGCTTCTATCAAGGGCTGGACCGATATCGAGACCGTCTTAAGAAAACTGGTCGAACAGCAAAGCGACGCAAATGCCCTCCGAGATTCTTAATTCTGACTACTGGATTCTGTATTCCTTCTAACATCATAATGAGCACGCATAATATTATTCCAACCAATACCCACAGACTCAGCGGCAAGGTAGCCATCGTCACCGGAGCGTCGAAAGGTATCGGAGCTTCGATTGCCAAACATCTCGCCGCTGCAGGTGCTGCGGTCGTCGTCAACTACTCCTCCAGCAAAAAAGGCGCGGACAAGGTCGTAGCCGATATATTGGCTGCCGGCCGCAACGCGATTGCCGTGCAGGCGAACGTCGCCAATAAGACCGAAATCGAAGGTCTCTTTGCGGAATCAAAGAAGGCGTTTGGTCAACTCGACATTCTGGTGAACAACGCCGGAATCTATGAAACCGCGCCCCTCGGCCAAATTACGGAAGAACTCTTCCATCGTTTGTTTGATCTTAACGTGCTGGGCCTTATCCTTACCACCCAGGAATCGCTTAAGCATTTCGGATCGGAGGGTGGCAGCATTATTAACGTCAGCTCGATTGTCAGCACTTTATCGCCTGCCGACCAATCAGTTTACAATGCGACCAAATCGGCCGTGGACGGGCTGACTCGGACCTTTGCGAAGGAACTTGGCCAGCGAAAAATCCGCGTCAATTCAATCAATCCCGGCCCGATTGAAACCGAGGGCACACATTCCACCGGATTCATGGATCGCTTCGAAACGCTCATCCCGTCTATTCCGCTCGGCCGAATTGGTCAACCGCAGGACATCGCACCGGGTGTGGTCTTCCTCGCCTCATCTGATTCGGTATGGATGACTGGTGAGACGCTCTACGTCACGGGCGGGCTCTGTTAATTTCAGGCCAATCTTGCGGGCAAACTCAAACCTCGAGCACGATGCGATAACGCGCCTTGCCGGAACGAAGGTGATCGAGCGCATCATTCACCCTCGACATCGGAAATGTCTCGGTGATGGGCGCGATGGAATGCCGGGCGCTGAACTCGAGCATCCGGTCGATGGCTGTCGGGCTACCGGTGGGTGACCCAGAAACGGACTTCTGGCCCATAATCAAGCCGAAGGCGGGAACTTGCATCGGTTCTAGGATCACTCCAACAACATGAAGGCGCCCATTCGCCGCGAGCGTCTCGAGCAGACCAGGAACATCGATCGGTACGTTGATGGTAGATATGATGAGATCGAGACTGCCGGCAATTTTCTTGAGAACGCCATCGCGCCTCGTATTATGGACGTAATGGGCGCCCAACAGGCGAGCCTCCTTTTCCTTGCTATCGCTCGTCGTAAAGGCGTGGACTTCGCAACCCCATTTGTTGGCGAATTGCAGGGCCATGTGGCCCAGGCCACCGATGCCGATTACCCCGACGCGTGCGGTCGAGGGAATGTTGTGCTGAAGGAAAGGCGCGAATACCGTATTGCCGCCGCATAGCAGCGGGCCGGTTTTCGCGAGATCGAGCCCGTCAGGCAAAGGACGTGCCCAGGTCCATTGGACACGCAATCGATCGGAAAAGCCGCCGTGACGACCCACCATAGTGCCTTGATTAGTCGCGCACAGATGGTGATCTCCGGACAGACACTCGTGACACGAGAGGCAGCTATAGGCCGACCAGCCAACCCCGACACGCTGGCCAATCTTGAGGCCCTTGGCTTCTTCGCCGAGGGCGACGACAGTGCCGACGGCTTCATGTCCGGGAACGAAGGGGAATTTCGACATACCCCACTCGTTGTCGAGCATAGAGACATCAGAGTGGCAGATTCCGCAGTAAGAGACCTTGATTTCGACCTCTTCCGGACGGAGTTCGCCCGGGTCGAAGATGAAAGGTTGTAACGCAGAATGGGGCGTGGTGGCGGCGTAGGCGTGAAATGTGGACATAAGGTTAGTTAGGTTTAGTTTTGGAATTTTAGTACGATGGTTATGTTTCGAAGGACGTTGGATTTAGAAGGTAGAATTCATGCGGCGGGTAAGACCGGCTAGCGCGCTCTAGTGCTTACCTGCGGCCTGCTCTGACCGCACTTTTAGGGAAGCGAGCCACCAGTCATGCGCGTCATACATGGCTCTTGGCTGATCGAGATTGAACGCCACCGCGGAAGGACCATTCTGCGTCTCTTCGGTTACGACTTCACAACCGTTGCTTTTCTCAATGATCAGCCAGGTGTGGTAGGCGTGAATGCCGGTCCCATCTCCAAACCAGCCGAGACGTGTATTAGGAACGAATTCGTTTACGCGGCTACTGACGGGGAATCCAAGAGTCTTCCAACTAAATTGGCTCGTCGGTCCGAGCCGGCCTTCATCGGAGTTAGTTATTTGAACATCGGCCGAATTGGAATACCAAGCTGGCCAGTCTTTCGCATTTACCAGATTCGACCAAATTACTTTGGCAGGAGCATTAATGAATATCTGGTTGTGAACGAAAGCATCCGTCTGTTTCGGTGAAAAGCCCTCCGGCCAGTGGATCAAATCACTCGCTTCATTGAGTTGCTTAATTGGTTTTTCCGTGGTGTCGCCAGCCTGCGCGGTCCTGGCCATGAGGTCGAAAAGGCCGAGACAGACGACTACAACTATGCGCTGAATACGGATGGGATTCATAGTAGTGGATTTTATTCAAGGTAGATGGTTGATGATTTGAGAAAGTCGTTCTCATCCCGCTCGGTGTCCCACAGCTCCCGCGGCACGGAGTGCAATTCAGCGCTCAACGCCCGGCCAAGCGTAGCGCCTACTTTTATGGTGATACCAGTGATAGTGTACATAGTGGTTCTTCCTACCTGGGGTTAGCAATCAGCGGGTAGGTATGTGCAGCATTTATTGATAGGACCAGGTCAAATTTTTTTGTTGCTTGCATGCCTTTCATTTGCAGGCGAATCATAAACAATTCGAATGTTATAACGCGATCGAATGAAACCTTTTTGTTATCACCCGTTCGATTTGCGACAGTTAGTGTCCTTCGTGGAAATCGCCCGGGCTGGGAGTTTTCGGCAAGCGGCCAAAACGCTCCATATCGCGCAGCCTGCCTTGAGCCGGCAGATTAAACAGTTAGAAGCAGCACTCGGGATTTCCCTGTTTGATCGGGCTCCGCGCCGTCTGCACCTCACCATCGAAGGAAGAGAATTGGCCGGCCGGCTGCCGGCTCTCTTTTCCCAGATCGAGCATCTAACGGATGCGGTTAAGGGGGCGAATGCTGGAGGAACCAGCCACATGCGAATCGGTGATTGGGGCATGCTGACGACGGAGGTGATCGCCCCAACCCTGAGGCGCTTGCGTCAAGAATGGCCGAGCTTGCGGCTTTCATACGTTCAAAATACTTCGGAAGGCTTTTTTCAGGATCTAATTGAGAACAGGATCGACTGTGCTTTTCCCGCTCTGGAATCGAAGAGTAACGAGCTGATCAGTGATAAGCTTTGCAGATTGGAAATCGGCCTGGTTCTGCCGCCGGGTCACCGGTTAGCCGGCCGGTCAGAAATTCGTCTTGAACAACTCAGAAACGAACACTGGATATTGCCGCCGCGCACAGCGAATCCGGTTCTGTACGATGAACTGATTAGCTGTTGCCATAAGGCCGGATTCACGCCCGATGTAGTCGCTGAAATGACGCAACGGCCCAGGGTCGTTGCGCAGGTCGCATGCGGCATCGGCGTCGCCACTTTGGTCAAAACGATGGCGCACCTCTGCATTGGCGGTACAACCTTTCATCGCTTGATCCGGCCAACCCCGATGGTCGAATGCTATCTGGTTTATCGCAAAAGTCCTTCATCGCCGCTTCTAAAACGTTTCATTTTGATCTGCCTGGAATTGGCTAAAAATTTTCCGCAAGGAAACGATAAAATTGCCAAAGGGGCATAATCCGGCAGCCGCCGGATCGCGGGTTCAAATCCCGCCACCTCAACCAAATTCTGGGATAGGCAAATAGGGTAATATTTCGAAGTAAGGTGGATCTGGAAGGTAGGATTCATCGGGCGGATAAGACCGGCTAGCGCGCTCTAGTGCTTACCTGCGGCCCGCTCTGACCGCACTTTTAGGGCAGCGAGCCACCAGTCATGCGCGTCATACATGGCTCTTGGCTGATCGAGATTGAACGCCACCGCAGAAGGGCCATTCTGCGTTTCTTCGGTGACAACTTCACAACCGTTGCTCTTCTCAATGATCAGCCAGGTGTGGTAGGCGTGAATGCCGGTCCCATCTCCAAACCAGCCGAGACGTGTGTTAGGAACAAATTCGTCTACGCGACTATTGACGGGGAATCCGAAAGTCTTCCAAGTAAATTGGCTCGTCGGTCCGAGCCGGCCTTCATCGGAGTTAGTTATCTGAACATCGGCCGAATTGGAGTACCAAGTTGGCCAGTCTTTCGCATTTACCAGATTCGACCAAATTACTTTGGCGGGAGCATCAATGAATATCTGGTTGTGAACGAATGCATCGGTTTGTTTAGGTGAAAAGCCCTCTGGCCAGTGGATAAAATCACTCGCTTCATTGAGTTGCTTGATTGGTTTTTGCATGGTGTCGCCGGTCTGCGCGGTCGCGACCATGAGGTCGAAAAGGCCGAGACAGACGGCTACAACTAAGCCCCGAATACAGGTGGGATTCATAGTTTTACGCGGCACTGCACGGACCGGTTGATTGGCGGCAAGAAGAGTGCTCAGAATATCACCGAGCTTGCCGATCATTCGCCTAACGGCATAAAGATGTTTGGTTTTCACAACAGCTAAATCTAGGTTCGATGGATCATTTCCAAACTGCATGTTTGTCATATTAGAGATGATTCATAATCATTGTTATGAGTTTTGATAAGGTGTCCCCGGGAACCATCAGGGAGGAGAAATTTACGCAGTCGCTAGCTTCTCTTTGGTTCGACATGCAGATGACACAGCGCTATCTGAGCGATAAAACTTTTGGATCGGCACAGCCACGTTCTAACTCGGCGAATTTGAATACGCCAATCCGCGCCGGTACTTTCAGGCGCCCATCGGTCACACAAGTACCACTAGTGGTGTCTGCAAAGCAACAGTGGTTAATCTCACCCTGAACGCTATCGAAGCGATGAACACGGTTGAGGACCGCGGGCGAGATCCAGGTTGTGGTCCGCGACTCAGGAAGTGGCTTCGATCCAATGAGTGCCGAACGAATCTTCGATGCTTTCCATACAACTAAGCCCGGCGGTCTGGGCATGGGCTTGTCGATCAGTCGTCTATTGTGGAAAGTCACGGCGGCCGGCTATGGGCCGAAGCGAACGAGGGTCCTGGCGTGACTTTTCGATTTACACTTCTGAGATGTCCGTAGAATCGGCAGCCAGCGGCTATCGCTTATTAGGTCACTGCGGTGTTTCAAAAGAGCGTTCCGGAAGCCTACGAAGGAAACTGGAACGATGGACGGCTGAACAACCGAGCTAAAGCGTACCTGGATGGCGTCGACGATATCGCTTTTGTCGACGCGATACTTGCGCAGACTGAGCATGATTACCACGTCGATCGTGCCCGGATTGATGCCACCGGTTTTTCGAACGGAGCAATCTTTTGTCACTATTTGGCCGCTCATCGCTCTGACGTTTTCGCCGCCATTGCGCCGGTTAGCGGTACGATCGCGATCCCGTTTTCTGCTTGGTTCCATCCCGAGTTTCCGGTGTCATTGCTCGAGATTCACGGTACCAGTGACCCGATCGTGCCCTACCGCCGAGGCAGGATCACAGACGACGGTGGAGAGGTACTTGGCGTAGAGGCCACCGTTGAACTCTGGACGAAAATCGATCGGTGTCGCGATTGTGTCGAGATTCCCGTTCTTGATGGATCCGCTCAAGACGGCTGTTATCCGCAAGGTTTTGAGTGATCTCGAGGTAGAGATGGAACGGACGTTGTCCTTTACCGAATCATTGGCGGTGGGCACACTTGGCCGGGAAACCCGCCTAGTCTCCTATCCAGCCTTTTTCTGGGCAAAGTTTGCCTGGATTTTGACGCCTCAGAAGTGATCTGGAAATTTTTTTGGGATCATCCGAGGATCCAACGGCGCCAAGCGTCGCATGAATCTGGTAACTCTTAGTTGATGAATCACAGGACGTGGGTCATTGACTTGGTGTTGATGTTCCGGCTAGTGACGGCGAAAGCCGCAGAGCACACTGGAACTGGACCTCTCGAACGAAGATCTCAATGACATCGGAGAGGCCTTTCAAAAGGATCTCATCGACGGAAGCGCTTGGATCCGGAATCAGCTGAAGAATGTTTTAATGAATTCGATCGTCAAACAGATGCCGAAGCCACGACGGGATTGGAAACCAGACAGCGAATGGAATGCGGAATTGAAGAACGCGCGGCGTTGGGTCGATCTGGTGGCTTGGTTCGTGGCAGCGGTAGGTTTGATCGATGTGCTAGAGGGCCTGATTCCGCGTGAGCCGCGGGTGATCGAATGGATGGCGCAATTCCTGCCGATGGATGTCTCGGAGTCGAGCCGTCTCGGCATGTACTTGACCGGTTTCTTCCTCCTGGCGATCGCTCGAGGTATCTGGCGCCGTAAACGGGCGGCGTGGTGGCTGGCGGTCATTCTTCTTTCTGTCACCACCATTCTGCAGTTCGCCCGCGGCACGCTGGTACACCATATCTTTTTATCCCTTACCATACTTGGACTTCTGATCTGGCGTCGCCGCGATTATGTCGCTTCTTCTGACCGGCCTTCCATGCGTTGGGCGTTGATCGTTGGGCTGCCATTTCTTTGTGCGGTCACTCTTTACGGTGTGGTTGGCCTTCTGCGGTTGAGGGCAGAGGTGGTCGGGAAGAACAATTTCCGGGCTGCCCTGCAGACCACTCTCGAGTTGATCTTCCTGCAGTCGACGGATTCGCAAATCGCGAAAACACCGAGGGCAGCAAACTTTTTTATCCAAGTCAGTGCCGGAGGGATGTTGTCAGGGTTCATCATGGTGTTGTTCCTGCTGAGGCCCGTGCTGCAGCGGGCGTTCGAGCCGGAACACGACGATTCCTTGATTCGAAAAATTATCGATCGATATGGATGCGATCCTTTGGATGAATTCGCACTACTGGCGGATAAAAGTTATTGGGTCAGTGACGATCAGCAGTCGTTTATTGCGTACTCGCTTTGGAGAAATATTGCGGTGTGTCTAGTTGGGCCAGTCGGTCCGCCCGGCGTCTGGCCTGCTGCTACGCGCGAGTTCCTTCGTTATTGCGCAGTTCAAGATTGGGAGCCGGTTTTCTATCCGGCGCGAGGCGAGCTCAGATCGGTTTTTGACCAATGCGGCCTGAAGAGTTTTAAGATTGGTGAAGACGCCAGGTTGAGCACTGCCGATTTCAATCTCAGAGGGAATAGGTTTCAAAATCTGCGTACGGCCAGGAACAAA
>Ga0210389_10003556_pt1 | contig 12166 bp, 15 predicted proteins | sample IncBWH28OmetaG_FD_160127 | JGI IMG/M metagenome (GOLD analysis project Ga0210389, IMG submission 160127) | Forest soil microbial communities from Barre Woods Harvard Forest LTER site, Petersham, Massachusetts, United States - Inc-BW-H-28-O ... | reverse complement strand
GCACTGTCGGGACTACGGCGCGCGGAACGCGTGGTCTCGGCCTATGCCGGCTGGGTCGCGGCTCACTCGGAGGCGGTAGCGCGCCGCCCTGGCCTGCGCAACGCGACTCTCGGCTTTGTGGCGAGCCATCCGAGCCGAATACCGGCGGCGCTCGCGGCCGAGCAGATTCGCGGCGCGGGCAAGCCCGGTTTCGTGCAGGCCCTGGCGGCGAACTTGGACTACGACTTCCGCGATCGCCTCGCGGAGATTGCGTGCCCGACGCTGATCGTGTGGGGCGATAAGGACCGCGTGATCACGGCGCGCGACGCCGATCGCTTCGCGGAGCTGATCCCGGGCTCGCGCAAGGTCGTCTTCGAGGACACCGGCCACGTGCCGATGCTCGAGCGGCCCGGCGCGTTCAACGTGCTGCTCGACGAGTTTCTGAACGAATAGTCGTTCAGCGGGCGATCGCACCTTGCGCGGCGCTGCCGACCAGCTTCGCGTACTTCTGGATCGCGACCTCGACGTGTTCGCCGCTGCGATCGGGTGCGGCGTATGCGTCTAGGCGCTCGGCGATCTCGGCGTCGGAGAGCGCGACATCGAGCCGTCGCTGATCGACGTCGACCGTGAGCTCGTCGCCGTCGCGCAGCGCGCCGATTGGACCACCGCGGACGGCCTCGGGAGCGACGTGAGCGACCATGAAGCCGTGTGTCGCACCCGAGAAGCGCCCGTCGGTGATCAGCGCCACTGTCTCCCCCAGCCCCTCGCCGACGATCGCGGCGGTGACGGCGAGCATCTCGCGCATCCCGGGTCCACCGGCGGGGCCCTCGCCGCGGATCACGACGACATCGCCCTCGCGGATCTCCTTGGCGAGCACCGCGGCCATCGCGGCCTCCTCGCCGTCGAACACGCGCGCGGGACCGACGTGGCGGCGGCGCTCGTGGCCGGCAAGCTTGACGACACAGCCGTCGGGCGCGATGTTGCCGCGCAGGATTGCGAAGCCGCCGGTCGGCTTCAGCGGATCGGAGAGTGGGCGCACGACTTGCTGTCCGACGGTCTCGCTGGCGGCGTCGGCCTCGGCGCCGATCGTGCGGCCGGTGACGGTAATCGCCTCGCCCCGCAGGACACCGACTTCCTGCAGGCGTTTAAGCACGAGCGGCACGCCACCGGCGGCATAGAGGTCGGTTGCGACGTACCGCCCGCCGGGCTGCAGGTCGCAAAGCAGCGGCGTGCGCTCGGAAATCGCGTCGAACTCGTCGATCTCCAGCGGCACTCCCATTTCGGCGGCGACGGCGAGCAGGTGCAGCACGCCGTTGGTCGAGCCACCGCTCATCGCGACGGCGGCGATCGCGTTTTCGAGCGCGGCCTTGGTGATGACTTCGCTCGGTCGCAACCCGCGGCGCAGGACATCCATCGCGAGTTCGCCGACGCCGACGGCGACCTCGAGCTTGCGGCCGTCCTCGGCGGGCACCATCGCGGAGCCCGCGGGCGAGATGCCGAGCACCTCAAAGGCCATCGCCATCGTGTTCGCCGTGAACTGCCCGGCGCACGCGCCCGCGCCCGGCGAGGCGGCCTCCTCGAGTTCGTGCAGTTCGTCCTCGGTGATCTTGCCCGCGGCGTACGCGCCGACGGCCTCGAAGACCTGCTGGATAGTGACGTCCTCCCCGTGGAAGTGGCCCGGGCGGATCGAGCCGCCGTAGAGCATCACGCCGGGGATGTCCAGGCGCGCCAACGCCATCACGGTGCCGGGGATCGTCTTGTCGCAGCCGGAGATCGTCACGAGCGCGTCGAAGGCGTGGGCGCTGGCGACCAGCTCGATCGAGTCCGCGATCAGCTCGCGTGAGACCAGCGAGGCACGCATCCCGGCGGTCCCCATCGTGATGCCGTCGGAGATCGCGATCGTGTTGAGCTCCATCGGCGTCCCGCCGGCCGCGCGGATGCCCTCCTTGACCTTCGCGGCGAGCACGCGGTTGTTGAAGTTGCACGGCATCGTCTCGATCCACGAGTGCGCGACACCGACGATCGGCTTCGCGAGGTCCTCGGCGGAGTAGCCGATCCCGTGCAGGTATGCGCGCGCGGCGGCCCGCTCGGGACCCTCGGTCAGCGCGCGGCTGCGGTGCTTGACGTCAAAGGCGCTCACTGCGCGGGAACACTACCCGCGCCGCGTCCCGGACGCGCGACCCACACACCACTCTCTTGGGCACGACGCCCAGAGGCTGCCGTCAGCGCGAGCCGCTCCCGCTCGGCGACGAGCCGCTCGCGCTCCCAGCGCGCGAGGCGCATGAGATCGTCACGCACCTGCTCGGGATCGAGCTGGCGGCCGGGCAGATGCATGTTGGCGTCGGCAATCAGCCGCCGCTCGTCCGCGGTCAGCGCCATCCACTTCGCGAGCACGTCGTCGGCGTCCGGCAAGCGCGTGCTGCCATAAGGACGCGAATGGTCGGGAAACGCGACGCAGTACTCGTTGAGCAGCGCGCCGCTCGCCGTGAGGTAGGCGACGATCGGGCGGTGTGGATAGATCAAATAGGCGTAGGACGACGCCGGCGTTCCTGACGGCGCGCGGCCCGCGACGCGCAGGAAGCCGAGATCGCGGTACATCGACCACTCCTCCTCGTTGACGCACGAGCGCAGCAGCGCCCGCGCGCGCTGCTCGGCGCGTCGCTCGCGACCGGGGTCGTAGCTCATCCGCTGCGCGAGCCCGCCACGCTCGCGAGCGCGCGCGCGGCGGCTCTTGAGCTTCTCACCCGTGCTCGTGAGCAGCGCACGCAGGCGCGGCAGGCTGAGCTCCCAGAGCAGCACCGCGGCGAAGATCGCGGTTGCGCCCAGCGCAAGCACCATCGCGGCCTACCGCGGCGCGCCGCCGGCGGCGCGCGGAAAGAAGATCACGCGCTCCGCGTCGCGCGGCACCTCGCCGAACTCCTTGACGAGCTCCGCTTCGCGGCGCCCGTCGCGCCGCTCGGTCGGGACCGCGGCCCACATACCGGCGTCGAGCTCGCGACGAAACGCCTCAATCAGCTCGGCCTCCTGCGCGGGTACCTCGACGTCACCCTCGGCGAGCACCACCTCACCATGACCGGGCTTGAGTCGCAGCAGCTTCATCGCTCCTCGATTATGCCACCCCGCAGGCGCGCCAAGCCAAGAATGTCGACTGGCCCTGCACCGGCCCCAATGTCGCGCAGCCCCTGCGCGACAGCCTCCCCCGCGAGCCGCCGCGCAACGCGCGCGGCTTGCAGCGGCGTGTCTCCAAGCGCTAGCCGCGCGGCGAGCACGCTGGCGTGCGTGCAGCCCGAGCCGTGCGCTGCGCCGTCCGGGTGACGCTCACCGGGGATCTCGATCGGCGCGCCGTCGCCGCCAGCACTCATGAAGAGGTCGATGGTCAGTGCGCCGCCGCCCACACTCGCGCGACCGAGGCGATGCCCACCGGTGAGCACGACCGCGCGCGGTCCAAGTGCGAGCACCGCGCACGCGAGCTCTTCGAGCTCGCCGTCGGTTAACTCCTCGACATCTCCCCCCCCAGCGCTCCGTCCGCCATGCTCACCGGCGTCGGCGCCCGGCTCGCCACCGCCGCTTCCGCCGGCAAGCGCGCGTGCCTCAGGGATATTGGGCGTGACGACGCTCGCCAGCGGCAGGATCTCCTCTATGAGCGCACGCTGCGCGTCGCGCTCCAACAGCCGCGCACCGGACTCGGCGACCATCACGGGGTCGACGACGATCGGCGTCCGCCGGGGTATCTCGCGCAACGCGCGCGCTACAGCGAGGGTGACCTCTGCGGTCCCCAGCATGCCGATCTTGACGGCGTCCACGCCGATATCATTGATCACGGCGCGCACCTGCGCGAGCACGATCTCGGGCGGCACGGGATGGATCGCGCTCACCCCCGTGGTGCTCTGCGCGGTGATCGCCGTGATCGCACTCATGCCGTGCACGCCGCAGCGCGCGAACGCCTTGAGGTCCGCCTGGATGCCGGCCCCACCGCCAGAGTCCGAGCCGGCGATCGTGAGCGCTCGGGGAGTCCGCTTCTGTCCTTGCACTCTCCGAAACAGTAGTCGCTCGGCCTTCTCCGCGAGGCCTACCACCCCCGCGATCCACCCACCCGGTAAAAGCGTTCCAAGCAAACTCCACGCCCGACTACCCTGTTCATCTGTTTCTTATTTACACCGGCACAGACGGCGCGCATCGCCGCTAAAACACTAGCCGCGGACAGGTCCCCCCGGCGAGGAATCGCCACCCACGCTCACCCTCGATCAAATTGTCTTGACTTTTCACAAAAAGCTGCCATGGTCGCGATATACCGTCTTACCGGGACGACAGCAGAACTAGACGGCGCGATCCTCCTACCTATACACAGCTTGCTGTCTCCTTACGGCACTTCGTCACCAACGAAGGCGCCCGATCGATAACGCACAAATAAGTGAAGGTTCGATATGAAGTTTCTTGCGAAGCGAATCCTTGCGAAAGCAAGCCCCACCGACCACAGGGCAGCTCGCGTACGCGGCTTGACTGCGGCGATTTTCGTCGCAGTCTGCGGGCTGAGCCTGTCGATCCCGGCGGCCGCGCCAGCGTTCCCGGGACCGTTTTATCGCTCTGTCGGCGCGAAGATCGCCGCAACCGGTGTCAACGCGACCTTTACGTTCGTCAACGAACTCACACTGACATCGACGATTGGTGCAGCAACCGTCAAAATCAAATGCACGGCAGCCAGCTACAAAAAACCCGTGCTCTTCGATCTTACGCTTCGCGGCAAAGGCGAGATCGAAGAAATCAAGTTCGAAGACTGCAGCGCTGAAGTCCCCGCTGGCATGGCGTGTGAAATCGCCGGCGAAGCAATAGAATTCAAAAATCTCAACAGCAACCTCGGCTACGAAACCACACCGACGGCCGCAGAAGTCAACAACAGGATGATCACCGTGCCGATCGTCAATGACTATACGACCAGGATCATCAGCGAAGAACTGACGACGGTGAAATTCCAGAATTGTGCAAATGCCGGTTTCAATGGGAACTACAAACTGAAAGGCGGCTTCATCGCCAAAACAACCAACAATCGTGTCGAAGAAGCGGCTGTCGGGCAAGAACTCTCGCCTGCGACGCGGGTCACCGTCGCTTCGACAAACTGCAACGGCACTCTCGGCTTCAGGGTCCTAGGCGCCGGAATGACCTTCCAAGGCTCACCCGTCACGGCTCTCAGCGGCGCCTTCAACATGGCCCTGGCCGGCAACCTGGGGCTGTTCGACGAATAGCCGATCTGTTGAGCGGTCAAGAAGAAAGGAGATGGGGACATGACCCCGAAGACCAGGTCGCTGCTTGTGGCGTTTATGACAGTCACTGCTTTTTACGTCATCGCATCGTCAGCTCAGGCGGCGTCATTGTTTATAGGTGGCGCAAAACTACCCGCGAACTCGAAAGCCGCACTCAGCACTAAAATTGGACTGGAAGAATCCGTTATCCTGGAATCCTCCAGTCTCTCACTCGCAATATCATGTTCGGGCCTCGGCGCCACAAAACCAGAACTCATCGGCGAAGCCAAAGCTCAAGCAGAACACCTCAGTTTCGAAGCGTGCAGCGAGGTCGAACCCACGACGTGCAAACTTGGCTCATCCACCATCACCACTGAACCCCTAACCGGCTTATTCACCACGGGGACCTCACCCGCTGACAAACTGCTTCTCCAACCCAAAACGGGCAAACTCATTGAGACGCTCGAACTCCTGGGCTCATGCGCAATCGCAGGCGAAAAGCCTGTCGACGGCCAAATTACGTTCAATGTTCCAACAGGGCAAACCGAAGAAGCCTCACAGGCAATCGAAGCGAGTAGCTCGACCGAAAGCAGCCTGGAAATCGCCGGTCATAAGGCTTGCTTCGCATCCGGGAGGGGACTGCTCAAACTGGCATCCGGGTCGAAATGGAGCTACCACTAACACACCCCACAGCAGTCGCCCTTGGCTCTAGTGCCACTCACCTCGGCGGGCGGTTATACCGCCTGCCGAGGCGCAATGCCCTCGTGCTTGCGCTCCTCGATGCAGCAATCGGGCGCTGCCGGGCGGACCTCCATCCCACGCGGGGCAGGCTCACAGAAGCCACCGACCCGTAGATCTCCGTACTAATGACCAATTTGTAACGCTCCTGTAGCACAACGTTACATATGACACACACGTGGCACATATGACCCTCTAGCGTTGCCTCTCATGTACTTCACCCAGGACAGCGCCTCCAAGCCAAGCGCAGCGGGGGCTTCACGCAGAGATCCTCGCCACGTGCTGGGGCGCCGCGGAGAGCGCCTAGCCGCCGACCATCTCGAACGCCTTGGCTTCGCCATCCTCGCGCGCAACTTCCGCACTCGCCACGGTGAGATCGATCTGATCGCCTTCGACGGCGAGGTGCTCGTCTTTGCAGAGGTCAAGACCCGGCGAGTCCGCGCACGCCGGCAGCTCGAGCCCGACGAGCAGCCCCTGGCATGGCTGCGTGTCCGCCAGCAACTGCGGCTGCGTCGCCTGGCCGCCGCCTGGCTGTACGAGACCAGGCGGGACCGGCCCGTCGCGCACACGATCCGCTTCGACGCCGTCGGAGTGGTCGTGGATGCGGCCGACAGGCTGCTCTGCCTCGACCATCTCGAGAGCGCGTGGTGAGCAAGACTCTGACGGAGCTGCGCGCAGTTCGCTGTTGTCTCTACAGCGCGAGCTGCTGATACGCCGCAGACTGGAACGACATCCGGTGCAGTGGCGAGACGCCCTGGCGGCGGATCGCCTCACGATGCGCAGGTGTCGAGTAGCCGACGTGCTCGGCGAAGCTCCAACCGGGGTGCAGGACGTCCGCGTGGTGCATGTAGCGGTCACGTGTGACCTTCGCGACGATCGACGCAGCGGCGATCGCGGCGCTGGTCGCATCACCGTCGACGATTGCGCGCTGCGGGCGGCCGATGTCGGGCACGGCAAACCCGTCGACCAAGCAGGCGACCTCATCCTCGATCCCGGCGGTAACGCCGAGCAGGGCGTCGCGTAGCGCTGCGAGGTTCGTCTTGTGCAGGCCGGTCGAGTCGATTCCGCGCACGCAGCGTGATACGACGGTGACGCGCGCGGCGCTGCGCAGTACGAGCGGGTAGAGCTCCTCGCGGGCCTCGGCGCTGTGCTGCTTGGAGTCGTTGAGCGCGGCGAGCGCGCGCGTGTCGCGGACCCCGAGCTGCTCGTAGTCGAAGAGCACGCCCGCCGCGACCAAGGGCCCCGCCAAACAGCCGCGACCGGCCTCGTCGGCGCCTGCGACGAGACGCATATCGAGCGCGCGATCGAACGCAAAGAGCCGGCGACCGCTGGGCCCGCGGCGCGCGCGGCGACGAGATCTGGTGTTTCCCGCCCGCGAGCCTTTGGGAGTCTGCGGGCTAGAGGGTTCCGATGCGATCGGGGGGCCAGTAGGTCGCGAAGGCATCTCCAATGATCCAGCTGGTGGGGACCGGTCCCCAGAATCTGCTGTCGTCGGATTCGCCACGGTTGTCTCCCATCATGAACCAGTGACCGGCCGGAATCGTGATCGGGGTCGTAAAGTCGCACTCCTGCACGCCCCCGCAGGGTTTGATGTAGGAGTCGGCCTCGCGCACGAATTGGCTTGTGCCGGCTGCCTTGCGGTAGACGTGGCCTTCCTTGATGTACAGCGAATCGCCGGGGCCGGCGACGATGCGCTTGATGAAGTTCACGGAGGCCTCTTGCGGATTGGTCTGGTCGCACGCGGCGCCACCAAACGTGATCGTCGTGCGGGCGACCGAGCCACACTGCTCGTTCTCGGCGCCTTCGGGCGGGTGGAAAACGGCGATCTCGCCGATGTGCGGTTTGCCGAAGTCCATCCCGATACGGTCGACGAGTACGCGCTGGCCCTTGATCAGCGTCGGTTCCATCGAACCGCTGGGGATCCGGTAGGGCTTGATGATGAACGCCTGGATCCCGACCGCAAGCAAGACCGCGATCACGATGATCACGACGAGCTCGATCGCCGAGTTCGTCGTCGATTTCGCGCGCTTCTTCGACGAGCCGCTGCCCTTCCCAGATACCGCCCCTCCGCCTTGGCTCCCCGTGGGAGCGGCACCGCCGGATTGGTCGGCGCCCTTGGTGGAGCCCTTGGCCGATCTCACTCCCATGGCCGCCCTCGCACTCCGGCCGCCATGCGGAGAGGCGTCACGCCTCTGTGTTGCCGGCGTCAGCGCCGCCGGCATCGGAGGGGGATTCGGCTCGATCGGGCTCGGCAGCCGCGGCGTCGCTGCGCTCGGGCTGCTCGGCCTCGTTCGAGGTGTCCCCCCCGGCGGATGTCTCCGCCGACTCACTCGTGGTGGCGTCGTCTGCCACGACCGCGGTCTCCTCAGCCACGGTCTCCTCGGCGGCGACACCGGGCTCGGCGAGCGCCTGCTCGGGACTCGCGTTCGGCGCGACGGACGCCTCGCTTGTCTCCGTCTCGTGCAGAAGCCCCGGCTGCACCGTCTCCTCCGGTCCGGTGTAGCGGCGCTCGCGCACACGTGCGCGCTTGCCGACGCGGTCGCGCAGGTAGTAGAGCTTTGCGCGACGCACGTCCCCGCGCGAGGCGAGCTCGATGCGCTCGATCTTGGGCGAGTGGACGGGGAACATGCGCTCGACACCGACACCGAACGACTGCTTGCGCACGGTGAACGTCTCGCGCACCCCGTGACCCTGGCGCTTGATTACGACGCCCTCGAAGATCTGGATGCGTCGGCGCGTGCCCTCGATCACCTGGAAATGGACCTTGACGCGATCGCCCGGCGCAAAAGTCGGGACGCGGCGCAGTTGTGCGCGTTCGAGATTGTCGATGACGCTGCTCATGATCCAGAAGGAAGAGGTTTGCTCGCGCTGGACCCCTCCTGCGGCATCCGGGTCTCGCGAGGTCAGCAATGGTAGCGGACTGCGCGCTCGCTAGCTGCGGGTCCCCTCCAAGCCGCCCCCGAGCTCGCGGCTGCGCTCGCGTCGCCAGCGGCGAATACGCTCGTGATGACCGGAGAGCAGGACCTCCGGAACGCTCCAGCCGCGGTACTCGGCAGGCCGTGTGTAGTGCGGGTACTCAGGATCGCCTTCCAACGCCTCGCTGAAGGACTCCTCGACGGCCGACTCCGTGTGTCCCAGCGCACCGGGCAGCTTGCGCAGGATGGCATCGCAGACGACCATCGCAGCGAGCTCCCCGCCGGCGAGCACATAGCGTCCGATCGAGAGCGTCTCGCTCGCGAAATGCTCGACGATCCGCTCGTCGAAGCCCTCGTAGCGCCCGCACAGCAGCGTCAGCGCGGGCTCGGCGGCAAGCTCGGCGACATAGCGATCGTCCAGCTGACGACCTCCGGGCGCCAGCGCGATCACGCGTCGCGCACGAGGCAGCTCGACGGGGTCCACGCCGTAGCGTGCGCGCAGCGCACTGTCGATGACGTCTACGCGCAGCACCATCCCGGCACCACCTCCGAACGGGGTGTCGTCGACCTGCCCCGCGCTCAATGGGGTACTGGCGCGAATGTCGACGCACTCCAGTCGGCTCCCGGCATCCAGCGCGTTGCGCACGTGGCGCTGGGTGGCAAACCACTCAAACCAAGCGGGAAACAGCGTGAAGATGTCGATCTCCACCGCGCTCGCCTCACGCCTCGCCGAGAAAGTCGAGGTCGATCTCGACCCTTTTCGCGGCGACGTCGACGCTGCGCAGCGCGTCTTTGACCATCGGTACGAGCAGCTCGCCGCCCTCGCGGCGCGTCACCTCGAGCACCTCGCAGGAGGGCAGCTCAAGCAGCGCGCTGACGGTCCCGACCTCGCGGGCACCGTCGAAGACCACGCAGCCCTCGAGTTCGCGCCCCCACCATTCGTCGTCCTCTAGAGCCGGTGCCTCGGACAGCGCGACATGCAGCACCAAACCTCGCAGCGCCTCGGCGGCAGCGCGATCGTGGATACCGGCGAGACGCACAATCGGACGCTCCGGCACGCCCGCGCGGCGCACGATCTCGTACACGGCGCCTCCGAGCGTGACGTTCGCGCCGACGGTCAGCAGCCGCGAGCGCGCGCCGGTCACGTAGAAGCTGCCGTCCAATCCGTGCGGACGACCGACGCGGCCCGCCTCCAGCGAGGGCGCCTCAGTCAACGATGTCAAGGAGCACGCGGCGCTGGGCGCTCACGGCCGAGGCGCGCACGACGGTGCGCAGTGCCTGCGCGGTGCGCCCACCGCGCCCGATGACCTTGCCGTAGTCCTCAGCGGCGACCGCGAGCTCGAGGACGACCGTGCCGTCGTCCTCCTCGAACTGCTCGACGGAGACCTCGTCGGGCTCGTCAACGAGCCCCTCGCCGAGGTGGGTGAGGAGCTCTTGCACCTTCTGTGCCGCCATCGCTCGTAGTCTGGCACCCTCGGCGGCGGTCTGCGGCGCGGGTCTGCGTCGACCGCCGGAGCGCGAATCCCGCAGCTGCGCTAGGCGTGAATTCCCTGGATCCGCAGCAGCTTGCGGACCGTCTCCGAGGGCTGTGCGCCTCGTGCGAGCCAGCTGCGAGCGCGATCCTCGTCGATCACGATCGTCGACGGGTTGGTCTGCGCGTTGTACTGGCCGATCGTCTCGATCACGCGTCCGTCGCGCGGTGCGCGCTGATCGGCAACAACGACGCGCCAGATCGGGTCCTTCTTACCGCCGACGCGGGTGAGCCTCAGCCTTACCGACACGAATCAACTTCCTCTCTACGTTGCTCTTCTCTCAAAACGGACCGGGAGAGCTTAGACGGTTCGGCACGCCTAGCACGGTTCGGCAGACCTAGCGGGTTGCGTAACTCATTCGGGTCAGCGCGCCTGGCGCATGAGCGCGCCGACGTCGGGCATCTTGCCGCGCCCGATCTGGCGCATCAGCTTGCGCATCTGCGCGAATTGCTTGATCAGCTGGCTGACCTGCTGGACGTTGGTGCCAGAGCCGCGCGCGATGCGCAGGCGACGCGAGCCCTTGATCAACTCGGGCCGGCGGCGCTCTTCGGGGGTCATCGAGAGGATGATCGCCTGCAGGCGATCGAACTCGCGCTCGTCGATTTTCATGTTGCGCAGCTGCGCCCCGCCAAGGCCGGGGATCATGCCGAGCAGGTTGCTCAGCGGCCCCATTTTGCGCACGGCCTGGAGCTGCTCGAGGAAGTCGTCGAGACCGAACTCGTTGCGACGCAGCTTGCGCTGCAACTCGAGCGCGTCACTTTCGTCGAACTCGCGCTCGGCGTGCTCGATCAGGCTCATCACGTCGCCCATGCCCAGGATCCGCTGGGCCATGCGATCGGGGTGGAAGCGCTCGAACTGCTCGAGGTGCTCGCCCGTAGAGGCGTAGAGAATCGGACGTCCCGTGACGGCCTTGACCGACAGCGCGGCGCCGCCGCGGGCGTCACCGTCGAGCTTGCTCATCAGGACGCCGTCGAATTGGACCGCGGCGCCGAACTGCTCGGCGACGTTGACCGCGTCCTGGCCGGTCATCGCGTCGATCACGAGCAGCGTGTTCTCGGGCTTGACGGCCTCGTGGATGCGCACGAGCTCGGCCATTAGCTCGGCGTCGACGTGCAGACGACCGCTGGTATCGACGATCAGCACATCCTTGCCATCCTCGCGAGCGCGCTCTAGAGCCCACGCGGCGATCTCGACCGGATCGGGCTCGGTGCCGCGCTCGTAAACCACTGCGCCCGCTCGCGTGCCCATCTTCACGAGCTGCTCGACCGCGGCGGGGCGATAGGTGTCGCACGCGGCAAGCGCGACAGTGGAGCCGTGCTCCTCGCGCAGCAGGCGCGCGAGCTTAGCCGCAGCGGTCGTCTTGCCGGAGCCCTGCAGGCCCGCCATCAGGATGACCGTCGGGGGACTCGCCGCGAAGCGCAGGACGGCTGGGCCATCATCCTCGCCACCGCCCATCAGCCTCGTGAGCTCCTCGGAGACGATCTTCACGACCTGCTGTCCGGGATTCAGCCGGCCGAGGATTTCTGCGCCCAGGCAGCGTTCCTTGACGTCTGTCGTGAATTGCTTGACGACCTTGAAGTTGACGTCGGCCTCGAGCAGCGCGAGGCGAATCTCGCGCATCGCATGGTCGATGTCCTGCTCGGTCAGCGTCCCGCGCTGACGGACCTCGGAGAGCGTCGCCTGAAGCTTCTCGGCAAGCGAGTCGAACATCGCTCGCGCCGCTCAGTCCTGAGCGCCTGATGCAGCGCCGCCGGAGGGTCCCTCG
>Ga0210389_10003553_pt1 | contig 12169 bp, 9 predicted proteins | sample IncBWH28OmetaG_FD_160127 | JGI IMG/M metagenome (GOLD analysis project Ga0210389, IMG submission 160127) | Forest soil microbial communities from Barre Woods Harvard Forest LTER site, Petersham, Massachusetts, United States - Inc-BW-H-28-O ... | reverse complement strand
GGGAACTTGCCGGATGGATGGAACCGCTGGGCGCTGACGTGCAAGTCGATGCTGCCGGAAACTTCCGTGGAGTTTTCCCGGCCGCTCAGCCGAATGCTCCGCGCCTCCTGATCGGTTCACACCTCGATACGATCCCTAACGCCGGTGCTTATGATGGCGTTCTGGGGGTTGTTCTTGCCATCGCGTTGCTGGAGGAGTTGCGGGGACGGAGGCTGCCTTTCGGCATTGAGGTAGTTGCCTTCTCTGAGGAGGAAGGAGTACGCTTCGGCACTCCATTCATCGGCAGCCGTGCCTTAGTGGGCAGGCTGGATCAGGAACTCCTGGATACTCGGGATGCGCAAGGCATTTCCGTGCAAGAGGCGATCGAGAGCTTTGGGCTGAATCCTGAAAAACTCCCTCAGGCTGAACTCGAGAGCAATACGCTCGGCTACCTTGAATTTCATATCGAACAGGGACCAGTTTTGGAGAAACTAAATCTGCCAATCGCCTTGGTAGAGGCCATTGCCGGCCAGACCCGATTGGAGTTCACGTTTCTCGGCCGCGCCAACCATGCGGGCACAACGCCCATGCATCTTCGCTGCGACGCGCTTGCTGGCGCGGCCGAATGGATCGGCACAGTGGAGCGCGTGGCCCAGGGAGTGCCTGGTTTGGTCGCAACCGTCGGAAAGATCGAATCCAAGCCGGGAGCGACGAACGTAATCGCGGGAAAGGCGTGGCTGACCCTCGACGTGCGTCACAGCTCCGACGAGATTCGAAATAGGGTCGTGGTTGATCTCATTCGCCGGGCTGAAGGAATTGCCGCGCGCCGCGGATTATCGGTTCAGGAGCGCACACTGTTAAGCCAGCGCGCAGTTGCGATGGATTCGTTCCTCAATGGAGAGATAGAACAGGCAATCCTCAAAACAGGATGCAAGCCGCATCGGATGGTAAGCGGCGCCGGTCATGATGCCATGATCATGGTGGAAAGAGTCCCTGCTGCGATGATTTTTCTGCGCACTCCCGGCGGCATCAGTCACGATCCGGCGGAATCGGTTGGGTGTAAGGACGTAGAGAAGGCAATCGAGTGCGGATTGCATCTTCTCGATCAGTTGGCTGCTTCGCCCAAATTTCAACAAAGGATGAACCGTGCATAATCTTGGCCGCACACGAAGTTCCCAACAAGCGAATCATTTACTGCTGACCGCCGACACTTTTGTGCGTACGACTCTGCCGGGTATGAAAGCGTGCTCAGCAATTGTGCATGTCAGTCCCGCAGTGGGTGCCAGATTCACGGAATACACCGCAGAGTTTGAGGCTGGAGGAGAGCTGGGCAGTACGCCGACCCAGCGCGTTATTTTCGTGATCGAAGGCGGCGTGAAGGTGGAGGTTGACGGCAAATCAGACGAACTGGACGCGTGCGGTTACGCCTTTCTGCCCCAGGGATTCTACCACCGCGTGGTGGCGGCCAAAGCGAGCCGTGTCGCCGTCATCGAGAAACCGTATCAGGCTCTCGATTCGGTTGCGTCGCCACGGTTAATAATTTCGAGCGAAGATGCGGTGTCCTCGCATCCGCTCGGAGACGATCCCACCTTGCAGGTCAAATGCCTCCTGCCCGAGGAGATGAGTTTCGACTGCGCAGTGAACACGATGGTCTACCAGCCGGGGGCCTCGCTGAGCATGGTCGAAATGCACGTGATGGAACACGGGCTCATGATGCTCGAAGGTGGCGGAATTTACCGGCTGGGCGATTCCTGGTATCCAGTGACAGCTGGAGACTTCATCTGGATGGGGCCATGGTGCCCGCAGTGGTTCGGAGCCATCGGCAAGGTGCCAGCAAAATATCTCATATACAAAGACTGGAACCGGCATCCCTTGGCGGGATTGCTGTGATGAGTCTCACGATCAACCGAGACCGCTTGCTCTTCGAAATCGACGAGCTCGCTTCATTCTCTGATGCTGAAGCTCCTGCCGTGACGCGAATCGTCTTCACGCCAACGGATCTCAAAGCTCGCGCGTGGATGAAAGCGCATTGTGAGGAAGCCGGACTCACGGTGCGCCAGGATGCCGTGGGCAATATCTTTGCACGCTGGAATGGTTCTGACGCGGCCGCGCCGGTTGTCGGCACTGGCTCTCATATTGACGCTATTCCGAACGCAGGGAAATTCGACGGTGTTGTAGGCGTGCTGGGAGGGTTGGAAGCGATAAGAGGTTTGCAGCAGAGTGGATTTCGTCCGAGGCATCCGATTGAGTTGCTCATTTTCACTTCCGAAGAACCGACGCGTTTTGGCATCGGATGCCTTGGCAGCCGGCTCCTGTCGGGCTCCCTTTCCCCGGAGGCGGCGAGAAAACTAACGGGCAACGATGGCACGACACTCGATGAGGTCTGCCGTGCGACTGGTCTCGGAAGTGATCTCGAACGGGTGAAGTTGCCAAGCGGGTACTACGAGGCATTCATTGAATTGCACATTGAACAGGGACCGCTGCTGGAGCGACGGCAAATTCCTCTCGGCATTGTGACAAAGATCGCCGCACCGGCGAGTCTGCGCATTGTAATCGAGGGCCCGGGTGGACACGCCGGAGGAGTCTTGATGACCGACCGCCACGATGCTCTCTGTGCGGCGGCTGAACTGATTCTGGAGATTGAGAGCGCAGGACGCACCAGCGGAGCCATTGACACAGTTGCGACAGTAGGCATGTGCGAGGTATTCCCCGGCGCGGTTAATAGCATTCCCAGCCAGGTCCGCCTAAGCGCGGACGTCCGCGACACGGATCTTCAACGGCGCGACACCGTATTGCGCACGATTGAAGCCACCTGCCGTTCGATTTCCGTCAAACGGCAGGTGTCGATCCAGAGCCAGTTGCTGAACGCCGACGCGCCGGCCGACTGTGCCCCCGCAATAATCGAAGCGCTTTCTCAATCTTGCCGCAAGCACGACCTGAACTCTCTGGCCATGGTCAGCCGTGCCTATCATGACTCACTTTTCATCGCGCGCGTCGCTCCGGTTGCAATGTTATTCATTCCTTGCCGCAACGGATACAGCCATCGTCCAGACGAGTACGCGGCTCCGGAAGATATCATTCGAGGAACGCTTGTACTCGCCGAGACCCTCGCAGCCCTGTCTAGGTGACGTTTTCAGAACCAGCTTGGACTTGGATCCTGGCGTAACAAATTGGTGGCGCGGAATAGATGAAATCGCAAGGCTCTCAGAACGGCAAAAAAGTACCAACGACACCTGCTTTGACATCCCTGTCGATGACGCTTCTCAGAACGAGTTCTACAACCGGTTCCCAGTTCTGGGCACGCCGCCGTCGCCATCCAATGGCTGCCAATAGCTCTTACAATCGCCCCCCTGGTGTGGCTCTGCCGTAAACAAGACCATCGACAGCCCGCGGCAGATCCAGATGACACGCGGGTCGGGTTCCAGTTCACACTTTCAGGGAGGCAACCCCCGTTACCAACCCCCGTTACTCTTCCCCGATGTCTTCGTTCCAAATCTCTGGGTTCGCGCGAATATAGTCGCCCAACAGGGAAGCGCACTCCTCGGAATCGAGGTTGACGACCGTTACTCCGAGCGAGCGGAGCCATTCCACGCCGCCCTGGAAATTGCGGCTCTCCCCGACGATCAGAGTCCCGAAGCCAAACTGTCGTACGAGCCCGCTGCAATACCAGCAAGGCGCCAGTGTTGTGGCCATGGTGAGCTGGCGATAGCTGCGCTGGCGTCCTGCGTTGCGGAAGGCGTCGGTCTCGCCGTGCAAAGAAGGATCGCCGTTCTGCACGCGCCGGTTGTGGCCGGCGCCGACCAGTTTGCCGCTCTGGTCAAAAATCGCGGCACCGATAGGAATGCCGCCCTCAGCCAGCCCTTTACGGGCTTCAGCTATCGCCACTGCCAGCATCGCGGAGTAATCGGGGCTGGACACTGTTCTTGAGTATATGGGGGTAAGCCTTGAAACTCGAACAGAAAACGAATTTTCGCCGAGGGCATAGTGATTTCCGCGCGACAGAAAGATGACCTGCCCGGCCTTGGGGCGAACTTCGACACCCTGTCTACCCATCAGACAGGAGCAGCTGTGTGGCGTGCCGACACAGACGTGCCAATTCCGGTTACCTTCCCGGACTTTTTCGGAGAATCCCAGGCCCAAGGCGACCACAGCCTTGACGCGATGGGAGAGTGAGCCTAGGCTCGGTGCAGAAATGTACGCTACATGGGTTGAATGCGCATCTCAAAATCCCTGAGGAAAATGACCGACCCGAGATTACTGCGACTCTGAGGCTGCACTCTCGGATTCGCAAGGCATGAATGAACCGATACATGAATTCCCGTTTTGGCCAATTGCTCTTTCCGTTCTTGACCCCGGAATGCTTGTGTCAGCGATCGCCAGACACGACTCGCTCGGAGTGTTTGCCGCCGGAGTAGTCATTACCTTGATTGGATGGTCTCAACTAGTTCACCGGCTCCGGCGGCAACGATAATAGCTTGGCGCGCGGAATCGCCAAAATGCGGCCAACCGGCTCCCAATAGAAGTCTTCCGGGAGGTGCGCCCTCTCCGTGGTAGGCGCGGACACGCATGTGTCTATCCGCCGATCGTGGAGGGGGAACCAGCGATTCTGGGTGGATTGTCGCCAAACGAGAAACTATGGGGTTGTGGTCGCAAAATCACCCTAACGCCCCGGTCTAGGAATGCCGCGCGACCCACAAAGCGGGAGTAAGGTCTGGGAGGCACCGGATCGGGAAATCGGCAAGTCCGGGGAGAATCGCGGAAAAGTAGTCCAGCCGATTGCGCTGGCCGTTGCAGAATAAGAACAGGTGCCCGCTCAGCGGCTCGCACGACAATCGGTCCCGGACCAGACCGTACAGGCCCTCGAAACCCTTCCGCTCCAGCGGCCAGATAGATGCGTGTGGCTGGACGCAATCCAAACACGGCTTACACGTGCTCCAGGGCACTCACCAGTCGCTCGAACATGTTCGTATCAAAATCAGGATGTACCTCAATCCGACGCCCACCTGGCAGCACTACTGCCAGCCCAAAAGTCGCGTCGTGCTTGCGTCGGCGATTTCTTGGCGGCCAACTCCACCTTCACCAACCGCCCGGCCGAAGAAACTGGCCTACGCCTTCTCTTCCAACGCCGTTTCTTCAGATGGCGATCCAGTATGCTGAAGCTCAAACCCCGACTCCGACCAAACTCGCTGCGGCGCATACCCCTGCTCGTGAATTCTGCCACACACTTAGTTCAGTTAATCGATTTGCATTTGAAACAGATGCACACAGAACCTGAACGAGAGAGCACTTGCTCCGGCCAAGACTCAACTCCTGGGAAGAACGATCGACCAGTTGTGCAAGCCAAAGGTCGGGCGCGACAGAGAGTACGAAGCCGGATGGACCAGAAAGGGCGGCGGCACAGAAACTGAACAACCCTACATTCGCGCCAATGTCCCAAACGGTGACACCGGGTCTAACCAGTTCATCGACCATGCTGTAGAGCATTGGGTCCACGCGCGACATGGCCAGCCAGTAGCGCAGCCCTGCCTCCGGGGTAACGTATATGGGCAGACGACCGAACCTGGAGGGGAGTCTACCGCGAAGCACGACCCCTCTACTCACGCGCTCTACCGTCTGCGAAAATTCATTTAAGAGGAATTCCCGTTTGTCTGCGCCTCAACACTGGTCAGATTGTACACTTGCTTTTTTCGCCACAGTGTATTCCTCTCTTGATACCTAATATCTTTCTTATCCGTGTGCCCTCAATGCGTAACAACCCGTCAATGAAATGCGGGGAGTTGGCAGTAGTTCAGACGGGTTGCTGTCACAAAATCTTAGTTTCCTATCGACAAGCGCACCGGCGCGGAACATTCGCGTGAGGCGATGAAGCATCACGCCGGCGCACTTGCGATAGGAAACTAAGATTTTGCGACAACCGCGAGTGACGCCGTTTAGAATTGGGATCTTCAGAAGTACTCCGAAGACCAGCAGAGTGCAGGGGCACGATGACCGAAAACGCGAACGTTAGCTCTCGGCTATCGGGCAGCCCGCTCATTGCCCCAGCGTGGCATACGATTGTATTCATCGCTATTTTTGTCGGGATGTCCGTCGCTGGCGGTTTCTTTCAGCACGCCGTAAAGCAACACCCGCAGGCGACAGTGCCGAGCGGCAACGCTGTGCCACGTTACATTTCTGTGCTCGTCTTTGAATGGCTTCTGGTGCTTTATGTCCGCATGGGTGTGCACAAACGCGGAATGCGTTTGCGCGATCTTGTTGGCGGCCGATGGACTACGCCGAAAGAGGTGATGAAAGACATCGCTCTAGGCGCGGGTCTCTGGGCGGTGTGGATCGGCTTGATGAATGTCATGTCCTGGGTGAAGGAACAAATGCCGCGCAGGGACTTCTTCCGCGAGGGATTCTTGAAAGCCTCGTGTGGATACCGGTTGCTCTCTCAGCAGGGTTTTGTGAGGAGGTCGCATTTCGCGGCTATCTTCAGAAGCAATTTCGGGCGATCACGGGTAGTGCTGGATGGGCAGTCCTTTTCCAGGCGATTGTATTCGGCATTGGCCATCTATACGAAGGCGTGGGTCCAGTAGCAAGAATCACGCTGTTCGGCGTCCTGTTCGGACTGCTCGCTGTATGGCGGCGAAGCCTGCGACCGGGGATGATAGCGCACGCATGGTCTGATATTTTTGGGGTAATCATTTTCCGCGGAATGTAGACAGGGGCGGCCTTGGTTCGGACACTGGTCGCGCTTTGTAGATGCTGATTTCTGAGCCTGCGTCGTTAACTGTTGCAACCAGGCCGGTTAATCACTCAAAACCCTGGCCAGGACGAAAGCCTTCACATCTTCATCAAAAAGATCGACGAGAATCGGCAAGTCGGCCACGTCAGCTTTGTACCAAACTGCAAGGTTGTCCAGTTGCCGTCCCAGGACCACGCCAAATTGAGGGCCAGAGGCATGACGCCACCAGCCCTCTCCGCGGGGTTTGTAAAATGCTAGCAACGCCGCGGGTCAATCGCGATCAGTTACCGTCGGTTCTGTGTTCGCCCGCTGAACACCAGCCTCAGGGTATGGTCTGTCATCTCCCATGATTCCCTTCCACAGAATCCGATTGAACAAATCGGCATTGTTGAGGTCGGGGTGTTTGAAGTTAAAGCCTGCGGTCGCTTGCGCCCACCACGCACCGTCGTGCAGCGGTTTGACTGCGACAGTGACAGGCCGGTTTCCGGGGTTGTGGCATTCGGGTACCAGTTTAGGATCTACCGGAGAGTGGCACAGTATACCCGGAATGGGCGCTACATAGGGCTGCAGGTTGGGTTGCTTGATGAACACATCGGACATGGGGCTGGCGTTAGCGTCGTTGAGGCCCAGGTAATTGACGCCGAGGATATCCTCGATGGTACGGACCACATTAGTCGAGTTGTAATTCGTGTGGATGACTGCGCCGCTCTTCGTGTAGGGAGACGCTACGAAAATCGTCGAGCGGTGCGCATCCACATGATCCGGTCCGTTCTGTGCATCATCTTCGACCACGAATATCGCCGTATCCTTCCAGTAGGGAGATTTTGATACCGCCTCGACCAGACGGCCTAAGGCGTAGTCGTTGCTCGCCATCTGTGACAGCGGATTTTCCAGAATCCCGACATTCGTCGTGAAGTTGCCGAAGTGGTCCTCCATGAAATCGACCATCTCGAAATTGGGTAGATTGCCATTTTTCACATACCCATCGAACTCGCGCTTCCACTCCTCATAGCGGTACTGATCGGGGGTGTTCAGGTCCCAGCCACGATAGTAAAGATCCGTGCGCTTGCGGAGAGACGGACGCCCCGGCACCGCCTGCACCACCTTCTGCTTGAATGCGTCACGGACGATGGGTATGTAGAAGGGATACGGAGCCGAAGGGACGACATAGTAATTCTCATCGTCATAGAGACCGTAATGGCGAACCGCCAAGCCGGCCCGAAGCACCGTGTCCCAGATGTAGCCACCGAGCGCATCGGGGTCGAGATCATCCGCACCTTCCGACGCGGTGATGTCTTTCGGTCCAGGTTCAATGGATGAGTTGCCGGTCGGATCGAACAGGGTGGTAATGCGCACCGTGTTCGGCCCCTGCGTTCCCTTGGTCTGGTCCGGCACCGCAATGCCGATGTTCCGGGGATTGCCATTCCAGTCGAATGGGATGTTGAAGTTCGCGTTGCCGTAGCCGACCAGAACGTTCTTGGTCGTGGCGTCATTGGCATGACCCTGTGTGTCCCAGTTCCAGCCGTCGCCGCTTACATCGCCTGCATCGTAGAAATTGTCGAGCAGAGCGAAGCGTTCCGCGAGAAGGTGGTGGTTGGGAGAGATTGGGCGTGGAAACTGTACGCGGGTTGGATCGCCATTGCCCTGCGGCAGATCGCCGAGTACCTGATCGTACGTACGGTTTTCCTTCTGAATGTAGATCACGTGTTTGATGTGGCGATGCAGGAACGCCATCATCGGATCCTGGCGACGGTTGAAGAAGAGGTTGTTGGCATCAACCAGTTCTGACAGATAGCTGAGGGTATCGCCGTCCGGCACGGGAATGGTCAGAAATCCCGCCTTCAGCAGGGCCAGGATATATTCGTTACGGGAGGTCGGATTCGGTGGCGGGCAGAGAAGCTTCGAATACTTTGGCGGGATGCCCAGGCCAGGGCAGTCGACTCGGTATTCCAGGTTCGGTCCTGCATTGGATTTCATGTTCACTACGAACAACTTCTTGCCGTCGGCGCTGACCGTAACCGAACTGGGGTACCACCCAGTGGGGATGCGGCCGAGCAACCGCTCGGAAGCCACATCAATGACAGCCACGGCATTCTCGCCGCCCAGCGTGGCGTAGAGCCGACGGCCGTTCGGGCTGAGCGCCAGGGAGTTGGGGCTGGAGCCCTTGTACAGGTAGCCTGGACGGGCCACGGAGATTCGGCTCTTGACAACATCTCTTGTGGTATCGATCACCTCGATCTCATCAAGATCGCCGTTGGCGACATAGAGTCGAAGCTGATCCGCCGACAGTACCATACGATTCGGTTCGCCACCGACCCTGATCACATTGAACGAGCCCGAAGGATTCACCGAGAGCACTTGGCCATCGCGCTGGCTGGTCACATACGTCTTAACCGGGGCGCCCGCGGTATTCGATACCACCACTGTCCAGTAAGGCATTTCTCCGACCGCCGTGGTCTGTCCGGGCACAAAGAAGGTCACTTCGTTTGACACCTTGCGAGTTGCCGGATTCACTATCGACAACGAATCGTTCTGGTAGTTGGCCACGTACAATGTCGAGCCGTCCGGGCTGATCGCCAACCCGGCGGCGAGAGCGCCGAACGGGATAAACATATCCTGCGCATATTGATTGCTGTTGATAGGGGTATTTTTGAACATGCCGCCAGTAGGGAACGTCTGTATGGGCACGTCCGCCGGGATATCGTGGTCCAAGAGCACAAACGGAGCATCCGGTACGAAGGTCGCGTCGGCACTGGCTCCGGGGTTGCTCGCTTTGTAAACGAAGATGCGGTCGTCGATGCCTCCTGCAACATAAAATCTGCTGCCCGACGGATCCCACAGCAATCCGTGATAGGTGTTGGGAATGTTTATCAGTTGCTTCTGCACTGGCTCCGTGCCACGGACGTCGAAAACGAACACCCACTCCGCATTCGGTGTCATGGTTGACGTCTGTTTCCCCGTAATAGGGTCGAGCGCAGCGTACGAGATAGGCGTACCTTTCGGTCCCTGGGTGTAGAAGCCTGTGTTGTACCCCGTCGTTAAGATCAGTAAGGCGGTGCCGTCCGGGCTAAGCGCAGTGTTCACTGCACCATTCGCGTTGGCGGACCCATCGCTGCGCAGCCCGGTGGGCAGGTCTTGGAAAATTGAGCCGGGAGCGGCGGTAGGAGTAATGTAGAAACCGTCCGGCAGAAGGTTGCCTCCAACCTGTGCCGGGTGCCGCCTCTGACCACCCGCCAACTCGGGCACCGTCAGGCAGAGAAGAACTGCCAGAACGGCGCAAAAGCAAAAGCTCGTTTTTTGTCGCATGTTACCTCCTTTCGAGGTCTGCCTCTTGGCCTTGTGTGACCAAGAAAACCGGAATTTTCTTTTCGGCCTCGAAAACGGCACCATTGTACGCCCGCTCCGCCTGTTCGCGATATTGTGCAACGATTTGTCATCGGCGTCCTCCGAATGTCCGGCCTCAGTCCGCAATTTCTAGCCGGACCGGGAGCCGCCGGCTCATGGCGTTGAAGGATCAAATCAAAATTGAGATTTCTCACGGAGTGATGCTTTGACCAAGACCAACCACACTGCTTTCTTAGCCAACCTCTCGTTGTGAGTATCTCCCTCTCGAAATCGAATGCAATTTCAGTCGTAAACATCTGCTACGAATTCGTCTAGGAACGCGCTAACTTTTGTGCCCGGGATGCGCTATGTAATTTGAAAGTGTGCCCAGGTAGCAGTCCAGGATTCACGCGTCACGTTTCAGAACAGGTTGCGCCACCGAGGTCTGGCCCAGTGCGGCAGCGGGCGGCAGACATGAGATTCTTGCAGCGACTCTTCGGAGCCGCAGAAGGAGACCTTGCATCTCGTACACGCTCATTCCAGTTGGCTGCCTGTGACAGTGCATCCGCTCAACGTGAGAATTCAGTCTGCCCCTTCGATCAACGAGCTGAGCATGCACCTGTTGGCAGTTCACCGGTATGAGGAGCGCACCAACTTCCAGAGTGTGCGCGACTTGCAGCATGACCTTCTTGGGAGAGAGATCGGCTCCGTGTAGATCAATTGCGAGATGTCCGAGGCCAACCTCCTCCAGACGGCGCTTAACGACTTCGAGGGCCGCCTTCTTTTCGGCGACAAACAGTATGCGGCGTCCCGCGGCGGCCAAGCTCGCAATCGGTTAGTGATCGTCTGGCTCTTTCCCGTTCCCGGTGGCCCATGGATAACTCTGCTTTGGTCCGCAAGGACGGCCGCTATCGCTCGCTGCTGGCTGGAGTCGGCATCGAGCACCAAGAACTCGTTGTCCAGTGGAATCCGGTCGAACTCTCTGGGATCGGGGTCCGCACACATGTACCAGCAATAGCGGACGTGTTCGGTGTCTCTGGGCTCACATGCTGTTGGCACTCCTTGACGGGCGGGCTACGCCAGAGGAAATCGCTGGATTGGCACGCGGATCGGCCAAACGTAAGACACCGCAATTGATCGAGGCACTCGAAGGCAATCGCATGAGCGATCATGTGCGATTCGTGATCCGCGGTTGTCTGCGTCACCTGGCCTGCTTAGAAGAGGAAGTGGAGGAACTCGACGCCGAAATTCTCCGGCGCATGCAACTCACTACGTTTCAGAAAGCCTTCACACTGTTACAAACCATTCCCGGAGTAGGCCAACTTTCGGCAGCCACGATCTTGGCAGAGACCGGGCCGGACTTAGACGCCTTTCCGACCATTGAACCGATGGCGAGTTGGCGGGCTTGTGTCCAGGTAATCGGGAAACTGCAGGCATTCAGAAAGGACCACAAACCACCCACGGCAACCCTTATCTGTGTACGGCTTTGGTGCAGTGTGCATGGGCGGCAACTCGTAAGCGCGACTCTGTTTTTCGCTCCCGCTTTCAACGACTAGCGCCAAGGCGTGGCGAGAAGCGCGCGATTATCGCGGTGGCTCATCATATGTTGATCATTCTTTACTGCATGCTGAAACGAGGTGTGCCATTTCTTGGCGCTGAACACGCACCCAAACAACGGCGGCGGGAACGTCGTGCTCACCATCACTTGCGATGCCTTAGGCGCCTTGGTTTCTCGGTGGAGATCAGCCTGAGTTCCGAGTCCACCCCGCCCGACACAATCAGCCGGTAAGTGTTTTCGGAATAACCGGCATGAAGCAGAGAATGAAAGAGTCTTACAGGAAAGGAGTAGCGAACCACCTGGCCCCGAGTCTTGCGCTGCTACCGCGAGGGACCCAGCGAAGCGTAGACAGGGGATAGCAGCGCCACCTGCTGGGGCCGGATTGAATAATCTGTGACTTTCGGCGATGCCAACGGTATCGTGGCACGGAGCGCGACCGCAGCTACGACCCTGTTTCCATTCGTGCCGATGCCGCAAGGATAGCATGGTTCCAGGAAGGCATTGAACATTGGTGAGGCTTTCGTGGCTCTCCCCTAGAGCAGAATCAGAAACGGCCAACCTGGGCGGGCGTGTTCAGAAAGGTG
>Ga0210389_10003550_pt1 | contig 12177 bp, 11 predicted proteins | sample IncBWH28OmetaG_FD_160127 | JGI IMG/M metagenome (GOLD analysis project Ga0210389, IMG submission 160127) | Forest soil microbial communities from Barre Woods Harvard Forest LTER site, Petersham, Massachusetts, United States - Inc-BW-H-28-O ... | reverse complement strand
GTCTCCGCGGAATCGGCGGGCTCGGCATTCCCGGGTCCGGCCCGGCTCTGTATTAATCATAAGGTGTTCCGTAATTTAACAATTCGCAAGGATACGGGCGTATTTGCCACGAAACCCGCACCAAAGCGGCGTCCGCTGCCGTTGCCTTCACAGATCGTCACCGGGGGGCGCATGCCTTAGCCGATGCCGGTCGTGACTGCCGGCTATCGTCCGAACGCCCACGCCACCATCAGCGGGAACTCCTCGCTCCAGAACGGGTCGCCGTGCGATCCGGCCCGCTCGGTCATGACGACGTCCGCGCCGGCCGCGCGCAGCGCGTCCGCCCAGCGGGTCGCGTTCTCGAGGAAGAACGGCTCCTGTGTGCCGGCGACGAGGTACGCGCGCGGCAGCGAGCCCGGCATCTGTGCGGGCGGCCGGTAACCCGCGCCGGGTGAGGCGCAGAAGACCGCGCCGTAGACGTCCGGGTGCCGCAGCCCGATGGCGAGCGCGAGTTCGCCGCCGGCCGAGACGCCGAGCACCGCGGTGCGCTCAGCGGGCAGCGCGACGCCGAAGCGCGACCGCACCCACCGGCGGACATCGCCTGCGAAGAACGTCTCGTGGGCCGCGAACCGGTCCGGGTCGAAGCCCGGTGAGTACTCGTGGAGCCGGAGCATCTCATCGGCCGTCCGGTGCACGCCGACGATCATCGTGGGCGGCACGTCGGCCGCCTCCAGCTCCCCGCCCCACTGCGAGGTCAGCTGACCGTCACCCGCGAATACGACCGCCTCGGGCGGACCGGGCGGGAAGTACACCGTGACCTGGCGGCCGCCGTCGTAGCCGAACGTCTCGGTGACGAGCTGTCCTGCGATGGAGGACATCGTTGCTAGCTCCTTATCAGTAGCGGCGGCAGCGTTGGCAGGGCGTGAGGGTGACAGCCTCCTCGTCTCCAGGTCGGCCCCGCCCTCGTCGGATCCGGCGTCGTCTCGTTCGTGGTGAGTGCAAGGAGGGCGTCGCAACGGCGCCCGCTGGCTACGACTCAGGGAGCAAAGATGCCGCATCCAATCGTGCACGCGGAGATCCGGTCGACAGACCCGGACGCCACCCGCAAGTTCTTCGGTGACCTGCTCGGATGGACCTACCCAGACCAGGGGGCGATCCCTGGCTACACGTTCGTCGACACCGGTATAGCAGACGCCTTGTACACGGCGATCAGCCCGTTGCAGGGCGGCAGCGATCTGGTCACCTTCTTCATCGCGGTGGATGACGTCGACAGCGCCGTCAACCGGGCCAGGGAACTCGGGGGCCAGGTCATTCAGGAGCCCCAGCACGTGCCCGGCGTGGCCTTCGCGCTGATCGCCGACCCGCAGGGCCACGTCGTGGGTCTCACCAAGCAGGGCTGACGGGGTTCCGTGGGCTGGACTGACCGGTCGGCGGGTGTTCGGGGCAGGGTTCCGGGGGACGAGCACGTTCCCCGGAAAAGGGAGGCGGGCCGCGCACGGTACCCCGTGCGCGGCCCGCTTTAGGCTCTCCGTCAGGCGCCGTCGTTCAGGAACCGGTTGGTGTATTCCAGTGCTGTCGTGCCGGAAACCGAGTTGCAGGTGGGGGACGCGTACGTCGTGGTCGTGGCGCAGGGCGTATCCCTGTCCAGCGACCAGAAGTGCAGCCCGGCCAGGCCGTTGCTCTTCGCGTAGCTCGTGAGCGTGTCCACGTCAGCGGCGGTGAAGGTCTCGGCAGTGTTGTCGTTCAGGCCGATCATCGGCGTGACGGCGATCTTGCTAGCCGCGATCCCGTAGGTGTGCTCGAGGTTCTTCACCGCCTGGATCGCCGACTGCCCCATCTCACAGCTGCCGGAGACGACGACGCAGACGCCGCTTGACGCGCTGCCGAAGTCCATGGTCATCAGGTTGATGACGTAGTTCTTCAGACTGGAGCCGAGCACCGCCTGGACGACCTCGTTGCCGAGCGAGTTCACTCCGCCGTAGCTGCCATCGGACGCTGCCAGCGTGGCGAGGGTGAATGAGAACTGCAGGTTCGGGTACTGCGACTGCGCTCCCGCCGCCGCGTTGACCAGATTTTGAATGTCCGACTGGCTCTGGCCGCCTTCGATGTCGAAGTCGATGCCGACCAGGTGCGGGCTGGCGTAGCGGGCGATGAACGATTCCATGCCTGCCGTCGAGCCGCAGGTGAAGGTCCCGGCCGCACCGCCAGTCGAGACAACGTAATTCAGGCCGGCGCTCTGCAGTTGCGGAACGTTCTCCGCAGCCCAGCTGGCACCAGAGACACCGCCCCAGGTCTCGCTGCCGCAGGTTCCGGTGGCGAACGCGACCGTGAGCGCGGGCAGCTTCGGGACGTAATTCGACACCAGGCTGCCGGAGCCCACCACCGGGATGGCGGTACCTTCCACGGCCGACTGCATCTCGTCGGTGTTCCAGTTCATGTTGATGGTGACGTCCTTGTACGGGCTGAAAAGCAGGCCGCTCACCGAGCCAGTTCCCGAGCCTCCGGAGCCGGATCCTCCGCCCGATCCCCCGCCCGAGCCCGAGCCGCCGGTGCAGGCGCCGTTGGACGTCCACGGCTGTCCCGAGCCGCTGCCGCCGTTGTTGGTCGCCGGATCGTTGCCCTGGGTCCACCAGTTGGCGGTGTAGTTGGTCCCGTTCTCGCTGGCCTGCATGCCGGCGGTATAGACAGCAGTGGAGCTCCACGCCGCAGCGCAGGCGGTGGCTGCCTGCGCGGGCCCGGCGGCCAGCGCGAGGACCGAGCCGCCGGCTGTTAGCCCGAGCGCCGAGCCGGCGATGAGAGCTTTGCGCAGAATCCGTCTTCCGACCTTCATGGACCCTCCAGGGGCGAGAGAAGCTGAGGCGATCCGGCGCCTCGCATGAGCCGGCCAACCGGTTGTGTGTGACTTTGCCGGTTATTGGTCATTTTGTAAGCCCGGAGAGCCTGGCCGTCAAGGCTTATTAAAAAGAAACTTTCTTGTTAGTTTTGGGCTGGAGCTCCCGGGATCCTGCGGACCAGGTCAACGCGTTGTGGTCTCACCGGTACCGACGAGTCACCGGGCACCGCGGTGGCATCGTGCCCGCCGCGTCCACGACGCGGACGGTAACAGCGACGGTTGCCGCTAAGAGAGAAACCCGTTGTGTGAAACCGTTTGCCACGGGCAGTTGACAGCTCATGTCAGCCGTTGCCAGGCGCTCTCTCGCGCCGCCTGCCGTCGTAAGCGCGTCGGCGTTCGTATTCGCAGTCCTGCTCGGCATCCGCCCATGAGCCGGGCCGCAGTAGTAATGAACCCGACGAAGCTGGATGACGACGAGGCATTCCGCAAGACTGTCCGCCAGGTTATGGACGATCACGGCTGGGACGAGCCGCTCTGGCTGGAGACGACGCCGGAGGATCCCGGCCGGGGCCAGGCTGAGTCAGCGGTCTCCGCCGGGGTCGACCTCGTGCTCGCGTGCGGCGGTGACGGAACGGTCACCGCGTGCGCGGAGGGCGTCGCCGGCACCGGAGTGCCGCTGGCGATCATCCCGATGGGGACCGGCAACCTGCTGGCTCGCAATATCGGCCTGCCCATGGACATGGACGAGGCGCTCGCGGTCGCGCTCGGCCGCGTACAGCAGCCGATTGACGCGGGCCGGGTGAACGGGACGCTGTTCGTCGTCATGGCGGGCCTGGGGCTGGATGCCCAGATGCTGAGCGGCACCAGCGAGCCGCTCAAGAAGCGGCTGGGCTGGCTCGCTTACGCGATCTCGGCTGCCCGTCACTTGGGCGACCGGCCGATACGAGTGACCGTTAGCGCTGACGGCGGGCGCCGCCGCCGGATGAGGGCCAGCGCGCTGATCGTCGGCAACGTGGGCTGGCTGCGCGGCGGGCTCCCGCTGCTGCCGGACGCACGGCCTGACGACGGCATGCTGGATGCCGTCGTGCTGATCGCCGGCGGCCTGACCCGGTGGCTGGCGGTGGCCGCGGGCATCGTGCTGCGGCGCCCGGCGCGCGGCGGGATCTACCGCGTTCAGTTCACCGAGCTGCAGGTGACGCTGGACCACGAGCAGCCGTGGGAACTTGACGGCGAGATCGCGGGATCGACCCGCCAGCTCACTGTGGTGGCGCAACCAGGTGCGCTGCTGCTGCGGATGCCGCCAGAGTCAGCCTGACACGTGAGCGGTCTAAACGATGCCTACCCGCCACCGCGGCTCTCCGGGCCGGCGGCGGAAGTCGACGCGGGTCCAGAGGGCCCGGACGTCGGCGCGTTCTTCGACCTGGACGGGACGCTGGTCGCCGGGTACACCGCGGCGGCCCAGACGAGGGACCGGCTGCGCCGTCGGGATCTGCGGATGGTCGAGTTCCTGACGATCGTGGATCTCGCGGTGCAGTTCCGGCTCGGCAGGCGCGCGTTCGAGACCCTGATCGAAAGCAGCGCCCTTACCGTCAAGGGACGGCTGGCGCGGGAGGTCGACGAGATGGGAGAGCGCATCTTCCGCCAGTCCGTCGCTGACCTGATCTACCCGGAAATGCGCGAGCTGGTCCGGGCTCACCAGCGCCGCGGCCATACCGTGGTGCTGAGCTCGTCCGCGCTGACCAATCAGGCGGCGCCAGTGGCCCGCTACCTCGGCATCGAGCACGTCGTGTGCAACCGGCTCGTGGCCGACGAGCAGGGGATACTGACCGGCGAGATCGAACAGCCCGTGGTGTGGGGCCCCACCAAGGCCAGCGGCGTACAGCAGTTCGCCGCCAATCATCAGGTTGACCTGGGATCGAGTTACTTCTACGCGGACGGCGACGAAGACCTCAGCCTCATGTGCCTGGTCGGCCACCCGCGGCCGGTCAACCCGGCGCCTCTGCTGGCCAAGGTCGCCGTCCGCCGCGGCTGGCCCGTCATGCGGTTCAGCAGCAGAGGCAGCGGCGGCCCGCGCGGGATGGCCCGTCGGCTGGCCAGCGCCAGCTCCCTCGGGCCGCTGGCCGCCGCCGCACTTGGCGTCGGGCTGGTACGGCGCAACAAGCGCGCCGGGGTCAACTTCCTTACCAGGTTCTGGCCGGGGACGGTGCTCGCGCTGAGCGGGGTCAAGCTGAACGTGGCGGGCGCGGAGCATCTGACCGAGCGGCGACCCGCGGTCTTCCTGTTCAACTTCCGCAGCAACGCCGACGTGTTCCTTGTGGCCGCGCTGGTCAAGGACAACTGGACCGGGATCGCCACGAAGGAGATGCAGAGCAGCCGCGTGTTCGGCCAGCTCGGGAAGCTGCTCGACGTCGCGTTCGTCGACCGCGAGCACCCGGGAACGGCCACCGCGCTCAGGCCCCTTGAGGCGGCCGCGCGCAAGGGGCTGTCGATCCTGATCGCGCCGGAAGGAACCCGGGTTGATACCGAGTCGGTGGGCCCGTTCAAGAAGCGGGCCTTCCTCATTGCCATGGCGGCCGGATTGCCGATCGTCCCGATCGTGATCAGGAACTCCGAGTCGGTGGCGGGCAGAAACACGACAAAGCTCAATCCGGGTACGGTCGACATCGCCGTCCTGCCGCCGGTCAGCGTCGAGGGGTGGACACTGCTGAACCTGCGGGAACGGATCGAGCAGATCCGGACGGCCTACCTCGAAACCCTAGCCGAATGGCCTGTGAGCGAGCCGGACGCCAGCGCCGGGATGCCGTAAGCCGCAGCTCATGAGACGGGCCTTGACGCCTCGCTCGGCAGGGAGTGAGGCGTCAAGGACACCGGGATCGTTTTTCTGCGTTATTCGAGCGGCTGGCGGGCGATACCCCCTGGGTCGCGGCCGGCCAGCAGCCAGCCCAGGACCGTCGCGGCCAGCGGCATGCCAACCAGGATCACGAGCAGGTTGGTCACGGGGATGCTAGTCAGCGACGACAGGCCGTCGAGCGAATTGCTACGGAAGAAGCCGATGGCCGCCAGGTAGCCGCCGACGATCCCGACCACGGCGCCGATGAACGCGAGCGCGCCTGCGGTCGTGGCCGTGATCGTGCGGCGCGTGCTGCCGCCCGCCCCGGTCGCGGACAGCGTGCGCAGGTCACGGGCCGCCTCGCTGCGGACCAGGCCGACGCTCATGCCGAGGATGCCGATCGCGAGCGCTATCCCGAACAGCGTGGCCGCGTCGATGATCTGCGCCAGCGACGGGATGCTGTTGCGGGTCTCGACCGACATGCCGCCGGCCGCGGCGGTCCGCTGGGCGTCGGTGACCTGGGTGGCGGTGAGGCCGTTCGGCACCTGGACGAGCCAGCCGGAGATCCCGACCGACTTCTGCAGGTGCAGTGTGGCGATCGCGTGCTCGGTGACCACCGTGTTCGGCGCGGACGTACCCGACGGGAGCTGGCCGATCTCCTGGATGGGCGGGTTGGCTATGCAGCTTCCCGCCGGGCAGGGCCACTGGTTGACGCTGTTGGGGCCGTTTCCCTGGTTGATGCTCTGTCCGCCCCCTTGCTGGTCGCCGTAGGTGAGCTGCATCAGGCTCAAGGTCGACAATCCTGGACGCACCGTGAGGATGTCTGCGTCGGGGTTGATCTGCGACTGCTTGATGCCGAACGCGCTCAGCAGTTGCGGCGTCGCCACGTAGATCGGGCCGTTCCAGGAGCGCCCGCTCGCGGCGTGGTTCAGGTTTACGCTGGTCTGCTCGAGCGCGATCATGCTGGCAGTGCCGAGCTCGGCGGCGATGCCCTTCGCGACCTTTGGCGCGGCGGCGATCTGCGCGTTGGTCGGCTGGCCGTTGGGGCCGCTGGAGAAGCCGCCGGCGTCGCCGGGCGCGTAGACGATCAGCTGGCTGGACGTGAGGTTGGGGCCGGTGTAGTCGAGGACGTTGCCGAACCTGGCGGCGCTGGCCACGCAGATGATGACCGCGATCAGCGTGCTCAGGCTGATCGCCGCGAGCGCCGGGCCGGACCGCGCCCGGTACCGCGCCAGATCCCGCAGCGCGAGTCGTACCGCGATCGGGCTCCACTTGCCGGCGGCGGCGACCACCGACAAGAGCGCCGGGGCGAGCAGCACGATGGCGACGGTGAGTGCGATGAAGCCGACGGCGAGCTCCAGCGTCTGGTTGCTCTTGCCTCCGCCGCTGCCAGACGTCGCCCCGGCGGCGCCGAGCAGCAGGAACGCGCCGACCAGGAAGCACAGGCCGATCGGGATCGCGAGGTGGCGGGTTTTTTTCGGCGCGGGCGGGCGGCCGGCGAGCGCGGCCACGACCGGGACCCTCGCGATCGTCTTCGCCGGCCGGCTGGCGGCGAAGTAGGTCGCGATGATCGCCAGGGCCATGGAGATGCCGATGACCGCCCACGGCAGCTGGAACACACCCATGAGGTGGTGGGCGCCGTTTTCCGCCTGCGGGCGGTAGGCGAGCCAGGCGAGGAAGCCAAGCACGGCGCCCGCGACAGCGCCCACGATGCCGGTGGCGGCGCCGTTGGCCCTGATGACGAGGCGGATGTGCCGTTGCGTTGCGCCCTGGGCGGCGAGCATGCCGATGGCCCTCAGCCTGCGCTGCGCGAGGACGGTGAAGCCGCCGATGCCGACGAGCGCGATGAGCAGCATGCCGAGCACGGCCGCGGCGATCGATATCGTCTCGGGGTTGACCTCGTTAGTGTTCGCCACGGTCTGCGCGGTCGTCACGTTCATGCTGTTGGTGCTGAGGCTTGACGAGCTTTCTCCGGGCGCGTCGAACAGCACTGTGACGTTGTCCGGGTTCGTGACCTGCCCTGGGGTGACCAGGGCGAACTCATCGAGCAGGCTTTCCGGGTTCTGGACGATGCCCGTTACTTTCCTGGCGATGCCGTTTACGGTCCAGCTGCTGCCGGTTCTCAGGTTGAAGTCGGCCGCGACTCCGCTGGTCACGGCGATCTGGCCCGCCGTGGTGGGGTACTGGCCGCTGACCAGGCTGAGCAGCGGACCGCCGTACGGTCCGCGCGGATCCTGTGCCCGCAGGTCGAAGGTGTTCAAGGTGCCGGGGACCTGGACGCTCTCGTTCTCGATTACGTCGACCCTGCCCCAGCGGCTCTCGAGGTTCTTTATCTGGGCGTTGACGCTCGCCGGGGAGCCGGAGAACGAGGCGGCGTCCTGCGCGGTGCCGAGCACCCCGGCGACCGGGGCAGGGGTGTCGGTCGCGACCGTCGAAGCCACGACCGTGGCGCCGACCGCGATGGTGATCAGCGCGAGGATCAGCAGTTGCTGCCGCCATTCGCGGCGCAGCAGCCGGATGGCCCAGCGGATGACCGCGCTGCGCGCAGCCACGCCCCCGTTCTGAATTCTGGGCGCGGGCCGTTCCGCTACCGGCGTGGCGCTCATTGGTTTTGCTCCGATGCGAGCAGAGACTCAGGACCTTGTCCTCCAGCGGTCTGGTCCGTCACCCGGCCGTCTCGCAGGAACACCACGCGGTCCGCCCACGACGCTAGCTGCGCGTCGTGGGTCACTACCACCGCGGTCATCCCGTCCTGCTTGCACGCGTCGAGCAGCAGGCGCATCACCGCCTGCGCGTTGGCTGAGTCCAGCGCGCCCGAGGGCTCGTCGGCGAGCAGCAGCCTCCGTTCGCCCACGATCGCGCGCGCGATCGCCACCCGCTGCCGTTCCCCGCCCGAGAGCTGGTCGGGGTAGTGCGCCGCCCGCTTGCCCAGGCCAAGTCGCTCGAGCCCCCGCAGGCCTGGGACGCGCGCCTTGCGCGCGGACAGGCCGTCAAGCTCGAGCGGCAGCGAGACGTTCTCCGCCGCGGTCAGCCCTGGCAGCAGGTTGAAGTCCTGGAACACGTAGCCGATGACGCGCCGCCGCAGCCGCGCCTTGGCGTTGCGAGAGAGCTTGCTGACCGGCTGTCCGGCGATCAGTACCTCGCCGGAAGTTGGCTCCTCCAGGGTTCCTGCGATGGTGAGCAGCGTGCTCTTCCCGGAGCCGCTTGGTCCCATCACCGCGACCATCTCGCCTTCCTCTGCCGTCAGGCTTATCTCGCGCAAGGCGTGCACCTCGGCGTCCCCTTGCCCGTAGGACTTGGAGACCTGGCGCAGCTCTAGCATGCTCATGGCCCTTCTCTCATTTCCCGCCGGAGCCGAGGCAGCGGCGCTCGTGTGTGGTTTCGGGGGCTCGCCTGGTCCGCCCAGGTCGTCGCCCCCTCGGCTGCCGCGCGATTGACGCGGGCTTCTGCGGCGTCCAGCCACCTGACAACCGAATCGAGCCGGAACAGCTCGGCGTCGATCGCCAGCGACATGCTCAAGTCGCCCTCTGCGTCGTATTCCTTGATCCGGGTCCACTGCTGCATCAGCTCGACCAGGTAGCGCCGGTGCGCCTGGATCACCGCTTGCACGTCGGCGCTCGGCACGTACAGCGCCACCAGGACCTTCATCACGAGTTCGTCGCGTGGCGGCGAGCTCAGGTCCGGTGGCGTGCGCAGCCATCTGGCCAGTTCACGCTCCCCTTCGGCGCTGATCCGGAAGCCCTTCTGCGGGCCTTCCTCGTCGGTGCCGTCGGACTCCACGAGCCCGTCGCGCTCCAGCCGCTGCAACGTCGTGTACACCTGACCCCCGTTCAGCGGCCAGACCTCGCCAGTGCGCGCCTCGAACTCCTCGCGAAGCTGCAGCCCGTACTTAGGACCCTCGCTCAGCAGCGCGAGCATGGCGTGGCGGACACTCATGACCTGCCCCTACTTAGCACCATGCTGGGTAGGCTACTGAGTACTACGCTGGAAATCAGTGGTGCTGAGCACCGAGTTGCACGGAGGCGCAATCCCCGCCCAGGGTGGAGCTAGCACCACTCCCCGGCCACCACCTGGCTCAGGCCGGGTCGCCGACGTCGCGGGCAATCCATCCGGGCGTGTCGAAGCGCACCGGCTGCACGCCTATCAGCGCCGTGAGGTGATTCTCGATGCTCTCCAGCTCGGCCGCACCGATCCGCCGCACCCACTGATCGCGGAGCTCGTCAAAGATCGCCTCGCCCTGGCGCAGCACGTCGAAGCCGAGCTCGGTCACCACAAGCCGCTTGCGGCGGGCATCGCGCGGGTCCTGGTCGCGAATGACGTACCCGCGCTCCTGCAGGACCGCGATGGTCTTGGCGGCCGACTGCTTGGTGATCGACAGGCGGCGGCCTAGCTCTGAGGCGCTGTCGGCTCCGGCGGCGATGGCCCGGATGGCGAAGTCATGAACGGGACGCACGTCCTCGTAGCCACGATCGGCTAGCTCGACGTTCGCGGCATCCACGAGCGTGCGGAAACCCCCGAGCAGCAGCAGCGCGAGATCAGCGCCAGAGCGAGACATGCGAGAAGGATACGGCCCTCGACAAAAGACAGCCTGGCTGTCTATTATTAGACAGTCAGGCTGTCGAATTGAGGAGAGAGACATGGCCACCGCACCAGCGATCCCCGCCGTCCCGGGGATCACCCACCACCGCGCCCACGTCAACGGAGCGACCCTGCACTACGCCGCCGCCGGGACCACCGGGTCCCCGGTCCTGCTGGTCCACGGGTTCCCCGAGACCTGGCGGGCCTTCCGCAAGCTCATCCCCCTGCTCGCCGCCAGCCACCGGGTCTTCGCCGTGGACCTGCGAGGCTTCGGCGACTCGGACACCGCGCCGGACGACTACGACAGCAAGGCCTCGGCCGAGGACCTGCACCAGCTGATCGGATACCTTGGCCTCGGCCCGGTCCACCTCACCGGGCAGGACATCAGCGGGACGACGGTCTTCCGGCTGGCCGCCACCCACCCGGGGGACGTGCTCAGCCTCACGGCCATCGAAACGGGCCTAGCCGGGTTCGGCCTCGAGGCGCTGGCCGACGTCACTCACGGCGGCGTCTGGCACATCGGAGTCCTCGCCGCCCCCGGCATTCCCGAGATGCTCCTGGCTGGCCGCGAGCGCGAGTTCATCGGGCAGTACGCGTTTCCGTCCATGACCGCCGTCCCTGGCGCGGTCACCGCGGCCGACATCGACGACTTCGCCAGGACCTACGCCCGTCCCGGCGGCTGGCGCGGTGCGGCCGGCCTCTACCGGTCGATGCTGCGGGAAGGGCCGGAGATCAGGGCACTCGCCGAGTCCCCTGGGCTGACCGTGCCCGTGCTCGCGGTCGGGGCCGGCGGCGGCACCTTCACGGCCGGGACTATGTCCCAGGCCGCGCCGGAGGGGATCAGTTCCGTCCAGCTCGACGGCATCGGCCACTACGCCGCGATGGAGGCGCCAGAGGAGCTGGCGAAGGCCGTCCTCGGCTTCGTCGATGGCATCGACGCCGCCTAGCTGCTGAGGTCAGGCTCGGCGCCCTGCGAGGCGCTGCAGTTGCCGTGCGTGCACGCCGGGCACCCAATCGTACGTGGCCGATGGGCCGATCCGCGGGTCGCTGGGAACCTGCGCGTCGCGCAGGGCGTGCACGTATGCGCGGTCCTGGTCGATCCGTGCCTGTACCTGGGCGGCTCCGCCGATGGACCCGTGGCCGGGTACAAGAACAGCGACGTTGCGCGCCGCGTCCTCGAGCAGCCGCAGCGCGGCAAGGTAGTCCTCGATCGGTTCCGCGGTGTCGTTCAGGTCGAGCATCGGGATCAGGACATCGGAAAGCATGTCTCCGGCCACGAGAACCCCGCGTTCCTCGATCAACAGTGCCGCATGGCCCGGGGCATGCGCTCGATGCTCGATGATCCGGACATGAGGGCCGTCCCAGGGAATCCGCGCCGTCTCTGCGGGCAGGCCGGCAACGAGTCCGAGCAGGTCCAGCGGTACCTGCTCGACGATGTCCGGCGGTATCCACTCGGCGATGCGGGCCTTCGCGTGCGGGTCCGACAGCTGGTCTCGGGCAGTGGCCGCGCATTGGGCCGTGCCGTAACGGGGCGCCGCGCCGAGCCGGGCGTGCCAGAGCAGGTGATCCCAGTGCGGGTGGGTAGAAAACCCGGCCACAACGGGCTGGCCCAGCTCGCGAAGGTCGTTCGCAAGGTCGGCCATTTCGTTGCCGAGCACCCCGGGGTCGATGAGCAGCGCGCCAGCCTGGCCTTGCACGACAACGGCGTTGCTCTGGCAGAACTCGCTCTGGTGGATCAGCACACCCTCCGCGACCTGTTTCAGCATGGGTACGCGCCCCCTTCCTGTGCCGGGCGGTAACACCGGTAGACGGTGCCGCAGCCGCAGGTCAGTTTCATTGGTCGATGCTGAACATGCCCTCGGGTACTCCGGCGAGCCTGACCTCGCGCCAGATAGAGCGCCACTGCGGGAGTTCGTGGTAGCGCCGCAGCGCGGCGACGCCGCCCAGCCAGCCGGCC
>Ga0210389_10003549_pt1 | contig 12178 bp, 12 predicted proteins | sample IncBWH28OmetaG_FD_160127 | JGI IMG/M metagenome (GOLD analysis project Ga0210389, IMG submission 160127) | Forest soil microbial communities from Barre Woods Harvard Forest LTER site, Petersham, Massachusetts, United States - Inc-BW-H-28-O ... | reverse complement strand
CTGACCCCGGCTTTCGATGAGCTTTTTAGCCACTGCAGAAAGAGCCGCGTACCGCTTCTGTTTTGGTAACTTGCCCTCACGGATCGCTTGAACGTCTGCGGGATCTAACCCCTGCCGGAGACCCAGCGTGGTATGAAACGCCACCGGCCAGCTGCTCGCGTTGGTTACCGCATTGGTCAGAAGCAGAACTTGCACCTCGGGCTCGGTGAAGCTGCCCCCATGCACGTTTTGAAAAAGTCCCAATAAAGAGTTGGCCAGCACGGGCGAATTAGCAATGGCGCCGGCGAGATTAGGCACGAAACCGACGGCGTGGATGAATAGTTCCAGCAAGGGTTTCGACTTTTCCGGGGCCGTTTCGATAGTGTGAATTTGATAATCTTGCATCTGTCTATCCTGGTTTAGTTAGTCATTGATCCGCACTAATTGCGGTACGCGTGCAATATGGAACACCGGTATGCTCCAGCAATTACCTGCCAGGTAATAAACGAAAGCGAAGTTTGCTTTTCGTTGAATCTTGTCGTCTCATCTCGGCGTCCGCTTTTATTACCTGCGAGGTAATTGAACAGACAGACCTAACGGCAGAGGGTCAGTGTGTCTACGATAGGTAAGCGCTTTACCAAGAGGGTTGCAACATCATAAGTCAGATACAATCAAGTACGCAGCTGCACATCGGCTCCGTGATCTGTTTGAGAAGCCGCGTCTTTAGCGCATTGCCAGAACTTCTCTGCCGCCGCGGAAAGTGGACCGGCGGGTGCGGCGATGCCGAGAGTAGCGAATTTCGGTTCAGGAGTAAGGCGCACAAGCTTCACTCGTTTACCGGCGGAGTAAACGAACGGCGGGGATGCATCCGGCTATAAAGATTTCGCTTCTACGGAGCACGTTACCCTTTCAGACCTTTGCGCTCTTTCTGTTCAATTCAAAAGGCTGGCCCTGCGGCGGACCCTTCTACAGCACCACTCAAAACAGCGGAGAGCCAGCAATTTTGACCGTCAATGGTTCTGTTACCCAGGACTGAGCTGGTTTAATCTGATTCGTACGCTAGCTCGACCGCTACGGTCACCGATTTCAGCTTGTTTGCCTCGTCGGTTGGCAAAGTGAGCTCGTGCCACTCATCGATCGGGGAATGAGGTGGAATCATATTAAACGATCCATCTTCGTTCAGGCTGCACATCCACCGGGTTTCGGTTTTAATCGGTTTCCGATTTTCGCCAAAATAGGTGAACTGGAGCTTGAATGCCCGAATCCAAACATCGGCATTTGCTGTCCAGTGCATGCGGATTAATTGATGGTCATCTCTGGTATCGTTGGTCACTTCCGTGACCCTCGCGTGTACCTGATTCGCAGCATTGTAGTAGCCGGCTTGGTCGTTATCCAGTTCAGCAGCAGCCTCGTCGGTCGCTTCCTGTATCGGCTTCAATTCCTCTTCTGTGCCACCCTTGCGGGTGATTGTAAGGCCAGACACCAGGGGGACCATCGCGGTGGCGCAAAGCAACGCGATTAGGGCTTTTTTCATAGATCAAACTGCCTACGTTCGTTTGCCAGTACTAGAATAGCTACGGCGAAATTTCCACATTCACCTATGGGCATCCAACCCTTTAGTATTCCTTTCTCGCAACCCGCAGTAGATGATCTCCATGATCGGTTGACGCGAACGCGATGGCCGGATGAAATCCCGGGAACAAACTGGGAGTACGGTGTGGACTTAAGCTTTCTGCAGCAGATCTGCGCATACTGGAGGGACGGTTTCGATTGGAAAGCGCAGGTCGAACGATTTTCCAGGTTCCACCATTATCGGTACTCGTCTGGGAGTATCGGAATCCACTTCATCCATGAGCGAGGCAAGGGGCCAGCTCCGATCCCATTGATCCTGACCCATGGATGGCCGGGATCATTTCTCGAGATGATGCGCATCATTCCGTTGCTAACTGATCCTGCCAACCATGGTGGGAACGCTGCAGACGCATTTGATGTTGTGATTCCGTCGTTACCCGGCTACGGGTTTTCCGGCCGGCCAGCTGCTCCTGGCATGAATGTGTTTCGCGTCGCTGAGTTGTGGGCGAGTCTGATGAACGAACTGGGCTATCGACGTTTTGCTGCCCAGGGAGGAGACTTGGGCGCCGGCGTGAGCACAGCGCTCGGACTGCGCTATCCTGACCGCATCATCGCTCTCCATCTGAACTTTATTCCCGGTTCTTATCGGCCGTTTCTCGAACCAGGCACAAAAATCACCGTGGCGGAAGAAGAGTTCTTCAAGGTGATAGGCCAATGGGCGGACGAACGCGGCGCATACTCCCATGTTCAAAGAACGCGACCGCAAACGGCCGCCTACGGGCTTAGTGACTCTCCGGCCGGTTTGGCTGCCTGGATTCTGGAAAAGTTCCGTGAATGGTCTGATTGCGACGGTGATGTATACCGCCGATTCACCCGGGACGAACTGTTAGCGAATGTAACACTCTACTGGATGACGCAAACGATTCACTCTTCGTTCCGCATGTATTTTGAAGGCAGAAAAGCTCCGCTGCATTTCGGGGAAGGGGAATTCGTCCACCCGCCCACTGGTATTGCCCATTTTCCCAAAGAACTGCCTTTCCCTCCTCAGATCTGGATCGAGCGCGGGTATAATGTGCAACATTGGTCCGAAATGCCTCGCGGCGGCCATTTCGCGGCCGCGGAAGAACCTGACCTTCTGGCGGAAGATTTGCGCGCCTTCTTTCGACGGTTCCGGTGAGATCGGGATCAGGGAAGTCAGTTTTTTGGACTGCTCAGTAATTTTTCGTTCCGCCGTCTCGCAGTGCAGGTGGCGAAGCATCTCGGGGCTGGAAGAATCATAGCGACCGGCCGGAACCTGGATGTTCTGCGCTCGCTAGCGGCACTGGGAGCCAGTGCGACGATTCCGCTTGGCGAAAATGAGGCAGCTCTGGAGGAGAGCTTTATCGAACAGACCACCGCTGGAGTGGATGTCGTCCTCGACTATCTCTGGGGAAAGAGTGCGGAGGCTTTGCTGAGGGCCGCTGCCAGGTCGGGGACTGGTGCTGTGCCTATGCGGTTTGTGCAAATCGGGGCCACGAGAGGCTCTGGCATAACGCTACCCGCGGGAGTCTTGCGATCATCTCCAATTCAGCTGATGGGCAGCGGTCTGGGCAGTGTCGCCAACGATCGTCTCGTTCATTGTATTGGCGAGCTGCTGAAAGCCGCTGGACCGGTGGGTTCGAAATCGCAACCAGAACGATCCCTTTGTCGGAGGTTGAGTCTGCATGGCACGAGAATGGCCGCAGCCTGCGCACAGTGTTCACGATTGGCGCGAAGAATTCTTGAGGGAAGGAATCTTTAAACGGAGACCGGCTGGGCTTTGACTGCCCTGGGGGATCCGGGGCGCGCGCGGCGGCGGCGCGGGGCCGGAAGAGGGGCTGGATTTCAAAAAGTTCAACTTGCACGGAGCTGATATTGGAGCGAGATGCTCTTGAGAATCAGTCGCAATAGCAGCCAAATGCTCTCGTTGTTGGAAGGTCACGTCGATAAATTCAAGTATTCCGGCCAGTTCGCCGGCTTCTTTTCGGACGTTTTTGGGAACCCACGAATGGTGCTTCAAACGCAAGGTGAAGAACTTTTCCTCGGGATCACAAAGCCGCTCCAAACCCGCCTCTCTTGTAAGCTGGTACCTGGCGAAGAAATTGTAGTGACGGGCGAGATTATCCCAGGTGCTAGGGTCACCAAACTCGTTTCAAATGCCTGGCTCGCAGGCAGGCCTGTGCGGCAACATTGTATTCGCGTGTGTGCCAAGAAAAAATGTTGGCGTAACGGTGGTGGGGCCATATGGCGCGCAATGCACGAATCTGTCAGGGACAACGATCTCAACGATTCGATAAGATTGGAAACCGTTGATTGTCTCGACAACTGTAAGAAGGGCCCAAACTTGGAGTGCGATGGCCGGCTTTTGCAGCGTTTTACAAAAGCTGATGCCAGGGACTTGCTGAAAAATTTCAAAGGTGGCCCGTCAACAAAACTAACCCGGTGAGTAACACTCACGAGTAATCAAATATGAGCACAACCGCCAAAAATCCATCCACTGCTAGCAAGAAACAGGCTGAAGTCGCCGAGAGCCTGAACCTTGTACTGGCCGATTCGTACGCCTTGATGGCGCTGACTCACCTGGCCCATTGGAATGTTGAAGGTGAAGATTTCTTTCCGCTCCATAAGGCGTTTCAGGAGCAATACGAGAACCTGTTCGAAGCGATCGATGAGATCGCGGAACGCGTGCGGGCTTTAAACGTCTATGCGGTGGGCGGCTTAAATGCTCTAGGCAAGCTGGCGAACATAGAGGAGTTCAAGTCGCCGTTGCCGCAAAAAGACTACGTGGCAGCGCTGATCGTGGTGCATGAGAAAACGACGGAAGATGCCCTCCGGACTAGGGAACTTGCCGGATCAGCCAACGATCTGGAAACCCAAGACCTGATGATCAAGCGTCTGCAATGGCATGAGAAGACGCTCTGGATGCTAAAGAGTTATCTGAAGGCTAGTTAGTTGTGATTTCAGAGCATTGCCCGTCGACTTCAGATTGTGAACCGAAAGCGTGCCGTTGGCGCTGCGCGATTGAGGTAATCGATGAATTGTTAAGCCAGCATTCTCTGATCACTGGCGATGAAGCCGATGATCTGCTGGATTTGCGCTGGGCGTTAATCCAGGCCGACGACGCCGAAGGAACGATCAGGCTCTTTTGCACGGTCCGGCGGCGAATGGAGCAACGGCATTATCTTGCCTTCTTTCGGATTCGCAGATGGCTCGAAAACCATGTCGTTGCTCGGGTAACCCTTAGCCCGGGAGCACGCGAAAAGGAGGTGCGTTTGAGACTCGACCACTACTGTGTTGAAGCTCTCCGCCGCTCATCTCTTTGCATTGCTCTACAAAGCGGCGCGGTAATCGATCGGCCAAGATTGCGCTTCTGTTTCTGGCAAACGCGGGCCAGGGAAGAAGGGAGACGGCAAACGGAAGTCTCGGCGGAACAACTGCCCTAACCGATCGAAAATTTTCGCGGCTAGCGGTGTAGCCTTCAGGCATCAAGGCACGGTGTTGCCTGCGGCACCACTTCCTGCAGGAATTCGACGATCGCATTAACCGCTTGCCAGCGGTTTTTCTCAAGAATCACCATATGCGTACCCTGACCGATCTCGATCCACCGCCGATAGGGCGCAGCGGTTAGTCGGCTGAAGAAATCTCGGGCTGTGTCGAATGGGACGTCGGCGTCCCATTCCGCATGAATCAGCAACACGGGTACACGGATTTCTCCGGGATCATAAAATGGCCGGTTTGCCGCCCAGTATTCGCGGATATCCTGAATTGCTCCTGAAGGGGCCAATATAGTTTTCGGAACGGTTCCTCGGGGACCGATTGCTAGAGTGTTTTCTGCCCAAACGCGGAACCAACCTGGTGGAATCAAGGTGTCTCGATGGCCTGTTGGCGCGGCGGCGCGCCATGTCTCTTCATATTTGAGTAGATCCACTTCACGGTAGGTGGGAAGATCGCCACCTGCATCAATGCGGCCCGGGATTTCTCGAAGCCAGAGCGGAGCAATCAATGCTAACCGTTTGATCTTACCATGGTTTTTTGCGGCATAACCGCCGGCAATAGATCCGCCCCATGACATGGCAACCAGGTTTAGCTGATCCAGTTTGCGAGATTCTAAAATAGACTCGATCGCCGTACCAAGATCACGGATCGCAGTTTCGATCCGGACAGGCTGCTTGCTTGGGTCGACGGTTCCCGCTATTTCCGGCGGCCGGGTCGAAGCACCATATCCGCGCACATCGACTGCATAAACATCAAAGCCGGCTGCGGCGAGTTGATCCATGAAAGAAGCACCTTCCACCGGGGCATCGAACAAGCTTCCGGAAGAAAAAGTAGCGCCGTGCATTAAGAGCAACGTTCGTTCGGAAGGAAAATTTTCGACGTGGGTCAAACGTTTACGTCGGAGGTGTAGGTTGATCCCGGCGGTATCGCTGGGAACAAAGAAATCTTCGGTAGTGATCGCGGTATCCATACGATGATTGAATTTTCGAATTTCGGAATCTGGGATTAAACAAACTGCCATTGAAACCCATGGTTTCCCCGGTGGACATAGCCGGCGGAAGTTTCTGCGAAGTGAGAAGTAAAGCAGAGTGCTTGATTCTCAGAAGCATAGGAAACGACCCAATCCCGCGAGTTCCGACTGGCTTCTGGAAATTCGCAGTAGACGGAGCGGAGATCCGAACGGTATACCTGCAGCGGATGATGCATGACGTCACCCAGGAACAGAGCTTCTTGTCCGTCGGAGCGAAGACGAATAGAGGCATGGTCGACGCTATGCCCGGGTGTTGGTAAAAACGAAATCCCGGCCAGGAATTCGGCGCCACCGACATCAATCAACTCCGCCAGTCCTGATTCGATGAGGGGAGCAACACTTTGGTCGTATACATTCGGGGCAGGCTGCCTTACCGGTTTCCCCAGCCTGGGCGGTGGCAAATCGGGCGCTGGCGTATGGCCTGACAGACTTGCGTTGTACCGTTGTTCAGTGCGGGAGAAGATATATTTAGCGTTTGGGAAGGTCGGAAGCCAACGTCCATCTTGAAATCGGGTATTCCAGCCGACGTGATCCATATGGACATGGGTCAAGAGTACGAAATCGACCGCTTCCGGTTGGACGCCGGCGGCGAGAAGCCGATCAAGATAGGGCAAATCGAGATGACCGAATTGAGGCGTGGCCGGTAGAGTTTTACCATTGCCGACTCCTGTGTCGACGAGCATGGTGTAACCGGAGAACCGGACCAGCCAAGTATGGATGCTCTCAGTCAGCGTACCGGCGTTACGGTCATACGAGGCGTCGCTAAGAAAACGCCCGTACTGGTCAAAAGCGCCGGGATCAAGATCCGGATAAAGCACGGAGGGGACGACATTGGGCAAAGGGATTTCGTCAATGCGTGTCACCGTGGCGGCGCCGATCTGATAGATTTTGTTGAGATGCTGCATGCTTAGAAAAGTCTGATAGGAATTGATTTGCTGTATGCTAGAACCCGGTCATCACCGACTCCAATCAACCCAAATGATGCGTCCCATCGATCATTTCGATCTGCGTTCGTTCGATTTGAATCTGCTCATCTCCTTTGATGCATTGATGGAGGAGCTCAGTGTTACGCGGGCGGCTGCCCGTCTTAGGGTTAGACAGCCCGCGATGAGTCACAGCCTTTCTGTCTTGCGCATGCTGCTGCAAGACGAGCTCTTTGTCCGAGACGGGTCGACTATGCGGCCGACCGCTCGCGCCCTCAACCTCGCGCCAGCGGTCCGCTCAACGTTGCGTCAGATTGAGGACACCTTACGCCGGAAAGAGCCGTTCGATCCCAGTCGAGAGGATCGGACCTTCCGCTTAGGTTTCTCCAGTGATGTCGAGCTACTAGTAATTCCGGATCTCACGGCCCGGCTTCGGAGTGTAGCGCCGGGCATCCGGTTGTTGGGACGTCAGGCCGAGCGAGCCGAGGTCCACCGATTACTAGATGAAGGGGAACTGGATATTGCTATTGGCTGCTTCGAGCCCGGAGCATCGCGTTACCGCGGTAAATACCTATTCGAGCAGACGCTCTCCTGCTGTTTCAATCCGAAATTGTTAGATCTATCTGTGCCGATTGATTTGGAAGCTTATGTTAGTCTGGGTCATGCGTTAGTGACCCTCAGGGATGATCTCCGGGGATGTTTAGCAGACGCGCTTTCGCGATGTAACGAAGAATTAAACGTGGTCACGGCGTCTTCGAACTTCCTGGCAGTACTGTCGACCGCATCGCAAGCTCCGGTGTTAGCCACGTTACCGTCCAGAATGGCTCAGCGATATGCTCCCGGTTTCGGACTCATCGTTAGTCCGGTCCCTCTGAAAATGCAGGTCGCTCCGGTGGCGATGGTTTGGTCAGCACGGGCAGATCGGGAGCCCGGTGCAGCGTGGCTGCGTGCACAAATCCGGCAGATTCTGGCTAGTTACGTGGAACCTGCCAGCAAAGTTCCAAATGGTACGTATTCGAATACCCCCAAGAAAAAAACTAGAAGAAAAACTAGAACGGCGGTTTCAACGAGGAAGGGTTAGTCTCAGTAACGTGGCGCAGCCCCCTTGGTCCATTCGTTCTTCAGAAGACCAAAGTACACTTGGTCTTCGTAAGAGTCTCGAAACAAAACCCGCTGGCGAAGCGTACCTTCGTTAGTGAAGCCTAGCTTTACCAAGACATTACTAGACCTATTGTTTTTTCCTAATGGAGTGGCTTCGATTCGATTCAGGTCGAGTTCCTTGAATCCGTAGGAAATTACGATCGGCAGAACCTCCGACATGATTCCTTGCCCCCAAGCAGTCCGATTCAGTTCATATCCGATCTCTGCGCAATGGGATTCCGGATCTAAGTGCCAGTAGGTGCAAGAGCCAATGGGAAAATCGCGAGTCTTAAAGGTAATGGCCCACATGATTCCTTCGTGCTGGGTGTAAGTATCTTGGACGAGCCGAATCCAAGCCTGGGTGTCCTGCAAGGAAGGATGCGCCTCCCGTCCGTAGCTGTGTGTCACCTCAGGATCGGACTTAATCTGAAAGAATGCTTCCGCATCGCTCAGCTGGATCTGGCGCAGATGGAATCGATTCGTAGACAGGAGAGGGAAGCTGGAAAAGGCGGCATCGAGTGGCATATGTTCGAGCGAACACTACTCGTGACGCGGTGGCAAGCTTTTTTGTGCCCCAGATTGCTGAGGTTATAGTGAACCCAATAGTCTCAGGTCGAATCCTCCTGTTCAAAGGATTTCCTTCATGTCCTTTGTGGCCTCTTGTGTTAAGTCGTTAGATCGGGCTCACAACCCGAGATGCGCTTAGATAGACTACAGTGGCATGGGCTAAACGACCTGACTTTATCAGCGCCGCGAGCCGGGTAGCACCTTTGCGCGACGCAGTGACAACAGTTCCGATTCGATCTCGTAATTGGACACGGTAGAGCCGGTCGCCATGGTGCGTAATGAGCTCGACTGCCTGCTCATTCACTATCGCCTGTCTTCCAATCTGGATAAATGGCCTTCCGCCGAGCCACTGCACTAAGAGAGTCAGGGGATAGCGGGTAGAGAACTCTTCTCGGACGGTATGAATCCACGTGTGCCGGCCTTTCCTTAATACGGCAACGATTTCCCGACGCGATAAGAGCCGAATCTTATCATTATCGGCATCTTTGACCGGTAGTAACTCAGCAGGCGTCGCTCCAGGGCGTGCTTTATCGGTTGTGGAAGATCGAGTTTTTGAACTAGGCGGAACCCCGAACGTTTCCATTTTGAAGGGGCGTAACGCTGCCGCCAAGCGATTGACTGCTTCGAGTACGTGAATTGGATCTAACGGTTTTAAGAGATAATCGACGGCTTCCAGGCGAAACGCATCGACGGCTCGGTTTTGGTCTGAGGTCGTGAAGACGAACCGAGGCGGCCGGGGAAGCATCTTTAGCTGGTTGGCGAGCGAGACACCGTCTTTTCCCGGCAAATTGATATCCAGGAAGACCGCCTCGGGACGAAGTTCGCGGCAAAGACGCATCGCGGTTTCACCGTGAGTAGCAGTGCCGACTATCTCAACTTGACAGGTTTCATCGAGCAACGCTCCAAGGTGTTTCGCAGCGAATTGCTCGGCTTCGATCATTATAGCGCTTATCCGACTCTCCATAACGCAGGCGTCTTCTCGTTTCGAAAATACAGATACTCTCCGCGTGCCAGACCCGTGACCTTGGGTCAGCCACGTGCGCTGGAGGGGGGAATCGGATTTCTATAGGCATCGCGGTTAGAATCGATTGGTTGTATCACCAAGCTACCAGCTGCTCCGGCGTGCGTATTGTAAAAGATTGAAGGGGCAGCGGTTTAAGCGTCAACACGTTGAGCGCGTGTTATGCACAGTGCTTCAAGGGCCATTTTATGTTCAGTATTCGACGACTAATGGAACACGGGCTACGGCAGTTCAGACAATGAAATCCGGCTTCCTGTACTTCGTGGTTGATTTGCAGAATGTGCAACGGCCGAGATAATCGTCTTTCTCTGCCGCGAGATCGTATGAAAGCGACCAATCTCTTCGGTTACATTTTCCTAGCGTTTATTCTGACCAGCTCTGAAGCCCGTGCACTGGAGCCGCTTTACGACGGTCTAGGTTCTTATACGCGAAAAATCAGTACGAAGTCTGCCGAAGCCCAAAAGTACTTTGATCAGGGGATCAATTTCTATTTTGGATTTAATCACGGCGCCGCCCTCCGTGCGTTTCAAGCAGCGGAAACGCTCGACCCGGGCTGTGCCATGAACTACTGGGGGGCGGCGCTGGCCTGCGACGGAGATATTAATTTCCCGGGTTTTCTCCCGGGAATGGAGGACCTCGCCTGGAAACAAATACAGCTCGCACGGGAACACGCGGTCGACGCTTCACCGGTTGAACAGGCCTTGATCGAAGCCCTTGCCAGCCGTTACGCGGAGCACCAGCCCGACGACCGAAGCTCGCTCGACCAGGCCTATGCCGACGCGATGCGGGCCGTGTGGAAAAAGTATTCAAATGATCCGGATGTTGGTTCACTTTTTGCCGAATCAATGATGGACCTGCGGCCGTGGGATCAATGGACCGCCGATGGCAGACCTGAACCTGGCACCGACGAAATCCTGGCCACTCTTGAAACGGTGTTAAAGAACACACCGCAACATCCTTTTGCGAACCATCTCTATATCCACGCGGTGGAAGCCTCTTCCCACCCGGAGCGCGCAATAGCCGCTGCCGATCGGTTGGGGAATTTGCAGCCGGGTCTTGCTCATGAGGTACATATGCCTTCGCATATTTACATCCGAGTCGGACATTGGGCAGATGCCGTCACTGCTAACCTGAACGCGGTTGCGGCTGATCGCCGTTACCGGTCCGTGTTCGGTGAACCGAAAGGTTTTATCGTGTTTTACGCGGCGCATAATCATCAGATGCTCGCTTATGCCGCGATGATGACCGGCCAGAAGCAGCTCGCGGTTGAGCATATTCGCGCAATGGTCCAAGGCATACCGGAAGAAGACATCAAAAAGTATGCGGAGGTGGTGGAAGCGTTGTGCGCTGAACCTTATGAGGTGCTGATTCGGTTCGGACTATGGGACGAAATCTTGGCCGAACCGGATCATCCGGAGTTCGAGGTATTTACACGGGCATTTCGTCACGCTGCCCGTGGTATTGCCTATGCAGCAAAAGGCGACACTAAATCGGCGCGGACCGAGCAGTCAGCCTTTCTCGAAGCGGCTAAATTGATCCCGGCCGAAAATAAACTACTCAATAATTCGTGTGCCTCCGTGCTTAAGGTCGTCACTCCGATGTTAAACGGCGAGATATTGGTGCGCGAAGGCGATCTAGACGGTGGCTTAGCTCAATTGCGCGAAGCCGTTGCCGCTGAAGATGCGCTCAATTACGATGAGCCACCTGGCTGGATCCTTCCTGTACGCCATTCGCTCGGCGCCAACTTGATGCAAGCGGGTCGTTATGCCGAAGCGGAACAGGTCTATCGGGCTGATCTCGCGCATCTGCCGGAAAACGGCTGGTCATTATACGGTTTAGCTCGCTGCCTGCAGTTGCAAGGCAAACGCAATGAAGCCACAGCCGTTGAGGCCCGTTTCCAAAAAATCTGGGCAAATGCAGATATGCAAATCACCAGTTCATGCCTCTGCGTAAAGGGGTTCTAGGTTTTAAGTTCTAAGTTCTAAGTTGAAAGCAACATCTCGGACGCTGCTCCTGTCGCTTATCGAGCGGTCGTTCACGAAGTTAACTTAAAACCTACAACCTAAAACTTATAACTTATAACTGATCGACGTGTGCCGGCTAATCGCTTTCTCCATGGAAGCGGAGCCAAACCCACGTGGTTCTTGAACTGAGTCGACAGATGAAAAGCCGTATTGAATCCCAATATCTCGGCAATCTCACTTACAGATCGGGAGGTGTTGGCCAGAAGGTCTTGGGCTTTGTGGAGACGTATCTGCAACTGATACTGTTTGGGACTGAGGCCAGTTCGCGCTTTGAATACTTGTCGAAAATAAGAGTAACCGACCTTTAATTCCTGAGCGAGCTCCTCCACGAGGATCGTTTCGTGGTAGCGGCGAGAGATAGTCAGTTGAGCTTTTTGAATCTTTTCGTCGATGGGCCGGCGAAAGTTTC
>Ga0210389_10003548_pt1 | contig 12179 bp, 10 predicted proteins | sample IncBWH28OmetaG_FD_160127 | JGI IMG/M metagenome (GOLD analysis project Ga0210389, IMG submission 160127) | Forest soil microbial communities from Barre Woods Harvard Forest LTER site, Petersham, Massachusetts, United States - Inc-BW-H-28-O ... | reverse complement strand
GCCCCAGTAGACCGCGGAGGCGTGCGGCAGCAGCGCGAACCCAAGTCCTACCGTGACCCCGAAGGTCAGCGCGCTGACCACCGCTGCCTTTACTCGCCGCGTGAACAGCAGGTACGGAATGAAGATCAACGGCGTGAGCTTGATCCCCGCCGCCAGCCCGATTCCGATGCCCTTGCCCTTGATGCGGTCCGGCAGCGCGAGATCGCCTACCACCAGGGCCAGCAGCACGAGGTTGATCTGCCCGAAGAACAGCGTCATCGCAACTGGTTCGAGCCACAGGCCCACCGCGGCGATCGCGAACGCCGCCGCCGCCCTGGCCAGGCCGGCGGGCCGCCCGGCGAGTCCCAGGGAAAGGTACGCCACCACCGGCAGCAGCCCGATCGTGACCGTCGTCAGCCCGGCCTGCCAGGTCGCGAACGACGCACCGCTCCCCGCCGCGAACAGGAGCGCGGCGAACGGCGTGTAGGTGAACGGCAGCTTCTGAGTCCCGAACCTCAGCGAGTAGAGCATCGCCGGCTGGTTCCGCGCGGCGATGCCGCCATCCCGGTAGACGCTGGTGTCGATCTGCGTCCAGTAGTACTGCGGAGACGCGCGGACGAGCAGGGCATAACCGGCCACGGCCAGCAGGAACAGTACGACTGCGGCCACGAGCCAGGCGGCTGGCCGTATTCGGGTCATCGCTCTGTCTCCTCAGTCGGGATCCGGCCTGGTCACGTTCCCTGACCAATACGTTAAACCGGGGCCGATTGATTGCCGACCCGAGACCCGGCCGCGCAGTTCGCCGGTCTTCTGGTCTTGGGGGTTCGCTGTCAGACTTGCCGGGTGGCGGAACTGTCGCTGGATGAGGCCGCTGAGCGGCTCTACGACGCCTTCGGGGGCGACTACTGGCGCCTTCCGCGTACCCGGAGACCTGCTTCACGTTGTGACGGCGAAGTAGAACCAGGAGCTGTCGTTATTGATATTGGTGGTGTCGCTGCTGCTGTGGGTGAAGTCCGTGCGGATCCGGTAGTGGTAACCGGCCGCCTGGCTGAGGCTGACGGTCCAGAGGATCTTGCTGGCGCTGCCGAGGGTCCCGCAGGATGATGTTCCATTGGCGCGCCACTGCCCCTGGTAGTAGATCTCGAGTTCCAGGTGGGTGCATTCGCCATTCTTGTTCGGCGTGACGGTAGCCGTGTCCTTAAGGGTGGTGGTGTGGTGGAACACCCGGTACAGCGTGCTGCCGTATTGGGTGCTGGTGTAGTAGCCGCTCGCCGACTGTGCCACGCTCACCCGGACGAGGACCTGGTGCGTCACCGTCTTCGGCTGGTACTTCGCGTCTCCTGGAAAGACCGCGCTGAACGTGGTCGTATAGCTCGGGACGTAGCTCACGCTCAGTTGCCCATTCACGACATGGCCCGTCTTGAGCAGCGTCTTGGCAGAGCTGCCGGCCCGCTGGGCGTAGATCGAGAGCGTGCGCCCGTTGTAGGTCGTCCCCAGGTGAGCGGTGACCGTGACCGGGGCGTGGTAGTTCACGGTGCTCGCGCTCACGGCGAGGGTGAGCGTGACCGGGTACCGGAGGATGTTCACCGTTCGCGTCCCCGTGGCGGGCTGGTGCGTAGCGTCCCCCGGGTAGCTGGCCGTGTAGGTGTAGGTGCCGAGTGCCCCGGGGGTGTCGGTGAGCGTGAAGGCGCCGCCCGACCCGGTTGCGACAGTGAAGACCTTGGTGGCCGTGCTTCCCGCCAGGGACCTGACGATCTTGACGGTGGTCTTGGTGGCGGGCGACCCGACCGTGTAGGCGAGCGTGCCGGTCAGCGTCACGCTCTTGCCGAGCACGACGCTCGACGTGCCGCCGAGGCTGAGCGAGGACGCGGTGACCCCAGGATTGGCGAGCCCGTGGACGGTGAATGTGTCCGGCGTGGTGGACTGGTCCTCGGCCACCCCGGCGAGGGTGGAGCTATCGGAGGCGAAGGCCAGCCCCCGTGAGGCCAGCGAGAAATACTGGCCACTCCCCGGGGGTGTTTCGGCCTCCAGCGTGTAGGCGTTCTGTGGCGTGGTCGCGCCTTGCTGGAAGACCCGGACGTCCGCCCCGCTGGTGTTCCCGCTTCCGACGGCCACCAGCCCATTCGGGGCGACCGTCACCGTGCCCGGCGTGCCATAGCTGCCATACCAGTTCGCAACCTGCTTCAGCGTCGTGGTGCTGATGACCTGAAGGCCAGGAGGCACCGCGGGGTCACCCGAGACGACGTCCGCGCAGCCCGCGACGACGAACTCGCTACCGCCGGGGAGCACGGCGATGTCGCTGTTCTCCGGGCAGGAGGCGAGGGACGACCCCTCCAGGTAGGCGGTCGGCGGCGTTGTCGCCACATCGTAGACGCCGACGGCGTCCCATGGGCTTATCCCGGTGTACTCAGCGACTAGCGTCGTCCCCCCGGGAGCGGGGTCGGCCGCGAGCTTCGGCGCGTAGTAATAGGTGCCCGGCAGGGCTTGGGGCGTGAACCCGGAGCCAGCCGCGGTCAGGTCGAAGGAGCCGATCGCCGCCTGGCCGCCGGGGTTGACGTTGTCGTAGTAGCTAACCCACAGCTTGCCGTCCTCAATCGCCAGCTCGCGGGGGCTGTCCCCGTTAGGGAGCGCGTACGCCTGCGAGTAGGCAAGCGTTGTCGTGCTGAACGCGTCGACGTCGCTCGCCCCGGCGAGCGCCGCGTACAAGGTTGAGTCGTCGGGCGAGAGCGCCAGGCCAGAGACGCCGGGCAGGGAGTTCATCGAGGTGATCTCCTTGCCCGACAGGTCGGTCACGACGATCTCGTTGCCATAGGCTCCCGCGCTGACGAACACATGACCGTGGGTACTATCTACGACAACGTTGTCGAAGCCGCTCAGCGGGAAGGACGCCGCCCGCGCGGCGCCCGATGGCACCGCCAGCATCGCGGCGGCCAAGGTTACAAAGGCCGAGGCGGCCAAGGTCCGTCTGATGCGCATGGGGTCCCCGCTCCGTGAGTGTCGAAATGTGATAATACGGTGGATTTAGACCCCAGGGAAGCTTACTGGGAGACCCGATTTGAGCTGTGGGACTAGCGTGATCGAGCGGCCGCAGGCCACCGGGAAAGGGCAGGCATGGCAGAAAGCAGCATGACGGACATCCGGTACGTGATCGTGTCCGACCTGCACTTCGGTGCCGAGAACAGCATGCTCACCGCGCTCACTGAGCGGCCAGCTACTGGCACCGACTCGGGCTTCTCCGCTGACCCGCAGCGGCCCAGCCCGATGCTGACCGGGCTCGTGGACGGGCTGCGGCAACTTACCCGCCATCAGGACAGGCCGCCAACGCTCATCCTGGCGGGGGACATCTTGGACCTCGCCTTGTCACCCGACGAGGTGTCCGCCATGGTGTTCCGCTTCTTCGGGCACCTGGCGTTCGGCGACGGTGCGCCTGTGTTCGACCCAGTGGTCCATTACGTGCCCGGCAATCATGACCACCATGAATGGGAAATAGCGCGGGAAAGCCAGTATGTCTCCTACGCCTGCGCTCAACCGCCGAAGGCGACGCTAGTCGCCCCGTGGCACACCACGAAGCTGGTGGCGAGCGATGAACGGCCCACCGCTAGCTCCGCATTTCTCACCGGGCTGCTCCGGGGCCAGGCGGGCGGTGACAGGAGGATCAAGGTCCAGGTGTCCTACCCGAACATGGCCCTGCGTGCCCCCGACGGCCGCCGTTGCCTCATAGTCAGTCACGGGCACTTCACCGAGTCGATCTATACCCTGATGTCACGGCTGCGCGACATCCTGTACCCCGGCCAGCGGCAGGCGGCTCCCGCGGACATCGAGCGCATGGAGGGGGAGAACTTCGCCTGGATCGACTTCTTCTGGTCCACGCTCGGGCGGTCTGGCCAGGTGGGGGTGGACATGGCCATGATCTACGCCGACCTGACCAGCCCGCGCGACATCGACGAGCTGGTGTCCAACCTCACCTCGGCGCTGCTCAAGGGCAAGGGGCGGGCCTGGCTGCGCCCCGTCGAAGGCTGGGTGCTGAACGAGATCTTCACGCGGGAGGCCAATCGCATCGCCCGCAGCGAGCGCGGCACGCCCACCGTGACGCTGACCCCCGCCGGCCAGGCCGGGCTGCGGGACTACCTGGCAGGCCAGGTCGGCCAGCAGTTGCGGAAGGAGTGGGGGCAGATTCCGCAGGACGTCACGTTCGTGTACGGGCACACCCACAAGCCGTTCGTCGACCGCTGGTCCGTCGCTGGTTTCCCGTCCCCGGTCCACATCGCCAACACGGGAGGCTGGGTGGTGGACACGGCCGATCCCGCACCGGTCCAGGCTGGCGTCGCGGTGCTGGTCAGTGAGGACCTGCAGGCCGCGTCGTTGCAGTTCTACCGGCAGGGGGCGGCACCCGCTCCCGTTCAGCTCCTGCCGCCGCCGTCCGGCGAGGAGCCGTCCGCCTGGCACAGGGAACTGGCGTCCCGCATCGACCCGGCGGCGGAGCCATGGGCCACGCTCTCGCGGGAGGCGGCCACGCTCGAGGCGCAGCGGCACCGGCTCCAGGCCGCGACCGTCGCTCTCCGCAACACGACTCGACGGCAGCAAACCGCCTAAGATCGCCTCGTGATGCCTGGGCCACGCCCACGGTCTCGCAGGCCATCTGCAAGGAGCACGCAATAGCCGGGCAGCCAGAGGACCGCAGCCTTGTGCCGATGTGCCGGCGCTACGTTGGCCACTACTGGCACTTTCCGCTCCAAAACGACATCCGGAATTCGGTACAAAGAAGGCAAATCGGAAGCGAAAAGTGCCAAAAGTCGCGACGGGCTCATGGAAGCGGGGCCCTGGACGTCACGAGGCAGGCGGGCGCTGCCGCGCAGGTGCCGCAAGCCCCTTCCGCACCACGATTACCGGAGGATGAGGATCGCCAGGAGGCGCGTACTCCGGTCAGGATTGCGGCACCGGCGATGCCGGCAGCAGGGCCAATATCCAGGCAGCGATGGTCATATCGGCCTTGAATGAGCGGGGGGTTCGCGCGAACCGATGGTCGCCCTCGGCGTGCCTGGCATCTCCAGGCTCCTCGCGGCAACGGACGGGGGTTTGCGGGCGGTCCGGCTGCGGCCGCGGCCCGCCGAGCCGGCGCGCTTAGCAGCCCTCTGACCCGGCGCGCCTAGCCGCCGACCGGGGGGAGCGGCGTCGGAGGCCGGAGTCAGGCCTAATGCCACTTACCTCAGGCATCCCAGTGGACCCGATAGAAGCGCCTGTCGCTTTCGTCCCTGCCGTCTGCGTCGTTAGCCCGCCACGCGTCACTGCGGGCACGTTCTACCCCGGCTCGGGAGTGTCGCACGCTGCGAGTGTTCGTTCCGGCCGGTTTTATTATGAATATTTTTCCGGTCGTGAAGAACTTTCCCCGCTATCATGGGGAAAAGCATTCGTAATAGGAAAACTCTTCACTCTAGCCATCACGTATAAGCCATGAACTGGCATAATTCGGGCATCGGCTTGGGCGGCCGCGTCCAAGCCTCCCGGCGCATGGCTCCAGGATGTGATCAGAGTGATCCTTGGTGCTGCTGAGGCGAATAGGTAGTGGCACTGGGTCAGGCGCGGCCGGCGGGGACCATTGGGTCGCTGGGCGCGAGGTCCGCCGCCGGGTGCCCGCCGCTTGCCGCCTTCCAGGGCATGCTCGCCAGGGCGGCGAGCATGATGGCGATCGACAGGATCTCTAGCACCGCTCCGGGCCAGTGCAGGTAGCTCTCGCCATGGGGGAACGCGTAGAGGTAGAACAACCCGGTCCAGGCGCTTGCCAGCAGCAGGTAGACGTAGCCTGCCGGGCGGCGCAGGGTGTACAGCAGGGCGGCAGGCCACAGCAGGTACTGCGGGCCCGCGCCGGCGGTCGTGATGAGGAACGCCAGGATTATCGCCACGGTGATGTCCTCTGGCGTGCGGCGAAGCCAGAGCCAGAAGACCGCGAGGACCGCCACGATGGCGAGCGCGGTGAGGATGGTCCCCACCCGCTGGGCGGTATTGACATGCTGGCCGGCGTAGCCGTAGCCGGTCAGGTGGGCGTACCGAAGCAGGCCGGTCCAGCCCCAGGTGCCGGAGAAGGAGCGGTAGCTCACGATGACCTTGATGGCCTTCTCCAGGCTGTCGTGCAGCGCCAGCGGGATGACCAGCGCCCATCCCGCGAGCACCACCACGACCCCCACGGCCACCTGCCACCACCGGCGCCACGGGATGTAGAGGAACACTCCCGGCAGGAAGACCACCGGCCAGCTCTTCGACGCCACGGCGAAGCCAGCCACCAGGCCTGCGGCCAGCACCTGCTGCCGGCGGGCGAGGAGCAGCGCGCTCAGGCCGAGGGTGATGGCGATCGGCTCCAGCTGGCCGTGCCAGGCGGAGACGAAGATCGCCACCGGGGACAGCGCGTAGAGGAGCTGGGCGTTGCGGCGGTGCTCTTCCGGTCGTACCAACCGCCCTACCAGCGCGATCGTCGCCAGGTCGCACGCAACCGGCAGCAGCTTGGACGCGTACTGCCACGACAGCCCGGTCTTGGCTTCGGCTGCGAACAGGTAAGCGGAGAACGGCAGGAAGTTCCACTGGTACTTGGGGAGGCTGGTAAGGGGATCGTGCCCGTGCAGCACATCCTGGCCCGCGATGTAGAACGACACGGCGACGTCGTGTGGCGTGTACTTGTGGGACAGGAAGATGACCGCCACCCGGACGACCAGGCCGATCCCGAGGCTCACGGTCAGGGAAGGTGACCAGTGGCGCCACAAGGCGAGCGCCGAAGCCGCTAGGCAGGCAACCACCAGGATCAGGGTCACTGTCACGCGCTCGTTCCCTCTCTGCAACGGTACAAGGCAATTACGATCCGCTACTTGGCGCGCGGGATCCGTGAGATCCAGAACTCGTCGGTACCGCGCTTGGCGTTGCGGCGCTTCCACCGGTAGTTACGGGTGCCTCCGATGACCAGCAGCGCGATGCCGGCCAGGACCGGAAGCCCGACTCCCAGGCTTGTCGCCACCCTATCGGCCGTGCTGTCGACCGCCGCGTCGGCGGGGTTACGTGGGTCGAGGTAGAGGGTGATGGACGGTGCCGATCCATAGCCCGGCACGTCAAGCTCGTACGACTGGCCCTGCCAGTGGTAGAAGACGATCCCCCGCTGCTCCGTGCCGGTCACGGCCTGGCCGGTCCACAGCAGGCGGCTTCCGCTCTGCAGCACGGCCAGGGCTATCAGCAGGGCGGCGAAGAAAAGCACGCCTGCCCAGCCGATGGCCCAGCCTTCCCCGGCGAACCATCCCCGAATGCGCGCAAACACGAAATCAGTATGCCCTGGGATAGGGGGGTAGGGGGTGCGGCTGACGCGGGCGTGCCGGCTGGTGCCCTTCCCCCGCGGGGGAAGGGCACCAGCCGCGAAATGGCACCGGCCAGGGCAATTAGCGGCTAGGGGACCAGGAGAAGCGGCGCAGCGCGAACAGCGTCCCGGCGGCTCCCCAGGCGAGGACGATCAGCAGGTCAGGCCAGTTGAACGCGTGCCCGCCGTTCGTCACCGGGGCGACGGCGGCCTGCATCGCGGACGCGAGCGGGCGCACCGGCAGCACCTGCGCGGCGTCGCGCAGCCAGGCCGGGAACAGGCTCTCCGGGACGTAGATGCCGGAAATGGCGTTCAGCGCGAAAAAGATCAGCGTCACCAACGGGGCGGCCGAGTCGACCGAGTTGATCAGCGTCGAGACCCCGTAGGCCAGGCCGCAGAACGCCGCGGTCGCCACGACCACGATCACCGCGAGCGCGCCGATGCCGGCCGCGCTCAGGTGCACGCCGTACGCCAGCCAGCCGATGGCCACCAGCACGACGGCGATCACGATGGCGGACACCTCGGACGTGATGACGTCGCCGGCGATCAGCACCTGGGCCCGGATCGGGGTGGCCCGCCGCCGCTTGAGCGCCCCGGTCTCGCGCTTGGATACCAAGACGATCACCAGGTTGGACAGGGTGGTGCCGACCAGGCCGAGCGCGATCATCCGCGGCAGGTAGTAGCTGTCGCCGGAGATCGTGAGGCGGCCGGAATAGCTGAACGTATCGTGCTTGAAGATGTAGCCGAACAGCAGGAGCAGCAGCACCGGCAGGGCCAGCGTGAAGCCGCGCGCCCGCGGGTCGCGGAAGTACACCAGCAGGTCATACTTCGCCTGGTGCGCGGCGAGGGAGGCAGTACTCATGGAAGGTCCTGGCTCATCAGAGGGGTTCCTAAGGGTCCGGTCAGTGGCTGCTCGCCGTGAGCTTGAGGTAGATGTCCTCAAGCGACGGGCGGTTGACGGTGATGTCGGGCAGTGCCAGGCGGCGCTCGGTGGCCCAGCCCGACAGCGCGTGCAGCGCCGGGACCGGCTCGGATACCTCGATCTCCACCCGCCCGTGTGCCGCGTGAGCGGTCACGGCTGGGGCCTCCAGCTGGCCGGGTAGCGACGGCACGTCGCCATGGGCCACGCCTTCCGGCAGGGAGAACGAGATCACTGTCGCGCCGGCCGACCGGCCGCCGATGGTCTGCGGAGTGCCGGAGGCGACGATCTTGCCGGCCGCGAGGATCATGATGCGGTCGGCGAGCGCCTCGGCCTCGTCCATGAAGTGGGTCGTCAGGAAGACCGTCTTGCCCAGGTCGCGCAGCCCGGAGATCACGTCCCAGGCCTGCCGCCGCGCCGTCGGGTCGAACCCGGTGGTCGGCTCGTCCAGGAAGATCAGCTCCGGGTCGCCGATCAGGGCGAGGGCGACATCCAGGCGGCGCTGCTGGCCGCCGGAAAGCTGGTCGCAGCGGGTGCCTGCCTTCTCGGTCAGGCCGGTCAGCTCCAGCGCCCGCTGGACTCCAAGCGGCTTCGGGTAGTAGCCGGCGTACATCGTCAGGCATTCCCGGACCGAGAGCATCCGCTCCGGCGCGCAGGTCTGCAGGACCACGCCGATGCGCGCCCGCCAGCCGGAGCCGCCCTTGGCCGGATCGGTGCCGAGAACCTGGACGTCGCCGGCTGTCCGCATCCGGAAGCCCTCGAGGATCTCCGTGGTGGTCGTCTTGCCCGCGCCGTTCGGCCCGAGGAAGGCGAGGATCTCACCGCGCGCTACCTCAAGGTCGATGCCGCGCACCGCCTCGTAGTTGCCGTAGCTCATGCGCAGCCCCTGCACGCTGATCGCCGGGGCTGCGGTGGCAGAACCGGAAAGGACGGCAGGGCTGCCCGCGATTGGCTCAGCTGTCGTCACGGAACGCCTCCGCCTGGCCAATGATCGTCGCCGCCTTCTTGGCAACGCCGCGGTCATTCAGCATCTTTGATGTCACGCTGAACAGCGGGAAGAAAGAGGATCCCTCGCCAGTGACCTCGAAAACCGTCCCGCCTGACTCGGTGCGCACCGTCACCTTGGCGCGCGCGAGTCCCTTGCGGATCCGCAGCGTGGCGTCGTCCACTGTCTGGACGTCGTACCCGCTCCCCAGTTCGCTGCGGAGAACGTCCGCGGCACGGACCGCAGAAATGCCGCTACGCCGCACCTTAACGCTCTGCATAGTTTTACCTGTCCCTTCACTCGGGGGGCTTACGCTCTTAACATAGTCTATATGTCGAATCGACTCATTAGAAGGAGGTTTCGGCGATCACTGTTCGCAGTACCCGGCCGCTAACTGACTTCGAGCACGTCCTGCTTGGCTACATCGCCCGCGAGCCGCACTCGGGTTACGGACTCAAACGCCGTTTTAACGCCACGCCGACCAGCGTGTACAGGCCAAGTCCTGGCGCGCTCTACCCGGCGCTGCGCCGCCTGCTCACGCGCGGGCTGCTGTCCGTTGAGGACACGGTGTCCGCCGGGCACCGCGCCCAGCGGCTGTACCAGGCCACGGAGGCAGGGCGGGCCGCCCATCTTGAGTGGCTCCAGCAGCCAGTGGACCCGTCCACGGTGGCGGGCGACCTTGGCCTCCACCTCATGCGCTTCGCGCTGATGGAGGACTATGTGGAGCGACCGCGGGTGATCGCGTACCTCAAGGAACTCGCTAGTGCCCTCGACTCATTCATCACGGAGCTGGAGAATTACCTCGCCATTTACGGGACGTCGGCGAGGCTGCACAGCCGCCTGGCGGTGGAGCATGGCATCGCGACGCACCGGGCCAGCCTGGACTGGGCGCGCGAGGCCATCGCAACGCTCGACGCGCGTGAGCGCGCTACCTGCCGCGGTTCTTGAAAGCCCGCATCAGGCGCCGGATCATGTAGATGATCATCGAGTTCCCTCCTTCCGTGATGTCGTGCGCATTCGCAGCTACAGGAGTGAAAGTTAGCTATAGGCGTGAAAGCCCATCCCGGCCTTCTTGCCGAGCAGCCCGCTTTCGACCATGCGCAGCAGCAGGGGCGGCGGCGCGTACATCGGCTCCTTTGTCTCCTGGAACATCGCCTCGCCCACGGCGGCGATGGTGTCCAGGCCGATGAGGTCGATGAGCGCCAGGGGGCCCATCGGGTGCCCGCAGCCGAGTCGCATGCCATCGTCGATGTCCTTGACCGACGCGACGCCCGAGTCGAGCATCCGCACTGCCTGCAGCAGGAAGGGGATGAGCAAGGAGTTGACCACGAAGCCCGCGCGGTCCTTCGCGCGGATGACGTGCTTGCCCAGCGCGTCCGTGACGAACGCGGATGCCTCCGAGACGACGTGCTCGGAGGTCCGCAGCGTGCTGATGATTTCCACCAGCGGCATCACGGGAACCGGGTTGAAGAAGTGAACGCCGACCACCCGGCCCGGGTCGCTGGTGGCGCTGGCGATCCGGGCCAGTGGCAGCGATGACGTGTTGGAGGCCAGGATCGCCTTGGGGTTGCAGACCGTCTCGTCCAGTTCGGCGAACACCACGCGCTTGTCCGGCAACCGCTCGGGTATCGACTCCAGGACAAACTGGCAGTCCCGCAGGTTCCCCAGGCCGGCATCGAACCGGACATGGCCGGCGGCCTCGCGGCGGGCGGACGGCGTGAGCTTGTCCTTGCGCACCAGTGAGTCCAGCGCCTGGCCGAACCTGAGCTGTGCCAGGTCCGCGCTCGCCTGGGTCCGGCAGGCCACGGCGACGTCAAGGCCGGCCCGGGCGCAGACCTGCGCGAACCCGGCCCCCATCTGCCCGGCGCCGACAACGCCGACCTGGTACACGGTGGTGGTCATGACGAAACTCCCTTCTCGGGGGCCGGTGGTGAGCTCGCGGAGAGCGGTGGTGAGCTTCCGGGGGGCGGTGCCCAGCGCAGCAGGCAGGCCCCGGCGGTCATGCCGCCGCCGAAGCCGGCCAGCAGGACCAGGTCGCCTGTCGTGATGTGCCCGTGGCGGATGGCGTCATGAAGCGTTACGGGAATGGACGCGCTGCCGAGGTTTCCGTACTTGCCGACGACCTGGTGGCGGTGCGCGTGCTCGAGCCCGCACCGGGCGGCGAGCTCGCCGATGAGCATGCCGTTGGCCTGGTGCGGGATGAAGCAGTCCACGTCGGCGGCGGTGGCCCCGGCACTGGCGAGCAGCTTGCCGACCAGCGCCGGGACGTTGTCGAAGACGAAGTCGCGAACGCCCCTGCCCTGCATGGTGAAGTAATGGCGGCCCTCGGCCACGGTCCGGGCCGAGGCGGGAAGCCTGCTTCCGCCCGCTTCGATCTTGATCAGCTCGCTCGCGTCGCCGTAGCTGGACAAGTGCGCGCCGATGATCCCGTACGGCTCGGCAACGTCGGCGACGATCACCGCGCCCGCCCCGTCCCCGAGGAGGACGGCCGTCCGCCGGTCGGAGTAGTCCAGGAACCTGGAGTAGAGGTCCGCGCCGATGACGAGCACGTGGGCTCCCGGGTTGGCCAGCACCAGGGCGCGGGCGACCTCGACGGCGTAGATGAAGCCCGAGCAGACCGCGTTGACGTCGAAGCACGCCGCGTTCCGCGCGCCTATCGCGTCCTGGACCAGGCACGCGGTGGGCGGCTGCGGGAAGTCGCCGGTGGACGTCGAGACCAGCAGGTAGTCAATGCTCCCCGCGGGCAGGCCCGCTGCCCGTAGTGCCTGGTCAGCTGCCCGGCTCGCGAGGTCCGACGTCGCCTCGTCCGGCGCGGCCCACCGGCGGGCGTGAATTCCGGCCCGGCCGGCGATCCACTCGGGCGGGGCGTCGGGGACGAGCGCATGGACGTGCTCGTTCGTCACCTCACGCTGCGGAAGCCAGGCGCCCGTGGCGATGATGCCAACGCTCATTGGGGGCTGCCTGCG
>Ga0210389_10003547_pt1 | contig 12180 bp, 9 predicted proteins | sample IncBWH28OmetaG_FD_160127 | JGI IMG/M metagenome (GOLD analysis project Ga0210389, IMG submission 160127) | Forest soil microbial communities from Barre Woods Harvard Forest LTER site, Petersham, Massachusetts, United States - Inc-BW-H-28-O ... | reverse complement strand
TGATGAACGTGCCGTGTACGTGGTACAGGGCGAACTCGCCACCGATGAAGGCAAGATCGCGGAGGGTCAACTCGCCGCGCTCGCACCCGGACTGAAGATCCCACTGCGCGCGGTCGGCGAGGCGCGCGTCATGTTGCTGGGCGGCAATCGCTTCCTCACGCCGCGACATATTTGGTGGAATTTCGTGGCCTCCTCTCACGAACGCATCGAGCGTGCCAAGGAGCGCTGGGCCAAGCGTGAATTTCCGCCGGTGCCGGGCGAAACGGAGTTCATCCCGCTGCCTTCGGAATGAGTAGGTGGGCGCCGCTGTTCTGCGTACACGCGGATACACGATTGATTCACCTTAATTTTTTATCACCTAGTCTTTGGAGGTTTTCATGAGCGATAAAACCGCAACGGTGCATTGGGAGGGTCGGGGCAAGCAGGGCGTTGGCAAGATCAGCACGCAGACCGAGGCCCTGAAGTCCTATCCGTACGGCTACGCCAGTCGTTTCGAGGATGACAAGCGCGGCACGAATCCCGAGGAATTACTGGCGGCGGCGCATGCGGCCTGCTTCACCATGGCGTTTTCTTTCGGTTGCGATGCGGCAGGGTATTCCACCACGGCCGTGGACTGCCAAGCTGCGGTCCGATTAGTTCTGAAGGGCGGTGGCTTCTCGATTGAGCACATTGGCCTCAAACTCGAGGCCAGCGTACCGGGAATCGATGAGGCGACCTTTCAAAAAATCGCTGCCAAGGCGAAACAGGACTGCCCTCTGTCCAAGGCATTGGCCAGTGTCCCGGAAATTACACTGACTGCAACTTTGCGCTAAGCGACGATCCGCGGGCGGCGAAACGCGCGGAGCAATCCGACGATCCAGCCGATGGCAATCCCCATGAACACCAGCAGGCCGCCCATGACCATCTGATTCGATAGACGCAGCGGAATGCTGCGATGCGCGCTCATTATCAGCCAGTGAATGTAGCAAACCATGGCGACCATGAGACAGCCGAACCAAACGGCGTACGAAACCAGCAGCGCGCGCGTCCGCGCGATGCGTTCGGGCGCCAGCCAGTAGTCTCGATTCGGCATTTTCATGTCGCTGGCTTTGGAATAGACCACGCTCAACAACGCCACCATGGCGATCGGAAATCCCACTCCCATCGCGAATACGAATTTGCCGTAGAACGCCCGCGTGATGTAGGTGGTGGGAAAGCCGGCGCCGTCGAAATGGGAAGCCACCATGGGCGGCAGGCTCGACACGGTGGCGGCGAAATAAAAAATCGCGCACAGCAGCGCCACGGCAAAGACGATCCAGGGAATTTTATTCATGTTGTAAGCGCCAAAGCACGGGGAAAAAGCGGTGATTCATCGGCGCCCCGGCGGGCAACTCTTCCGCCAGCCCAGGAAATTCCGGGGATGTTTTCCAGCGGCGCGGCGTATGCCTGATGTCATCGCCGAGAAAGCGCACCGAGAACACGCGGCGGCGGTGCGCGCCGGTAACGCCGCGCGCGCCATGCAGCATCAGCATGTGGAAACACACGGCATCGCCCGGCTGCAAATCCCAGCCGAGGATGGGAAAGTTCTCGCGCGCCGCATCGATACTCGGCAAGTCGGCCAGTGAGCCCTCCGGAAACCACTTGGCCTCGGCGTCCATGAACGCGCGCGGCATCAACCACGGCCCCAAGTGCGAGCCGGCGACGAGTTCCAGCGTCGAATCCCGGCTCACCGGATCCACCGGAATCCAAAAGCTCACGTTCTGCCGGCCTTCGATGTTGTAGTAGGGCTGATCTTGGTGCCACGGGGTCGCCTGCCGGGTTCCAGGTTCCTTCGTGAGCATATGATCATGATACAAGCGCGCCGTGGAGCTGCGCATCAGCCGGCCGGCGCTTTCCGCCAGCGCGGAATCGAAAATGAAACGGCGATAGTGCGCGTTTTCCTGCCAGTTGCAGAAATCCTCGACGAAGCGCCCCGGGTCATCCGCGGCGCTGGCGACGATGGCGCGCGGACTCAAGGCCGAAAGATTCAAGTCGATACCCGCTCGCAGTGTCGCGATCTCGTCCGGCCCGAAGAGCTGTCGAATGCACACCGCGCCGTCGCGCTGATATTGCTCGATGAGTCCGTCGTCAATCATGCCGGCAGCGCATCCAGTATCTCCCCGATCAATGCCGCTCCTCGATACGCGAAGCCGGTGTAGATCTGCAGTAGATTCGCGCCGGCGCGCAAGCTCGCGCGCGCGTGTTCCGCGCTCACGATGCCGCCCACGCCGATGATGGGAAAGTCGGCGCCGAGTTCGGCCCGCAACTGGGAGATGATTTTGACCGAGCAGGGATGCAGCGGCGCGCCGCTCAAGCCGCCGCGCTGCGCCGCCGCCGGCGGCGGCGGCTGAAGCAGGCGCAAATCTGTCGAGGTATTGGTGGCGATGACGCCGTCGAGTTGCACCGCGCGCACTTCTTGGACCAGCGCGGCGAGTTGCTCCGGGTTCAGGTCGGGTGCAACCTTGACGAGCAAGGGGACGCGCCTCGTAAAGCGCTGCTGCAACGTGAGGCGCTCCTCGAGCAACGTGCCCAAGATGCGCTGCAGCCCATCACGGGCTTGCAGTTCGCGCAAGCGCTCCGTGTTGGGAGAGGAGACGTTTATTGCCACGTAGTCCGCATGCGGATAGACCTTGCGCAGGCAGGCGACATAGTCATCTTGCGCATTCTCGATGGGCGTATCGAAGTTCTTGCCGATGCTGATGCCGCGGATTCCGCGGTAGCGCGCGCGCGCGAGCCGGGAGACCAAGTGATCGACGCCCTTGTTATTGAACCCCATGCGGTTGATCAGCGCCTCACTGCCCTGAATTCTGAACATGCGCGGCTTGGGATTGCCTGGTTGCGGACGCGGCGTCACGGTGCCGAGCTCGATGTGGCTGAATCCCAGCGCGCCGAGCGCATCCAGATAGTCGCCGTTCTTGTCAAAGCCGGCTGCCAGTCCCAAAGGATGGGAAAACTGCAATCCAAAGCAGCGTAGCGCCCGAGTCGCCGCAACCGGCAAGGCCGGCCACAGCGGCCGCACGCATTTCAGGCCCGCCAATCCCAAATCATGCGCGAGTTCCGGATCGAGATGCCGGAGCAGGGGCAGCGCGGCGCGCGCCATGGCGACTGCCGCGCGGCTCAAACGAATCTCCACGTCGCCAGAGCGCCCAAATAAAAGCACACTTCCGTGACCAGCTGCGTCGCCTCGAGCCTGTCGCCCGACGCGCTGATTTTTTTGTATTTGAAGAAGGCAATGAATCCCAGGCCAACGATGAGCGCGGCTGCCAGTCCAATCAGGCCCGGAATACCAAGGAACGCCGCGGGCGCAAATCCGATCAGCAGCGCAAGACACAAGGGTCCGGCTGCCACTTTCGGCGCCGACCTATCGGCGCGGACTGCCATGACGGAGACCAACAGCGCGAAGCTCGCGGCATAGCCTGCGACCATGATCAATGGCAGCGGCACGTTGGGTGGAGCCGCAAAGGGCAGCTTCGCGGCGGACAGGGCCATCAGCGCGTTGTACTTGACCAGCAGGCACAGCACGCGGCCAAAAAGCTCGAGCCGCGTTGCCGGCAGCGCATGAAACTCGGTAGTCAGCAATGCGGTGGCGGCCATCGACAAGATCACGGCCACGCTCGAAGGCCAAACTTGAACCGCCAGCCAATAAATTGCGCCGCCCAATACCCCAATCAGTATGCCGATGAGAGGCGCGTATTGGCCGGTCACGCGCACTTGGAGCCTGTCTGAGCATTCCCCGCGGCCGCGCCCGCATTCATGCCCGTTTGCGCTCGAAACTGCTTGGCGCCGCCAGCGTGGCGCGCAAATATCGTCCGGTATAGGAAGCCTTGTTGGCCGCAATCTGTTCCGGTGTGCCGACGGCAATGATGCGCCCGCCGTTATCGCCGCCCTCGGGTCCCAAGTCCACCACCCAGTCCGCGGTCTTGATGACATCCAGATTGTGCTCGATCACGATCACCGTATTGCCCTCATCGCGCAGACGCTGCAATACCACGAGCAGCTGGGCGATATCGGCGAAATGCAGACCCGTGGTCGGCTCATCGAGAATATAGAGCGTGCGTCCGGTGGCGCGCTTCGAGAGTTCCTTCGCCAACTTGACGCGCTGCGCCTCGCCGCCGGACAACGTGGTCGCACTCTGCCCCAAGCGCACGTACGACAAACCCACATCGAGGAGCGTCTTGAGCTTGGGCTGCACGGTCGGTACCGCCGAGAAGAAAGGCAGCGCGTCCTCGACCGTCATCTCGAGCACTTCTTGAATGTTCTTGCCCTTGAAGCGGACTTCCAATGTCTCGCGGTTATAGCGTTTTCCCTTGCACACATCGCACGGCACGTACACGTCCGCGAGAAAATGCATTTCGACCTTGATAACGCCGTCGCCCTGGCAGGCCTCGCAGCGGCCGCCCTTCACATTGAAGCTGAAACGACCCGCTTCATAGCCGCGCGCGCGCGATTCGGGCACGGCGGCGAAAATCTCGCGGATCGGCGCGAACAAACCCGTGTAGGTCGCTGGATTGGAGCGCGGCGTTCGCCCGATGGGGCTCTGATCGATTTCGATCACCCGGTCGATATGCTCCAGACCCTCGATCCGGTCGAAGTGCGCGCTGCCGGCCGAAGCATGGTTCATTTGCGTGGCGACCGCTCGAAACAGCGTGTCATTGATCAGGGTCGATTTTCCCGAACCCGACACACCCGTGACGCAGGTCATCAAGCCCAAGGGAAATTCCGCCGTGACTTTCTTCAGGTTGTTGGCGGTGGCGCCGATCACCCGCAGCATGCGCTTCGGATCGGGAACATGCCGCAGCCCCGGGATCTCAATCCGCCGGCGGCCGCTCAAGTACTGGCCGGTGATCGAGTCCGGGTGTGCGGCCACCTCGGCCGCGGTTCCTTGCGCCACGATGTTGCCGCCGTGTACGCCCGCGCCCGGACCCAAATCGACCACATAGTCGGCCTGGCGAATGGCATCTTCGTCATGCTCCACGACGATGACCGTGTTGCCAAGATCGCGTAAATTGACCAGTGTATCGAGCAGGCGCTGATTGTCGCGCTGGTGCAGTCCGATCGACGGCTCATCCAGAATGTACATGACCCCGACCAATCCCGAGCCGATCTGGCTCGCGAGGCGAATCCGCTGCGCCTCACCGCCGGACAGCGTATCGGCGCTGCGATTCAGCGTGAGATATCCCAGTCCGACGTTGCCCAAGAACCCCAGGCGATCGTTGATCTCCTTGACGATCTTCACGGCGATTTCGCCGCGCCAACCGGCGAGCTTGAGCTTGCCGAAGAATTCCAACGCGCGCTCCACCGACAACGCCGAGATCTCAGGAACGCTTTTGCCGTCGACAAAGACATTTCTCGCGGCGCGGTTCAGCCGCGTTCCCAGGCAATCCGGGCATGGGCGGGAAGAGCGGTACTTGGCGAGCTCCTCGCGCACCGCCACGGATTCGGTCTCGTTGTAGCGCCGTTCGAGATTCCGGACGATGCCTTCGAAGGTATGCCGGCGCGAAGTAGTGCCGCCCTTGCCATCCAAATATTTGAACTCGATCTGCTCATCGGCGCTGCCGAACAGCACCAGGTCTTGGATTTTTTGCGACAGGGTTTCGAACGGCGCTTCGATGTCGAACTTCGAGTACCGGGCGAGCGATTGGATCAATTGAAAATAGTAGGCGTTGCGCCGATCCCAGCCGCGCACCGCACCGCCCGCCAGGGACAAATGCGGATTGGCAACAATTTTGGCCGGATCGAAGAACTCCTGCGTACCGAGACCATCGCAGGTGGGGCAGGCGCCGATGGGGCTGTTGAATGAGAACAGCCGGGGTTCAAGCTCGCTCAAGGAATAATTGCAGATGGGACAGGCGAATTTGTCGGAAAACACGAGCTCGGCACGCTCCGGTTCGTCCATGTAGGCGATACGTGCGACACCTTGTCCCAAGCGCAGGGCCGTTTCGAAGGATTCGGCCAGTCGTTGTCCCAAATCCGGCCGCACCTTGAATCGATCGACGATCGCCTCGACGGTGTGTTTGCGGCGTACGTCGAGTTTGGGCGCCTGGTCCAGCTCGACCACCTTGCCGTCGATGCGCGCGCGGACGAACCCGCCGGCCTGCAGTGCCTCGATGAGTTCGGCGTGTTCGCCCTTGCGTTCCGCAATCGCGGGCGCGAGCAGCATCAAGGCCGTGCCTTCCGGATGCTCGAGTACGGCGTCCACCATTTGGCTCACCGTTTGCGCCGCAAGGTCGATATGGTGATCGGGACAACGCGGCGTCCCGGCGCGCGCGAACAGCAAGCGCAGGTAGTCGTGTATTTCCGTGACGGTGCCGACGGTGGAACGCGGATTGTGCGAGGTCGACTTCTGCTCGATGGAGATGGCCGGCGAGAGTCCTTCAATACTGTCGATGTCGGGCTTTTCCATCATGGACAGGAATTGGCGGGCGTAGGTGGAGAGCGATTCCACATAACGGCGCTGGCCCTCGGCATATATGGTATCGAAGGCCAGGGACGACTTACCGGACCCCGACAGGCCGGTGAATACAATCAATCGATCCCGCGGCAGGTCGAGATCAATATTCTTCAGGTTGTGGGTCCGGGCACCCCGGATTCGGATATTTTGCATCTAACCGATCACTATACGCGCCGAGTCAAGCGCGAGTACAACGACCCCGGAGGGCGGCAAGGGCGGGCGTAAATCTGCATTATTGCGCGCCTCAAGGCCGATATTGGGGCGGTGTTCGACGTGTACAATATGCGGCACTGAATTGAGGCAGGGGAAGGACATGGCGCGCGGCGTAAATAAAGTGATTCTGGTCGGAAACCTGGGTGCCGACCCTGAAACCCGGTCCATGCCGAGCGGCATGACGGTAACCAATATCCGGATCGCTACCAGCGAGTCTTGGAAGGATAAGGCCTCCGGGGCTCAGCAAGAGCGCACCGAATGGCACAGCATTGCGCTATTCGGACGCTTGGGCGAAATCGCCGCCGAGTACCTGCGCAAGGGCTCACAGGTCTTCGTCGAGGGCAAGCTTAGAACCCGCAAATGGCAGGATAAGCAGGGCAACGACCGATTTACCACCGAAATCATCGCCGATAATATGCAGATGCTGGGAGGCCGCGGAGGCGGTGCCGGCGGCACGGGCGGAGCGGGCGGCGCCGAACGCGGTGCACCCGCTGGAGCGCCGCCGCGCGACGACTACGACCAATCACCGGCGCCGGCCGGCGGCAAAGAGGAATTTGACGACGACATTCCGTTCTAAGCTTCGGGGGTCTAATGGGGGGCGAGAGCAGTGCGGATACCGGCGGCTGATTCGGGTAGCGGCAAAACGACCCTCTGCTCCTGGGTCAAGGCGATTTGCCGCGCGTTGGATGCCGCTGGATGCGACAGCGCGGCACTGCTCGCGGAAGCCGGCTTGGATGTCAAGTCGCTCGACTGCCCGACCGCCCGCTGCCCCGTAACCTACAGCCTGCGGCTTTGGAAGATCGCGCTGGCAGCGACCGGCGATCCAGGCTTTGGGCTCAAGGTCGCGAGCTATATCAGACCGACCAGTTTTCACGCCATGAGCTACGGCATGTCCGCGAGCTCTACCTTGAAAGAAGCCTTCCAGAGGGCGCAGCGATACTGTCACATCGTCAGCGATGCAGTGGACTATCAGTTTTTTCTGCGCGGTTCCGAATATCACTTCATCATCAGTCCGACTACCAATTTGGGCGACGCGCCGATCGATGCGGTGGTGGGACTCTATTTACGGATGTGCCGCTCGCTGATCGGGCGGGAATATTCGCCGCTGCGCATCGAGTTCCGGCGCTCGCGGCCTGAAAAGCTCGATGACTTCGTGAATTTGCTGCGTGCGCCCTTGGTGTTCGATGCTCCACAGACCCGGCTGGTGTTCGACCGCGAGAGCGTCGAGCGGCCACTGGATGGCGGCAACCCGGAACTGGCGCGGCACAACGACGCGATTGCCCTTCAATACCTGTCGCAACTGGAGCGTGACAATATCGAAGTGCGCGTGCGCGAGGTGTTGACGCAGCGATTGGCGCATGGCGAACCATCGCAAGAGGACATCGCGGAAATTCTCAACATGAGCGCCCGTACTTTGCAGCGCAAACTGGGCGAATGCGGCACGACCTATAAAGAGATACTCGACGACACGCGCTACGCATTGGCGCTGGCGTACTTGAGCGCGCCGAGGCACAGCGTCAGCGACGTCACCTACTTACTCGGATTCTCCGCGGGAAGCTGCTTCACGCGAGCATTTCGCCGCTGGACAGGGCAATCGCCGACCGACTGGCGAGCGGGTGCGCGAGTTTTGCCGCCGATCGAGCCTGTCGCCTGAAGTCTCGAGCACGCCGCGCTGACTGCGCATCGAGCAATTTGGATTGTCGCGACTGATCGCTTGAACGAATCTGCGGCGTTGTGTTCCAAGCCATCTGACCTGAGTTCTGAAGAAGCCCTATGAGCGCAGACGCGCTGAATGTCGCCCCACGCCCGCGTAAGAATCGAGTACGGCTCATTGTAGGAATCGTCGGACTCGTACTGCTGGTCCTGGTTCTTTTCCATATCTTCGGCGGCAAGAAACAAAAAGCCGCCACGCCGCCGCAGGTCGTGAGCACCGGTACGGCGACCGTGGGAGACATGCCGGAAACCTTGAGCGAACTCGGCACGGTGACGCCAATCGCCACGGTGAATGTTTTGCCGCAACTCAGCGGCTACGTGACGGCGGTTGGATATAAAGAAGGCGAGGACGTGGTGAAAGGACAGTTCTTGGTCCAGATCGATCCGCGTCAGTTCGAGATCGACAAACAGCAGGCGCAAGCGCAACTGGCCAAGGACCAAGCAAGCTTGGCGCAAGCGCGTGCCGATCTGGTGCGTTTTACGCAGTTGAACCAACAGAAATCGATCGCCGAGCAGACCTTTGAGGACCAAAAGTACCTAGTTCAACAGGACGAGGCGGCGGTCGAGGCCGACCGCGCGAATATCGCGCAGTTCGATTTGGACCTCGTTTATTGCCACATCACGGCGCCCGTGGCCGGGCGGGTGGGCCTCCGATTGGTGGACCCCGGCAACTATGTCACTCCGTCGATCTCGCCCGCGCTCGTCACGATCACCACCATGAAACCGACCACGGTGGAATTCACGGTGCCGCAAAACTCGCTCAGCAAGGTGCTACAGCGATTCAATTCCGGCACGAAACTGGCGGTCACGGTTTTCAACAGCGACAACAGCAAACAGCTAGCCACCGGTTCGCTGTACGCGATCAGCAATCAGATGGCCACCAGCACCGGCACGGTGACCCTGCGTGCCCAATTCGCCAACGATGACGAGGCGCTGTTTCCGAACGAATTCGTCAACGTCAGGTTATTGGTCGACACGTTGCAAAAAGCGGTGCTGGTGCCGACGCCGGCGGTGCTGAGCGGTGCACCGGGAGACTATGTGTACCTGGTCAACGCCGACCAGACGGTTTCCGTTCACAAGGTGACTCCGGGACCAAGCGACGGAACGAATACCGTCATCCTCTCGGGACTCGCGGCCGGGCAAATCGTGGTCACCGACGGCATGGACCGTTTGAGCGACGGCGCCAAGATCAAGGTCGGCGGGGCGAAGCCGGGCGCAGGCGGCGCGTCCGCGCCCAAAGCTCCTGCGCCCGGCGCAACTGCGCCCGGCGCGAAGCGCTCGCGCGCCGGAGTCTCCGGCTCACAGGCGCCCTAAGCGCCCGGCACCATCCGATGAACATCTCCCGCCTGTTCGTCCTCAGGCCGGTGGCGACCTCGCTGCTGATGGTCGCGCTGGTGTTGGTGGGGCTGGTGGCGGTGCGCTTCCTGCCGATTTCATCTCTGCCGGACGTCGACTATCCGACGATTCAAGTGCAGACCTTCTATCCCGGCGCAAGTCCCACGGTGATGGCGACCACTGTGACCGCACCGTTGGAAGTGCAGCTGGGCGAGATCCCGGGCTTGCAGCAAATGACGTCGAACAGCTCTGCCGGCGCCTCCATCATCACATTGCAGTTCAATCTGACGCTCAATCTCGACGTCGCCCAGCAGAACGTGCAGGAAGCCATCAACGCGGCCATCAGCTTGTTGCCCGCGGGATTACCGGCGCCGCCGACCTACGCCAAAATCAATCCGGCTGATCAGCCCATCCTTACCTTGGCGGTCACGTCCAATTCGATGTCGCTGACGCAATTGCAGGATGTCGCCAACAATCGGCTCGGAGCGAAGATCTCCGAGGTACCCGGGGTGGGCTTGGTGACGCCCGCGGGCGGCAACGTGCCGGCGGTCAGGGTCGAGGCCGATCCGCAGAAGCTGGCCGGATACGGGCTCAACATCGACGATTTGCGCTCGTTGATCGCCAACGTCAACGTCAGCCAGCCGAAAGGCAACATCGACGGACCAAAACTCGATTACACCATCAATGGCAACGATCAGATTGAGGATCCGCAGGACTATCTCAACACGGTCATTTCCTACCAAAACGGCGCGCCGGTTTACCTGCGCGATGTCGCCCGCGTCAGCCAAGCCGCGCAGAATACCGAGCAGGGTGCCTGGTACAACGATCGACAGGCCATCGTGCTCAATGTGCAGCGCCAGCCAGGCGCCAATGTGATCGCCACCGTCGATCAGATCAAAAAGCAGCTGCCGCAGCTCGAGTCCACGCTGCCGGCCGGCATGAACGTCGAAATCGTCGCCGACAGCACCGCCGTAATCCGCTCCTCGGTGTCGGATGCCGCGTTCGAATTGGGCCTTGCCATCGTGCTCGTGGTGCTGGTGATTTTCGTGTTCCTGCGCAATGTGCCGGCCACGATCATTCCGAGCATTTCGGTGCCGGTGTCGTTGGTCGGCACCTTGGCGGTCATGTACCAGCTGCACTACTCGATCGACAATTTGTCGCTGATGGCGCTGATCATCGCCACTGGTTTCGTGGTCGACGACTCCATCGTCATGATCGAGAACATCGTGCGCTATCTGGAGGAGGGTAAGGCACCTCTGCAAGCTGCCCTCGAGGGTGCCGGCCAGATCGGTTTTACCATCGTCTCGCTGACGGTCTCGTTGATCGCGGTGTTGATCCCGCTGCTGTTCATGGGCGGCGTCATCGGTCGGTTGTTCAGTGAATTCGCAGTCACTCTCGCGGTCACCATCGTGATCTCCGGCGTGGTCTCCCTAACGTTGGTGCCCATGCTGTGCGCTCGCATTCTGCGCTCGACCGCGGAGCGCAAACCGAGCCGCTTCGAGCAGCTCAGCGAACGGTTGTTCAACAAGCTGCTGGGCGCATACGAGCGCGGGCTCAACTTCGTCATGGCGCGCCAGACGCTTACCCTGGTGATTTTCCTCGGCACGTTGGCGCTGACCTTCATTTTGTACATCGTCATCCCGAAGGGGCTGTTCCCGGTCCAGGACGTGGGCGTCATCCAGGCCATCAGCGTCGCCGACAACTCGGTGTCGTACAGCGCCATGGTGGAGCGCCAGATGGCCCTGGCGGAGGCCATCCTCAAAGACACGGATGTCACCGGACTGACCTCCTATGTGGGAATCGACGGCACCAATACGACGCTCAACAACGGCCGCTTCTTGATCAATCTGAAGGCGCGCGACGATCGTTCGTCGACCGCGGCCGTGATTGCCCGGCGCTTGCAGGGCGAAGTCGCGGAGGTCTCCGGCATTCAGCTGTACTTGCAGCCCGAACAAGATTTGACGCTCGACACCACCGTATCGCCGAACCAATACCAGTTCGTGTTGCGCGGGCCGAGTCAGGAGGCGTTCCAGCAGTACGTGCCGGCACTGATCGCACGCATGAAGGGCATTTCCTCGATCACCGACGTCGCCAGCGACCTCAACAACGATGGATTGAGCGTCAATGTCGAGCTCAACCGGCAACTGGCGGCGCGCTACGGCATCACGGCGGCCACCGTCGATAACGCGCTGTACGACACCCTGGGACAGCGCATCGTGTCGACTATTTTCGATCAGTCCAGCCAGTACCGCGTGATCTTGGTGGCGAAGCCGGAAACCCTGCCCAACATCGAGTCGCTGGGCAACTTGTACCTGCCGAGCCAGACCAGCAGCACCGGCCAGGTTCCGTTGAAAGCCATTGCCAACATCAAGATCACCAAGTCGCCGCTGGTCAACAGCCATCTGGCGCAGTTTCCTTCCGTGACCATCTCGTTCAACTTGGCGACGGAT
>Ga0210389_10003546_pt1 | contig 12185 bp, 6 predicted proteins | sample IncBWH28OmetaG_FD_160127 | JGI IMG/M metagenome (GOLD analysis project Ga0210389, IMG submission 160127) | Forest soil microbial communities from Barre Woods Harvard Forest LTER site, Petersham, Massachusetts, United States - Inc-BW-H-28-O ... | reverse complement strand
GGGAAAGGCCGGGCTTTAGGCGCGTCCGGCGATAGACAGACCCTCAGATGGATCGACATGCCAGTCTGGCCGGGACAGTCGCTCCGTCAGAAACGAGGACAGGGTAGTGACCATCGGCGCGGACTAGCCAATCCCCGTTAGGGGTAATTATCCATTCCGGCCTTGGGTCGGCCAGCAGCCATCCGCAATCTTCTTTGAACATTGAAGTCAAGAAGCTTGTCGAAGGTCGGCTAACGATTAACGAAATCTAACAACATTAAACGGCCAACCGGCGGTTGCGTGGTCTATTGGCTAAGTGTGGATCGTCAGCGAAGGTTGCCGTGGCTCTCACCCTTGCCGGCCACGCTCCGCAACGGCGAGCTACACCGGAGAAATCGTTAAGACGAGCCACCTCGAGCAGCGGTCGTGACCCAGCATCTTCCACTCGTGATAGGGACCATCGGCGAACTTCACGGCAATACCAATCGGTATATTTGCCCGGCAAACGGTCATGGTGTTTGACTCGCATACGAACGAGGTCGTCGTCTTCGGTCCTTTCAGGCTGTTTGTAGCCGAGAGGCTACTAAAGAAGGGCGACGAGTCACTTCCGGTCGGGGGCCGTGCGTTTGACCTTCTGATCACGCTGGTGGAGCGGGCGGGCGAAGTCATCACTCATAAGGAGTTGCGTGAACGGGTCTGGCCCGGCATCGTTGTCGATGACGCAAATCTCCGTGTCCACGTTGCTGGTCTTCGTAAAGTGCTGGGCGATGGCCAGGACGGTGCGCGGTTCATCTCCAGTGTAGCCGGCCGGGGCTATTGCTTTGTCGCACCGGTTCAGCAGCAACGGCAGGAGATCAAGTCCACGGCAGCTTTGGCTGAGCCCGTGAAAGGTCCGGTTCTGCCAGCGCGTTTGCGGCGAATGGTTGGTCGCGGTGCGACCGTCGAAGCATTGCGCTCGATGGTTATGTCTCAGCGCTTCGTCAGCATTGTAGGACCTGGCGGTATGGGAAAAACGACCTTAGCCGTCGCTGTTGCGCATACAATGATGACCGATTTTGACAATGCCATCCGCTTTGTGGACCTGGCCGCTCTCAAGGACGCGGCGCTCGTGCTTCCTGCCGTCGCATCGGCAGTCGGATGTCGCACCCAGTCCCGTGATTCAATCGCGACGCTGCTGTCCTTTCTTGCCCAACAGCGGATTCTCCTGGTTTTCGACAGCTGCGAGCACGTGGTAGAGGCCGTCGCCGCTCTCACAGAACGTCTTTTCAACGGTGCGCCGTTCATGCACATCATCGCAACAAGTCGCGAACCACTGCAGATTCAGTGTGAAAATCTGCATTGGCTCGAGCCGCTCGGTGTTCCACCAAAGGAAGCGAAGTTGACGAGTGCCGATATGCTCGCCTTTCCGGCGCTCCAGCTGTTTATGGAGCGAGCCGCTGCTGGCGGCTACGTCCAAGAGCTTGCCGATGATGACGTGCCCCTTGTCGCAGGTATTTGCCGGCAACTCGACGGAATTCCCTTGGCGATCGAACTAACGGCAAGCCAGGTGAGCAAATATGGCATACGGGGAGTGTCAGGGCGGATCGGTGATCGTCTGGCGCTGTTTTGGCAAGGTCGGCGTAGCCCGTCGCGGCATCAAACGTTGTGGGAAACGATTGACTGGAGCTACGATCTATTGCCAGAGCACGAAAAGGCTATCCTCTGCAGGCTTTCGCTCTTTGTTGGGCCTTTTACTCTGCAAGCGGCTGAAACGGTGGCGGGCGACGCGGGTGGCCAAGCATGGCAAGTCATCGACGCAATCACAAAGCTAGTTGACAAGTCGCTCCTTTTGGTTTCGTCAGGCGACGATCAAAGCTTGTATCGCCTCCTTGATACCACGCGAGCCTATGCCGCGGTCAAATTAGCAGAACGGGGAGAGGAGAACGCGATCGCGAGACGACACGCCATCCACTATGCAGAGAGTCTGGCAGCGATCCGTCCTGGTCTGTTCCAAGATCAGATCCTCTCAGCCCAGCTGCAGATCGGTGACGTTACTGCGGCGCTCCGCTGGAGCTTCTCGCGGTCTGGCGACACGAGCGTTGGCGTGGCTCTTGGCGTCAGTGCAGCGTCTCTATTTATAAATCTATCAATGTTGAGCGAATGCCGGCACTGGTGTCGGAAGGCCATATTGGCCCTGGATGAGGTCGATCGAGGGACAAGACGCGAGCTTACGCTGCAGGCCTCGTTGGCAATGTCGTCCATGTTCGCCTATGGCGACAGCGAGGAGGTGAACAATGCGCTCGAACGCGGGATCGCGCTGGCCCACGACTTGCGTGACGCGGAACAGCTTCCGCACTTGCTCGCGGGTCTCAATCTCTTTCGAATGCGGCTCGGAGATTTCGCCGGCGCGCTTGCGGCCGCAGAGCGGTACTCGATCGCAGCCGAACACTATGGCGGAGCGCGGGACAAAGTAGTGGCCGAGTGGATGCTTGGCGGAAGTCACCATCTCATCGGAAATCAGGCGGAGGCACAGCGGCACTACGAGAGCGGCTTCGAGCACGCGGCATCAGCCGGAGTCGGTCGAAGTCATATGTTTGGCTTTGACCATGAGTTATGGGCTCGAATCGGCCTTGCCAAGACACTCTGGTTGCGAGGTTTCCCCGACCGGGCGGCACGTTTCGCGCATCGAGGCATCGAGTTCGCCCGAGGCGCTGGGCATCCGGTCACCCTATGCATCTGCCTGATCTACGGCGTGCAGGTGTTTCTCTGGCGCGGCGATGAATACATCGCAGCCGAGTTTATCGATGGATTGCTTGCGGTGGCCGAGAAGAGCTCCCTGGCTCCCTACTACGCCTGCGGCCTCGTCCGATTGGGTGAGCTCCTCGTTGCGCAGGGTCGAACGGCCGCCGGTACCGAGCATCTGCGTCGCGCGCGATCAATCCTAGCTGCCGAGCGCAACTATATCCTTTTTCCAACGATTTCCCGAACTCTTGCCGAGGGGCTTGTGCAAGAAGGGCGGTCGGACGAGGCACTTGACGTTATTGAGGCTGCTGTCGCCAACGCCGAGTCCGGCACCGGAACGTTCGAGCTTCCCGAACTGCTTCGCGCCAAGGCAAAGGTGCTCCTAGCTGTGTCGCCCAGAAATGCAGCGGCGGCGGAGGCGTCGATCATGGCATCGCTCGACTGTGCTCGAACGCAGTCGGCGCTGGGGTGGGAATTACGCTCAGCGACCGCGCTGTTCCACTTATGGCTAGATCAAGGTCGCGCGGACGCGGCAAGGCGCATGTTGACGAGCGTCTATGAGCGATTCACGGAAGGATTCGAGACAATCGATATTCGGACAACGCGCGCTCTTTTAGACATTCCGGCTTAGCTTCTCGCGTGTGTGTGAGCGCCTTACACCAAGCGAGCGGCTTTCGAGCTCTCCGCACAATTTATAAATTCTTAGAACGCGTTGAGGGCTGCGTGCTCACCAATCCGACCGCGCTCTTCACCGCACACCGCTGGCCTACGCGGTCTCCGCGTGACCCGGTCTTAGAAAGGATAAATAGGATCATTTGCTGCGCGGCGGCTGTAACTGACTGGCGTTTGCGACCACCACCCTCAACGTCTTTCGCAACCACATCAGTCCCGGCTCTGCATCGAAACGCTCGTGCCTGAACACTCTGATGACGAGCTTCGGAAGCTTGAGCGGATGCGATAGAATCTCGATTGGGGCCGCAACCGTGGAATACCCAAAGGCCTCGGTACGTCGCGACCAGACCGAGGACCCCACGATCGTCGGAGGCGCGTGGAAATGCGGCACTTGCGCAGCGTCCTCTCGACGATGGCGCGGCCGGTTCCTTCGGTTCTCGTAATCCATGTCGCTCTCGCCGAAAAAATGGCCTTGGACATTGCTGATTGTTTCCACGCGGGGATGGCTACCGCCGGCTAGCGCGACATAGCCGCTTTCGAAGCCGTTGCCTCACGCCAGAGCGAAGCTCCGGGATAATTCTGACAGTTAAATCAAACGGTTAAGCGCGGAATGTAGGGGTACTTGGTCCAGGGGCGGATCGAGAGGACTTTCATACTTCCAACAAGACATCCCACTTGCCCCTACCTGCCTTCGTAGCAATAGCGACTGGCGCGTGCTTCGGCTCGCCTTGGTTGAAAGGAAGGTGCTCGCAAGATACAATAGCCGGGCATCGGTCCCTACGAGAAGCATAGGCTCGTCTGGCCAGACCTCTCCGTTTTGCACGGAGTTCGCAATGCCGAGGTAACAGCGCGAAATAACACATATGAATGATCGCCATTCATGGTCGCAGGATGTGATTTCTTTTGGCCCGTTCGATCTGTGTGCGCCTCAGAGGTTGCTAAAGAAGACTGAAAAACTGGTTCCCCTTGGTGGTCGCGCGTTCGATATCCTGATTGCGCTGGCGGAGCGGGCGGGGGAAGTCGTCACGCATAGGGAGCTGATCGAGCGGGTTTGGCCGGACGTGAACGTGGAGGAGACCAATCTCCGATTTCACATCTCGGCCATTCGCAAGGCCCTCGGCGACGGACGAGACGGGGTTCGCTACATATCCAGTGTTGCAGGTCGGGGATATTGTTTTGTCGCGCCAATAAAGCACCCGCTAACCGAGCAGCGCGCTCTGCCTCCGGGCATTGCCGACGCCGAGGGGTTCAAGAAGCTGCCGCCACGCTTATCGCAGATGATCGGCCGCGAAGACATCGTTCGGACGTTGTCGGACGAACTTATGCTGCAGCGCTTCGTCAGCATCGTCGGCCCTGGCGGAATCGGCAAAACCACGGTTGCCGTCTCGGTCGCGCACAGGCTGCTCACCGGCTTTGAAGGCGCTGTATTCTTTGTTGATCTCGGTTTGTTGACCAATCCCAAGCTCGTCCCAACGGCTGTAGCATCAACACTCGGATTCATGGCGCAAGCCCACGATCCTCTTGGCAGTCTTCTTGCCTTTCTTAGCGAGAAGAAAGTCCTTCTTATTCTGGACAACTGCGAGCACGTGATCGATACCGCGGCTGCGTTGGCCGAGCGCGTGGTCAGTGAAGCGCCCCAAGCACACGTCCTGGCGACCAGTCGCGAAGCACTCCGAGTTCGAGGTGAGCATGTCCATCTGTTGTATTCACTTGAAGGTCCACCTGACGACGACGGTTTAACGTTGACTGAAGCACTCGCGTATCCGGCAGCCGAGCTCTTTATGGAGCGCGCTATCGCGAGCGGCTATACCTCTGATTTGACTGATATGGATGCACGGATCCTCGCCAAGATTTGCCGCAAGCTCGATGGCATCGCGCTCGCGATAGAGCTCGTAGCCAGCCAAGTCGGTTCTCTTGGAATTCGTGGAACCGCCGAATTGCTTGACAGCCGGTTCGGATTGCTTTGGCAAGGCCGGCGCACTGCGTTACCACGGCACGAGACGCTCAACGCCATGCTCGACTGGAGTTACAATCTGCTTTCGGAGCGTGAGAGGGGCGTTCTCAGGAGACTCTCGGTCTTCGTGGGGGATTTCACGCTGGAGGCCGCCTGCTTTCTTGCATCTGAGACTGAGACAGAAGATGCGAGTGTTACAGTTACGCTCGACAGCTTGCTTGCGAAATCGCTGATATCCTCTGTCCCAGTAAACGGATCCACCTATTATAGGTTGCTCGACACCACGCGCGGCTATGCTGGAGGAAAGCTCGCCAAGCCGGAAGCGAATCGCGTCGCCCGACGACACGCGACCTTTTTTTCCAAGTTTTTCCAATACAACGAGATTGTTCAATCGAGGTTCGGGGAGCAGAACCTTTCGGAATACACTCCGCACATTGGCAATGTGCGGTCGGCGCTCGAATGGGCATTCTCTGCCGATGGCGACGTCGTCGTTGGCGTGGAGCTCGCTACTTGGGCGGCACCCTTGTTCATCGGATTGTCGCTGCTCGAGGAGTGCGACCGGTGGTGTGAACGAGCGCTCGCCTGTCTCGATGACGCAGAGCGTGGCACCAGAAAGGAGATGATCCTTCAGGAGGCCCTTGCCTTATCATCAATGTACATAAGTGGAAACACCGACCAGGTTCGCACCGCGATCGAGCGCGGACTGGCGCTCGAGGAGGCGTTCGGCGACCGGCGTCACCAGCTGCGGCTTCTTTACGGCTTGTATCGGCTTCTCATGCGGCTGGGCGATTTCCGTGCCGCGCTCGCAGTTGCGCAGCAGAGTGCAGCGCTCGGGGAGAACGCCCAAGACCCGGCGGGCCTGGTCGTCGCGGATTTCATGCTCGGCACTTGCTATTCTTTCATGGGGGATCAAGCTTTGGCTCAACTTTACGGTGAGCGAGGCTTAGCTCGCGCGGCCGAGCCTGGCACGATAACCCCGAATTTCTTCGGGTTTGACCGTCGCGTCTACGCCCCTATTAGCCTGGCACGCACGTTATGGCTGCGTGGCTTCTCCGACCGTGCGTGCAGTATGTTGAGAACCGCCATCGACGAGGCCGCGAGCCGAGATCCTCTTACAGTGTGCGTTGCGCTGTCTTCGGGGGTGCCTGTATTTCTTTGGAGCGGCGACTTCCGAACAGCCGGCGACCATGCCAACCGGCTCATCGAGTATGCGGGACGACACTCAATCGAGCCCTACCGCGCCACGGGCATCGGACTAAAGGGCATGCTTGCAATCGCACGTGACGATGTGGAAACGGGGGTTGATCTTCTGCGAACGGCTCTGGCTATCCTATCTGCCAAGAATCTGACCTATTATCTTACGCTTTTCGCGGGAACCTTAGCCGACGGCCTGCGCATGACGGGACAGGTGGAGGAGGCTCTCCTCACGGTCAACGGCGCTATTGCGCGCGCGGCAGATTGCGGATCGACGTACGACATGCCCGAACTGCTGCGGATCAAGGCGCAGATTTTTGCAGATATGCCGCGGTATGGCCCGGCGTCGGCCATGAGTTGCGTAACGGAAGCCATCGACATCGCGCGCGTTCAATCTGCGCTCGCCCTCGAGTTGAGGTCAACGATGACCCTGGCGCGTATGCTCTCCGAAGGAGGACAACGGGATCAAGCACGTCATCAACTCGGGCTCGTTTACGATCGCTTCACTGAGGGATTCCAAACCGCAGATCTCAGACTGGCGCGTGCGCAGCTGCGAGAATTGCAACCACGATCGTAAGTCGCACACGGGGCGTCAATTCCATTGCGAGCGCAGCTTAGCGTTAGCAGCCGATCTCATTGGGTTTAACGCTTGCTGTTGTCTATGACCGCTTCACGGAGGGACAAAGGCGCTCGATCGTTCCGCTACCGCATATGCCGGATAAGGCTTACATTTGTCTCGCTGTTCAGCGAGTGAGTTCGCGGAAACCGCCTGATTTACAACTTTTAACATCATACAATGAGCAAAGGCTCGCCAATTGGCGCACTTTTGGAAAAATGCTGTCAAATCCTGACGGTTCTGGATTTATGTGCCAAGTGCCTCTTCCAATGCGCCAGTTGCGCTTCCTCTCCTAATTGCTGCCTTCGTCGATGCGACGAACAGCTTCGACTTGGAGGGACTGATGGTCACTGTTGCCGACGATATCGCTTGTCAACGATCAACTGGGGCGAAACGGCCATCAGGGGCTGCGCAGAACGGGACATCATCGGCGAAGACTGATGATCGTAGTTACGCACGTCGTGAAGCACTACGACAACTTTATCGTTACCGCCAATATCGATGGAAATTTTGATAGGTGCGGGTTGGCGGCCCCGCTCGTCCTCGCGTTTTATTTCGCACCCCACAACGATCTCATCATCCAATTGACCATCTTGCGCAATCGCCGCGATATCTGATGACTGCCAGCCCACTTCGGCGTTTCCCGAAGAGATATTTTCGCGGCGGGTATGCGCGAAAGGCGGTACCGACGGATGAGCACTACCTCGCTGTCGGCGTGTGTATCGTCACACCATCGGTCACGCGAGCTGCAGGCAGTCGGCAACAACGTGAGGCTCATTTTACAAAACTCCACGACGATTTACTTGCCCGCGAATGAAGGCCGCGCAAGTTTGGACGGACCGAAGCCGCGAGGAGAGGTCTTGCACGCAAGCTCTTAGGGCGCTGGGCAGCAAACCTGAGGATGTCGACCATGGTGACCGAGTTTGACACTGTTCCTGTAACACCCCCAGCACGACCGTCTTTAAGCGGCGGCTCGGGCACTTTCCTCTCCCTTGCGACACTAAATGGATCCGCGAAATCGACCCTCGTGCCTCATTCCACGAATCCAACCGTGCACGCAAATCGGACTTTCGACAGAGATGCCGTACACGGCGAGCTACTTACTTTCGCCCAAAGCGATGCAGCAGAATTGGAATTCTCATTAGAGTCCCATCTCATCATTCTATTGCAAGACGGCATATCCGGCGGTTGCGAGTGGAGTAACGGCAGCCAGGTCGGAAAGCTACCGTCGGTGGCACCCAATACCGTTCTGTTTAATCCCGCGCGAGATTACCTCTGGATCAGAAAGAGAGTATCGCAACAGAACTGTCGTATGTTGCTGTTGACAATCGATCCAACGCTTGTGAACCGGCTCGATGCGGGTGACGTAGATGTAGCTAAATTGCAATTTCGTCAGCAAATTGGCATCGAGGATCAGGGCCTACGTCTGGCGCTTTTAGCCATTGGGCGGGAGATCGAAGCGCCGGGCCTTAATAGCAGATCATATATGGATTCTTTGCTGATGTTGCTTCTGACACACCTGATGCGTTGCGCGTCCAATTTTGCGACGCCGCTCCGACCTGTCTACGTAAAGGGCGGGCTGCCGAATCGGCGACTGAAGCGCGCTCTTGAGCTGTTGGAAGCAGACTTCACCAAAACGCCGTCCCTCGCTGAACTCGCCAGGCCGCTTGGACTTCATCCCACATCCTTCTGCCGCGCTTTCAAGCAATCAACTGGACTATCGCCTCACCGTTATTTGCTCGCGCAACGTATCAATCGCGCCAAGGAAATGATGAAAGACGAGAACCGTACATTGACTGAGATTGCATTGGATTGCGGCTTCAGCAGCTCGAGTCAATTGTCCGTGGTGTTCAAGCGAATTGCCGGAGTCTCGACCCGGATTTTCCGGCTATCTTTAATATAACAGCGATATGTTCGCGATTCTCTTTGACCAGCCAATGCAGCCCGATGAGAACCATCCGCAACGCGGATCCGTTCGCGGTTATGGAACAGCCGCTGCCGGCGCAAAAGCGGTCCAACGGCCCGTGTTGATAGGCGACGGTTGCGGCGACTTCCCGATGCCGCAATTTCCCAAAAAGCGCTGCAATTTCTCAAAAAGCACAAGCAGGCGAAGTTCTCTATGTCCGTCACCGACGGATTAAACGCCCCGGTCGCTTTCGTTTACAGACGCGGTGGTGTTGAGAACGTCGATACGAGAGCAGGTTCCCAACGAAGATTATCCGGTTCAGGAACACTCGGGCGTCCGGCCATACACGAAGTCAACAAGAGACGAACGATCCGCTTCTGCAGGTGTACGAGACAATGACGCGAACGGCACGCGCAAATAGCGTCGCGCCAGGAGCCACACCCAACCAGTCCGTGCTAGGATGATCGACTAAATCAGACAATATTTACACCGCAGCGTGTCGCGGGTGAAGCAAATCCGGTTCTGTTGGGTCGAGCACTGCGGACATCGCATCTTCGACACGCTCGATCCATATGAATTCGAGCTGTTTGCGAACCTCGTCCGGAATATCGTCAAAATCCCTCTTGTTACGCGCCGGCAGCAGCACGCGTTTTATTCCGGCCTGAGCTGCCGCGATCACCTTCTCTTTGATTCCGCCTACCGGCAGAACGATCCCCCGGAGACTAATCTCACCTGTCATGGCCGTATTGCTGTGTATTGTCCTCTCTGTCAAAAGCGAGGTTAGCGCCATAAACATAGCGACACCGGCGCTAGGTCCGTCCTTGGGAACGGCGCCGGCCGGGACGTGAATATGGATGTCGTTTTTCTCAAACACAGACGGATTCACCCCGAGCGATGAGACCTTGGTCTTGACAATGCTAAGCGCCGCCTGCGCGCTCTCCTTCATCACATCGCCAAGTTGCCCCGTCAGGATCAGTCTGCCGTTTCCCGGAACACGAGTTGCCTCGATAAACAGGATGTCGCCCCCAACGGGCGTCCACGCCAACCCGGTGACAACACCCGGCACGCTTACGCGCATCGCAACCTCATTCTCGAACATCACCGGACCGAGGATCGTCGGGATCTCGCCTCTCTGAACGCGGACTGGCTCGACCTTTCCTTCGGCAATCTGAACCGCCGCGTGCCGCAACACTCTGCCGATGGCACGTTCCAAATTTCTGACGCCAGCCTCCCGGGTGTAATGATTAATGATTTCATGCAGAGCGTCGTCAGAGATCTCGAACTGGCCGTCTGGCAACCCGTTCGCATCCATCTGGCGGCGTACAAGATAGCGGCGCGCGATCTCAAACTTTTCGCTGGCAGTATAGCCAGCAAGACTAATGATCTCCAACCGATCTCTTAACGGGCCGGGCATCGTATCAAGAACGTTCGCAGTCGTTATAAAAACCACATGGCTCAAGTCGAACGGAACTGCTAGGTAGTTGTCCCGAAACGTGTTGTTCTGTTCCGGATCCAGCACTTCCAGAAGAGCGGATCCGGGATCGCCGTGAGCGCCGCCGCCCCCAAGCTTGTCGATCTCATCCAGCATCATAACGCAGTTTCGTGTTCCTGTCTTGCGCAGCGCCTGAATGACGTTGCCCGGCAAAGCACCGATGTAAGTCCGTCGATGACCGCGAATTTCAGCTTCATCATGCACGCCACCAAGGCTCACACGCACGAACTTGCGCTGCATGGCACGCGCGATCGATTGTCCAAGCGAAGTTTTTCCGACGCCCGGCGGTCCAACGAAACAGAGGATGGGCGCTTTGCCGTGCGGAGCCAACTTTCGCACCGCCAGATGCTCGATGATCCTTTGCTTGATCTTGTCGAGACCATAGTGATCCTCATCAAGAATCCGGCGCGCCTCCACGATATTGATCGGCGCCTCCTCGGGCAGCTTCCACGGCAACTCGATCAGCCACTCAAGATAGCTTCGCACCATGCCATATTCTGCAGCCGCTTCGGGCATCCGCTCCAGTCGCCGCAATTCCTTGCGCGCCTGTTCATCGACTCCCTTAGGCATACCGGCCTTCGTGATCGCATCGCTGAGTCCAGCGATCTCGACCTCCTTGCCCTCCTCGCCTTCGCCAAGCTTCTTCTGAATAGCCGCCAGTTGCTCGCGGAGCAGGACTTCGCGCTGTCGTTCGTCGAGCGACGCTTTAGTCTGCTGACCGATTTCCTGTGAAAGGCGCAGCACTTCGATCCGATGAGCCAGTATCCGCGAGAGCTTTTCCATTCTGACTGACACGTCGGTCGTCTCCAGCAAATCCTGCTTTTCCTCCGGCTTGACATCCACATAGGAGGCTACGATATCGGCCAGCGCGCCTGGACCCTTCGTAGCGTCTATCGCGCCGGCCAGTTCTTGCGGCACCTGCGGCAAGAGTTGCAAGACCTCCAATGCCTGGTTACGCAGATGCAGGAAACGCGCTTCGATACCGGAAGTGGACGGATCATTTGCTTCCGAAATCTGCCGCACACGCGCCACAAGGAATGACCACCCTTTCAGGTATTCAATTACTTCGAAGCGCTCGTCGCCCTGACATACCAAATGGTGGGAACCGTCCGGCGTTGTTATGTACCGGACGATATTGGCTACCGTTCCCATGCGGTGGAGATCGATCGCAATTGGGTCTTCAATAGCTAAATCGCGCTGCATCAGAATTCCAACCTGCCGCTGATCGCGGAGCGCTCGCTGAGCTGCCGCAATCGATCTTTGCCTTTCGATGGTGACCGGAACAATCATGCCTGGAAACAGGACAAGATTGCGTACCGGGATGATGATCACCGCATCACGTGGAGGGCTCGTGGTTGCGGCGTTGCTCACCTCGTCCGCCGTCTGGGAGGGGTGCGTCTCAACCATGTGCCCCTCTCATTTTTTCCAGCGTGATGAGCACACATCCGTCGACCATGGCTCGGCGAACGCCTCGGTATCTTCCGGCCGGAAGCCGAATGCGACGTTCAAATCGGCCTTGCGGCAGTTCCAGTCGATGGATCGCTGCAGTCCGCAGCACGGATGGGAGTTGGCGTGTCCCGGCGACGACAAGATCCCCGTCGTCAATGATCGTTTCCAATTGATCGGCGTGGACGCCTAATAAACCCACAAA
>Ga0210389_10003545_pt1 | contig 12185 bp, 7 predicted proteins | sample IncBWH28OmetaG_FD_160127 | JGI IMG/M metagenome (GOLD analysis project Ga0210389, IMG submission 160127) | Forest soil microbial communities from Barre Woods Harvard Forest LTER site, Petersham, Massachusetts, United States - Inc-BW-H-28-O ... | reverse complement strand
CCCAGGAGGTGGTAACAATGCAGCGGCCGGACGTTCGGTCGACCAACAGGGACAAGCCAACGCACCCGTCGATGCCCTCGAGCGCGGGCATCACGCTGTCGCGCGTATGCGCGATACCGGCTTCAATGGACGAAGGCTGCCCCTGGATGGTGGTGCTTCGTGCATACATGATCTGCCTCCTCTGCGTGGGGCAGCGTCTCGACGGCGCCGCCGTCCACTTCATCGTCCTCCCACAGGTAAGGCGCGGCAATGGGCGGGCGGGTGTCAGCCGCACGGCACTTCGTGGTTGCCGCCGGTGCTGCGTACTGGGGTTACTACCTAGTACACAGCGACTCGCGAACTAACTCTGGACTTCGCAAGATCCGTCGCAAGGTAAGTCTGGACTTCGAAAAGTTCGACTGAACGAGACAACACCAACTGTCTCGTCCGGGTGAAGATTGCGAGGAATGCCCCACGCTTGCTGGGTTCGCAATCAAGGTCTGGACGATCCCAGCGCAAGTCGTCCAGATTGACATTGCAATTTCGGCGAACCGAAGCATCCGGGCGGGGTCGAGCGGCGTATCAGCGCGCCTTTATCGGGCATTCGGCGCCCCCAAGGACATCGACAATCGGCATCAGCGAGGCCGCCGTCCTGCCCAAGCTCGTGCTCAGCTGACGGTACGGGCGCACAATTGAGGTGTCCGTCTGAAACCTGGGGAGCTGCGATGAGCGAGCAACCGTACGACTTTTTCGGCGAGATCTTCCAGCGGTACTTCAGACCCGCCATCGACGCATATCCGCGAATGGGTGGCGCACTCGTTGAAAGGTTATTCACGCTGACTGACTACGTCCCCGATAGATTGGCACAGACCCGGTGCGCCGCAACGGCATGGGCCAACGCCGAGACCCCGAACGCCAGGATCACCTCGGAACTTTTCGTGATCACTCAACACGGACTGATGTATGCCGCCGGGTTGAACGAGTCGCGCCGGGCGCTGTATTACCTGGCCACGCCGCCCGCATTGTTCGATCCGTTCGTCGATCAGGTCGACACCGCCGAACTGCGTGCGGGCACAGTAGTCGTGGTGGACAGCCGCTTCGGCGGCGACCTCGCATCCGCGCATCCGATGGACGCCGCGCTGCGCCGGATACTCGATGAGCACCTGGCGCTGCGGGTGGATCTGCCCGCGTAGCTATTTCTTCGCCGCGGTCTTCTTGGCCCGGCGCGTCGTTCGCGGTCTTGTTGGCGGGGGCATTCTTGGGCGGGCGTCTCTCCGTCGGTGTCGTCGCGGCCGGAGCGTCGCCTTCACACTTGGGTGGTGCCAAGTGCGGTGCGACTGCGTCAGAAGCGCTCAACCGGTGGTGTTGATGTTGTCGCCGTTGTAAATATCGCAGCCGTCGGGAGCGGTGGCCGCAACGACGTTGAAGCAGAGCGGCAGGCCGTCCAGCACATCGGTGAGACTACTACCGACGAGGTTGCCCGGGAACCGGTTGTGGCCACTGTTGGGCGCTGCACGGGGTGGGCGGTGTGAACGCTATGCCACCTCGACCTGCCGCGCAGGATCTGCCGCGCTAGCAGTTGTTGCGAAGCCGATGGCAACAGCCGGGTACTCCGGCTCGACTGTTTGAATCGTCCCGGGTTTCTCGTGTGGGTCCCGGGATTCGTGCAACACCTCGATTACGTGTGATCGGTGAGCTTTCCGACCCGCCGGTGAGCGCAATACTGGACATCGACGCGCTGGTCGCACAGGTCGAGCCTGTTGGCTGCGGTACTGCCCGTGGAACAACTGCGGGCTTGTCCAAGGCTCCTGGCACAGGGAGGATGAGATGAGGAAGATCACACTAGGCGTCGGAATCGCTTGCGCGGGACTAGCTTTCGCGCCGCTGGCAGGCGCCGATCCCACTGCGGGGCACGACGCGAAAGTGCACATCCAGACGCCACCGATGCTCTGCGAGATCGGCTCCGATGATGCCGATCCGGGGATCGGCCCCAATGTCATCTGCCAGGGGAGTTTCGTCCGAGCCCGGGCGGGCGACGATCAGGCCTTCGTCACCGCGTCAGGCCAGTTCAGCTACCGGAGTGCGAACATCGGCACCGGTTACAACCATGCCCCTTTTGACACCGTCGTCCCCGGCCAGACCTACCACATCCAGGGCTGGACGGTCGTGGCGGGCGGTGACGGCATTCGCTTCACCAACGACGGCACTGGGCACGGCATGTTCATCGGCAGCGATACCACCGTCAATCCGTTCTGATTCGTAGAAATGAAAATGAAAAAGATTGCACTGGCAGGATTGGTAACCGCTGCCTTGGTTTTCGCGCCACCGACTGCCGCCGACGTACCGGGGCTGGCCCCGTTCGTCGGTTCTTGGCACGCCCACGAGGAGGGTCTGGACATCCAGCCCAATGGCAACGGTCGCGAGACGTATGCCGACAAATCGACCTGTCCCGATGCACCGGCGGCTGGCTGCGGCAAGACAGGCACCGTGGACTTCACGCTGACGTCGGTATCCGGCGACACCGCTGCCGGTGCCATCACTGGTGCCTCGAATCCAAAAGATCCCATCGGCGGGCCGGTGACACTCAAGCTCGTCGGCGGTGGTCAGGGGCTTCAGCTATGGATGGCGGGCGGGGATCAGGGCTTCCCGTTCTGCAACAGCAACGACGCCAGTCACTACTATTGCGGTGCCTGAGAGATCCTCCGCGTGCCAAAATGCTCCCGGCGTCCGTACCTATCTTGTAGTCAGTTTTTGCTTGGACTGGGATTCCTGCCGACTCGCGCGTGAATGTCTAGGTGGCGCGCCACCAAATGCCACACACTGTCTGCTTTCGCGGCGCTGGTTGGTGGCACCGAGCTGCGACTGACTTTTGAGACTCTGATATCTCGTCTGTTTTAAGACACGGTGGGCATGCCTACCGACCGATCGGCGTCATGGCATAGCCTCAGCCCATTCCATATGTCCTTCGAAGCCAAGCGTTTTCGCCATGCCGCGGTAGCGATCCCGGAAGTGCGTGTACGCTGCGGGATCGCCGTGAGCCCGCGCCAGCAGCGCACGCAGGCGCAGCAACCAGATGTCGCGCATCACCAGACCCTCATCGGCTGGCGCGGCCGCCAACCGCTCGATCGCGGCCTCGGCTTCGGCCACGTCACCGTTCGCGCTGCGAACGAGCAGTGTCTCCACCAGAACACCTGTCGCAGGAACGCCCCAAATCTGCAGATGTCCCTCGCGGAACAAATGGTCGACGGCGGCGCGCATGAACGGTATAGCGCCATCGCGATCTCCACGCCGAGCCCTCTCCCGCGCCGCATAGACATCGACGATCAGCACTTCGGGCTGGTTGTGGCCCCGGCGCAGGAACACTTCGCTCACCTCCGCGAGGAGCTTGTGTCCTTGGTCACGCTCCGCCTCACTATGGCGGTGCACCAGCGCGGCCCCCAGCGTCATCCGCGCGGCGAACAGCGCGAGGTCATCACCGGATCGTTCCGCAATCTGCAGGGCATCCTCGATCTCGCGCATCGCGGAATCGTCGGGCCTCAGCATGCCACCGAGTATTCCCGGCAAGTAGGTGTAGCCGACCACCGTGAGGTAGGAGTAGGGGTCGGCGCTGCGGGCCATGGCCAGGGCCTGCTGCAGGTCGTCGCGCCATCCGGGACGACCCAGGGCATAGCGGACCATAGCCCGCGTCGTTAAGGCGAACGCTAACGGAGACCCGACGATGAAGTTGCCTTTAGACGGGTCACCGTCGGCCAGGTCGATGACCTTCTGTGACCACCGCAGCGCGTCAGGCCACTCGGCGCTCGTAACCTTGGCGCGGATCGCCGTGAAGGACAGCCCCACCGTCAAGGTCGGATCGCCGATCGACTCGATGAGGGCCATGGCTTCGGATGCCAGCTGCGATGCCTCGCGCATCCGGGCCTGATACACGTGATCGATCACCAGCCCTGCCATGGCGATCGCCAGTGACGCCTTGTCTCCGGCGGCGGCGCACAACTGCCGCAATTCCTCAAAGCGGTCACCGGCCACGTTCATATGGACTCGATAGGCGATACCGCACAACATGGTACGAGGGGTGATGCGCATGGCTGTTCGGTTGGTGTCCTCGGCGGGTAGGGCGTCGGCGATCTTTTGGGCGCGCTCCCAACTCAGACGCGCCGCAGCAATGTCGCGGTTGGTCGCCCAGGTCGCGGCGCGCATGTGCCAGCCGTAGGCGGCGTGCAGATCACCGGCGGCCTCGAGATGCTCGGCGATCAGCGCCGCCTGCTCCTCGGCCGCTGCCGGGTCACGCGATTCGATGGCGGCCGCGACACGCCGGTGCAGCTCACCGCGATCCGATTTGAGCTGGGATTCGTATGCCACCGTGCGGATCAGCGGATGGTGAAACACATACTCGGGTTGCCGGGTGAACCTCACCTGATCAATCAGCTCACCCCCCAGCAGGTCCTCCAGGGCAGGATCAACCCCCAGCGTTTCTAGCAGGCCCTGGCTGAATCGCGAACCAATGACCGCCGCTGCGCTCAAGCTGCGCTTGGCAGCCGGGTCGAGGCGGTCGATGCGAGCGGCGATGGTTGCTTGCAGCGTGGCTGGCACGCTCACCTCGGCTACCTCTGCCGTCGACACGTAGCCGCCGCGCTCCCCGTGCAGCACGCCACGCTCGGCCAGTTCGCGCACGATCTCCTCGGCGAAGAACGGGTTACCGGCGGCCCTCTCGGCGATCTTCTGGCCCAGTGCACCAACCGAGGGGTCGGGGCCGAGCACCTCTGAAACCAGTGCTGCGGTCTCCGGATCACTGAGCGGCCCAAGGGCTATCGTCTGAGCCCCATGCACCCGCGTGAGTGCACCCTCATACTCGGGGCGGTACGTGACTAGCATCAGCGAGGGCGTCTGCGGGATCACCGTGAGGAAATCGGCCAGCATCGACTCGCTGACCTCATCGATCCAGTGCACGTCCTCAACGACGTAGACCGCCGGGGCCTCGCGGGCCAGCGATGCCGCGTTGACCAGCGCGGTCAACCGCCGTCGCCGGGCATCCGGATCGATCTTGGGCAGCTCCACCTCGGGATCGGCGATGCCCAACAAGTCATCGAAGAGCAACACGTCCTCCGGCTCGGCATCGACTCGGGCCCGCACCTGCGCGCGGGCGGCCGGGCCGTCCAGATCAGCCACCCTGGTGGCCGCACGCAGCAGCCGCGCCACCACATAGAAGGGGACGTCGCTGGCGTGCGATTCGCAGAAGGCGAAAAACACGGCGACACCCCGGGCGACTGCCATCGCGGCGACCTCACGCACCAGACGGCTCTTACCGATGCCAGGTGGGCCCACCACCCCGACCACCGCGCCGTGGCCGTCGGTGGCACGATCCAACAGGCCCTCGACGGCGGCCAGCTCCCAGCGCCGACCGACCAGATTCGACTCAGCACGCCAGGCAGCGCGATGCCGTTCGCCCATGCCCACCAGCCGACGGGCCGCCACGGGCTCGTCGGCACCTTTGACGCGGAGCATCTCTGGCTCGCCGAGAGTCGCAGCGCCCTCGACAAGTCGCGCCGTGGATGCGCTGAGCATCACCCCACCCGGAGGTGCCACCGATTCCATCCGCTGGGCCATACCGACTTGCTCACCCACGGCGGTGTAACCGAACGGTCCCGAACCGATTTCGCCGGCGATCACCTGTCCGGAGTTAAGTCCCACGCGCAACTGCAGGTCCACACCGTCGCGCTCTCGGATGTCGACGGCAAGCCGCTTTACCTCCTCCTGAACGCCCGAGGCCGCTAGACAGGCACGAACGGCGTGGTCCTCCAACGCCACCGGCGCACCGAACACCGCCATGACGCCGTCCCCGGTGAACTTGTCGACCGTGCCGGCGTACCGCTGCACAACTGCCGCGCAGCGGTTGGCCAGGTCGGTCATGATTTCGCGCAACCGCTCCGCACCGACCGCCGAGGCGATGTCCATCGAGTGGACCACATCGGCGAAGAGAACCGTGACCTGCTTGTACTCCGCGTGGGCGTCACCGTCGTCGACTGGTGAGCCACAGCTGTGGCAAAACCGGGCGTTCTCTAGAGGCTCGGTGCCACACGTCCGGCACGCCGCTACGGTCGTCATCCGACCCTCCGCCAATCCCGGCCCCCAGCGTTTGCGGGGGTCCTCAAAGGATAGGCCGTTGGACACTCCACGAGGGGCTGTTGGCTTCAGGACGGGTGACGCCGATACAAAGTTTTGAGACTCTCGTATGTCGTCTGTTTCGAGACAACGTGGGCGGCCCTCCCCTGGATGCCCGGCGTCATGCCATCGCTTCGGCCCACGCCATGTGCCCCTCGTAGCCAAGCGTTCTCGCCATGTTGCGGTAGCGATCCCGGAAATCTGCGTAAGCGGCGTCGTCGCAGTGAGCCCGGGCCAGTAGAGCGTGTAACCGCAGCAGCCAGATGTCGCGTATCACCAGACCCTCATCGGCTGGCGCGGCCGCTAACCGTTCGATTGCGGCCTCGGCTTCGGCCACGTCACTCTCATCCCCGCGGTCCAGCAGTGTCTCCACCAGAACGCCTGTCGTAGGAATGCCGCCAATCTGCAGAAGTCCCTCGCGGAATAGATGGTCGGCGGCGGCGCGGATAAGCGGTATGGCGCCATCGCGATCTCCGCGCCGAGCCCTCTGCCGTGCCGCGTAGACATCGACGATCGGCACTTCGGGCAGGTTGTGTCCCTGGCGCAGGAACACTTCCCTGACCTCGGCCAGCAGCTTGTGTCCTTGGTCACGCTCCGCCTCAGTAAGGCGGTGTACCAGCGCGGTACCCAGCGTCATCCGGGCGAGGGCCAACGCGATGTCATCACTGGATCGTTCGGCAATCCCTAGGGCATCCTCGATCTCGCCCACGGCGCGGTCGTCGGGCCTCAGGACGCCATACAGTGTCCCCGCGAAGTAGCCGTAGGTGACGACCCTGGCGTAGGACAACGGGTCGGCGCTGCGGCCCATGACCAGGGCGTGTCGCAGGTCGTCGCGCCATCCAGGACGTCCTAGGCAATAACGGCCAATAGCGCGCGACATCAAGGCGATCGCTAACGGTGACCCGAATATGAAGTTGCCTTCAGAGGGGTTACCGTCGGCCAGGTCGATGACCCTCTGTGACAACCGCAACACGTCACACCACTCGCTGCTGTGAGCCTTGGCGTGGATTGGGGCGAAGGACAGTCCCACCGTCAAGGTCGGATCGCCGATCGATTCGATGAGGGCCATGGCCTCCGATGCCAGCTGGGACGCCTCGCGTAACCGGTCCTGAAACACAGTTTCCATCACCAGCGCCGCCATGGCGATCGCCAGCGACGCCTTGTCCCCGGCGGCGGTGCACAACTCCCGTAATTCATCAAAGCGGGCACCGGCCACATTCACATGGACTCGCCAGCCGATCCCGCACAACATGGTGCGCGGGACGATGCGCATGGCTGCCCGGTCTGGGTCCTGGGCCGGTAGGGCGTCGGCGATCTTTTGGGCGCGCTCCCAGCTGCGTCGCGCCGCCGCGATGTCGCGGTTCGTTGCCCAGGTGGCGGCGCGCATGTGCCAGCGGTAGGCGGCGTGCAGGTCCCCGGCGGAGTCCAGGTGCTCTGCGATCAAGGCGGCATTTTCGTCAGCCGAGGCCGGAGCACCCGCTTCGATTGCGGCGGCCACCCGTCGGTGCAGTTGGGTGCGTTCGGATTTGAGCTGTGATTCGTACGCCACCATACGGATCAGCGGATGGTGGAACACATACTCGGGTTGCCGGGTGAAGCCGACCTGATCGATAAGCTGGGCCGCCACTAAGTCAGCGACGACCGGTTCGGCCTCGAGCACAGTCAGCAGGTCCAGGCTGAACCGCGAGCCGACCACCGCGGCGGTGTTCAGCGTGCGCTTGGCTTTTGGGTCGAGCCGGTCGATGCGGGCGGCGATCGTCGCCTGCAACGTGGCAGGCACGCTCACCTCCGCGATCTCTGCCGTGGACGTGTATGCGCCGCGTTCGCCGCGCAGCGCACCAGATGCGGCCAGTTCGCGCACGATCTCCTCGGCGAAGAACGGGTTACCCGCGGCTCTAGCGGCGATCCTCTGGCCTAGTGCACCAACCGAGGGGTCCGGCCCGAGCAGTTGCAAGACTAGTGCTGCCGTCTCGGGATCGCTCAGCGGCGCCAGGGCGATGGTTTGTGCACCGGCCACTCGGGTCAGTGCGCCCCGATATTCGGGGCGGTAGGTGACCAGCACCAGCGAGGGAGTCCGCGGCATCACCGTGACGAACTCGGCCAGCATCGATTCGCTGACCTCATCGATCCAGTGCACATCCTCAATCACATAGACCGTCGGGGTCCCGCGGGCCAGCGACGCGGCGTTCACCAGGGTGGTCAGCCGGCGCCGCCGGGCAGCAGGATCGATCCGAGGCAGTGCCGCCTCAGGGTCCGCGATCCCCAGCAGGTCATCGAAGAGCACCAAGTCCTCAGGCTTCGCGTCGGGAGCCTGGGGCCGTATGCGCGTTCGGGCCGCATGCGGGTCAAGACCGTCGACGTGGGTAGCCGCGCGCAGCAGCCGTGCCACGACATAGAAGGGAACCTGGCTGGTGTGCGACTCGCAGAAAGCGGTGAACACCTCGACATTACGAGCAGCCGCCACCTCAGAGACTTCACGTACGAGACGGCTCTTGCCAATGCCAGGTGAGCCGACGACGCCGACCACCGCGCCATGGCCATCAATGGCGCGCTCCAGCAAGCCTTCAACGGCCGACAGCTCCCAGCGCCGACCAACCAGGTTCGACTCAGCACGCCCGACAGCGTGACGCCCCTCCGGCACGCCCAGCAGCCGCTGGGTGCAGACCGGTTGATCGGTCCCTTTGATGCAGACACGCTCAACTTCACCGAGAGCCGCCGCGCCCTCGACCAGCCGTGCGGTGGAGGCACTGAGCATTACTCCACCCGGCGGAGCGATCGATTCCATCCGCTTGGCCATACCGACCTGCTCACCCACGGCGGTGTAACCGAACGGTCCTGAACCGATTTCACCGGCGATCACCTGACCGGAACTGAGACCAATACGCAACCGTAGATCGATACCGTCGCGGTTTTTGACCTCAGCGGCCAACCGGGTGGTCTCCTCCTGGACGCCCAGCGCCGCAAGACAAGCGCGGCTCGCGTGGTCCTCCAACGCCACCGGCGCGCCGAACACTGCCATGATCCCGTCGCCGGTGAACTTGTCCACCGTGCCGCCGTAGCGCTCTACAACTGCGGCACAGCGGTCAGCGAGGTCGGCCATGATCTCGCGCAACCGCTCCGCCCCCACCGCCGCGGCGATGTTTATCGAGCGGACCACGTCGGCGAAGAGAACCGTGACCTGCTTGTACTCCGCCCGGGTCTCACCGTCTTCGACTGGTGAGCCGCAGCCGTGACAAAACCGGGCGTTCTCTCGAGGCTCGGTGCCACACGTCCGGCATGCCGCTATGGCCGTCATCCGACCCTCCGCCTATCCGGCCCCCAGCATTTGCAAATGGCTCTCAAAGAATAGGCCGTGCGACAGTCGACGAACGGCTGTTGGCTTCAGATTGGTGGCATCGCCGTGGCCAACTGCATGTGCCCCTCGAAGCCCAGCGATGTCGCCATCTCCCGATACCGATCTCGGAAGTCGCAGTACGTGGCCTGGTCTCCACGGGCGCGGGCCAGCAGTGCCCGCAGCCGCAGCAGGGGGAGTTCGTGCAGTACGAAACGCGGGTCGCTGGGTACGGCCGCCAGCCGGTCGATGACAGCTTGCGCTTCTAGCAGGTCGCCGTCGGCGCCACGATGAAGCAAAGATTCCACCAGGACCGTAGTAGCGACCCCCCGTAGGAACATCGCACCCCTGTCGAACATGTCGTCAATGGCCGCTCGGGACAGCTCGATGGCACCGTCGAGATCGCCGTTTCGGGCCTTCTCCCTTGCGATCTCAGGGTCGACAATCGCCAGCGCGTTCATGGTGAATCCTGCCTTTAGGGCAGCGTCGCGGGCCTGACTGAGGAGGTTGAAGCCCTCCTCTCGATGTGAACCGGCCTGGTGGACTAGGACTAGGCCCCGAGTGAGTTGAGCGAGACGCAGTGTGAGTTCATCGCTGGCTTGCTCAGCGATCCGCAGTGCATTGTCGGTCTCCTGCAGGGCGGTCGAATCAGCAGATAACGCGCCGACCGGGATCGCGAGAATGTATTTGTACATGATTGCCATTACGTGGCTTGTTGGGTCGACCGGAGCGGCCAGCGTGATGGCCGCGTTGGCATCGGATCTCCATCCGTTGATGCCCAGACACAGTCTGGCGAAGCCGCGCATTTGGGTCGCCATTGTCAGCGGTGATCCCGTGAGCAGCTTGCCCTTGGTGGGATCGCCGTTGGCCAGGTCGATGACGCATTGCGCCAAGCGCAAGGCCTCGCTCACTTCGCCGACCTCGGACTTGGCGTAGATGACGGCCGGCAGCAGGCCGAGTGATAGTGCGGGATCCCCGATCTCCTCGACCAGCGCGATCAACTCCGAGGCGAGTCGGGACGCTTCGCGAAGGCGATTGTGACCGGCGAGTGCCATGACTTGTCCGGCCATGCCCATTGCGAGCGATGCTTTGTCACCGCTGGCCACGCACATCTCTCGTAGTTCCTCGAAGCCGGTGTCGGCAACGCCGCCACCGGCCAGCCACACGGTGCCGCACAGCCCAATGCGGGGCGCGATGCGCATCGCCATCCGTTGTGGGTCGTCGGCGTGCAGCCTGTCGGCGAGCTGACCGGCACGCTCCCAACTGAGTCGGGCTGCGGCGATGTCACGGTTGGTCGACCAGGTTGCCGCGCGCATGTGCCAGCCGTAGGCGGCGTGCGCATCACCGGCGGCCTCGAGATGTTCGGCGATCAGGGCTGCGTTCTCCTCGGCCGATGCCGGGTCCCGTGATTCGATGGCGGCCGCGACGCGCCGGTGGAGCTCGACGCGATCCGACTTGAGCTGTGATTCATAGACCACCGCGCGAATCAGCGGGTGGTGGAAGGCGTACTCGGCGCTTGGGGTGAACCGCACCTGATCGATCAGCTCGACACTGAGCAGCTCGTCGAACACCGGATCGATCCCCAGCGCGGCCAGCAGCTCGGCCCCGAAGCGGGCTCCGATCACCGACGCCGCGTTCACCGTCCGCTTGGTCGGGGTGTCCAGGCGGTCGATGCGCGCCGCGATGGCCGCCTGCACCGTGGCCGGCACGCTCAGCTGGTCGACATCCGCGCGACAGACATAGCCACCGCGCTCGCCCCGTAGCACGCCGCGCTGCACCAACTCGCGCACCAACTCCTCGGCGAAAAACGGATTCCCCGCGGCCCGCTCGGCGATGATCGCCGCCAGCTCCCCGACCGAGGGATCCGCACCCAGCAGCTCACCGATCAACCTCGCGGTGTCCGAATCACCCAGTGGGGCAAGCGCTATGGTCTGGGCGCCGGGCACCCGCGTCAGCGCTCCCTCGTATTCGGGGCGGGCGGTGATCAGCACCATGGACTTGGTCTGCGGGATCACCCTGAGAAAGTCGGCCAACATCGACTCGCTGACCGTATCGATCCACTGCGCATCCTCGATGATGAACAGCGCCGGTGTGCTACGTGCCAGCGACACGGTATTGATCAGTGCGGTCAACCGGCGCCGCCGCGCGTCCGGGTCGATCCGGGGCAGCGGCACGCCGGGGTCGGCGATGCCGATCAGATCATCAAACAGCAGCAGATCCTGCGGGTCGGCATCCGGGACTTGCTCCCGCACCCGGGTCCGGGAGGCTTGGCCGTCGAGATCGGCCACGCCGGTACCCGCCCGCAGCAGCCGCGCCACCACGCCGAAAGAAATGTCGCTGGCGTGGGATTCGCAGAAGGTCCAAAAGACCTCGACCCCGCGACCGGCCGCGGCCGCCGCGGCCTCCCGGGCCGCGCGGCTCTTGCCGATGCCCGGCGGTCCCACCACAGTCACCACACCACCGCGGCCACCGATCGTGCGGTCCACCATGGCGTCCAGGGCCGCCATCTCCCAGCGCCGACCGACCAGGCTCGCCTCGGCGCGCCCAACCAGGCCATCGCGCGGCCCGATCCCTGCTCGACCAGCCGCGCGGTGGACTCCGAGAGCAGCACCGCGCCCGGGGGCGCCACCGATTCCATCCGCTGGGCAAACCCGACCGGCTCACCGGTCGCGGTGTAGCCCAACGCCCCCGAACCGATCTCCCCGGCGATCACCCG